>Ga0307441_1000095_pt1 | contig 38694 bp, 32 predicted proteins | sample SalMarWE160420MG_FD_202149 | JGI IMG/M metagenome (GOLD analysis project Ga0307441, IMG submission 202149) | Salt marsh sediment microbial communities from the Plum Island Ecosystem LTER, Massachusetts, United States - WE1604-20 | ecosystem: Environmental > Aquatic > Marine > Intertidal zone >... | reverse complement strand
CAGAGACGAGTTCGCCTGGATGGCGTGGGAATATACCTGCGCGTGCAAGGAGTTCGCCAACATGGTGAACGAGATTCTTGCCCACTCCGGCCAACTCGCCGCGGCTGCGAGCGAATTGTCGACCATCACCGAACAGTCCAAGCAGGGGGTCGCCAACCAGAATCTTGCCTCAGAGCATGTCGCGACGGCCATGCATGAAATGTCCGCTACCGTCCAGGAAGTCGCGCGCAATGCAGCCGATGCCGCCCAGGCGGCGCAGGATGCCGACCAGGAGGCGAAGCGCGGCAGTGAGGTGGTGGCGGGCACCATCAAGTCCATCGGCACCCTGGCATCCGAAGTGCAGACGGCCTCGGCGGTTATCACCAGGCTGGAAAAGCACAGCCTGGATATCGGTACGGTGGTCGATGTGATCCGCAACATCGCCGAGCAGACCAACCTGCTTGCCCTGAACGCGGCGATCGAGGCGGCCCGCGCCGGAGAACAGGGACGGGGCTTCGCTGTGGTGGCCGACGAAGTGCGGACCCTGGCCAGCCGCACCCAGCAGTCGACCCAGGAGATCCAGCAGATGATCGAGGCCCTGCAGGCCGGAGCCAGGGAGTCGGTAGCCGTCATGGAGCAGGGTTGCAGCAAGGCACAGGCCAACGTGGAACAGGCGGCGCTGGCCGGCGCATCCCTGGATTCCATCACGCGGGCCGTGGACTCCATCAAGGAGATGAATATACAGATCGCCGCCGCGGCCGAAGAACAGAGCACGACGGCCGAAGAGATCAACCGCAACGTGACCCACATGAGCCAGATCTCGACAGAGACCGCTGAAGGTACGGCACAAACCGCCAACGCCAGCGACGAGCTGGCGCGTCTCGCCGACCATCTGCAACACCTGATGGACCGGTTCAAGCTCGCCTAGCCGTTCGCGGTCCCTCCGGCCCCGGGGTGCTGTCTTTGACAGGACTTCGGTTCGGCCGGCGTCCAGAGCGGTCCGCGGAGTTGGCGGACCAGAAGCCGGAGCCCATCGATCCGCGGGTGGACACCCGGCCGGCCGACACTCCGCCGCCGGATGCCCGCCTGGTGAGGGCTACGAAAACCGCTGCGTGTCCCATGTTTTCAGCCAACCGCTGGAGTTGGATAATGGATTCTTCAGTCGGTGCCAGGTATCGGGGGAGGCGGACGGGCCTCATGCCTGGCCAAGGGGTCAACGGAGGTTTCCATGGCGAACGGCTGGGCAAGAGACGGCGCTGTCCAGGACCAGATCGACGACACGGTCGAAGACGCATTGCTGCATGTGCGCAATCGGCTTCCGGAAGGCGAGAGCCTGAGCCATTGCGAGGAATGCGGCGAAGAAATCCCCCAGGCCCGCCGGGAGGCGCTCAAGGGAGTGCGCCTGTGCATCGCCTGCCAGAGTGAACGGGACCGGGAACCGAGGACGTTCAGCACCTACAACCGCCGGGGCAGCAAAGACAGTCAACTTCGTTAGGGCCCTCCGGATCCCCGCCCGCCGCGCAGGCCCGCGCAAGCCCCACCCCACGGCCGCCCCGCGTTTGCGGCCGAGCCCACCGCAGACTTCAAACGACGCGAGCCCAGGCGCTTTGCACCAACAATGCGCACCGGCCCGGTATTTTTCCCGCGGGCCGTGCGAATCTCGATGGGGCGCACCGACAACCATTCGCTAGGCCGTTGATTGAACGCCCCTAACGCACCTGACTTCCCTTGGCACGGCGTTTGCTGCTATCCCGTCAGGCACTGCGGGGTCTGCGTACGGGGACGCCGGAAACGGGCAGAACCGTCAGAACGAGTCGCTGCGGGACCGCCCAAGGCGGCTCCCTGCGCCGGGGCCGTTGGGACCGGGGACAGCCGCCACCATTGGACATCACCAACATGCACAGGGGAACCGGGTATGACGCCGGAACAGGTGGAGATCATCAGGAGCAGTTGGGCGCAGGTCCTGCCGATAGCCGGCGATGCTGCGGGCCTGTTCTACGCAAAGCTGTTCCAGCTCGACCCGGAATTGCGCCCGCTGTTCGCCGGAAACATGGACGAGCAGGGGCGCAAGCTGATGGCAATGATCGACACGGCGGTCAACGGACTCGAGCGGCTCGATGAGATCGTGCCGGCGGTCAGGGCGTTGGGCGCACGCCATGCCGGTTATGGTGTGGAGGACGTGGATTACGACACGGTCGGCATCGCGCTGCTGTGGACCCTGGAGCAGGGACTGGGCGATGCCTTCACGACAGAGGTGAAAGAGGCCTGGAGCACCGTCTACAGCCTGCTCGCCGACACCATGAAGAACGCGACGGCAGCCCGAACCGCCTGAAGACCGCCCAATCTCCGGGAAAGCCCGAGAACTCGCGTTATCCGGTCTGTCGGAACAAATCCGATGGCCGCGCTCTTTGTGCGCCCACGACCGTCGGAGCCCTGTGGCACCGACCCTTGGGCTGAGCAACCCGCACCCCGCCAGAGCCCATCGATCCCGCTGTCACCGCAGCCCGGGAAGCACCACGCTCCTTCACCCCAAGGCCGTTCAGCTTGGTTTCAGATTCCGTTGTTATCCTGCCGGCAATCCATAGACACCTGATTCCATAAGCAATTGATTGGAGATCTGCCTTATGAATAGGCTCCGTCTTGCTGCCGGTGTGCTTGTTGCCGCCGCGCTGTCCGCACCCTCCCTGTCCTTTGCCGACGAGGCCCTTACTGGCCTGAGTGTCGCCGAGGCCGACGGGCTCACCTACATGCGCGAAGAGGAAAAGCTGGCCCGTGACGTGTACCTGACCATGCAGGAATACTGGAACGACCGGGTCTTCGTGAACATCGCCGAAGCCGAACAATCCCACGCCGATGCCGTCGCCTCGCTGCTGGAGAAATACGGTCTGGTCGATCCCGCTCTGGATGCCATCGGGTACTTCAACAACGCCGATCTGCAGGCACTGTACGACAAACTGGTAACCCGCGGCATGGCCTCGGAATTGGAAGCGCTGCGTGTCGGCGGTCTTATCGAAGAAGTGGACATGCATGACATCCAGCACGCCATCGACGAAGCGGAGCACGAGGACATCAAGAACGTCTACGAGAACCTGATGTGCGGCTCGCGCAACCATCTGCGGGCCTTCGTCGACACCGTGGAGCGACTGGGCGTGGACTACCAGGCCCAATACCTCACTCAGGATGAAGTGGACGCCATCGTGGAATCCCCCATGGAGCACTGCGGCAAGGGGTAGGCCGACGGCAGACAGTGGCGTTCGAATGACGGGGACAGCTGACACTGTCCCCGTTTGTCGTGTTCTGGCGCATTGCCGACGGATTTGCAACGAGTCCGGAGCGAACAAGAGCTTGCGGCCACAAGCCCTGTACCGGCCGATCCGACCTCCCCAAGGCTCGCCTCTGGCCGACGGAGACGACCGGGGGCGAGAGCAGCGCCCGGAAAGCCAGTTCCCGATACAGCTTCCTGCGCGGGCCGGTGCTATATTTCGGATGAATCAAAGAACGACAATTCACCTGAGGACAGCGCCGTGCCCGCCTATGGACCATTCTGGACGATCGTGCAGGTGCCGGAGGTGTCGAGCGAACCCGGAGCCCAGCCGGCTCATGGGCAAGCGGGGATCGGCAGGGAGAGGTTCACGGGCTCGGGCAGCGCGCTGGCCTCCATGTCCGCCTCGCCGATCTCCCGCCGTCTGAAAAGCCTCACAGACGAAAGCATCTTCAATCTCGGACCCGGCGTATTCGGGAATGTTGTGATTTCATCGAACGGACCACACGCCCTTTTCCACCATCCTGCGGCTCCGCACCCGCAGAAACGATCGGGTAGGCGGCGCCCTGGGCCGCAGAGGCCGGCACCGCGCGTGTTCTTGAGAATGTCCATGCCGGTTCGGGCGCGGGTTGCATCGCATCGGCTCCAATTGAACGAGCCGGTACGTCATTGGGTCGGCACATCGCCATACGGAGGCCACCCATGGCTCTGAAAGTCATCGGCGCCGGCTTTGGGCGCACCGGCACGCTGTCAGCCTATACCGCGCTCAATCAACTGGGTTTTCCCTGCTACCACATGTTCGAAGTGCTGGAGAACAAGGCCAACAAGTCGCACCTGGACTTCTGGCGCAAGGTGGCCAATGCGCCGCCGGGGACCCAACACGACTGGGAGCAGGTGTTTTCGAATTACACGGCGACGGTGGACAACCCGGCGTGTTGCGTATGGCGGGAGCTGCTGGAAGCCTATCCCGGTGCCAAGGTCCTGCTGACCGTCCACCCCAAAGGCGCCGAGGCCTGGTACGAAAGCACCATGGACACCATCTATTTCACCGAAACCATGTGGCAGTTCAAGGTGCTGGAGTTGTGCACGCCTTTCGGTCGCAAGTTCGGAAACATGTCCCGCCGGCTGATCTGGGAGCGTTCCCACAAGGGCACCATGAACGACCGGGAGCAGGCCATCGCCCACTATCAGCGGCATATTGCCGATGTGAACGCCGCTGTGCCCGCCGATCGTCTGCTGGTGTTTTCGGCCGACCAGGGTTGGGAGCCGTTATGCGCCTTTCTGGACGTGCCGGTGCCCGAAGCTCCTTTCCCCAACGTGAACGACCGCGCCGCCATCAAGAAGACCCTGAAAGAGCTCACCCGGGGCGCCTACGCCATCCTCGGCATGGGGACAGCCGCCTGCGCCGGCTTGATCTACGGGGCGCTGGCGGCATTCCACTGACGACGAATAAGGGCCGGAACGCCAGCCGGCGATTCAAGGTCGCGACAGGGGCCGACTTCGCCGCCCTGGTCTGTCACGGCTTTGGTCGGGCTCGTCACCGTCACGGTGGGTCGAAAGCCGCGGCACCGGCTCCCCCCAGCGGGCTTCCTCGCCGGTCGGCGCCCGCGAAGGTCCCTTACCACTGTCGCGGCCCGGTCGGTACTCCAGTACCTTCGCTTCGCACCGGTTTCTGGATTATCATTTGCGGATCAAAAATATAGATACCCGGCCATTCAGCGCGAGGCACGCCGAATGAAATACCTGTTGGAGCATGAAGCGGGCTTCGATGCCAGTTGCATCGGGTTTCCGAGCATCACGGGATGTCACGCGATCTGCCTCGCCACCAATAGAGGGCTGTTCGGCTATCACAACGCAGGGGGTAGCGCGGTGGGTTCGTTCCACACCCGGGCGCAGAATTTCCTGGCGTTCGTGCAAGGCAACCTCGGCGGGACATTGCCGATAGTCCATCACATCTATGGCAGCTCGTTTATCGGCAACAATGGGCGTGGCTACACCCAGGGCTGGGTCAGGCAGGAATGGCGCGCCGAGCTCGAGACCATTGCCGGACATTTCAATTACTCGGGCCCGATCAGCGGCTGCGACCTGGCTCAATGGATTAGGGGGGATTCCTCCTCCAGCGCCTATGTGGAATATGAGTCGCTCGGCAAGGGCTGCACGGTTTCGATGAAGAAGTGGAGCGAAGCGGGCAAACAGATTGCCCCGAATCCAAAGCAAAACGACTTGAAGAAGCTCATCGGCACCATGGAGAACAGCAACGTCGTCGTGGGCGTTGACAGGACCGGGCTGTCGAAGGTCATCCCGGAGATTATCCGCGGTTGACCGAGGTCAATCAAAACAGACGGCCTCAGCCGCGCCTTTTGCCAGTAGGTTATGATAACTGCCGTCTTCGCCAGGACAGGCCAGAGCACTTAGGGGAAACCCTTGTAAATGATGCCTTTTGATATCCGCACCTTACTGGTCGCCGTGGCCCTGGCGACCGCATTCTGCGCGGGCGCGAGGCTGCTGCTTTGGCGGATGCACCCAGGCCTCCCGGGGCTGGCCCACTGGGCGTTGGCCGGCGGCTTCGGGGCGGTCGCTCTGATTCTCATTCTGTCCCACAGGGCGGCTCCTTGGCTGCCGTCGTTGTCGCTGGCGCAGGCGTTCATCGTGGCAGGGCTGGCATTGAGCTGGAACGGCTTTCGCCGCTTCATCGGACGCCGCCCGCTGTCGTATCGGACGCTGATTCTGCTTGCGGTGGTTGTGGCGGGCTGGCTCGCGGCGGCGCACCTGGAGGGATCCCTGGAGGTCCGGGGCCTGGGCAACGCCGTGCTGGTGGGCCTGTTGTCGGCCCTCATCGCGCGCGAGTTGCTGAACGCGCCAAAACCCGTCCCGCTCGCCATGCGGGCCACCGGCTGGGCCTATGCCGCCAATGCCGCCTTCTTCCTGCTACGCATCCTCGCCGCCGACCACGGCGCCGGAACGGTGGGACCGCTGAACCCCGACGGGTTCGCCGCCTTCCCGCTGCTGTGGTGGTTATGCATGACCATTGCCGTGACCCTGGGAATGGTGCTGATGACGTCCGAACGTCTGCAGGCGGACCTGGACAGCCAGGCCAACCGGGACCCGCTGACCGGCGCACTCAATCGCCGTGCGTTTTCGTTGATCGCGGAAAAGGAAATGGCCCGCGCTCGCCGATATGGCAAGCCGCTGTCGGTATTGATAATGGATCTGGATAAGTTCAAACAAATCAACGACCGTCTCGGCCACGACGGCGGTGATGCGCTGCTCTGTCGATTCGTCGCGGTGGCAGGAAAGATACTGCGCGGCGAGGATGTCTTCTGCCGCTTCGGCGGCGAGGAGTTCGTCGCCCTGTTGCCCGACACGTCCGCCCCCGAGGCGCTGGTGGCAGCCGAGCGGCTGCGCAGCGCCTGTGCGGAGGAACCGGCGATCATGGAGGACTCTGGCGTCCACCCCCCCTTCACCCTCACCGTGAGCATCGGCATAGGCGAGCTCGCGCAGGACGAAGATATCGAAAGCCTCGTCCGCCGCGCCGATGCCGCCCTCTATCGCGCCAAGGGCATGGGTCGTAACCGCTGCGAGCTTGCCGAGGACGTTGGGGAGGCGTCGAATGGGGCGAGCGAACTACCATCAGCGGCCCGCGCCGAAAACTGACCGGCGCCCTCGAAACCTCATCGCAGACGTTCAGGCAGGATGCGAGCGGCTCAAAGCAGCCGGGCTCGGCTCGTCAGGCGCCAGCGCGGCCCGCTACCGGTTCTCCGGCGCCCCCACCTGCCCCCCATGGGCCGGGTTGCCCCGTCACCAACGATCGGGGATGTGCTTGTTGATCACTATTCGCTTGCCGTCCAGCGCGATGTAATCGCCGGCACGAAGGTCCTTGAGAATACGGCTGACCATTTCCCGCGACGACCCCACCTGATCGGCGATTTCCTGCTGGGTCAGCGGCGAGGTGATCAAGCGGCCGTCTTCTTCCGCAGCCGACTGCAGCAATACGCTGGCGATGCGTCCGTAGACGTCCATCAGGGCGAGGTTCTTGGCGTGCACGGTGGTGTTGCGCAAACGACGGCCCATGTTCTTCAACAGGCGCACAGCCATGCGTGGGCGCTGTTCGACATAGCCGGCAAAGAAGCTGCCTGAAAGGATCGATACCTTGCAGGTGGTCTGCGCCTCCACGGAAGCGGAACGCGGTTCGTCGTCGATCAATGAAAGCTCACCGAAATAGTCACCGGGTCCGAGACGGTTGACGATGTTGATCTTGCCGTCCTCATCGCTGACGAAAACCCTGACCTGCCCATCGAGAATGATGTAGAGGGAGCTCGACCGGTCCCCTTCGGTAATCAGAATGCTGTTCTTCGCATAGGTGCGGATCACCGACGCGGCGGCAATCTGCTGGAGATCTTCTTCTTCCACGTCAGCGAAGAGGGGAATCTTATGTAGTGCGTCGACCGACATGCGGTGATCTTATATGAAACCTCAACCGATTCAAGAATGCCCGACGACCGCATCGGCTTGATAGCACACCGAGCAGTGGGCCGAACTCCGGGGCGGGCAATGGTCAGAAACAGCTGAAAGCAAGCGAATTCGAACCATCCGGATAGGGGTTCCGCCCCAGAACGATACGTCCGCTGCCGGTGAGGTGGGTCTGGCTGCGGTGCAGCATCAGGGGCGCATGGCCGTGGATCTGAAGCTGGGTTCCATTGGTGCTCTGGTCGCGAAGCACGAACATGTTGGCCTGGGACTCGATGACCGCATGCCTCCTGGACACCTCGTGATGGAGGACCATGATCTGGTTGTCGTCGCTGCGGCCGATGGTGATCGGGAGTTCGGCAAGCCGGACGATCCGCTGCCCCCCGCTCTGCTCGAAACGGATCTGGGTCGGAACGGGCGGCCCGTGGTGACGCCCGACCTCGGCAGAGACGGTCAGGTTGGTGGCATCGGTATTCCACAGCAACTCGACGATCTCCACAGGATCATGCTTGCCCTTGACGTACACCTGGCCCAGGCTGCGGGTCGGCAGCAAGGCGGCGCCCTTGAGCAGTCGCAGCACGGCACTCGGCAACAGGATCTGTCCTTCCAACGCAAGCGTTCGCATGCGGGCGGCCACGTTGACCGCATCCCCGTAAAGCTCGAACGCCTCGTCCAGAATGACCTGGCCGAAGTTGAGGCCGGTACGCAAACCGACCCGATGCCGGGAAAGCACGGGATGGCGCCGCACCGCGGCAGCGATCTCGCTGACGGTGTAGAGGCACCCATCGAGGGTGGGGAACAGGCACAATGCCTCGTCGCCGATGATCCTGACGACCCGACCTTGCACGGACTCGGTGTAGGTACGAACCAAATCGAGCGTCTGACTGACCAGCGTCTTCGCGGTCTGGTCGCCCAGTTGCTCATAGAGCTCCGTGCTGCGCGCGATGTCGATAAAGACGATGCCGAACGTCTTTGCGTCCTGTGCCATGGTGTGCCGCTATCCAGGATAGGAACAGTTTTCTTCTTCTTGCCATGAGTGCTGCCGGGTATGACTCACATCAGTCTGCCCGAGCGGATGGTCAGGCAAGTATACCCCCTCCCGCCCGTGGCATCTTCGTTCGGATCCGGCGGCTGGGCGGCCACCGACCACGTCAACCCGTTTCGTCTGCGGCCGACGGAACAGCCATGGGCACCGCCGGCACTGCGGTGTCGGCTTTTTTTACAGCACAACGTACCGGAGCGCCGATTCAATCAACCCGGTAGAAGCAGTACGGGGCGAGCCGTCTGCAGAGCGCGTAGCCCGCTCAGACCGTAGGAAACTTGATTGTTGCGGCCTCCTACCAGCAATGGATCGATCGCCCACGTAGTACAGGAGGGTCCCGACAAGATTTTTGTGTACGCGAGCGGCGGCGCCGTTGGAGCCCGTCCCATAACCTCAAGCTGTCCGATGTTCCGAACCAGCGTTGCGTCGCGCCCGCGTTCCGATGCCGGTGCATACGCGACAAGACTGGACCCGCACGTGTTTGCCGCTGGGCGTCCGTCAACGGCCGGTTGGTTCACTCCGCCTCCTCGTTTTCTGATGTCCCGGCGCATGCCAATGGCAGCGTGACACCCATCACGGAACGAAGCCGGGAAACGGGGTCTCCTGAACATCGGGGGATCTTCTGAAATGTCCGCGCGTCCGTGCCGTATGCCGGCAAATTCACCACCAGGCAATGCAAGCGCCCATGAGCAACGACGTGATCGAGCACATCCTGCTGGCCACCGACGAAGAGCCCGAGTCGAGGCCGCGTAAAACCGATTACAAGTTCAGGCAAAGCAGTCGGGCCAAGGGGTATCGCGTAACCTACGAAATATTCGACGACCACCATCTCGAAGTCCGGGTCCGCCGCGTCCACGCCAAGCCCCGTCGATACACCATCGACCTTGCCTTTCTGTCGACGGAACCGATACGGCGCATCAACATCGAATGGCCTGCTCTGACCGCCGCGCTCGCCGCCACCGTGGCGACCGTTCTGCTGGTGACGTACCCGCATTACGCAGGCCCACCGCCGGCCCTCACGCGTTGGCTTCCGGTGGCGATCGTGACGGGGACCGTCGCCGGAGTTGTCGGGCTGTTCGGCCTGTACCGATCGTCCGACAAGCTGGTGTTCCACAGTCAGCATGGCGGGGCACCGCTGCTGGAACTCATCAACAGGGGGCGTGGAAACAACGAGTTCCAGTCCTTCCTACAGGACATTACGAAACGGACCCGACGGGCTCGGACACAGCACTATGGGAACGAGCGCGACCTGCTTGCCGCCGAACTGCGCGAGCATCGTCGACTGAAAGAGGAGGCCGTAATTTCCGAGGACCAGTACGAGGCCGCCCGCAGCCGCATTCTCCACTGCCACAGAACGCCTTAGCCGAACCACTGCCGGCGCCAGGATTGGCCCCTGTTGGCGTCATCCCGCTGGCCCCGTGGGGCCTGGATGCCGGCCACCGGGCTGAACGGAACCCGTTCGCGCCCGTCCAAAATCCGGACCGCCTTGGCCCAGGGGTTTGATCTCGAATTTCCGGGCGAGACCATGGCAGATCTTTGTGTTCAGGGTCTGCCGCGCGGTCGGCAGCACGGCCGTTCACGACCCGCTCCGTCCGCCGACCCATCAGCGGGAATCGCACAATGGCGCGACCCGCGATACCATTGAAGGACTTGTTCAGATGGGCCCGCCCTCGTTATCGGCAAGGACTGATTCACCTGTGGCTCCCGCTCTCCCCGGGCGGCGCGCGGCGCCCGGACGGGCGTGCGCTGCCCGATAAGGGGCCGTTCGCCGCAAGCCGGCTAAGCAGGCACAAACGGGAATGCCGGACACGGCCGAACGGCAGCCGGGCCGCGCACCCGGACATTGATTTTTCAACGTTTCACTGGGGATGTTTCATGACAAAGTCCGCTGTAATTCGCATGATCTTTGCGCTGGTACTCTTCTGGCCATCGCTGGTTCCCGCCGCAACGCCGACCCCGTCGCAGGGAGCCGCACTCCCCGGTTCGTTGCAGCATCTCGGTCACAAACTGGGTCTGACCGTGGTAAAGAGTTTCCCGACGGATGCCCCAGGAGTGACCGGCTTCGTTGTCAAGGACAGCGGCGGTCACTTTGGCGTCATATACACCTACAAGGACTTTGTCATATCCGGCGCACTGCTGAACGCCGACGGCACGAACCTGACGGACAAGTACGCCGACCAATACATACCCAAGCCCGACTATGCCGCCGTCGTCAAAGCGCTTGCCGGTTCGCCCGGCCTGGTGAGCGAAGGCAAGGCGGGCGCGCCCGAGGTCTACGTCTTCGCCGATCCGAACTGCTACTACTGCCGAAAGCTGTGGGAGTTGACGAGAAAATGGGTCGTCGAGGGCAAAGTGCGGATACATTGGGTGCTGGTCGGCTTTTTAAAAGCATCCAGCGAGGGCCGCGCCGCGGCGATTCTGGCGGCCAAGGACGGTGCTAAGGCGCTGACCGAAGACGAAGACCTCTTCAATCTGAAGCATGAAGAGGGCGGGATCTCCGAGCTCAAGCCCATCCCGCCGAAATACAAGCGCATACTGGCGAAGCATCTGGCATATATGCAAGAACTGCGCTTCCAAGGCACACCCGGAGTGGTTTACAAGGGCACCGACGGACACTGGGAGGGCATTCCGGGGGTTCCGCCGATGGACAAGTTCGCCAAGGCATTGGGAATTGCAGACTGACGGTCAATCGACGAGCGCATTCGATCAAGCACAACCGGTACGGCGTTGCGGACGCGAATCTGGAATGGGGCTCCGACGTGCACACGAAGAGGGAGAAGGGCTGACTGCATGCGGGACACCAAGCCCGCGCAATGAGTCGCGTTGCTGCGGCAACCACGAAGCGTGCTGCGCCCATTTCCGATCCTTCGGTTGAAAAGCCGAACGCCGTCGACTATATGCTTTTCAGACCCGCCCTGCCGAGGAATCGCCGTGACGCGCGGACGTTCCGAGTCGGCACCGGAGGCTTGGCCCTCCCTGCCGTACGCGGATTGGAAGAATACCTACGAGACCTTGCACCTCTGGACCCAGATCGTGGGGAAGATCCGCGTGGCACAGACGCCGTGGGTCAATCACCAGTGGCACGTTGCGCTCTATCCCACCGCCCGCGGCCTTGCCACCTCGTCCATTCCCGATCAGGGGCGCACGTTCGAGATCGAATTCGACTTCATCAATCATGCGCTCGACATCCGGAGCAGCGACGCGCGCAGCGTCGCGGTCCCGCTGACCGAAGGCTCGGTGGCCGAATTCCACGCCGCAGTCCTCGGCGCCCTGAATCGGCTGGATATCGACGTACAAATCCATAGCACGCCCAATGAAATCCCGGGGGCCGTGCCGTTCCGCGAAGACAAGGCACACCGGGCCTTTGTGGCCGAGCAGGCGCAGCGGTTCTGGCAGGCGCTGCTGCAGGTGGACCGCGTGTTCAAGCGGTTCCGGTCAGGGTTCCTGGGAAAGGCAAGCCCGGTTCACTTCTTCTGGGGAAGCTTCGATCTGGCCGTCACCCGTTTCTCGGGCCGACCGGCGCCTGCCCATCCCGGCGGCGTGCCCGGTCTTCCGGACGCGATCACGCGCGAAGCCTATTCCCACGAGCTGAGCAGCGCTGGGTTCTGGCCCGGCGGCGGCGCCGTCGACTACCCCGCCTTCTATTCCTACGCCTACCCCGAGCCACCAAACTTCCGGTTCACAACGGTTGCGCCTCGCGAAGCCTTCTTTCACGAGCAGCTGGGGGAGTTCCTGCTCCCCTACGAAGCAGTGCGCACGGCCGCCAACCCGGACGCAGTACTGCTCGCCTTTCTCCGCAGCACCTACGAGGCGGCCGCCGACGCCGGCGGCTGGGATCGCGCCGCCCTCGAGTGCCCCCTGGGGGAACCCGGCGTGCCCCGGGTCATTTGATCCGGCAGTCGGCGACCGAAGGAAAGCGGCCGGTGACCCGTGGCCGCCATGGTACCGACCGCGCTGGTTTCGCAACTGAAGCGCGACAACCGGGGGAAGTAGCGTTTCCCCGTCGGCTTTCAAGTCACCCCGTTAAGTGCCACGTCAACAGACATCAGGGTCGAAGTACCCAGTAGTCGTTTTGCACGTCGTGGGCTAACTGATGCACCTCGATGTGCCGAAAACCCGCCTTGTCGAAGTACTCCCGGGCGCGTTCCCGCCCCCACATCGTCCCGAGTCCTTCGCCGCCCTGGGACAGGGATACGGTCATGCAGTGCATGACGGAAATCGTATACAGCAGAGTGCCCAGCGGATGGTCGCGGTCGCCATGGTGATGGCTGGAGGCGTGGATATCCTGGGCCAGATATACGCCGTCGGCCCTGAGGGTCTTGCGGATACCCCGCAGCAGGTTGAGGGGACTGGCCTGATCATGGATGGCGTCGAAGGTCGTGACGAGATCGTAGGCTTCGGTGGCCGCGCTGCGGTCAAAATCGGTCAAGTCCCGCTGCTCAAAGCACAGGTTGTTCAACCCGAGCTGTGCGGCGCGGGTGGTTGCCCAATCGATCGCCTCCCCCGAGAGGTCGCAGCCCCGGAACCGGCTGGAGGGGAAGCGTGCCGCCATCTTCATCAGTGCCAGGCCCCGGCCGCAGCCGAGATCGAGCACGTCGACGCCGCGCTCCAGGCGCCCGATCAGGCCGGGCGCCAGCGGCAGGATGGCGTCGAACAGAGACGGCAGCACGGTCTGTCCGCTGTCTTCGGCCATGACATCGTGGAAGCGGGTGTAGCGGTCGTACGGCACGCCGCCACCGTGGCGAAAGCATCTCACCACGTCGTCTTCCACCGTGCCCAGCAGCGGCAGATACTGGGAGTAGACGGCCAGGTTGGCCTCACCGCCGTCGGTCAACAGCGCCCCAAAGGCCTTGGGCAGCCAGTAGGTCATGTTCTCGGGTTGATGCTGGAGCAGCCCCGCGACGCTAAGTCCGCCCAGCCACTCGCGAACATACCGTTCGTCCAGCTTCGACTTGTCGGCCAACTCCCGGCTGGTGACAGGTTCTCCATCGGCGAGGGCATTCAGCAGCCCGGTACGGTGGCCCAGGGATATCAGCTGCAGCATGGCAGCCTCATTGAGGGCATTCACGAGCCGCGCCTCAAGTGCCCCGATATCGGAGCTGTTGGTGGGTGATGCGTTCAGATTCGCGCTCATGGCGACCTCCCGTCCGTCTCGTGACTCATGTGGTGTGCGCCTCGTATTCTGGGCAACGTAGCGCGGCTACACTAAAGCGAATACAGACGGAAAACGGTCGTTTCTGCCATGGCGGAAGAGAAAATCAGGGTGGCGTTGCTGGCCATCCCGGAAGTTGCGGCGTCCACGCTGTACGGTATGTACGATATCTTCGCCGCCGCCGGCAGGGATTGGGCCTACCTGATCGAAGGCGTCCCGGGCCGCCCGCCGCTCATGCCGCTGGTGGTCTCCAGCAGCGGGCCGAGGGCGATGCACATTGCCAACCGTGTGCGCATCACGCCTGACGCCGGGCTGGACGATATACCCGCAGTCGTTTGCGTCCCCGAGGTGACGTTGGCGCCGGATGCGATTCTCAAAGGACGATACGAAGCGGAGCTCAACTGGCTGAGGCGCTGTCATCAAGCGGGCGCCCTGATCGCCACCGCCTGTTCCGGCGCCCTGCTGCTGGCCGAGTCGGGGCTGTTGAACGGCGAGGATGCCACCACCCACTGGGCCTATTGCGACGCCCTGGCAGGTTATCCCGGTGTCCGCGTCCATCCCCATCGGGCTCTGGTGGTCGGCGGCGAGGGCAACCGACTGGTCATGGCCGGCGGCGGTACCTCATGGGCGGATCTGGCTCTCTATCTGGTCGCCAGGCTGGTGAGTGTGGACGAAGCCATGCACCTGGCCAGACTTTTTTTGATCGACTGGCACGACATCGGCCAGTTGCCCTATGCCATGCTTGCCAGGACCCGCCAGACCGGGGATGCCGTTATTGCCAACTGCCAGGCATGGGTTGCCGAACACTACGACGAGGCGGCCCCCGTCGCCTCAATGATCCGGATCTCGCAGCTTTCGGAACGCACCTTTCATCGCCGCTTCAAACAGGCGACGGGGCTTTCGCCCATGGAGTACGTGCATACGCTGAGGCTGGAAGAGGCAAAGCAGATGCTGGAGACGACTGCCGATCCGATGGACGCGGTCGCCGAAAACGTCGGTTATGAAGACGCTGCGTTCTTCGGGCGCCTGTTTCGGCGCAAGGTCGGCATTACACCCATGCAGTATCGGCGCCGCTTTGGGGGGCTCCGGAAGGCTTTGATGCAGTAGTTGACGGGAAAGGGGCCCGACTGCCCCCTTTCCCGTCCGATCCGGCGCGCCGTTGCTTACGCCGCCGGTTTCGTGCGGCGCCGCGCGACCGCCACCAGACCCACCAGGCCGGATCCGAACAGCCAGACGGCAGCCGGCACCGGCACCGCGGAGGGCGGCGTAGTCAGCGGCGTCAGGAATTCCTGGCTCGCACACAGCGGATTCGGGGTCCACACCATCATGGAGTGGCTGAAGTTGAAGTCGCTGTGACCGAGCGCCTGGTCGTACCAATAAGTGGCCGTCGTGTCCATCGTGATGGTCGGATTGCTCATGATCTTCCACACGGCCAGGTTGATGTCCGCCTGCTCGGACTGGCTGGCGGTGCCGAGTTGACTGAACAGCCAGCCCGCTTCCTTGTAGGCGCTGATGCCGGCAGACCCGGCAAACTTGACCGGCGCGCCGTTGACGATGTCGGCGTAGGTGTAGCCGGTAGCGGTCCAACTTTGGTTGGTGGATACCTCGGTAAACCAGTCGTCGCACATGGCCGGGGTCAGCGTACCGTCGATGGAGACGTTGTACAGACCCGCGTAAGCGCCGTCCCGCCCCACCGCCGTGCCGGTGTTCACCAGTTGGAGGGTCGCCGCGGATGCCGCTTGCGCAAACGCCGCCCATGCAATCAAGGTGATCAGTAGTCCCCGTAGCTTGTTCACAGTCATACCTTGGCTCTCCGCTGACCTGCTGGTTTGTTGTGCGTTCTTGAGGCCATCGGGGCAAGCACAAGTCGTGCCACTAGTCTTAATTCAATCGCTTAGGCAACACAGAGGAAGACGAGCGCTAAAAAATGTAAATCATGTCGACATTCACAAATACAGTAATCTATGAACTAATTGTTTTTATGAGATATTATACGTTTTAGAATTTCATCCTATTCTTATCTAAAAATAAGATATGTAATATTTGTCGACACCAGATGGCAGAGCCGGCACGAGGTCGGTTGAGCCGCCTCCGAACTGGCGGAAACTCCAGAACCCGTGCAAGCCAGCCCGAGCCCATCCGGGTGGAAGCGCCAGGGAAGCTGCCCGGCGTCCGACGACGGGGCAAGCCGGCGGGCGCCGTCCGACCCCGCGGCGCCCATTTTTCCCGCACCCCCTACAACCGCTTGCCCGCCAGGGTCGGCGTCTTGTCCGTGCGGCTCTCCAGCTTCAGGTAGGTCACGAGCCGCACCACCCCCTCCCGATGCAGCGTCTCGTGCACCGCCTCGGTCGCCTGAAGGATGGTGACAAGCTTCCCTTCCAGGTTGGTGCCCGAGGCATGGGTCTCCAGGGTCAGGTCGAACCCCTCCAGGATCTCGACAACGCGCCGGATTTCCTTGCGCACCGATACACCGGCGCCGATTGGGACTACCTGGATTTCTGCGGTGACGTCCATGGGCATACTCCGATTGAGGTGATACGACGGACACAGGATCAAAACGGCTGGCGCGACCGCCACGGGTTTACAGGGTCAAGACAATCTTTCCGATATGCCCGCCGGCCTCAAGCATGGCGTGGGCCGCGGCCGCCTCCGCCAATGGAAAGGTTCGGTGCAGAGCCGGCTTGACCTGCCCGGCTTCCAGCCAGGGCCAAGCGTGGCGGCGCAGCTCCGCGGCGATGACACCTTTCTCCTCCGGACTGCGCGCCCGCAAGGTGGCTGCCATCAGGGTCAATCGCTTGCGCATCACCGGCAGGAAATTCACCTTCACCTCGATACCGGCGACATAGTTGAGATTGATCAGACGGCCTTCGACAGCCAGGGCGTCGATATTGCGCGCGACATAGTCGCCACCGATGATGTCCTGGATCACATCCACACCCCGACCGCCGGTCTCCTCCATTGCACACGCGACGAAATCCTCGTCGCGATAGTCGATCACCCGGGTAGCGCCGAACCGCTGACAGGCTTCGGTCTGACCGTTGCGTTCATGGGCGGTGGTGAGAATCGGGGCGCATCCGCGGGCCCGCGCGAACTGCAAGGCGATACTGCCTATGCCGCCCGCACCGCCATGGACCAACACGGACTCGCCCGGCTGCAGGCGAGTCCGCAGGAACAATGCGTCCCAAACCGTAAAGGCCGTTTCAGGCAGCGCCGCGCCTTGCGGGAAGTCCAGTCCCCGAGGCAGAGGCAGAACGGCAGAGGCATGCGCCACCGCGTATTCGGCGTAGCCACCGCCGGCCAACAGGGCACACACCGTCTCGCCGACGCGGAAAGTCGTCACCCCCTGCCCCAATTCCGCCACTTCGCCGGCCACCTCCAGCCCGGGAATATCGGTGACGCCGGGCGGCGGCGGATAGGCGCCCCGGCGCTGGAAGACGTCCGGCATATTGATGCCGGCGGCGGCAACCCGGATCAGGACCTGGCCCGGCCCTGGCCGCGGAATGGGACGGTCGGTCTGGGTGAGGACTTCCGGGCCACCGGGATGGGTTATTTCAATCGCTCGCATGGTCGTTCACTGCCATCGGCATGAGATCAAAGTGTCCACCTGTAACCACCAAAATGGAAAAGTGGCGAAGAATCCCTTCGGGGCGTACCGCCATTGGGAACGAAGGCAAATGGGTCTGTCCGGGCTTGTTCAGTCCGAAGCGCACTGAGGGACCCGGCTCCGTTCGTTCGCCCGACGAAACGGCCTGAAGTTGACTCGCTCAATCCCCTGCTTTCCCACGTGAAAGCGTTGATTGGCAGACAACGCTCCGGCCGGAATTCGTCACTGGGTGCCCGCTGCCGCGCGCCGTCCTCGGTGGCGGCCCTGCTCGACCAAAGGGAGCGGCAGAGTGCCGGTCGCTTCGCGCCTACCGGCTCGAAGGGCGACGCAGATAGAAGCGTTCACCCTGATACTCGGTCTCCACCAATTGGCCTTCCGCCACCAATTCATTCACCGCGTTCCAATCGGCCCGGGCCTTGGCCACCAGGGAGCGTACCGCCGATTCCCGCATGGGATGCACGGCCGTGATGCTGAGCAGGTCGTGGCGGACGTCACCGGTGGAGGCGAACGCGTCACCTTCATAGCCCACCAGGTATTCCACCTGGGGAACCCGCCGGGCAAACTCCTGATAGGCCCGATTCAGGACGGCCTCCGCCGGCCCCTTGGTGCCGGGTTCGGCGGGCGGCCGGGTCGGGATGGCCAGATACGCCTTGGTGATCCCCAACTCATGGATGAAATCAGCGGTCCTCGCCACATGCTCGGGACTGTCGTTGACGCCCTCGACCAACATGGTCTCGGCCACCAGTTCGCCACCGAACCCCTGGGCGAAGCGGCCGATACCCGCCAGCACGTCCGGCAGCCTCAATGCCTCATGGGGGCGGTTGATCTGTTTCCAGACAACTTCGTCGACGCTGTCCACCTTCACGGAGACCCAGTCCGCCTTGGCAATGGCCGTTCGCACCGCGTCGAGCCAAAGCAGGGAGGCATTGGAGATCACGGCGATCGGGATACCGAGCGGCCGTAGCAGATCGATGCTCGTGCCCAGGTTGGCGTCCAGTCCCGGCTCACCGTCGGGCACGAAGGTCAGATAATCCACGGTCTCGCCGGCCGCACGCACACTTTCAAGCTGCGCCTCGACGGCCTCACGGACCGCCTGCGGCGGGTAGAAAGCGCGAGGAACGACTGTCTGTCCATGGGTTGCACCGACCTGGCAATACAGGCAGGAATAGGAACAGGACTTCGGCGGGATGTTGTTGATCCCCAAGCTGCGACCCAGGCGTCGGGAAGGAACGGGACCGAAAGCTATCGTCATGTCGTCACCTGGAAAATCGTGGACAGCCCACGACTTCCGAGCGATAGCGGCAACGCCGTGCGCCGTGGGTTGAGCCTTGAGAACCGTCCGCGTGTTCCTGAAGCCTACGACAGCAGTGGCTATCCCGCCAGGCGCCCTGAAACGGGAGTCGCTCCCTGTCGCCATTCCTTTACTATACTCGACGAACAGGGTTTTGCCCCTTTCCCGCGCCGGGAAGCCACGATACGCCGCAGAGCGGACAGAGGCGCGGGCGCGTGCAGCGCGAGTACCTCGACCTGGGGTGCGCCCTGGCCACGCGCGACCGGCGCAGCCGGACGCCGGCTGCCATGTTTCTGAGTTGTACAAGAAACAGGGCCGGGAGGATGGGGAAGGGGATGAACGAGGCTTATCTTGCCCTGACCGCAAGGGAGGCAAGGCGCGTCGTGCCGCAGTGGGCCGTCGCGATCTTCTCCTCGCGCGAATCCATTGAGCTCTTGGGCCAGACCATCCTCGCCCTGCTGCCGGCCGTCGTCACCAGCACATTCGTCGATGTCGTCGTGAACGGAAATCCCGCCCTCGCGCTGCAAGCCGCAAGACTTGTCGGCGAACTCCGGTCCGCGGGGGACACATTGCCGAGATTGCGGGTCTGGAGGGTGGCGCTCCATGACAAGGCCCACGCCTGGAACCAGTATGTCTACGGCATCTGGCCCGGCGCCGAACGGACTTTTTTCGTGGACGGTTATGTCCAGGTGCATCCAACAGCGATGCGGCGTCTTGCCTCGACACTCGACACGGACCGTCATGCCCTGGCCGCGACGGGCGTTCCCCATCGGGGACGCTCGGCTGCACGGTTGGCTCGACAGATGGAGGCCGGGCACGGTGTACACGGAAATCTCTACCTTTTGCGCGGCAGTGTACTGAACGCCCTGCGGCAGCGGGGATTCGCTCTGCCGCTCGGCATCTATCGTAGCGACGCCCTGTTGGGCGCAGTCGTCAAATTCGGCCTTGACCCCACGCGCCATGACTGGGATCCCACGCGGATCCATGTGGTTCGGGGAGCGTCCTGGGACCACAAGCCTCTTTCCGCACGAAAGCCTGCGGACTGGCTGGTTCAGTGCCGTAGACTACGCCGCCAGGGACGCGGGGTATTCGAGAACCTCGCCGCCCGGAGCCATTTGGCTCTCGAACACAGGTCGCTGGAGGAACTGCCCGCGACCGCTTCCGAGCTGATAGATCACTGGATGAAACATCATCCTCTCGAGGTCTGGAAAGCGCTCGTCCATCGGCCGGTGGCGGGTTTGGCTCTGAGCCATCTAACCCGTTCCAGGGATTGGTCGAACGTCCGCATACCTCCCAAAATGATGGCCGAACGGAGTCTGGGAGGTGACAAATAGGGGGCAAGCACGGTAATGCGTCGTCCGGCACCTGCCCTGCCTTTCCCCCTGCTCGAAGCGCCGCGCCGCTCCTGCCGGAACATTGGTTGTGATTGTCGGCTGCCCTGAAGACCTCTTTCTGCCCGCCTTCGTCTGCCCTTGCGCCGGCGAGCGGTACCCAATTCAGCCGGACTCGGACGTCGAGCCATCGGCCACTGTCGCGAAAATGCACCCGTCCCCTTTCCTGTTGCCATCGGAGCCGTCGTCAGCGCGCAGGCACCCCCAACGGCTCTATACGCCGGATACTGCGAGCGCGTCGTGGCGTACCGATCTGCCCATTCGCTGATAGCGGGCCGGGTAACCAGGCCACCCGATCCGAAGCCGCGGTCCGCCCCGCCGCCGCCCTGCACCGAATTGGGGCGGATGGACCATAAAAAACTGATGATTCTCAATCACACCGATCCCTCCGATTGCTACGCTGGGCTCCTCGACGGAATATCAATAAACTTCACGAAGACAGCATCAATCTCTTTATTCATTGTTGCCGGGATCCGACCAGGGCGAGAGAAGACAGGTGAACGAGATCTCTATCGAAGATGTGCTGAACTCCCTGAGCTCGCACATTGCCGTACTGGATTCCCACGCCCGAATCATCTACGTCAACCAGGCCTGGGCACGTTTCGCCAGAGCGAACGCGAGCTTGGACCGGGGCGCCTATATCGGCGTGAACTACCTGTCCGTATGCGAGGATGCCGCCCGGCAAGGGGACCGGTGGGCGGCGCCCGCCTGCAGCGGCATCCGCGCGGTCATGGACGGCGCGCAGTCGGATTTCATCCTCGAGTACCCGTGCGATTCCCCCACCGAGAAACGCTGGTTCATCATGCACGTGACGCGTTATGCGGCAGGACCGGCCGCAAACCTCGTCGTCTCACACGAGGACATCACCGCAAGAAAGCGGGCGGAAGACGAACTGCTGCGGGCCAAGATTGCATTGGAAAACGCCAATCGCGAACTGGACCTGGCTCTGGAGCGCGAACAACGCCTGTCCCGCACCGACGGGCTGACGCAGATCGGAAACCGGCGCTATTTCTTCGATCTCGCCACCCACGAGTTCGCCGAGGCGAAGCGCTACGCACGCGGATTGGCGATCGTGCTGTTCGACATCGACCACTTCAAGCGGATCAACGACACCGCAGGACATCAGAGCGGCGACGAAGTCCTGCGATGTGTGGCGCGCATCGCCGAAAGGCATCTTCGCGAGGTCGACATTCTGGCGCGCTACGGCGGCGAGGAATTCATTGTGTTGCTTCCCGACAGCGATGCCGCCGGTGCCGCAAATGTCGCTGAACGGATTCGCACCAGCATCGCCGGCACCTGCCAGGTGGCCGAGCCGACCCCGCTGACGGTGACCATCAGCGTGGGTATCGCCCAGTTCCCGGGAAACGCCACTCAGCTGGGCCCCCTCATCCAGTGCGCCGACCGGGCCCTGTACGAAGCAAAGCGAAGCGGACGGAACCGCACCGTTGTATTTGCGGCTCAGGCCGGGCACGGGTGAATGGGATCGGGGCAGTTGCTGCGTCAGGCCGACGGACTATCGTCTGTCCTGCCTTGTCCGCCAGCGGACAGCCCTAGTGGTCCATGCGGGAGATGGTGTTTGCCTTGCCGATGATCCTGAGATCCAACGACAGTTGGACAAACAGCCAGAGGTACAGCCACTGAAGGCTCTCCCAGCCCGTGACATAGGCCGTATCGATGATGCCCAGGCGCGCCAGAAGACAGGAAAGGCCGGTGTAGCCGCCGACGTCACCGCCATCGTATCGAGCCAGCGAAAAGATGAGAAAGCCCACCGAAGAAACGAGCAGCGGCCTTACCGAATAGGGGTAGGCCTTGAGGCCGCCATGAGTGGCACAAAGGTGGACGACGAAAACCAGTATCCAGAACAGCGCGGTCAGATAGAGAAGCCAGCCCGCACTGTTGACCATGATCCCCAGCGCTGCAAGGGATGTCCCGTAGAGAACGGCGGCGATAACGGGTTTAGACATGGCTTATCGACAAGACCATCGGCGACACACTATCTCTTCCTTCATCGGACGGTCCGGAAGAGGTCGCTCTTCCCCATTCGTTAGCCGGACCCGAGCCAGAAGCCGACATTCTTGTCCAGGAGCTCGGACCAGGGCATGTAATGGGAGCCGTCGCAGGAGAAATTCAGTCCCACCATGCCGTTGAAGATATTGAGCGAGCCCGAGCGCAGGTAGATGTTTTCGTCCATGAAGCGCAGTTCGCGGAACATGCCGAAGACATCCTTGATCCGGCCCGCCGGGATTACGGCCTCGTTGGAGTAGCTTTGGTGGGGCCACGCAAGGCAGATCGCCGGATCGGTGAGGTCCTCGATATCCAGGATGCGATAGCGGAACGGATCGTCGCGCAACCACAGAGTGGCCCGGGAGCTGGAAAAGTGCAGCTTGGCATGGAATACCCCATGGACTTCCACCAACTCCACCACCAGGGCCAGGACTTCCTCGATGCGCCGGTCCATGGCGCTTTCGACGCGCTGCTGCAGAAACAGGCCACCACGAATCGCCGGATCGCCCTTGATCTGCATCCACGTTTCCGGCTCCCGGTACACCTCCCGCGTCAGGGGCAGCTCACGCAGATCGAAGTCCGCGCCAAGGTAGCCCAACAAGCGGCCTTCAGCGTCCACGATGCGCTGCACCGCAGTGAGCGACGGGCGCCTGGCGTTGCGGCTGATATAGGCATTGGACAACGAGAAGGGCTCGCCCCTCAAAGCCTCTGCCATGTAGGGGCGTTCACTGCGGTCGCGACCGAAGTCATCCGGCAGCAGCCCGCCGTGGGAGACGTTGGCCGTGATCTGGCGCGCCTGGTCGTCGAGGATGTAGAGGTACTTGCAGTAAGGCAGGACCCCGAGCCCATGGATCAGGCAATCCTCGAGTGTATGGCGTTCCGGCCATGCGGCCCGGCACGCGACAGCCAGATGCTCCAACCGCCCGGACAAGCGGCTGCGCAGCAACATACGCTGGCTGGCGACAGCAGTTTGTAACGCTTCCCCCATGCCCGCGATAGTAGCACGGATAATGGTGCCATCAGGCCACCCCGATCAGGGTGAAAACGCCTTCTGAACCCCAGCGGGCCCGGCTCCCGGGGATCGAGGCCTGGGGCGGTCCGGCGTGCTGAAAGACGGGAGCGGGACATCGGTTCCACTGACCGCTCCTGGCGCCGGGGGGGTACCCCGCCAAGCGGTCCGAATCCGTCGATCCTCTGGGGAGCGGCCGGAGGCCCACGGCCGGCCGTCGGACCCGCACGGAGACTCTCTTGGAAGTCTATATGAGTTCGGTGTAAACATTATGGAACAGGAAGGGAGCCGATCCGTTTCCACGTCCACGGACAAGGGAAGCCGGGAGTGTTGTCTGCCCTTTTGCTGTTGCCGGCAACCGGATGGGTGCCGTTCCATGGCACGGGATATTCTCAGCGAGGACGCCTGGATCAAATATCTCTGGCTCACGATTTACGGGGCGGTTCTGATCTGGTCAGGCATCGATCCCAAGGACCTGTTCACGTGGTTTCTGGAGGTGCTGCCTGCCCTGATCGGCGTCGTTGTGTTGGCGATAACCTATCGGTCCTTTCGTTTGACACCCTTGGTGTACGTGCTGATCTTGATCCACTGCATCATTCTCATGGTCGGGGGGCACTATACCTACGCCCAGGTCCCGCTGTTCGAGCACTTGAAACCCTTGCTCGGCACGACACGCAATGACTACGACAAACTGGGCCATTTCGCCCAGGGATTCGTGCCGGCGATGATCGTCAGGGAGGTTGTACTGAGAAAGCACATCGTTCGTGGAGCGGCCTGGCAGGCGACCTTCATCGTCTGTTTCTGCCTGGCGCTGAGCGCCTTATACGAAATGTTCGAATGGTTGGTGGCGGTGGCGTCCGGCGCGTCAGCCGAAGCCTTTCTGGGGACGCAGGGCTATGTCTGGGACACCCAGTCCGATATGGCGATGGCCTTGGTCGGTGCCATTGCGGCGTTACTGGTTCTAAGCCGGTGGCATGACCGGCAACTGGCGCGGATCGGGCAAGCCGCCCCAAAGGCCACCATTGGCAGTGACAGAACAGACCGGACGTCTTGATTGGTCAGCAGGCAACGACAGCACACAAACCCGCCCTGATTTCCCATTCTTTCCCCCTGCGCTTTCCACCGGGACTGGAACCACGGTCTCCCCCCGTTTTGCCTCGTGCGGTGCAAAAGCGGCTCTAAAGTGTTGGGAAACAGTGCCGAAAGCCCCTACAGGTCAATGGGATTGGCACGACAAGGGACAAAGGAGGAACAGCCATGCCGGAGACTCGGCAGGCGAAGCCCAGGGATGCGGCGCCGGGGACAGCCTCGCCCGCTGCCGGGGACTGGGAGCTGAAGTTGCTGCGGACCATTCTGGCGGACATAAAATCCGGTCGCCTGCAGTTGCCCAGTTTGCCCGATGTCGCTCTGCGGGTACGCGAGGCAGTGCAGAACCCCAACCGCAGGGTCGCGGAACTGACCCGCATCGTGCAGATGGACCCCGCATTGGCAGCCCGCCTGGTACAGGTCGTGAACAGCCCGCTTTACCGCGCCGCCAGGAAAATCGACAGTTGCCAAGCCGCGATTACCCGACTGGGACTGGCAGCCACCCGCAATCTCGTCGTGAGCTTCACCCTCCGCAGCCTGTTCAGACCTCACACCAGGCAGCTGGAGGACAGACTGCAATCCACCTGGCGCCACAGCTGCAAGGTAGGCGCCATCAGCAGCGTACTTGCCCGCCTGACAAGGGGGCTGGATCCGGATCGCGCCATGTTGGGCGGACTGGTGCACGACATCGGCGAATTACCGGTACTCCAGTACCTGGACGAACACCCGCGGCAGATCGACGAAAGCGGCATCGCAACGGTTCTGGAACGGCTGCGCGGACCGCTGGGTACCTTTGTCCTCAAGAGCTGGCGGTTCGAAGACGACCTGGCCCGGATACCAACGGAAGTGGAAAGCTGGAGCCGTGATAGCGGCGCGGCAACCGATTACGTGGACATCGTGCAGGTGGCCCACGTCCATGGACTGTTCGGCTCATCCGAGACGCGCGGGGCGCCCACATTGGCGCAACTGCCCGCATTTCAAAAGCTGCCCATCAGCACGCTGGGGCCCGACGCCAGCCTGGAGCTGCTGGAATGGTCACAAGCCGAAATCAACGACGTGCTTCGAATCCTGCACGCTTGAGTAACCGCAACACATAGACCACCGTATCGGCAGAGTCCAGGAATGTGCCGGGCCCCAGCCGTCACGGTATGCCGATCCCATCATCGGTTGCCGAACCCGCCGACGGCCTGGCGCGGTGGCCTGCCCCCTACCAGCGACTATCGGGGGATACGGAGTCCTGGTCGTTGGTTTCCCGCTCACTCAGGGAAGGTTGCCGCCCTCGTAATACCAGTCGATCGCCGTTGAGTCGGGAAAGATCTGGTTACCCATTTGCCGAAAGTGGCGGGCAATAGCGTCGGTCATACCGTCGGACCTGGCTTGGCCGGCTTCACCCTTGCGGATCATGGCACCGCTCTTGAGGGGCGGGACTTTGCCCACGGTCCTCGCCTCGAAGCGATCCTCGTGCCGCTTCATCCACGGGAAGGATGTGTATTCGAGGATTGCCGGCCACCGGTCCGGGCCGGGCTCGATACCCAGGAATGCCGCTACCTTCCTGATGGCAGCTTCGTGGTCCAGCTTCATGTCCGAGTAGTGCAGGAACAGGACATTCGGTGCGTCGCGCAATGGCCACCAAGCCGCCAGGAACCCGAAAAACATACCCTGCATGCCCCGGGCGTCGATGACGTCCTTGTAGAAGGACGGAAAATCCTGACAGCAAGTCTCTTCCTTCGATACCTGCCAGAGCTCGAACCAGTCATCCGAGTGTTGATCCAGGAATGGTCGGAAAGAGACCAACGCCTCCTCGGGATTGCGGAAGACAACCAGGTATTTCACATCCTGACCCGACCCATCCCGGATAAACGGCACAGCGGGTGGCGCCGAATGGGTCTTGAAGGCGCGACGCCGATCCGTCGGCATCGCGTCCACCCGATCCAGCACGTCCTGGAAGGGTTGCTCCGGATGACCCAGAAATTCGATCCAGGGCACTTCGGCGTAAATGTCCTGGAAATCCGCAGTACCGCCGTTGAGCAACTGATGGACGATGTTCATCGTCCAGGTCGTCCCACTCTTTGCCGGTACGGAGATCACGACGTCGCCATCGCGCCACTTAATCTGCTGTTGGATCGCCGGCTGTATCCAGGGAGGACCCGCCGAAGGGGGATCGGTTTCCGTTGGGTTGGCCATTTGTCAGCACCCCTGTTGAAAAGTCAATGATAGGACGTTGTTTGAAAGGGGGACAGCCTCATTTGCGAGCCGCTCCCGTCGTCGAGTTCGGTCCGGCCGGAGTGTCCACCAACCCAGTTGCCGATCCACCCCGCCGGTAGGATCCTGACTAACTGTTCCTGCACCCGATTGAGCCCGGTCCATCGCCTGCGTTGCATTGCGGCACGGAGGAGACTTTGTTGCTTTCCGGCATTGTAGACCGGGGAAAGCACCGGTTCTGCGCCTGGCGCTCGGCGCGGTGCGCCCCCGGTGCGCGATCGCAGGGGGCCCTCGTCGCGCCAGGGACGGCGGCCGAAAATAAATCTGCACAATTTTTGGTATTATTGACGTAAGGAACGCTGGCGATTGTCGACAGCACGGCACTCTGGATATTTCGCCGAACCCGCATGTGGATGTGCATCAACAAAGGCGGCAGCGTCCAAGCTTGAACACTCTTCCTTCCAAGAAACGCCTCGTTCCGAGTGGTTCCGCCCTCCGTATTGCCCTGATCTACGGCGCTTTCGGTATCGCCTGGATCCTGCTAAGCGACTGGCTGGTCCGGCTGATCGCTCCCAATATGGAAGTCTACGACACGCTGCAAAGCCTCAAGGGCCTGCTCTTCGTCGGCCTTTCCGCGGGGCTGATCCTTATCCTTGCCCGACGCGAGGGCCGCAGGACCGATGCCGCCCTTACGGCCCTCGATGCCGACCGCACTCGACTGACAGGGATTCTCGAAGGTACTCGGGCCGGCACCTGGGAGTGGCACGTGCCCAGCGGGCGCACCGCGTTCAATGAACGCTGGGCCGAGATGATCGGTTACTCGCTCGATGAGCTCGCGCCGGTTTCCATCAAGACCTGGTCCCAGCACATGCACCCGGACGATCTGCGCCAGGCGAACAACGTGTTGCAGCGGCATTTCGACGGTAAGCTGGATTTCTACGAATGCGAATACCGCATGCGTCACAAAGACGGACACTGGGTCTGGGTGCTCGACCGGGGACGACTGCTGGGACGCACCTCCGATGGCAAGCCGGAATTGATGCTCGGCATTCATCTGGATATCACCGATCGCAAGCGCATCGAGACCGAGATGCGGCGCATAAGCCGCTTGTACGCCACCCTCAGCGAAACCAACCAGGCGATCGTCCGGGTCGCGACACGGGACGCACTTTTTCAGAACATCTGCGATATCGCTGTCGAGTACGGCGAGTTCAGTCTCGCGTGGATCGGCGTGCCCGATCCGGATCGCCAACGGATAGAAGTCGCCGCCGCCAGCGGCCCGGCCGACTACCTGACGGGCCTCGATATCTCCATTGCCACGACGCCATCGGCGGAACATGGCCCGACGGCCCGGGCCTATCTGAGCGGACAGCGACAGATCGTCAATGACTTCGCCCACGACCCTGTGACGGCTCCGTGGCACCAGCGTGCCGCACAGTTCAACATTCGCGCCTCTGCCGCGTTTCCGCTGCGTTGCAGTGCTCAAGTGTTCGGGGTACTGAACATCTACGCCGGTGAAAAAGGCTTTTTCCAAAGGCAGGAAATCAAGCTACTGGAGGAGATGGCGGTCGATATCGGCTTCGGGGTGGAAACGCTGGAGCGCGGCATCAACCTGGCCCGCAGCGAGACCCAGTTCCACGCCATTGCCGACAGCATCAGCGATGCCATTGTGATTACCAATCGCCAACGGGAAATCGAGTGGCTGAACGCCGGGTTCACGCGCATGTTTGGTTACACGCTGGACGAGCTCACCGGTCAAACCACGGAGATCCTGTACGAAGACTCAGACGAGTACAGACGCCAGGGCACGTTGCACTACAACGAGCAGGCCCGGTCGGACGAAGAGCGCTTTGAAGTCCGCTACCGACGCCGCAATGGTGGGATTTTCATCGGCGAAACACTGGGGGCACTGCTCCAATCCAACACCGGAGAGCCACTGGGTTATATGGGATTGATCAGAGACGTCACCCGTGAACGGGAGATCGAAGCAGAGCTGCGGGTAGCGGCCGCCGCCTTCGAAGTGGAAAACGGCATCATGATTACCGACCACAAGCTTGCCATTGAGAGGGTCAACCAGGCCTTTACGCGCATTACCGGATACGCTCTGGAGGACGTGAAAGGCAAAACGCCGAAGCTGCTGCATTCCGGCCGCCATACCAAGTCGTTCTATCAGCGCATGTGGCAGGACATCCACAACCTGGGGTATTGGGAGGGCGAAATCTGGAACCGCAGAAGAGACGGCGAGATCTACCCCGAGTGGCTGACCATAAGCGGAGTCAAAAACGACGCCGGTGCAGTTACCCATTACATCGGCTCATTCTCCGATATCACCGACCGCAAAGCGGCCGAACAACACATTCACCAACTGGCCTTTTACGACCCGTTGACACATCTGGCCAACCGCCGCCTGTTCATCGACCACCTGGAGCACGCACGGTCGAGTAGCGAGCGTACGCAACAGTACGGCGCGATTCTGATGCTGGACCTGGATCATTTCAAAGTTCTCAACGATACCCAGGGACATCATGCCGGCGACCAACTTTTGATCGAAGTCGGCAGGCGTCTGCGCGAGCATCTTCGCGAGGCCGATACCGTCGCGCGCTTTGGCGGGGACGAATTCGTGGTATTGCTGGAGGATCTCAGCCAGAGCAACGACGGCGCCATCAACGCCGTCAGTGAGATTTCCGAGAAGATTCGCATAGAGCTGCTGATGCCGTACCGATTGGAGACAATCTACGATTATCGCAGCACCGCCAGCCTGGGAGTGGTGGTGTTTCGCGGGCACACGGTAAGCACCGAGGAACTGCTGAAGCAAGCGGATGTGGCGCTGTACGAAGCCAAGGCGGCAGGCCGCAACGCCACTCGCTTTTTCAGCCCCGAGATGCAGAGCAAGGTGGACCGTCGGGCTCACCTGGAGGCTGAATTATCGCGGGCCCTCGAACTGGATGAGTTTCTCCTGCATTACCAACCTCAGGTGAATGGACGGGGCCAGCTTGTCGGGGCCGAGGCGTTGCTGCGCTGGAGACCGCAAAGTGCCGATGAGCTGGTGTCACCCGCAGAGTTCATTCCCTTGGCCGAGGACACCGGGCAGATCGTACCGATCGGTTACCGAGTGCTTGAATTGGCTTGCCGCCAACTGCAAATCTGGCAGCAGCGCAATCCGCAACACGCCTTCAAACTGGCCGTCAACATCAGCGCGCGCCAATTTCACCAACCCGGTTTCATTCAACGAGTGCAGCAAATCATTGACCAGACGCGGATCGATCCCGGCGGCTTGAAACTCGAGTTGACGGAAAGCGTGATCCTGACGGATGTTGACTACGTGGTTGATCGCCTTCGTGAGTTTCGCGAACTCGGCATCGGCTTTGCGCTGGACGACTTCGGCACCGGCTACTCATCGCTTTCCTATCTGAAGCAACTGCCGATCGAGGAGCTCAAGATCGACACGTCGTTTGTCAGGGATGTCGTCCATTCCGAGCATGATGCCGCCATTGTGCGCGCCATTATCGCCATGGGGCACTCCCTGGGGCTGACCATCATTGCCGAAGGCGTGGAGGCCGAGGAACAGAAAGCTTATCTCGTCAGATACGATTGCGATCTCTATCAGGGCTATCTGTTCGGCCGGCCGATGCCGTTGGCGGAATTCGAGGCGAAGTTCACCGAACTGGCGTCAGATTGAGGCGCCCTCCGATTTTGCTTTCCTACCGCGCATTGGAACCACGGCACGGAGGAGGAAGCTGAGTCGGCTTCATACCTTTTCCGTTTGTGCAGACCCACGTCACGTTACCGGCAGCGTCCGCCCTGGGCACGAAGATGAGCTCGCCTTCGGCCATGGTGAGCGTGAGAATCATATTGTGGGAGTTGAGGGACATCCGGGTCCCATCCGCCAGTGTCGGACTGATACCGAGAACGCCTAGCGACGCTGGAATATGCCGACTGGACTCGTAGTAGCCAGCCAGTGCCGCGCGGGCGGGCCGGGAGGCGACAATGTCCGCAGCGACCTTTGCCCTGACTTTATAGTCCCGATACGCGGGGACGGCCACCGCGGCGGTGACGCCGACGATGTAGACAAGTATGAGTAGGCCGAAGCCCCCGCCAAGACGTCCTGCATACGGGATGAACGAGGCCAGCAGATAGGCGGAGCGGCTGCGCTTTGGCATCGGCGCGTCGGCGTTCATTACGCGGGCAACCCGTTTGGTCAGCCACGGATAGCCCGCCGTGAGTTCGTGGAATGACATCCAGAAGCCGGATGTCTGAACGGCTTGTCCGAGGTAGGCCGTGACGTCGAGATCCTTCCAGCGCTCCGCACCGGCCGAAAGGGCGGCCAATGACCGCGCCGCACCTTCGGGGGATGTGCTGCAGGCCAGCCCGTGGCGATCGCACGTGCTTTCACGGGCTCGGGAATAAGCGGCACCGAGCAGCGGCACCCATAGCGCCGGCCAGCGCAGAAAATGCCCGCTCAGATGTTTTCTGCGCAGGTGGCCGAGTTCGTGGCCAATATAGAAGCGTACGCCGTCGGTGTTCTATGCCATTGCGTCAACGACATTCGACAGCAACACGACATATTGCGTACCGAGAAACTTGGTGGCGAAGGCATTGAGGCCGCCGTTGCCGTTGAGAATATACGCTTGCGGACGCTTGTTCATCTGCAGACGATCGCAGCAGTCGGCGAATTGCGCGTACAGGTCGGGGAATTGGGCTTCAGTCAGTTCGACGCCGTTTCCCTTGATATGTGCGATCAGCGTGGATTGAATGAAAAGGTAGAGTACGAAACCGAACGCAAGCGCGATCAATGCGCCCCCGAACGTGCCGACGATCAGGCCGAGCCATATGAGAACGCCCAGAACCAGAGTTATGGTGCCAAGCGTCCGTTCGCGCGGATAAACGAGCTCCTCCATGGTCCAGCCCCCTTTTGGATCGACATGGTACAGGTGGGTGACGCGGATCTCGTCCCCACCAGCGTATTGTTATGACGCATGAATGTTACACCGGAAACCCCTTCAACGGCACGCCGCGGCCGGCCCCACCGTTCACGGACCCCCGCCGTTGCTGGGTTCCGCTTTGCTGGGCCGCCCAGGCCCTTGGATCCCAAGCCACCTGACCACCACGTAGGGACCGGATCACGGTCTTGGCGCAACCCGCGGTGCGGGAAGCCCACGAAATTCGTGGTCTGCCTCCCACTTACCCACCTGCCCCGACCAAAGTAGCCGACGGCTTCTGACCCAGCCCCAGGCGTGTGAAAAAGTCACATTCTGCCCGACACTAGTTAACAGCCCGCCTACACGCTTCTCCGTACAGTTGGTTTCCAGCCGGCCAGCGTGGCGACACGATGTGGCGCAACCGGTCCATCGGCACCAGTTCAAGGAGACCAAGAAAGTGACTATCTGTTAATCCCTGCGCCCCGTTCTTTTGCTGGGGTCTTGTCCCTGTCTTCTTGATATTATCGTGGCGCTCGATGCGAGGAACAGGTTGTCAGCCAGCGGTTCCTGATATCTGGCCTTCGTCCCGGCGCCTTGTCGTTTCCCGGAGATTAGTTATGCCAACTTTACAGCAATGGATTCAGGGTATCCGCAACCGCGCCCTTCATTACGGGGGCGCTTATGTACCCTTTTCCCAGTGTCTTGAGCCGACCAATACCCTGATCAAGACGATGGACGCGACCAGCGGGGGAATTTGCCGCGCGCTGGCGGCGAAATGGATTGTGGAGCATTCCAGAGGCGAGAGTCTGTGGAACTGGTTATGTGTACCCGGCACGACACATGTCAAGCAATCCGCCATCGGCAACCTGATGGTGAACTTCATCGAAGGCGTGCGCTCCTCAGGATCGCTGTCGAACCCCACGGTCGCCAATCCGGGTAACCTCGGAGGGGGACACTATCAGAATCTGGTCATGCAGAAGTATCTCGGCATGTACAATCTGGTGAAGAGAAACATCACCCAGGACATCGTGACGGGGATTCAACAACGGGCGCCCGGTATCAATGTCGGTCACTCGATTGCCAACCGACTGTCTCCCCAATGGATGGCCACACGGAGCGGCACCTACGTGCACCTGTACACGGGCGGCGGGGGGAGCGCCCATTCCACCGCAGCCTGGGTGGGGACCGGCGATATCGCGTTCTTCGATCCCAACTTCGGTGAATTCTATTTCACCGATTATGGCAATTTCCGCAAGTTCTTCGTCGATTTCTGGCAGATGAGCGGCTATGTGAAGAACTGGGGGACTTTCTGGCTGGAAGCGTACGCCCAAAAAGTCTAGGCAACGGGGCCGTATCGCGTATCGGGGACAGACCACGGTTTTTGGGCAGCCCAAATGGCGGGGATCCGACAGAAACCGTGGTCTGTCCCTATTTGCGGCAATCTACTGCCGGTTGCCGCTATTGAGTGCGTCCGGAACGTCCTCGATCATTCGGCTGGAACCCGCGGTGGTCTAGCCTCAGTCCCGCGTCTACCCGTGTGACCGCACTCTTTGCCGGCACCCACCATGCGTTTGACTCCGCAGGCACCGTGGCAGCCGGCAGGTCTTCCGGCACGGTGTTTGCGGCCTGTTCCGCCATGACCTTGCAGAGCACCATAAGCACAATCAGGTAGTAATAGAAATCGAAATAGGCCAGGCTCAGGAACGCTCCGGAAACCGCGTAGCCCACAAGACTGACCTGCACCATGGCGGCAAGATCCCGTAGCCCCCGCATATCCTGCCGCCCGCTCGTGCGTTTAAGCGTCGCGGAACCGGCCCGCCAAGTGGACAGGCCGAGGAGCAGAAAGAGGGCGAGACCCACAAACCCCTGTTCGCCCAGCGTCTGGAAATAGATGCTGTGCGACGCACGTCGCCCCTCGTTCAATGCGAAGCCCTCTCCCATGACGGGATGCTTGAGCGCTTGCGCGAGTGCGTACTTCCATGCATGAATGCGACCTTCCGCCGACTGGTCGTGCTTGTACGTACGTATGGTGGCCATCCGGTTGTACCACGCCTGTGGCATCACATGCAGGGCCGCAGGCGCGATGATCGCTATGACAAGGAGCAACGGCAGCCTGTTTCGGCTCTTCCAGATCAGAAACAACGTCATGGCGCTTATGCCAAGGAGCGCTCCGCGTGATTGCGTACCGAGGATCGCGATCGCCGTCAACGCCATGCTCGCCAACAGCACCGCGCGGATTCTCCGATTGGTCGTCCGTACATGGAGATAGCGCATCAACGGCAGCGTCATGATCAACGCGAGGCCGAGCTCGTTGTTACCACCTATAAATGTCCCTGGAGGGCCTTGGACGTGAAAATGACCGCCGGTCGCGATCGTGAAAATTCCGCCTTTGACGCCGTAGAATCCCAGCGAAAAGACGATGACTGCGATGAGCTGGTCGAGTTTCTTTCTGTCCGTGATCAGCATCAGCGAAACGAATGTCATCAACTGTATCTTGAGAAACTGTTCAAGATCGGTAAAGGCCGCACCGCGATATTTTGCGAACGCAGTGGTGAGTGTTACCCAGACGGTGAAACAGGTGAGCAACGCCACTTCTCTGGTCCACGGTATGCGCTTCCGCTCCTTGGAAATCGACATGGCGATCAGAGTGGTAATGGCCACAATCTCGGCGAACGGAAATGTTTCAGCGAAACCCCACGCGAGCTTGTGCGGATTCATCAGGCCGATCCACGCCCACATCAAGACGCCTACGTACGGCCGCAGCAGTATCACCGGCAAACTGCCCAGCACAATCATCGTTACGACCAGGTCTCTCATGTCGTTTTGTCCTTTGAATAAGCTCTCCCCTTTTGTACAGTCCCGCTCCCCGTACCTTGGAGTGCCCCCCAAATGCCAACGCACCTCCAGGTCTCACCGCCTCGACATCGGTTCACCGTCGGGTACTTGAGGCCGCAAACTGCCAGCGCTCCGATATTCACGCTCCCGGGCGACTGCATGCAGTAACGCTTGCAACATTCGAAGGCCGGTCTCATTGTGATCTGGCGGGAAGACGGCGGCTGCACGCCCACGCCGACCCGGTACAGCGTTATTCGTCGTGGGTGCAATGTTCCGGCACTCAGCGTCGTTTGTGTGTTATTGGACTGGGGCCGTGACGACTTGCCCCGGGTAACAGCGATGCGTTGACCGCCGCCACAGGCGGACCCCGACTGACGGGACGTTTGTCCGTCGGGCGACGAATGGGTCCCCGTGTGGCTGAGGTCGACCGGCATCTTCGGTGTCGGCAGCCCGCACGTTCGGCGCGTTGCTGCCGGATCCGTCACCTGCGTCCAACGTGTGTGGTCGAAAGATGCGGCCAGCTTGCCTTGGTTTACGTTTCGGTCTTCGCGGTTTCGCAGGTCGCAACCGTCCTGACTGAGGCGACCAGTGCTGATTGGCCGTGGTACAGCCGGACAGCACTGGTGCCTGATGGTCTGACAAGTCGCGAGGGCGCTTGTTCAAGCGTCATCACCAGGTGATCAAGGACCTGGTAACTGAACGTAAAAGGGGAATAATTGGTGGTCGTACGGCAGCCGTTGTGGCGTTCAGTCTTGCTGACCCGCCAGGGCCGTCAGCCCCCAGTCCGCCTACCCACGATCCAGGCCAGGTCGCATGCCGGCCAATGCCGGCAACCGGGATTCAACCTAGTTGGCGCATATGGGTCGCCTTAATGGTTGCTGTCGTGCCCGGCTTGTTGCCAGGTACTTCAGAAGCGTGATCTGTTCCCTGGCGTTGTTCGCCGGGCACACGTCGATCCGCAAGCCCTCGACGACCGTCGTCCGGCCACCCGGAAAGGGGCGGGCCGCGGGCAACGGCCGGTCCAACGGGGGAAAGGGGCAATGGCTCGACGCCGTACCCGGCACCACCCGGAGGCGTGGAAGGCCGCAACGTTGGCTCCGGAGCAGGCGGGAACCAGGCCGCAAGCGTGTTCTGCAATCGAGCCCGACCCCTTGTGGCCCTCGAAAATATTTATTGCAGCTACTGGTGCCGTTGGCGGTTTCGGTCGCACACTATAACGCCCTGTTAACGTAAGTCCTTTGCCTTGCTGAAACCGTTGCCCTGAATAGCGTTATGTTTGCCACCGCCCTACGCGAAACCATTGCCGACAAGAGCCTCTGGCTGAGCCTGCGCCAGAATATACTGGCGGGCCTCACCGTGGGCGTGGTCGCCCTGCCCTTGTCCATGGGGCTGGCCATCGCCAGCGGGGTACCGCCTCAACACGGCTTGTACACCGCTATCGTCGGCGGCATCGTGATTGCTCTGGCCGGGGGCTCGCGGGTGAACATTTCCGGCCCGACGGCGGCATTCGTCGTGATCCTTCTGCCCATCGCGCAGCAATACGGCCTGGGCGGGCTGCTGGTGAGCGGCGCCCTCGCCGGGCTTATCCTTATCCTGTTCGGCGTCATGCAGCTGGGGCGGATCATCCAGGTTATTCCCTACCCGGTCGTGATCGGGTTTACCTCGGGTATCGGAGTGGTGATCGCCACCCTCCAGGTGGCCGACTTCATGGGCCTGACCTTCACCACTCACCCGGCCCAGTTTCACGCCAAAGTGCTGGCGATCCTGCACGCCCTGCCGAGCCTGCGCTGGCAGGAATGCCTGATCGGGGTCCTCACCCTGGTTACCATCATATTATGGAAGAAGACCCGGTCACGGATTCCCGGCTATCTGGTCGGACTGCTCATCGCCTCGGTGCTTGGACTGGTGTTCAACCACTGGACGGAATTGCACATCGCCACCATCGACGATCGCTTCCACTACCAGCTCGGTGGCCAGACCCTGCCCGGGATCCCTGGCATCGTGCCGCAGTTCGTGCTGCCCTGGAACTGGCCGGATACGCACGGCGCCTCGATCACCCTGTCGTGGACCACGTTCAAGACCCTGCTGGGCGCCGCCTTTGCCATTGCGGTGCTGGGCGCACTGGAATCCCTGCTCTGCGCAATCGTCGCTGACGGCATGAGCGGCCACCGCCATGACTCCGACAGTGAGCTGATCGGCCAGGGTCTGGGCAATATCGCCGTCGCCTTCTTTGGCGGCATCCCTGCCACGGCTGCCATCGCCCGCACCGCCACCAACATCCGTTCCGGCGGCAACACCCCGCTGGCGGCGGTGGTCCACGCGATCACCGTGCTGCTGGCGATGCTGATGTTTGCCCGCTGGCTGGGCTATATCCCGATGTCCGCCATGGCGGCGGTGCTGATGGTGGTGGCCTGGAACATGAGCGAGGCCCACCACGCCGCGCGCATCGTGCGCAAGGCGCCGCGCACGGACGCCGTCGTATACCTGGTGTGCTTTGCACTGACCGTCCTGGTCGGAATGCAGGTTGCCATAGCCGTCGGGTTGGTGCTCGCGTCGTTCATCTTTATCCGGCGCATGATTGAATTGACCGGGACCTCCCTGGTGGACCATCGCCACAAGGCCCACGAGTTTTCCGAACTTCCGGATGTCGTGGTCTACGACGTCGACGGACCGCTGTTCTTCGGCGCCGCCCACAAAGCCATGAGCACCCTGGCCAGCGTGGACAGACACGTGAAGGCGGTCGTGCTGGATATGCACGATGTCGGCATGCTGGATGTCACAGCCATGACCGCACTGGAATCGACTGCGGCGAACATGCAGCAACGCAACACCCGGCTGATTCTGTGCCATGTCAAACCCCGCATGATTGAGAAGCTGAAGCGCTACGGGATCAGCGAGCAACAGTCTGCGATCGCCTTCGCCGATAACATGGAGCAAGCAAGGCAGATCTTAGCCAGGGAACTCGGCGTGAAACCCACGACGCCTGGCGGTAGCTGAATACTCTTCCCTCGGCGACCAAAGGGCCAGGCGCGCTCAAGCGCTTGCGTGGCTGGGTGCTTGGACGACTGGGGTATTGTCTCCCGCGAGGGCGCGGTGTAGACAGAAGGGGGGTCACTCCAGGCTGAACCTTATCGTAACTGTGGACCGCGTCGGCGTCGCGGACCGCTGAGGGCAGGACTAGAGGGTTACCGTTGTTTTCAATCGAGCCGGACCTTTTTGGCCCTTTCTTTGTATCCTTCACCTAAGGCGCTTCAGGACAACCCGGGCGATCTGTTTGGCTCGGCTCACCGCATCGGGGGTGGCGGCCGCGTTGCGGTTGATCACGATGGCGCTGCCATGCGCCAGTACGTGCAACTGAAAGTACCCGGTCGCCTTGGCAAGATAGGCGGCGCTACCAAGATCCTTGACCGGGACGAAGCTTGGCTTGGGAAGACCTGGAGGGGTGCTGGAAAGCATCTCCTTTTCCTGTCTCTGGACTTCCTTGGCGGCATTCGTGTAGTTCACGGGGCCTGCGATCAACATAAAGCCGCTGCCGATAGCCTTGCCCGAATAGCGGCACATAGAGGCGGCGTTCGGCGCGCCGGCATATGTTTTCATCGAATGAGCGCGGAGCGTGCTGCCCATTATTTTGCCCGCCTCGTTGGCGCTAATCAGTTTACAGGCATCGATGCCTGCTGCCTGGCAAGTGGCGACGAACCCCAACGTGAAGGCGGCAATCAATGCGAACATACACCGACAGCATCTGGTCATGCTTTCCTCCTGCCTTTGCTCTTCGTGTCAGTCGAGTCTGACCCTTCTGGTTATTGTCCGTTGTGATGCCTGGCTTCCTGGCAGCCAGTCTAAACCGTGCATTGTCCCGATTGTTCGTTCGGTTGAATGTCAATTTTACCGACAGCCGGCGTTGTTACCCGAAAAATCAAGAAAACGCCAACCATCCTGGGCGCTTGCAAATAGGGGACAGACCACGGTTTTCAGCGCTCGGGATCACGCCTTCTGGGGCGGCCGGGTTGCCCGGGCACTACCCGTCGCTTCAGCGTCCGGCCGATCTCTTCCTTGAAGCGATCATTGCCCAATACGAAGTTCCCGTTGGTGGCCGCTCGAATCTCGTCGATCAGCGCCCGCTCCATGTGGGCGCGGAACAGCGTTCGATACGCTCGTCTGCGCTTGGCGGGTTCGCAGCCCAGTGCCGTGTATTCCGCGTGCGAGGTCAGCAGCGGATCTTTCCCGCCCTGCCCGTTGGCCCGGAAACTTGACCAGGGATAGTCGGCGGGGTGCTCGACCATGTTGGCACGAACCGGGTTCAACTCGATATAGCGGTAGCAGGCGAGCACATAACCCGCGTTTTGGGCCCGACGGTACCCCCAACTTGAGTAGCGCTGGCATTTAGAGTCCAATCCCATGACGAAGGAGATTGGACGTGAAGAAGCGATACAGCGAAGAGCAGATCATTG
>Ga0307441_1000094_pt1 | contig 38984 bp, 38 predicted proteins | sample SalMarWE160420MG_FD_202149 | JGI IMG/M metagenome (GOLD analysis project Ga0307441, IMG submission 202149) | Salt marsh sediment microbial communities from the Plum Island Ecosystem LTER, Massachusetts, United States - WE1604-20 | ecosystem: Environmental > Aquatic > Marine > Intertidal zone >... | reverse complement strand
GCCGTCGTTCTTGTCATTCTTGCGGTAGGGGCTGACGAACTGCGGGGCCATCAGACGCACCGTGTGGCCCAGCCGCTCAAACTCGCGGGCCCAGTGGTGTGCGCTGCCACAGGCCTCCATCCCGACCCGGCACGGCGGCAGCTGGGCGAAGCTCTCGCGCAGCTTGGCCCGGCTCAGCGCACGGCGCATCACCACCCGATCGTGGCTATCCACCCCATGGACCTGGAACACGTTCTTTGCCAAATCCACTCCAATTCGCCTAATCTGTTTCATTGGACTCCCCCTCTCTGTGATTGACCGTTTACACCTTCAATCTGGCACATCCGATGCCGTAAGAGCAGGGGGAGTCCATCCCATTACGGAAAGGGAAAATGCCGGGAGAGATGGCGCTTTGGTTTGCGTTCTGTTGGGCACCTACACTTCAGCGGCCCGGTACTTGGCGTTCAGGCCGTAGATCGGCTTGCGCGAAGCGAAGCCCAACCAGTATTCGCATGGTGGTACGTCCGGCGCAATGCTCGCCAGTGATCGCCCCCACGCCTTGCCTGCGTCCGTGCTTTCCGTGTCTTCCGTGGCGCTTTTGGTTGTTTCAGTATTTCGACTGCGGTGCGGCGACGGAGGGCCGCCGCACCGCTGCCGGTCAGACCAGGGCGACGATCAGCAACGCGACGATGTTGATGATCTTGATCAGCGGGTTGACGGCGGGGCCGGCGGTGTCCTTGTAGGGATCGCCGACGGTGTCGCCGGTCACCGCGGCCTTGTGGGCCTCGGATCCCTTGCCGCCGTAGTTGCCGTCCTCGATGTACTTCTTGGCGTTGTCCCAGGCGCCGCCGCCGGTGGTCATGGAGATGGCCACGAACAGGCCGGTGACGATGGTGCCCACCAGTACGCCGCCCAGGGCCTTGGGTCCGAGCCACAGACCCACGACGATGGGTACCAGCACCGGCAGCAGGGACGGGATGATCATCTCCTTGATGGCGGCCTTGGTGAGCATGTCCACCGCCTTGGAGTAGTCCGGCTTGGCCTTGTGTTCCATGATGCCGGGTATTTCCTTGAACTGGCGGCGCACCTCGTTGACGATGCCGCCGGCAGCCCGACCCACGGCTTCCATGGCCATGGCGGCGAACAGGTAGGGCACCAGGCCACCGATGAACAGGCCGATGATCACCATGTGGTCGGACAGGTCGAAGGTCAGGCCCGCGTGGGTACCCTCAGCCGCCAACCCGTGGGTGTAGTCGGCGAACAGCACCAGGGCCGCCAGTCCGGCAGAGCCGATGGCGTAGCCTTTGGTCACCGCCTTGGTGGTGTTGCCCACCGCATCCAGGGGATCGGTGATGCCGCGGATCTCGTCGGGCAGTTCGGCCATCTCGGCGATGCCGCCGGCGTTGTCGGTGATGGGACCGTAGGCGTCCAGGGCCACGATGATGCCGGTCATGGACAGCATGGCCGTCACGGCAATGGCGATGCCGTAGAGGCCGGCCAGGGCGTAGGCCCCCCAGATGCTGGCCGAGATGGCCAGCACCGGTGCGGCGGTGGCTTTCATGGACACGCCCAGTCCGGCGATCACGTTGGTGCCGTGGCCGGTGGTGGATGCCTGGGCGATATGCCGTACCGGCCCGAATTCGGTGGCGGTGTAGTACTCGGTGATCACCACCAGGGCGCCGGTTAGCGCCAGGCCGATGAGCGCCGAGTAATACAGGTGCAGCGTCGGGACCATCGTGCCCTGCAGGTTGATGCTGTGACCCAGCAGCCAGGTGGTCACCGGATAGAAACCGATGGCCGCCAGCACGCCGGCGACGATCAGCCCGCGGTACAGGGCGTTCATGATCTTGCCGCCTTCACGGGCGTTGACGAAGAACGTGCCCACGATGGACGCCAGGATGGAAACGCCGCCCAGCACCAGCGGATAAGTCACCGCTTTCGGGTCGTTGCTCACCAACAGCCCGCCCAGGACCATGGTGGCCACCACGGTCACCGCGTAGGTCTCGAACAGGTCGGCGGCCATGCCGGCGCAGTCGCCCACGTTGTCGCCGACATTGTCGGCGATCACCGCCGGGTTGCGAGGGTCGTCCTCGGGGATACCGGCTTCCACTTTACCCACCAGGTCCGCACCCACGTCCGCGCCCTTGGTGAAGATGCCGCCGCCCAGTCGCGCGAAGATGGAAATGAGCGAGCTGCCGAAGGCCAGCCCCACCAGGTGATGCACCGGGTGGGACACATGCAGGGCCAGCAGGATCCAGTAATAGCCTGCAACCCCCAGCAGCCCGAGGCCCACCACCAGCAGCCCGGTGATGGCGCCGCCGCGGAACGCCACCTGCAGGGCGGCGTTGATGCCGTCATGGGCGGCCTGGGCGGTGCGCACATTGGCCCGCACGGAGATGTTCATGCCGATGTAGCCGGCCGAGCCCGACAGGAAGGCGCCGATCGCGAAGCCGATGGCCGTGGCCCAGCTGTGCAGCGCAAAGCCGATGATCACGAACAGGATGACGCCGACCAGCGCGATGGTGCTGTACTGGCGGTTGAGATACGCCGATGCACCCTCCTGGATCGCCTTGGCAATCTCCTGCATGCGTTCGTTGCCGGCGGACTTGCTCAGCACCCAGCCCACTGACACCGCGCCGTATACCAATGCCACGATGGCACAGGCAAGCGCGAACATAAGTTCGACAGACATGAGTCTTCCTCCAGGTTTAAGTGATTGCTTCTAAAAAATTGTTGTTGTCGGGTCTGCTGTTCGGCGGCGCTCAGGGAGCTTTGAATTCGGTGCCCGGCGCGAAGCCGAACACCGATTCAAGGTCCAGTTCCCGGATGAGCCTGTCCACCGCTCCCTGGCCATGATCCCGCTGCACCTCGGCGAGAATCAGTTTCGCCGCATTGCGGTTGTAGCCGCCGCCGAGGCTTGTCTGGACCTGCAGCAGTTCCCGGGCTTTCTCCAATGTCATGACGCAGCCTTTACAATGCAAAGGGGCGCGAATGCGCCCCTTTGTGTGTCTGCTACTTGAGCTTGAACGTGGTGCTGAGCTTCTTCTTCACCGCCACATTCTTCAGCGTGACGTACTTGGGCATGCCGTTCTTGTAGGGCGGGTAGTCCTCGCCCTGGATCAGCGGCGCCAGGTACTTGCGGCAGCGCTCGGTGATGCCGAAGCCGTCGCGGCTGATGAAGCCCTTGGGCATCATCTTCTCCACATTGGCCACCCGGGACAGTTTCGCCTGCCCCACCTTCCAGCGGTAGGGCGAGTCGGAGGTGCGCACCACCGTGGGCATCACCGCGTTCTTGCCCGCCAGGGCCAGCTCCACGGCGGCCTTGCCGGTGGCGTAGGCCTGCTCCACGTCGGTCTTGGAGGCGATGTGACGGGCCGCGCGCTGCAGGTAGTCGGCCACCGCCCAGTGGTACTTGTAGCCCAGCTTGCTCTTGATCAGATTGGCGATCACCGGCGCCACGCCGCCCAACTGGGCGTGGCCGAAGGCGTCCACCAGCCCCTGATCGGCCAGGAACTTGCCGGAGCGGTCACGCACGCCTTCGGAGACCACCACCGATACGTAGCCGTATTTCTGGACCTTCTGCTTGACCGCCGCCAGGAACTTGGTCTGGCTGAAGGTGACCTCGGGGAACAGGATGATGATGGGCAGGTCGGTCTCTTCGTCCGCCGCCATGCCGCCGGCCGCTGCGATCCAGCCGGCGTGGCGTCCCATCACCTCCAGCACGAACACCTTGGTGGAGGTCTTGGCCATGGAAGCCACGTCGAAGCTGGCCTCCCGGGTGGAGATGGCGATGTACTTGGCCACGGAGCCGAAACCCGGGCAGTTGTCGGTGATGGGCAGATCGTTGTCCACGGTCTTGGGCACGTGGATGGCCTGGATCGGATAGCCCAGGGTCTTGGACAGCTGGGAAACCTTCAGGCAGGTGTCGGCGGAGTCACCGCCGCCGTTATAGAAGAAGTAGCCGATGTTGTGGGCTTCGAAGACTTCGATCAGGCGCTCGTATTCGGCGCGGTTCTGCTCCAGGCCCTTGAGCTTATAGCGGCAGGATCCGAAAGCGCCCGACGGGGTGTGGCGCAGCGCGGCGATGGCCCGGGCCGATTCCTTGCTGGTGTCGATCAGGTCTTCGGTCAGCGCGCCGATGATGCCGTTGCGGCCGGCGTAGACCTTGCCGATGCGGTCCTTGTGCTTGCGGGCGGTTTCAATGACGCCGCAGGCCGAGGCGTTGATTACTGCGGTGACGCCGCCCGACTGGGCGTAAAAAGCATTCTTCTTCGTCGCCGTCTTTTTGGCCATCTGTTCCTTCCCCTTGTCAGTTGCGATTGCAGATTGGTGAAATCCTTAAAGCCGCCGGGCGCTGTTCGTTATGTGAGAATTACGCATGGTAGACAGCATGGGCGGTACTCGGTTCAGGCGCCGTCCGGGTGGTCCTCGCCTTCCTTGCGCTCGTGGTCGGCCTGCATCTGCAGCAGGGTCACGGCGCATTCGGCCACATTGTCGAACTCGTCCACGCCGGTCCCGAACATCTGATAGAGCCGGTAGAAGAACTGGGCCCGGTAGCGGTGATCGTCGGTCTTGCAGATCACGAAGTGGCAGTTGTCGTGGGTCCAGTAGACCGTGGGGCAACTGGTGAGCTCGGCGGAATGCTCATCGAGCCGGAGCTCGCTTTCGGCCAGCTGAATCTCTTTCGGCTCGCCGTAGCGTTCGCGCAGTGTGGTCTCGATGGCCCACAGCTCGTTGTCAGTAAAGTCGGGGATTATATCGCGCATGGTCCTGCTTTGGGCTGCGACGCCGCGAACGGGCGTCCTGGGCCGCCTCTGCGGCAAATAGCGCAAAGGATAGCCTAAAACCCGATTTTTTTCATACGGTTCGTTGACTTACCCCAGGCGGTGAGAGTAGCTTAATCGCACACCGTGTGCGGGGCCATGTAAAAAATTGTATGAGGTCATGTAAAAAACTTAAGGTGCTGAGGGGATTGAATAATTCCAAGAACCAGGGGAGCCGAATTTCGCCATGAGAATCGTATTGTTGGGAGCGCCCGGATCCGGAAAGGGCACGCAGAGTAAGCTGCTGGTCGAGCATTACCAGATTCCTCAGATCTCCACCGGCGACCTGTTGCGGGCGGCGGTCGCGGCCGGCACTCCCCTGGGACAGGCCGCCAAGGCGGTCATGGAAGCCGGTCAGTTGGTGTCCGACGATATCGTGCTGGGCATGATCCGCGAACGTCTTGCCGAACCCGATGCCCAGAAGGGCTTCATATTGGACGGTTTTCCGCGCAACATCCCCCAGGCCGAGGGGTTGGACCGCATGCTCAATGAGCTGGGCCAGCCGCTGGGGCTTGCGCTGCTGATCGACGTGGATTTCGACGTGCTCATGCAGCGTCTGACGGGACGGCGGACCTGTGAGTCCTGTGGCCAGATGTACAACGTGTACACATCTCCGCCCAAGCTCGACGGGCGCTGCGACCGCTGCGGCGGCAACCTGCGTCACCGCGCCGATGACAATGAGGAGACCATCGGCAACCGGCTGCGGGTCTACGAGAGCCAGACGGCACCCCTGGTGGACTACTACCGCCGACAGGGCAAGCTGCGCGCCGTACAGGGCGTGGGCGAGATCGAGGATATTTTCAACGGTGTGCGCAAGGTGATCGACGATGTCGCATCGGCGCCGGCGGAGGCGCCGGCACCCGTGGCCCCCGCACCTTCACCCGCTCGCAAACCCGCGCCCGCTGTCCGTAAACCGGCACCGGCCGGGGCCCCGGAGCAGCAGGCCAAGGCCGCCCGACCGGTGTCGTCCGCCACCGCGAGTGCTGGCGGTTCCAAGAAGGCGGCGGCTGCCGCCAGGACGGCGGCGATCAAGGAAGCAGTCGCTGGCGTCGGCCGCAAAGCGGCGGCGACGGAAACGCCATCAGCGGTGTCCAAATCGGCAGTGAAGAAGAAGGCGGCGGTGAAGAAGTCCTCGGCCGAGAAGACGACAACCACCAAGAAGGCCGCCACCACCAAGAAGGCTGCCACCGCAAAGAAATCGGCATCCAAGCCCAAAGCCGGTACCAAGACCGTTGGTAAGAAGGCGGCCGCCAAGAAGTCAGCGACCAAGAAGAAGGCCGCGGTTAAGAAGAAGGCTGCGGTCAAAAAGACGGCTGCCAAGAAAAGTGCGGCCGGCGCGAAGAAATCGGCGACCAAGAAGAAGGTCACCGCCAAGAAAAAGGTTACGGGTAAGAAGAAGGTTACCGGCAAGAAGAAGGCGGCTGTGAAGAAGGCGCCCGCCAAGAAAAAGGTAACGGCGAAGAAAAAGGCGGCGAGCAAGAAGAAGCCGACGGCCAAGAAAGCGAATGTGCGCAAGAAGGTCACCACCAAGAAGAAGGTGGCGGTGAAGAAGTCTTCAGCCAAGAAGAAGGCACCGGCAAAGAAGAAATCGGCTGTGAAGAAGGCGCCTGCCAGGAAGAAGGCACCAGCGAAGAAGAAGGTTGTCTCCAAGAAGAAGGCGGCGGCCAAGAAGCGGCCTGCGCCAAAGAAACAGCCAACGGGAAAGAAGAAGGCGCCCGCGCGCAGGAAGACGGCGGCCAATAAGCGCCGGCGTTGACCGGGGTGTCCGACCGGCGGGCAGTCGCGATGCCGCCGGTCGGCCCGCGGGCCGATTTTCCGCATGGGCCACTAGCGACGCTGGACATCGAAGGTCGATCCGTGGCGCCCCGGTCCCGGGCGAGGGGGCGATACACTCTGCGGTCGACTGCCGCTCCGGCGCACATGTGTTGGGCGGCGGCCGTGCGTCCCTGCCGCGCAGGAGGCAGTGGTGGTGAATGCGTGTGGCGGCGAAGAACCCTCGCTTCGCCCGGTCAATTTCCCAGGCGTTGTCGGGGACGCTTCTCCAGCCAGCGGTCTACGCCCCCCCAGAACCGTTCGGCAAACCTCAGGTACCAGGGGCGCAGCCGCCACTCGCTGTAGGTGATCTCCCGGGACTGAATGAAGTCCGCTTCGATCATAGCCTGAACCTGGTCGGTGAATTCGCGGTCCGCCACTTCCTGGTTGCCTTCCAGATTCCAGCGCAGATTCCACCGGTCACCGTTGCTCGAGCCGATCGATACCCACCGGTCGCACAGCAGTGCCTTGCTGTGCAGAAAGCTGGGCTGGTATTCGAAGATCCGGACGCCATGACTCAGCAGACGGGTGTAGAAGCGCCGCCCGGCGTGGCGTACGGCGGGATGGTCCGTGTGCGGGCCGGGCAGCAGCAGACGCACGTCCAGGCCGGCTTCGGCGGCCCGCCGCAGGGCCCGGCGTAGTTTGCGCGCCGGCACGAAATAGGCCGTGACCAGCCATATCCGCTCCCGGGCCGAGCGCATGCGGTTGAGGTAGGAACGCCTGATTTCCGTATAGGGCCAACCGGTCGTGAAGGTGACCCGCCCGCGGCGGGTGCCGACCGCCGCCGGCTCCCCGGGCGGCGCCTCCACCGGCGGGGTCCGGGCCCAGCGCCGCCAGTTGTCCGCGAACAGGGCAAGCCAGTCCGGGACACAGGGCCCGGTGATCTCCACCACGGTATCGTGCCAGTGGCGCGGCCCGGCGGTATGGGGATCGAACATGTCGGTGATGCCTACGCCTCCCACGAACGCTTTGGTGCCGTCCACCACCAGCAGTTTCCGATGGTCACGCAGCAGATTGCGGTACAGTTTTCGCCACTGCAGCGGATTGTAGAAAGCCAGCTGCACGCCGGCGGTGCTGAGTTGCTGCTGGTCCCGCCGGCTCAGCTTCCGGGAACCGAATCCGTCGAGCAGCACCTGCACCTGCACGCCCCGGTGCGCGGCCCGCACCAGGGCACCGATGAACCGTGTCGCGACCGAACCGGACTGGAAAAGGTACATTTCCAGTACCGTGGTGTGCCGCGCATGCTCGATGGCATCAAGCATGGCGGGAAAGAAGCGGCCGCCATCGTCCAGCAGACGGAAGCCGTTCCCCTCGCGCCACGGGAATCGGTAGGATTTCTTGCGTCGGGCCACCTGCTGTCTGTGCCGTCGGTGGGTTGAAGCTTGTGGGTTCGTTCCAGTGTACTGCGTGCCCGGGGCAGGTGCACCCGGCGCGCCCCGCCACTGCGATGGAGGCGCAGGGCTCGTTCCATGAAGGGATAGGATGCCCGCCGGGACTCATCCGAGCGGCCACGAAACCACCGCTCGTCGGCGCGGGCTACGCTGCCAACTGCTTTCAGCGATGGGGCCGACGGGAAGGGTGGCTGGGGGTGGAATAGCCGGGCAGTTCGGAGCCGCTCGCCGTGTCGGCCGGCTCGTTGGGAGCATACAGGTAGGAACGGGTGATCGGCACGCTGGCATGCTGTTTCGCCAGCTGGATCTGGAAAACCACCAGGTCACGCCAGCGAAAGGCGTTCTCGCAGCCGGCCAGATAGAACTCCCACATGCGACAAAAGCGCTCTCCCAGGCGTTCGGCGACCCGCGCCCGGGCCTTCTGGAAGCGGTTCTGCCAGGCCGCCAGCGTATAGGCATAGTGCAGGCGCAGCACTTCCACGTCGGTGGTGACCAAGGTGGTGGACTCCAGGGCCCGGCTGATCTCCGATAGCGCCGGGATGCTGCCGCCCGGAAAAATATGGCGTCGTATCCAGGGATTCGTGGTGCTGTTCTGCTGTTGACGGCCGATGGTATGTATCACCGCGACGCCGTGTTCGGCGAGCAACCTTCGCACCTGTTGGAAATACCGCTGGTGCTGCGGCGGACCCACATGTTCGAACATGCCGACGCTCACGATGCGGTCGTAGGTTCTTTCGTGCTGCCGGTAGTCCTGCAGCACGAAGCGCACTTTTCCTTCCAGTCCCCTTTCCCGCGCCCGCTGCTGGGCAACCCGCAGTTGTTCCTTCGAGAGCGTCAGACCCGTGACCTGCACACCGGCTCGTTCGGCCAGGTAAAGCGCAAGACCTCCCCAACCGCACCCGATATCCAGCACCCGGTGCCCCGGCTGCAGCTGCAGCTTGTGCAGGATATGACGGCACTTGGCGCGCTGCGCCTCTTCCAGGCTGATATCCGGCTCGGGGAAATAGGCGCACGAATACTGCATGTCCTGGTCCAGAAACTGCCGGAACAGCCATTCGTCCAGATCGTAGTGATGGGCGACGTTGCGGTAACTGCGGCGAATCGGGTTCCAGGTGTGCAGCAGGTGGAGCAGGCCGTCGAGGTAACGCCGCGCACCGCCGGGATCGGGCTGGGGTACGTTGCGCATCAACAGTCCGATGAAGGCGGACAACTGGCCCTGGTTCACGCCCCACTCGCCGTTCACATAGGTTTCACCGAGGTTCAGTTCGGGATTGCGCAATATGCGCCCCAGGGTGCCGCCCTCGCGGATATACCAGTCAATCATGGGGCGATCGGTACCCAGGGTATGGGTCTCGCCTTTCGGGAGGTGGAGGTTGATGCCGCCGTGGCGGATTCGGTCTTTCAAGGTCTTGACGTATATGGTTCCCATGGTTCCATACCTCGCGCCGAACGCACTCGTCGCCACCTCATTCAAGAAGCTAGTTGCGGCCTATCGGGTGGTCAAGTTCAATACTGAGGGTCCGGTTTTTCCCTTTGATCAAAAGACGTTATGATGGGCCGGCTGATGAATCGTACCCAGGGCCCCCATCCGTGAGCGAAATTCAGGAACGATCGCAAGTGAAGCAGGACAACCCTGTACCGGCGCCGCCGTTCTGGGGCAGCCGGTGTATCGAGCAGGTCCCTTTGCGTGCCCTTATACCTTATATAAACCGCACCACACTCTATAAGTTCCAGTGGGGTTTCAAGGCCCAGGGGCGCAGCAAGGAGGAATATCGCCTGTGGGCCCGCGCGGAGGTGGATCCGATCTTCAACCGTCTGGTGCAGGAGAGCGAACGGGACAGCATCGTGCGTCCCCAGGCCGTCTACGGGTATTTTCCGTGTCAATCGGACGGCAACGATCTGATTGTCTACAGCGATACCGAGGGCCTCCAGGAGCGCTGCCGGTTCACCTTCCCCCGTCAGCAGGGCAACCGGCATCTGTGCATCGCGGACTTCTTCCGCCCGGTGAGCTCCGGTGAGATGGATGTGGTGGCGTTCCAGGTGGTCACCGGCGGGCAGCATGCTTCCGATTTCACCCGCGACCTGTTCGAGCAGGACAAGTATCAGGACTACCTGTACTGGCACGGCTTCACGGTGGAGTCCGCCGAAGGGCTGGCCGAGTACGTGCACAAGCGCATCCGCGCCGAACTCGGGTTCGCCGGCGAGGATGCCCGTGCCATGGACGAGATGATCAAGCAGAAATATCGGGGCTCGCGCTACTCCTTCGGTTATCCGGCCTGTCCTAATCTTCATGACCAGGATAAGATTCTCGAACTGCTGGATGCCGCCCGTATCGGCGTGGTGTTGGGAGACGAAGACCAGCTCTGGCCCGAGGATTCCACCTCCGCCATCGTGGTTCATCATCCGCAGGCGAAGTATTTCGGCGTTTAGGCGTTTCCCCAGGTCAGTCCACGCGCCGTGGGCGGCGAGGGCAACCCGCGACCGTCCCGGTGCAACGATTTGCCTGGCTCAAGGATCCAGTGGTGGTCGATTTGGCCGGGCCGCCGGGGTTCGGGCCACGCAAGGCGCAGTCCCGCAAATCGCATTCATTGCCGATGCGCACGCAGCTTCAACCGGCTGGCACTCGTGGGGCATGGGCGGGTGCCGCATGGAAAGGATCGAGACCATGGAACCCGACGTACGCTGCTCCACGAACCTGGCAGAGCCAATGGGGGCCGGTGGCGGCAGTCTCTACAGTGTTGACGACCTCAGGCCACGATGATCGGTGACGACGTGCCGGTGACCGACCCGCGCCGGTGTGCGGCGCGCACGGCCCGCCTGCCATGAAGCGCTTTTTCGGCATCTGGATCGATTTGTGCCTGCTGCGTGCGAATCCCCAGGACCTGCCTGCGTCGGATTTTCTGCTGGGCCTCACCATGCTGGCCTATCTTGCCGTCAATGTTTCCTTGTCCCTGCTCAGTTGGGCGTTGCCCCGGGCATTGGCGGTCAGCCTTGCGGACCTGCTGGTGCTGTCGGCGTTCGCCTGGACGGCCCTGCAATGGCGCCGCAAGCCGGCGCGCTTTCGTCAGACGCTGACGGCATTGACCGGCACCGGCACCGTGCTGGGGCTGCTGGCCCTGCCGATGGTGGCCGGGCTGATGGCGGCCCAGCGCGCGGGCGGCGGCGCGGGAGCGCTGGGACTGGTGTGGCTCGCCCTGGTGGTGTGGAGCGTGGTGGTGCTGGGGCATATCCTGCGCCATGCGCTGTCGGTGTCTTTCGGTACCGGCATCGCCCTGGGCGTGCTGTACACTGTGCTTTCCTACGGCTTGGCCCAGGTTCTGTTCGGGGCGGTCACCTGATATGCATATCCATGTGCTGGGCATCTGCGGCACTTTCATGGGCGGGTTGGCGCTGCTGGCCAGGGCGGCGGGACACACCGTGAGCGGCTCCGACGCCAACGTCTATCCTCCCATGAGCACCCAGCTGGAAGCCGCCGGCATCCGCCTGCTGGAGGGCTACGACCCGTCCCATCTGGAGCCGGCGCCGGACTGCGTGGTGGTGGGTAATGTCATGTCGCGGGGCAATCCGGCGGTGGAGCATATGCTCAATGCGGGCCTGCCGTATACATCGGGGCCCCAGTGGCTGGCCGAGCACGTGCTGGCCGGGCGCTGGGTGCTCGGCGTGGCCGGGACCCACGGCAAGACCACCACCGCCAGCATGCTGGCCTGGATACTGGAGCATGCCGGCCTGTCCCCGGGGTTCCTGATAGGCGGCGTACCCGGCAACTTCGGCGTCTCCGCCCGCCTTGGACAGGCGCCGTTCTTCGTGGTGGAGGCCGACGAATACGACACCGCTTTCTTCGACAAGCGCTCCAAGTTCATTCACTACCGACCGCGCACCCTGATACTCAACAACCTGGAATTCGACCACGCCGACATCTTTCCCGATCTGGCTGCTATCCAGCGCCAGTTCCACCACCTGGTGCGGACCGTCCCGGGTAACGGACTGATCGTGGCCAACGCCGCCGACGCCGCCCTGGCGGAAACCCTGGCGATGGGCTGCTGGACGCCGGTGGAGACGGCATCGCCGGGCGGCGCGGACGGTGTCGACTGGAGCGCCCGCAAGCTGGCCGCGGACGGCAGCCGCTTCGAGGTCTGGCTAAAGGGCCGCTGCGCGGGTGTGGTGCAATGGGAGCAGCTGGGCGACCACAACATACACAATGCCCTGACGGCCATTGCCGCGGCGCGCCATGCCGGCGTGCCGGTGAGCGTATCGGTGGACGCCCTCACGGCGTTTTCGGGAGTGAGGCGCCGCCTGGAACGCCGGGGCGAGGTGGATGGCGTAACGGTATACGACGATTTCGCCCATCATCCGACCGCCATTGCCACCACCCTGCACGGCCTGCGGGAGAATGTCGGCGACGGCCGGATTCTGGCGGTCCTGGAGCCCCGTTCCAACACCATGCGCCTGGGCGTGCACCGGGACCGGCTGGCGTCGTCCCTCACCGCAGCCGATCGGGTGTGGCTGTATCGTCCGGCCGATCTGGGCTGGGACCTGCAGTCCGTGGCCGACGCCCTGGAGGGGCGGGCGCGGGTGTGCGAATCGGTGGAGGACATCGTGGCGGAGCTGGCGAGCGATGCGCGCCCCGGCGATCGGGTGCTCATCATGAGCAACGGCGGCTTCGAGAACATCCACGAGCGGCTGCTTGCCGCTCTGCGGGCCCGTGAACGGGCATAGCCCGCCAATTGCACCAGCCGGTCGCGATAGCCGCGGCCGGATTCGCCACGACGGCCCTCGATCCTGTACTCTGGGTGGACTATGAGCATGCCCAACCGTGCTCCAGTTGCTGTGGCCATGACGGGCGCCTCCGGCGCCCCCTACGGGCTGCGTCTGCTCGAATGTCTGCTGCGGGCCGGCGAGCCTGTCCAGTTCATGATCTCCGCGCCGGGACAGGTGGTGGTGGGCATGGAAACGGATCTCAAGCTGCCCGGCCGGCCGGCGGAAATGCAGCGTTTTCTCACCGCCCACTATGATGCCGCACCGGATCAGCTGCAGGTGTTCGGCCGGGAGGAGTGGACGGCGCCGGTGGCCAGCGGCAGCAGCGTGCCGCGGGCGCTGGTGATCTGCCCCTGCACCACCGGAACCCTGTCGGCGGTCGCTTGTGGCGCCAGCAACAATCTCATCGACCGGGCCGCCGACGTGGTTCTGAAAGAGGGCCGCAAGCTGATCCTGGTGCCCCGGGAAGCGCCTTTTTCCGTCATCCATCTGGAGAACATGCTCAAGCTCGCCCGTATGGGGGCGGTCATTCTGCCGCCCAGCCCGGGCTTCTATCACCAGCCGGCCACCATCGACGATCTGGTGGACTTCGTGGTGGCCCGCATCCTCGATCACCTGGACGTCGAGCATCAACTGGCCAGACGCTGGGGGGAGCCGTAGCCGGTGGGCCAGCTGACGCTGCCGCTGTTTCCTCTGGACACCGTGTTGTTTCCCGGCGGCCTGCTGCCGCTGCGCGTCTTCGAGCCCCGTTACCTGGAGATGGTGTGCGAGTGCCTGACCCACGACGCGCCCTTCGGTGTCTGCCTTATCCGCTCCGGGTCGGAAGTGGGCAAGGCGGCCGACACGTTCCCGGTGGGCACCCTGTCGCGCATCGGCGATTGGGACCGGGGCCCCGACGGTCTGCTTGCAGTGACGGCCCGGGGCGAGCAGCGCTTTCGCATCCACAGCACCCGGGTGCGTTCCGATCAACTGGTGACCGCCCGCGTCAGCGTGCTGCCGGCGGAGCCGGAAGAGTTCGTCCCGCCCCATCTGCGCCGTCTTCCCGATTTGCTGGAACGGATACTGGAGCAGGCCGGTCCGCCCTTTGCCGAGCTTACCCGCTACCCGGAAGATGCCACCTGGGTCGGTGGCCGGCTGGCCGAACTGCTGCCTTTGCCGATGCTGGAGAAGCAGGAACTGCTGGAGCTGACCGATCCCCTGGAGCGCCTGGAGCGGATCTACGAGCGTCTGCCGGACCTGCTTCGGTAGCGTTCGCTGCGGCCGGCCTGGCGACCCTCACTGTCCGCGCGGCGCGCCGGGTGTCGGGTCCCGGTTGGGTGCCGCGGCAGCATCCGGCGGCGGGCTGCGGACCAGCAGCACCCGTCCATTCCACCGGGGCGCTTCCTCCCCCCGGGTCAACGGTCCGCTGCGCTGGACTGCCTTGACGTCCAGCCCGGCCAGGTCCGCGGCGAACACCCGCAGCGGCCCGTCATAATCCCGGCCCGTATGGGGCAGGGTGAGAAATCCCAGCAGCCGCTCGCGGATCAATGCGCTGACGTTGCCGACCCACACCGGTTGCTGCCGGTTTCCTAACACCACCGCGGTGGGCCACAGCCGCAGCACCAGCAGCCGGTCGGGATCGTCCGTGGCGTGGGCAAGCAGCAGCGCTTCGTGCCTGCCTGCGTGCACCTGGGGCAGCACCGGCAGTTCCTTGAATGGGGTGGCCGGGGACAGCCACAGCAGACTGTTGGCCACCGTCGCGGCGGTGGGCACGCGCCAACCATGGCGGACCAGCGCCGCTTTCAGGGTCGGCAGACTGCCGGCCCACTGGACGGTCAGCGGATGCTCGCGCTCGCCTTCCAGATCCATGCGGTATACCGGCAGCTCGCGCCACCCTGATGTCCACCAGGCGGATGGCGCCATGGTGACGATGGTGTGGCGCTGGGCGTAGCGCGCCAGGTCGGTGTCCAGGTGACGGCTGATCTGCCAGCTGCCGGCCAGCGCCAACGCTCCCAGCACCACCGCCAGCAGGCCGCGCAGAGCCACCGGCGGCGCGGGATGACGGCGGTATGCGATGCCCATGAGCGCGGTCCAGGAGAGCCCCAGAGACAGTCCGCCGATCACGTCCGACAACCAGTGGGCGCCCAGGTACAGGCGCGAGAAGGCAATGAACACTATCCATGCGGCCGCGGCGGTATAGGGTAGCCAGCGCCGCTCGGCCGCCAGCTCGCGGGCCACCAGCACCGCCAGGAAGCCGTATACGGCCAGATTGGTGCCGGCATGGGCGCTGGGAAAGGCGAACGCGCCGGCGCCCTCGTACAGGGGCGTGGGGCGCGGTACCTGGAGGGTCAGCTTTAGCACCCGCACCATGAGGGCGGCGCCGGCCGCGGTGGCCAGCCAGTGGCCCAGGGCCTTCCAGCGCCGCCGCCAGGCCAGCCACAGGGCGGCGGCGGCCACCACGGCGGCGAGCACGGCAGCATCCCCGAGCTCGGTGAACGCCACCATCAGGCGATCGGCCCACGGGGTGCGCAGGTTCTGCAGCCAGCGGTAGAGCAGCAGATCCAGGCCCTGCAGGGGCGAACCATGGGCCACCGCCGCCAGCACCGCTGCGAACAGCCAGGCGGTGACCACCAGGATGATCGCGAGTATCGCCAGCCCGCGGGCCTCGGGGTGGTCCGGGTCCAGCAGCGCGCCGGCCAGCGGCCGGATAACGGGGTGGCTGCGGCTCCAGTCCAGGGCGCGACCGATAATGGCGCTGGCGTGGGGCTGCAGCAGGCGAAACACCCGGCGCACCAGCCACAGGATGAGCCACACCGAGGCCAGCAGCAGCACAATCAATACCACCAGGCGGCCGGCCACCTGGGCCGCCAGCTGCAGGGACGCTCCCAGCGCCATGCCCGGCAGGATGTAGGCCGGTGCCCACACCGCCGCCGACAGCACATTGATCCAGAAGAACCGCGAGGCCGGCATGTCCAGCATGCCCGCCACCGCCGGGATGATGGGTCGCAGGGGGCCGATGAAGCGTGCCATCACCACGCTCTTGCCGCCGTGGCGCTGGAAGAAATCCACGGCCCGCGCCATCAGCTCCGGTGATCGATTGAACGGCCACAGCAGACGCAAGCGCTGGTGGAAATGCCGGCCCAGCCAGAAGCTCAGACCGTCGCCGGCCACGGCGCCGGCCGTGGCCCAGGCCAGTGTGGGCACCAGTTCCAGGCTGCCGGCCGCCACCAGGGCTCCGATTGCGAAGAGCAGCAGGGCGCCGGGCACGAACAGACCCACCACGGCGAGGGATTCGGAGCCGGCGATGAGGAACACCGCGATGCCCGCCCAAGTGGGATGCTGGGCCAGCCAGTCGAGAAAGGGCTGGAGGGTTGCCGGCAGCATGGCTGCGGGATGTCGGTGGACGCCGCCCGGAGGGTGTCCCCGATATCAGAGCTCGGCCAGCACCTGCCGGGCGGCGGCCAGGGTCGCGTCGATGGCCTCTTCTCCATGGGCGCTGGAGACGAAACCCGATTCGAACGCCGACGGCGCCAGGTAGATGCCGTGCTCCAGCATGCCGTGGAAGAACAGCTTGAAGCGGTCGAGGTTGCAGCTGTTGGCGTGGTAGAAGTTGGACACTTCGGGCTCGTCGGTGAAGAACAGTCCGAACATGCCCCCCACCCGGTTGGCGGTCATAGGGATGCCGGCGTCCCGCGCCCGGCTGATCAGGCCGTCGGTCAGTCGCCGGGTGGCGGCGGACAGACGCTCGAAGAAGCCCGGCTCGCGGATCAGGCGCAGAGTGGCGAGCCCGGCGGTCATGGCCACCGGGTTCCCGGACAGGGTGCCGGCCTGGTACACGGGCCCCAGGGGGGAGATCTGCTCCATGATTTCGCGGCGCCCGCCGAAGGCGCCTACCGGCATGCCGCCGCCCACGACCTTGCCCAGGGTGGTGAGGTCGGGTGTTACGCCGTACAGGCCCTGGGCGCCGTGCAGGTCCACCCGGAAGCCGGTCATCACCTCGTCGAAGATCAGCACGCTTTCATACTCGTCGCACACGGCGCGCAGCCCCTCGAGAAAGCCCGCTGCCGGCGGCACGCAATTCATGTTGCCCGCCACCGGCTCGACGATGATGGCGGCGACCTGGTGGCCGATGTGGGCGAACGCTTCGCGCACCTGATCCAGGTTGTTGTATTCGAGCGTGATGGTGTGCTCGGCCAGGGCGACGGGCACGCCGGGGGAGGTGGGAACCCCCAGGGTGAGCGCGCCGGAGCCCGCCTTGACCAGCAGGGAATCGGAGTGGCCGTGATAGCAGCCCTCGAACTTCACGATCTTGTCCCGGCCGGTGAAGGCGCGGGCCAGGCGGATGGCGCTCATGGTGGCTTCGGTGCCGGAGTTCACCATGCGCACCAGGTCCATGGAAGGGACCAGCTCGCACAGCAGGTCCGCCATGTGGGTCTCGATTTCCGTGGGCGCGCCGAAGCCCAGGCCGCGGCCGACCGCCTCGCGCACCGCCTCCACCACCTGGGGATGGGCGTGGCCGACGATCATCGGACCCCAGGAGCCCACATAGTCGATGTAGCGCCGTCCGTCCACGTCGTAGAGGTGAGGTCCTTCCGCGCGGCTGATGAATACCGGGTCGCCTCCCACGCCCCGGAAGGCCCGCACCGGGGAATTCACGCCGCCCGGGATGTGACGCTGGGCGTTCTGGAACAGGTCGTGGGATCGGGTCATTTCGGTTCGCTCCATTTGCTGCCAGGGCTCGCGCCGGGAAACGAGGCTCGGCGACGTCTCAATCGAACAGGCGGACATAGGCCGCTGCAGCGGCACCGATGTCCGGCGCGCCGAACACGCCGTGGATCACGGCCAGCAGATCGGCACCGGCGGCAATCAGTGGGCCGCCATTTTCCGGGGTGATGCCACCGATGGCAACCAGCGGCAGCGCCAGCGTCCGGCGCGCCGTCGACAGCAGTTCGGGATTCGCCTGCACGGCGTCGGGTTTGGTGGCTGAGGGAAAGAAGCGCCCGAAAGCCAGATAATCGGCGCCGGCCGCTGCGCCGTGGCGGGCCCGTTCCAGTTCGTTGTAGCAGGACACGCCGATCAGCGCCCCCCGGCCCAGGCGTCGGCGCGCCTGGCCGATATCGCCGTCGTCCCGGCCCAGATGGACGCCGTCCGCTTCCGCTTGGGCGGCAAGCTCCACGTCGTCGTTGACGATCAAGGGCACGCCGGCGGCGCGGCAGATTTCCACCAGTGCCCGGGCTTCCTGCAGGCGGCGTCCCGCGTCGGCGCTCTTGTCCCGGTACTGTACCGCCGCCGCGCCGGCGGCGACGGCCCGGGCGACCCGTTCGGACAGCTGTCCGCTGTGGGTCGATGCGCCGTCCGTGATGACGTACAGACCGTGGCGAAGTCCCATCAGCGCCCTCAGTCCTCGTTGCCCTCCGCCCAGAACAGGCGGTTGGGAAGGTGCTGGCCCATGCCGACCCGATACCCATGGCGCAGGGTTTCCCAGGTGTATTCCTGGGCTTCGTGGATGGCGGTGAAAGGTTCCAGCCCCTGGGCCAGCAGTCCGGCGATGCTCGATGCCAGCGTGCAGCCCGAACCGTGATAGCTGCCGGGCAGGCGCTCCCAGGTGAACGTCTCCAGCATGCGCCGGTTGCCGTAGAGGGAGTTGCGCACGATGTCGGGGGTGTTCTCATGGGCGCCGGTGATGAGCACGAATTCGCAGCCCCGGTCCAGCAGCGCCATGCCGCACGCTTCCAGTGTGTCCGCCTCAGGTGCCAGCGTGCGGGCTTCCGGGCCGTTGGGCGTCAGCACCGTGGTATGGGCCAGCAGCAGGCTCTCCATGGCCTGCAGCACGTCGTCGTCGGTGAGCGCAGTACCGTTGCCGGAGGCCAGCACCGGGTCGAGCACCACGGGGATGTCGGGATAGTCCTGCAGTACGCTGTGGATGGCCTCCACGATTTCCGCGCTGCCCAGCAGGCCGATTTTGACCGCCGCCACCGGCATGTCTTCCAGCACGGTGCGGGCCTGCTCGATGACCAGTTCGGCGTCCAGCGGCGCATAGCCCTTGACGTCCCGGGTGTCCTGAATGGTGATGGCCGTGATGACCGGCGCTGCGTGGCAGCCGTGGCTTGCCAGCGCTTCGATATCCGCCTGGATGCCCGCACCGCCACTGGGGTCGTTGCCGGACATGGTGATCACCACGGGCACCGCCGATGCTTGTTGAGTCATTACCGCTCCTGACTGCGGTGGCCGCGGGGCAGCCGTGCGCCGTTGGGGGAGATGCGATGTTTCAATGCTCTTATTCGATTGTATCACTGCCCGGTCTATTGCAGCGGGCGGCGTAACGGTACAATTTCCGTTTCTTCCAGCCAACAGGCCTCCATCGGGCGGCGGGCCGAGAGTGACTATGAGCGATTACAAATGCTACATGTGCGTGATCTGCGGTTTTATCTATGACGAAGAAAAAGGCCTTCCCGATGAGGGGTTCCCCCCGGGAACCCGCTGGGACGACATACCCCTGAACTGGGTCTGTCCCGAGTGTGGCGCCAGCAAGGACGATTTCGAAATGGTGGAGATCTAGGGGACCTCTGCACAGGCCGCTGAAGCGGCGCTCACGGCGTTGCAAAGGTGCTCGGAGTGCTCATTATACTGTATGTAACCCGCGCTTCCTCGCCCCTTTGCGTCTGGTGATCATCCACTTGTTCGACCTGGGCAGAGGCTCCCTGGGAATCGGTCCGAGCAATTCTGTCGCTCCTGAGGCGGCATCCGCTCGGTGTGGTTTCCGGACCGGCCGCTACCCGCGTTCCGCCTCCGGGCATTTGCAGTTCCCTGCCGTTACCCGTCCGTATTTTTTCCTGCGGACGACTGCACCGCAGTCTCCCGGTACCTGAGCTAGACTTGTGTCATTGTAGCCGGCGCACGGGGTGAGCGATGGAACCGTTACCTGCTGCACTGGAGCCAATGGTGGCCGCGGCCCGTGACTATTGCCGCATGATCGAGGCGGAACGATGGTCGAGGCCCGACTGGTTGGTTCATGTGGCGGACCTGTTGCCGCGGTTGCACGCCGCGGTCACGGCGCTCAGGCCGCCTGACATGTCCCCGCTGCCCCCGCAGCGTGCCGATCTGGACAGGCGCTTCGAGCTGTTTTCCCGACTTCGAAAGCAGCTGGGATGCAACGACGGCTATTGGCTGGAGTACGACCACTGGTATGCGCCGGAGGAGATGAGCGGCAGTCTTGCCGACGACCTCACCGACATCTACTTCGATCTCAAGCAGGGGCTGGAATGGCTGGACTGCCGGTCCCCGGAACGGGCCGCGCGCACCTGGCAAAGCGGTTACCGGTTGCACTGGGGAGAGCATCTGGTGGACGCCGAACGTCAGCTGTACCGTCTGGTGCAATGCCGACCGTTGCGTTGAGACGCTGCACTGCGACTCAGGGCAGGGTACCCGCCAGGCGTGCGAGCCACGCCGTGCGGGCGGACAACTCCAGGGAGTTGGTCCACTTGTAGGCAACATTCAAGGTGGCGGCGCAGGCATATACACCGTGGCCCCGCACCACTGCGATCGGGTGATCGGCGAGCGCTTCAGCCACAGCGGCGGGCGAGTCCTGCACGTAGCGTGGGTAGGGGATGGTGAGCACGGGCACCCGTTCGAAATAGTACTGCCCTTCGAAATCGGCAGGAACGAAGTCTTTCCCGTCCATGGTCATGGCCACGCTGTGGGCGCCGTGGCTGTGCAGTACCGCCGAGGCCGCGCTGTTGGCGCGATACACGGCCGCGTGCAGAGGTGCGTCCAGGGACGCGCCGTCGCCGATGCGGTCCAGGCTGCAGGCAATCAGGTCTTGCGCCCGCAGTGTGTCGGCGCAGGCGCCGGTGGGTGTTATCCAGAATGCCTCGCCGTCGCGCACCGAGGCGTTTCCACTGTGGGAATCGTTCAACCCATAGCGGCGCAGCCATTGGTAGTAGCGAACCAGGTCCTCCCGTAGATCCATTGTGGCAATCACCTCCACGAAGCCCCGGTGCGGGCCGTTGAGTGCATTCTGCATCGGCCCGGGCGTCGGGGCCAAGTCGGCTAGTGGTCCATGCGGAAGATAGTGTGTCTTTCAGAGCTCCGCTAATGGGCCAAGGCAAGGCGCGCTGCGCAGGGAATGGCCAGCCCTTTCCAAGCAGCGCAGCGCCGCATTGGCCCATTAGCGGGGCTCCCTTCGGGCCGGCCCACAAGCCCCCTCGGCCCCGTTGCACTCACTTGAATTGGCGACGGGCCAGTCCGGCGCTCCTGCGCGTTGCCGATGAGGCTTGTGGACCGGCTGAGAGGCACAGTATTTTCCGCATGGACCACTAAGGGGTCAACGGTCCGCGGTCCGGCGTATAATGCCAAATGAAGTGTACCGGCATGGGCCGGCCGGCGGCAGTAGTGGGCCTTTGTACACGCTCATGCCTTAGTTCACGGAGAATATATGGAGTCCTATGTCGCGTATCTGGCCGAGCAGGCCCGGGCCGAACGGGTGTCGGTGACCGAACGTCTGGACACCGCGCTGGCCAGCCTGGACCGGGATTTTTCGGTACTGGCACCGGAGCTGCAGGTGGAGTACTTTGGGCCGGGTGTGGGCGTGGACGCCGACCGCAGCGTCTTCCGCCTTGCGGTCGGGCCCCACCGCGGCAGTATCGAAGGTCCGGTGTGGAGCTTGAGGATCTGCGACGGCACCGCCAGCGGGGGCTGGCGGCCCATGTGGGCCGTACAGGGTGTCGGCCGGCTGCGCAAGGCTCTGGTGGTGAAGGCCTTGCCCGAGCTGCTCGCCGGATTCGCCGACGCCGTTGCGGCGGCAGGCAAGTCCGACACGGCGGCAGGTCGCCGGGTGCACGAGATGGCCGCTGCATTCGAGGTGTAGGAAAGCTCTGCACAGGTCGATCAAGCGGATGATCACCAGGCGCAAAGGGGCGAGGAAGCGCAGTTTACAGTTGGTAAATGAGCATTCCGAGCGCCTTTGCAACGCCGTGAGTGCCGCTTCAGCGGCCTGTGCAGGGCGTTCCTAGCGGTTTACGCAAGAGAGGGTCGAGACAAGGCCCGGAGTGTGCAGCTCACAGGCGCAACTCGACAGGCGAGTGCGCTCCAGGATCCCGTATAGGCGATTGAGACCCTCGATCCCGATTGATCCCGGTCACATCACCGTCATACGGCTCACGGTAACATAGTCGGTGCGTTCGACTCCGGGCGCGCCGCCCGTCTGGATGGAGTATACAGCTGACCATGAAACGACTGACCAGCCGGCAACAGACCGGTTTTACGCTGATCGAAATTATGGTGGTGGTGGTGATACTCGGCATTCTCGCCGCCATCGTGGTCCCCAAGATCATGGGTCGTCCGGAAGAGGCGCGGGTTGCCAAGGCCAAGCAGGACATCCGCTCCCTGGAAGCGGCGCTGAGCCTCTACAAGCTGGACAACTACGTGTATCCCACCACCGATCAGGGTCTGGAGGCATTGGTGAAGAAACCCACCACGCCGCCCATTCCGCCGCACTGGAAGGAAGGGGGCTATCTGGATCGGCTGCCCATGGATCCGTGGGGCCATCCTTATCAATACCTCAATCCGGGCGTTCACGGGACCATCGATATCTGGACCCTCGGTCCCGACGGACAACCCAGTGACGACGATATCGGCAACTGGATGCTCAAGTAGCCCGTCCCGCCTCGCCGTTTCTGCCGTGTCCCACAGAAGCCGCGGCTTCACGTTGCTGGAGTTGCTGGTGGTGCTGGTCATCATCGGCATCGTGGCGAGTTTTGCGGTGCTTTCGGTGGGCGACGGCGGGCGCAGTGCGGAGGTCAAACAGGAAGCCCAGCGTCTTGCGAGCCTGCTGACGCTGGTCAGCCAGCAGGCCGTGATGCAGTCCAGGAACTATGCCGTGCAGTTCGACGGCGACGGCTATACGTTTCTGGAACTGGACGAATCCAGTAATAACTGGAAGCCCGTGGAGGACGACCGGACGCTGCGGGCCCGCAAGCTGCCGGACGGCCTTACGCTGGAGGTGCACCTTGAAAACCAGCCCGGCGAGCGCCTCGGACACAAGCGAGCCAAGCCCATGGTCATGCTGCTGTCGAGCGGTGAAATGACGCCTTTCGATGCCACCTTGTCGGCAGGTGGGGATGAGACCGGCTATCGCATCAGCGCCGACCTGCTCGGCCATGTGAAGGTGGAGCCGCCGAAGGCGGGCTGAGGACGCCGTGCCGGATCATCGCTCCCATCGCAACCGCTGCCGGGGTCGAGGGCCGGCAAGGGCCCGCGCCCGCGGGTTCACGCTGCTGGAAGTGCTGATCGCCCTGGCGGTGCTCGCCATCGCGCTGGCCGCGCTCATCCAGAGTGCCGGCGGCTATGCGTCCAACGAGATCTATCTGCGGGATCGCACCACGGCCCAGTGGGTCGCCCACAACGTGCTCACCGAGTGGCAGCTCAAGGGGGACTGGCCGTCCGTGGGGGAAAAGCACGGCACCCGGGATTTCGACGGCCGGACCTGGGACTGGCGGGTGAAGGTCAGCCAGACGCCGGACAAGGATTTGCGCCGCCTGGACGTGACCGTGCGCCCGGACGGCGCCGACGACAAGACGACGCCGCTGGGGTCCTTGACCGGTTTCGTGGGGCACAACCTGTGAACCGAAGGACCCGTGCCGCGGGCTTCACCCTGCTGGAGCTGCTGGTGGCGTTGACCATTTTCGCGGTGCTGGCGGTGATGGCCTACGGCGGTCTGGAAACGGTTCTGGACACCCGCGCCCAGGTGGAGGCGAAAGCGGCCCATCTTGCGAATCTGCAGGTGGTCTACAGCCGCATGGAGCAGGATATTCAGCAGACCGTGGCGCGCACCATACGGGACAGCTACGGCGATCCCCGCCCGGCTTTGATCGGCGGCACCGGCCAGCAGCCCACCCTGGAATTCACCCGCGGTGGCTGGACCAATCCTTCCGGCGAATTGCGCAGCACCCTGCAGCGGGTCGCCTACGGCCTGGAGAAGAATCAGCTGGTCCGCCTGAGCTGGATGGTGCTGGACCGGGCCCAGGACAGCAAACCGTACAAACAGGTGATGCTCGACGGTGTGAATGAATTCCGGGTGCGGTTTCTCGATCAGAACAATGTATGGCAGGACACCTGGCCGCCCGCGGGTGCGGTGGGACCTTCCGGTGTCGTCAACCCAGCAGCGGCTGCCGGTGCGCTGCTGCCCAAAGGTGTGGAAGTCACCTTGGAGCTGGAGCACGGACGCACCATCCGATGGCTTTTCCAGGTGGCCTCATGAGCCACCGCAACGCCCGCGCCGGTGTGGTGGCGGCAACTACGGCGCGTCAGCGTGGAGTGGCGCTGATTACGGCCATTCTGGTGGTGGCCCTGGCGACGGTCGCGGCCGTATCACTGGCCGTGCATACCCAGCTCGATACCCGCCGCACCTCAAACGTATTGGACAACGACCAGGCGTATGAATATGCCCTGGGCGTCGAAACCTGGGCGCGGATCATCCTGGCACGGGATGCGCGGGACAACCGGGTGGATGACCTGGGCGAGGTGTGGGCACGGCGGCTGCCGGCGTTGCCGGTGACCGGCGGTCAGGTGGCCGGCCACATCACGGATCTGCAGGGGCTTTTCAATCTCAACAATCTGGTGGTCAGCGGCAAGCCCAGCGCGCCGGATGTGGCGCAATTCCAGCGCCTGCTGGCCATCGTCGGCCTACAGCCCCAGCTGGTGCAGGCGGTGATCGACTGGATCGACCCGGATGTCAACGTGACCTTCCCCGATGGCGCGGAGGACGAGGCCTATCTGCTGCTGCCGACACCGTACCGGGCCGCCAACCAGCCCCTGGTCAGCGTCAGTTCGCTGCGGCTGGTGAAAGGTTTCGATGCCAAGGCGGTGGCGGCTCTGGAACCTTATGTTTGCGCTTTGCCGGGACACACCACCATCAACGTCAACACCGCGCCGGCCCCGGTGCTGCAGTCGTTGGCCGATGGTCTGACCCAGCAGGACGCCAAGGCGCTGGTGAACGCCCGCGGCCAGGACGGCTTCGCGTCCGTCCAGGACTTTCTCAAGCAGGATCCGCTGGCCGGCCGCAAGGTGGACGCCCAGGGATTGAGTGTGGCCAGTCATTATTTTCTGGTGACCAGCGATGCGCGGGTCGGCAACGGACGGGTGCTGATGTACAGCAAGGTGGAGCGGGCGGACAACGGCCAGACCCGGGTACTGATGCGTACCCGCGGGGCCCGCTGAGGATGCGGGGACTTCCGGTGCCGATTTCACGGGCAATTCTGGCCGGCCGCGTTTCCCAGAGCGCCGGGTTTTGGGTACGATCCGAGCATAACAATTGAGATTTTTCCCATGGCAGAGCAATTACTGATCCGGATCGGCGCCGCCGACGGCGGCGCCCGGTGGACGGTGGCCGACACGGCCGGTCGGTCCGCGGGTCCCGCCGGCGAGGGCCCTCTGGAAGAGGCCGCCGCCCTGGCGGCGGGCCGGCGGGTGGTGGTGCTGGTGCCGGCCCAGGACGTCCTCCTGACCCGGGTGACCTTGCCCACCCAGCATCGTCAGAGGGCCTTGCGGGCCGTTCCCTACGCCCTGGAGGAACAGGTGGTGGGGGATGTGGAGGATCTGCATTTCGCCCTCGGCCCCCAACAGGGTAGCGGGGAGTTCGCGGTGGCGGTGGTGGCGCGTGCGTTGATGGACCGCTGGCAGAGTCAGCTGCGTCGTGCCGGCATCAGCGCCGATCTGCTGTGCCCCGAAACCCTGGCACTGCCCTGGCGGGAGAACGAGTGGAGCCTGTGGATGGACGGCGCCAGGGCGTTGGTGCGCACCGGCGTCAACGGGGGATTCGAAGCCGACGGGGACATTCTGCCTCAGGTGCTGCCCATCGCGCTGGAAGAGGCGGACGCCAGGCCCGCCCGCCTGCGGATGTACGGCGACGCCGGGCTTGCCGGGGTGGACTTGGGCGATGTGGAGTCCGTCACCGAGGCGTCTGGCGACGGGCTGGAGTTGCTGGCGGCGGGCATCGCGGAGACGGGCCCTTTCAACCTGCTGCAGGGCAGTTACAGCCGTCGGGCCCAGGTGAGCCGGCTGTGGCGGCCGTGGCGGGCGACCGCGGCGTTGCTGGCCGTGGTGGCCGTGGTGGGGTTGACCGCCATGGGTGTGGAGTCGTACCAGCTCTCGCGCCAGCAGCAGCAGTTGAGACAGAACATCGTCGAGGTGTTCCGCACCACCTTCCCGAAAGAGCGCCGGGTCGTGGACGCCCGCGCCCAGATGGCCCAGGGGCTGGAGGAGTTGCAGCGCAGTCAGCAGGGCGGCGGCAAGGGTTTTCTGGAACTGCTCGGACGCACCGGCGCGGTCCTCCATGAGATACCCGATGTGCGTATCGAGGGCCTCAACTATCGCAGCGGGCAGCTGGACCTGAAACTGTCCACCAAGGACCTGCACACCCTCGACCAGCTCAAGCGCAGTCTGGGTGAGAAGGCGAAATTGAAGGTGGATATCCGTTCGGCCACTACCGGCTCCGATCAGCGCGTGCAGGGGCGCCTGCGGATCGCGGAGGGCGGCGCATGAACGGGTTTCGTGCGTGGTTCATGAGCCTCGAGCAACGGGAGCGGCGCATTCTGGTGGCGGGCGCGGCGCTGGCGGTCGTGCTGCTGGGCTACATGGTCGTGTGGGAGCCGTTCTACGGCAATCTGGTTCACCTGAGAAGTTCGGTGGAACAGCAGCGTTCGACCCTGCAGTGGATGGAGCGCAAGGCCCGCGAGGTACGGGCCCTGCGGGCCGCCGACCGGCGCCAGAGCCAGGGGAGCAACGGCCAGTCCCTGCTGGCTCTGGTGGATCAGTCGGCCCGCAAGGCGGGGCTTGGCGGCGGCATCAGCCGCATCGAACCGGAGGGGGCGGACAGCGTGCGGGTCTGGATGGACAATGTGTCTTTCGATGACACGGTGCTGTGGCTGGGTCAACTGGATAACACCTACGGAGTGCGTACCCAGGTGGTGAGCGTGGAAAGCCAGGATACGCCCGGGCGGGTCAACGTGCGGCTGACCCTGCAGGGGGCTTCCCAGTGAGGCGCGCCGCTCCTCTTGCGCTGGTGGGCCTGTTGGCCTACGTGCTCTTCCTGGTCGGGCTGGTGCCGGCGCGCTACGTCTACGGCTGGGTGGCACCCCATGTCCACGAGCTTGCGCTGGGCGACGTGGCCGGCTCTCTGTGGACGGGGCGGGCGGCAAGCGTGGTGGTGAACGGGCGGGACCTGGGCGCGGCCGACTGGCAGCTGCGTCCCCAGGCACTGCTGCTGGGCCGGCTGGAATATCAGCTGCGCTGGGGCGGAGACCTCGGCCAGGGGCAGGCCCGCGTGGGCCGCGGCGTTATCGGCAATGCCTATGTCCGACAGTTGCACGCGGAGCTGCCGGCCGCTGCGCTGGCCAAGCTGTTCGGTTCGAATATGCCGGTGGAGCTTGGCGGAGCGGTACGCGCCGACCTCAAGCGGGTGAGCTTCGGCAGCCGTTGGCCGGATGCCGCCAGCGGCGAGATCGTGTGGGAGCACGCCCAGGTCCTCGATCCGGTGGCCATGGATCTGGGGGGCTTTACGGTGCAGTTGGAAAACGCCAAAGACGGCATTCGGGGTGTCATAAAGGACAGCGGCAGCGGCCCATTGCAGGTGCAGGGCGAGGCGACGCTGTCAGCCAACGGCAGCTACCGGGTGACCGCGACCCTCAAACCGAGGGGGGCGAAGGGTCAGCAGTTGCGTTCGGAGCTGCAGTACCTCGGTCCTCCCGACGCGAACGGGCGCTATCCCGTGGCGCTTTCCGGCAGTCTTTAGGCGCCTGTCGTCCAGTCGAAGTCGACGGGGCATCGGCGTTCGCAATTCGTCAAGTTCCTCGGCGCGGTGCCGACTAGAATAAGCGCGGTCGCCGAAGACGACCGGCGCAAGATTCACCAGGCCCTTCCATTGTCAGCCTGTTGCACCGGTTTCCGGGCTGCCGGCGCGGTACGATTGCGGCCGGGCACAAATTGCACACTTGGCATTCCAGCGAATATTGACGAGCTCATCCACATTGTCGGGCACCTCCACGCCGGCCGGCGATCGGCTGGTGCAACAGGCGGGCTGATTGCCTGTCCACTGAATGACAAGCCATGAAACCGCTGCTGCTTACCACGCCGGAACAGCATGACTACGACGATCCGACCGTAGAGCGCAACGAGCGCCGGCTGCAGCGCTGGCTGGACCAACTCCCCTTGATGAATCCGCCCGCCGCATTGCCGGCGCTGCTGGAGGCCCTGGAGGCCTGCAACGCCCAGCGCATGGACGGCCGCGAGCGCCTGCGGCTGCTGGAATGCTACCGCCCGGCGGTGGCCAAGCTGTTCATGACGGTCCTGCAGGGACGGATTACGCGCCTGCGCGGGACGCCGGCGGAGCGCGAGCAGGTGGTGGAGAATCTGGAGGCGTGCTGCCTGGCCATGGCCGGCGGGTACAAGCTGGTGCTATCCGGCAACGTCCACGGCAACGAGCGCCAGTACGCCAAACAGCTTCCGCTGGTTCTGTTGCGGGCCATGGAGCATCTGGCTCAGGGGCTCCTGCACAGCTACCGCTACTACCGTCCCACGCCGCCGTTCGCCTTGCTGGAGCTGCACAGGATATACGCGCACGCGGCCCAAACGGGCCATCTGGATGCCGTACCCGACAACGTGGCCGGTGCCGGACAACCCATCTCGCTGGCCAGCCTTTACCGGCAGATGCTGCTGCTGACCCTGGCCGACCCTTACCGGCTCGCCGACGGCGAGCTGGCGACTATCTTTGCCAGCCTGGTGCCGTACGCGCCGCTGTGCCGGCTGGAGAGCGGCGCCGCCTGGGAGGGGGCCGGCGAGGGCCTTTATCTGGTCGACATGGCCAGCGACAGTCCGCCGCGCGCCTGCGTACGCCTGTCTTCGCCCGGCGATGGAGACGATCCCTGGCTGCTGGATGCGACGGCCGCCCTAAAGGCTATGCATCAGCGCCTGGCGCAATTGCCCGCGGAGCAGCGCCGGGGCAGCCCCGAGGCGGTGTTGCTGCGTCAGCTGTTGCCGGAGGTGGCGGCCGGCGAACGCCGTGCCCAGGAGCGCCGCAACTGCGAAGACCAGGTCTTGCTGCTGGCGGGGGTGGAAGCGGTTCACCGGTATCTGGCCGGACAACCGCAGACCGACGCCGTCGACGGCGCCGTCGTGGAGCCCGACCTGTGGGACGTGGTAGACCGCAGCGAAGGGGGGCTGCAGCTTGCGGGGGATGAAGGCGGCATCAGCCACCTTGAGGTGGGAGAGTTGGTGGGCGTGGTAAGCGATGCCCAGGCCACCGACCAGGCGGTTTCGTTGGCCGTGGTCCGTTGGCTGCGGCGTGACCGCGACCGGCGCTTGCAGCTGGGAATGGAGATCATCCCCGGTGTACCCGCGCCGGTGCGCTGTGGACGCCAGGGCGAGCCTGCCGGCGAAGCGGCCGAGTGCCTGTTCATTCCCTCCCAGGCCGGCGGTGCCGCGGCGACCCTGCTGGCACCGGTCGAGCTCTATGAGCCCCAGGCCCGCCTGTTGGTGCAGGCGGGCAACCGGGGTGTGCCTGTGTGTGCGGGAACAGCCCTGCAGCAGACGCCGCGCTTCGATCATTTCCACTTCAGTGCCGATCGGGACGCCTGAGCGCCGGCCCTTCTTATCGTGTCCCAGCCGTGCCGTTTCGCCTACCGCAAACCAAGGGCGTGTGGGGTTTCGCACCGCCTGGTGGGTTACGCAAAATGCGCTAACCACTCTACAGTGGCACTTGCGTAGTGGATTCGGATCGGGTGTAGGGTGGGTTAGGCGCGTTGTCTGCGCCGTAACCCACCTGCCGTGCTAAGTGCCATGGCCCACTAGGCGGCAGGCTCGCCCATGTAGCGACGCGCCTGCGCGACCAGGGTTTCCGGCTGGACAGGCTTGGTGATGAAACCGGCCATACCCGCTTTCAGGCACCGTTGGCGATCTCCCTCGGTGGCGTTCGCCGTGAGCGCGATGATGGGTACCTGGGGATGGCTACCGGGGTCGGCATGCCATGCCCGCGCCGCCGCCGGACCGTCCAGTTCTGGCATGCGCATGTCCATGAACACCAGTCCGTAGCGCCGGCGGCGCAGGGCGGCCAGCGCTTGGGTGCCGGAAGCGACCACATCCACCTGGTAGCCGGCCTTCGTCAGTACGGTGCGGGCCACATAAGCGCTGATCTCGTTGTCTTCGGCCAGCAGGATGGGCGCATTGGCGACGGGCGCCGGCGGGGCCTGTAACCGGGCAGATGCAGGGCACTCTGCGGTGGGCGCGTCGGCAGCGGGGCTGGCGTCATGGGCCAGGGGCCAGCGCAGCTCCAGCCAGAACAGGGTACCGCTGCCAGGGGTGCTGGTGACGCCGATGCGCCCGCCCATCAGCGCCACCAGGCGCCGGCTGATGGCCGTGCCCAGGCCGGTACCGCCGAACCGGCGGGTGGTGGAATTGTCCGCCTGGCTGAAGCTGTCGAAGATCCGGTCCAGGCGATCCCGGGGTATCCCGATGCCCGTGTCCTGCACTTCGATGCGCAACACGACGGTGGTCCGCAGCTCCGGCCGCAGGCGTATGGTGCGCACCGTCACGCCCCCTCGCTCGGTGAACTTGACGGCATTGTTCACCAGGTTGAGAAGCACCTGCCGCAGTCGCAGGCCGTCTCCTTCCACTTCCGGAAGTGTCCGTTCTCCGTCCACCTTGAGCCACAGCCCTTTCTGGGCGGCATGGGCACGCTCCATGTCCACCGCCTGACGCACCACGTCCAGGACGTCGAAGCGCCGTTTCTCGAGCTCCAGACAGCCGGCTTCTATCTTGGAGAAATCCAGGACATCGTCGATCAGCGTGCGCAGCATGTGCGCGCAGGTTTCCAGGCTCTGCACGTAGCCGCGCTGGTCGGCGCTCAGCCGGGTGCCGGCGAGCAGGGAGAGCATGCCCACGGCGCCGTTCAGCGGCGTGCGTATTTCGTGGCTGATATGAGCCAGGAAGCCGCTCTTGGCCTCGTTGGCGCGATCCGCCGCCTCCCTGGCCTGATGCTGGCTGCGCAGCAGAGAATTCAGGTACAAGGGCAGCAGGGCCAGGGCGATCAGCTGGAATGCGGCTTCAAAGGGATGAATATCCAACTCGCCCATGGAGACCAGCACCAGAGCATAGGCCGACACGCTGAGCACAGTGGCCCACAGCAGGTCGCGGGCGCCATAGCGTGTGCCGTAGGCGATGAAGATCCACAGGTAGGTCAGTACGAACGGACTGTTGACCAGCCCCGTGATGGCGACCGCCACCGTTGCGGCGGTGATGTCCGCCACCATGGACAAGTGCCGTTGCCAGCTTTGCCCGGCGAAGCGGTAGGCGGTGTACAGTAAGGTGGTGGATATGGTCAGAAACGCCGATGCGAATCCCAGGTACAGCGAGGCAGGTACGAAATAGTGGTGCGAGTAGGCAGCCAGCCCGACGTAGATTGTGGAAAACAGCCAGATCAGCAAACGTATGACTGCGGAATGGATCTCCGGCGCATCGCTGAGCCGCTGGCGCCGCGAAGAGTGGACGGTGGCGTCCATGGTTCCCCCTCCCTGGTTCGTCTTATAGTTAGTATTTGTCGTTCTATGCGGGCGCGTCCTGCATCCCCCCCGGGACTGGCCCGTTTCCAAAGCCTACTGAAAATCCGCGCTGAATGCACGCTCCCGTGTCCCGCCGGAAGTGAATGATTTGCTATACTGCGCGCTTCACGCAGTCTGAGAGTCCGTCGTGATGGCCACAACGATTCCGATCAAAGTCGAGATTTCCTCCGATACCAAGTGCGGCTTCTGCACCAACTCCAAATGCTGCACCTACGTCACCCAGCAGATCGACACGCCGCGTTCGAAGTACGATTTCGAGCATCTGCTCTGGCAGTTGGCACACCGCAATGTGCAGGCCTACAAGGACGAGGACGGCTGGTACCTGCTGTTCAACTCCGCCTGCGGCCACCTCGAATCCGACGGCCGCTGCGGCATCTACGAACAGCGCCCCCAGATCTGCCGCGACTACTCCAACGACTACTGCGAGTTCGACTCACCCGCCGAGGAAGGCTTCGACCTGTTCTTCGACGGCTACGACTCGCTGCTGAAATACTGCAAGAAACGCTTCAAACGCTGGGGCAAGTCGAAGTGATGCGGTGGAAAACAAAAAATCAAATGCGCCACGGAAAACACGGAAAGCACGGAAGATGATGTAGGGCGCAATAAGCGCAGCGCATTGCGCCGGGGGATGCGCAAAGGCCTTCGTAAGAGCCACGGAATCCACGGAACCCACGGAAGGGAGAAGGCAAAGGCGTCACGGAAAGCACGGAAAGCACGGAAAGTCATGTAGGGCGCAATAAGCGCAGCGCATTGCGCGGGGGGATGCGCAAAGGCTTTCGTAAGAGCCGCGGAATCCACGGAACCCACGGAAGGGAAAAAGCAAAGGCGCCACGGAAAGCACGGCTGGGCAAAGGTGAACTGCCGTCGCCGCCCGATCGACGATTGGCGCCAAGCGTATTGCGGGTCACAACCTCTGTATTCGGCTCAATGCCCTTCGGTTATTGCGCCCTACGTCGAGCACCCAGCATGTCCTGGAATCCAAGTCCCGGAGAAACCGGGTGGAGGCGGTGCTCCTCAGCGCTGTCGTCGAACTCACCAGGCACTGCCCCGGCCAACACGCATTTATTTTTCCGTGTTTTCCGTGGATTCCGTGGCGCTTTTTTGTTTTTTTACTGTGCCACCGTGTCGGGCGTAACAGGCCGGAAATCGTCCACAGCGGGAAACTCGGTCACTTCCCGGGCGGGTTCGCGGCTGTCCGGGCGGCGGATGGCCAGCAGGTGGCCGATACCGTAGGCGCGGGCGGCGCGCAGCACGGGCAGGCTGTCGTCCACCAGCATTGTGCTCTGGGGCACAAAGGGTTCCTGTTCCTGGACCAGATCCCAGAAGCCCTCCTGTTCCTTTGGTCTGCCCAGGTCGTGGGAGCAGATGAGGGCGTCGAAATGGCCGGCGAGCCGGGTGCGCTCCATTTTCAGCTCCAGGCTCTTGGGATGGGCGTTGGTGATGAGTACCACCCGCTTTTCATGGCTTCGCACGGCGTCCAGGAATTCCACCACATGGGGATGCACCGCGATCAGGTGGTCCAGCTCGCGCTTGAGCTCGGCGATGTCCAATCCCAGCTCCGCTGTCCAGTAGTCCACGCAATACCAGCTCATGGTCCCTTCCACGGCACGCATGCGCGGATACAACTCTTCCTTTGCCTGTTCCACCGACATGCCGTGCCGCTGGGCGTAGCGCATGGGTACATGCTCACGCCAGAAGTGGGTGTCGAAGTGCAGATCCAGAAGGGTGCCGTCCATGTCCAGAAACACGGAGCGGATATGCTGCCAGTCGATCATGGTGAATTCACGTCGGATATCTGCGGGCCGGGCGGGTCGGCCGCCGCGGAGCTGTCCGGTATACTGTCCCGAAGCTCGGCGGTGCGTCAAGCGGCCGCTTATCGCTGATACCTTTCGGTCCTGGCTTGAACGCCCGGCGTGGATTTGGTCCATAGAACCGTACATGGTGAAGAAACCGGAAATTTTGGGCGTCGAAGCGGTTGCCCAGACGCGTCTGTTCACGGTCGAACAGCTGGACCTGAGGTTTTCCAACGGTACCCAGGTGCAGTTCGAACGCATACGCGGGTCGGCCGCGGGCTCCGTGTTGATCGTGCCCGTGGTGGACGGGGACCAGGTGCTGTTGATTCGCGAGTATGCAGCCGGCAGCGAGCGCTATGAATTGGGTCTGCCCAAGGGCCGAGTGGAAGACGGCGAAGACCCGTTGGCGGCCGCCAATCGCGAACTGATGGAAGAGGTGGGTTACGGCGCCCGCCAGCTTCGGTTGTTGAAGTCGCTGTCCCTCGCCCCCGGATATTTGAGCCAGACGACCCACATCATTCTCGCCCGGGATCTGTATCCTGAGCGTCTGCCGGGAGACGAACCCGAGGCCATCGAAGTGGTGCCATGGCGCCTGAGCCGCCTGGACGAATTGCTGGCCCGGGACGATTGCACGGAGGCGCGCAGCATCGCCGCCCTCTTTATGGTACGGGAGATATTGAATCATGACGGATGACACGCGGTCCGAACGCCTGGACCCTTGCCGGCTTCTGGATGCAGTCAATGACCTTGCCCGGGACGCCGGGCGGCGGATCCTGGAGATCTACCACACGGATTTCGATGTGGAGCAGAAGGATGATCGCTCGCCGCTGACGGCGGCCGACATGGCCGCCCACAATGCCATCGTGGCGGGACTACAGGTGATCGACCCCGGCACTCCGGTGCTCTCCGAGGAATCGGCCGGTGTGCCCTTCGCCGAGCGCAGCCAATGGCGCTGCTACTGGCTCATCGACCCTCTGGACGGTACCCGGGAGTTCGTCAAACGCAACGGCGAGTTCACGGTCAACATCGCCCTCATCCAGGACGGAGAACCGGTGCTGGGGGTTGTCCACGTCCCGGTGAGCGGCGTCAGCTACTACGCTTGCCGCGGCCGGGGTGCCTACCGGCAGAACGCCGACCAGGGTCCTGAGCCCATCCATGTGCGGGAACAGGCCGGCGAGCCTCTCATGGTGGCGGGCAGCCGCTCCCACGCGGGCGATTCCCTGAAACGGTTTCTGGGCAATCTGGGCGAGTACGAAATCATCAGCATGGGCAGCGCCCTCAAGCTGTGCCTGGTGGCCGAAGGCAAGGCGGATGTCTACCCGCGCCTGGGCCCCACGTCGGAATGGGACACCGCCGCCGCCCAATGCGTGGTGGAGGAGGCCGGTGGCCGTGTCACCGACACCGAGATGAACACGTTGCGCTACAACACCAAGGACTCGCTGTTGAATCCCTTCTTCCTGGTGTTCGGGGACAAGACGCGGGACTGGTCGAAGTATCTGTAGGATTTCGCAGTGAAGACCTGAAGAGCCACGGAAACCACGGAATCCACGGAAGACAACGATTAAAGGCGCCACGGAAAGCACTGAAAGCACGGAAGGGGATCAAGTATTGAGTGCCGGATCCCAGCGCATGCTGATTGTTCTGGCAGTGATATCGTAGGGCGCAATAACCGAAGGGCATTGCGCCGGACGAATTACCCTGAGGGGAGGAGCTTGGTGCAATGCGTTCCGCCTATTGCACCCTGCGCCGGCCGAAAGCGGGTTTTCGTTCTTGCACTGCGAGGTCCTTCTCTTGCTCGGCACGCGTAGGTTGGGCTGAGCGACGCGAAGCCCAACGGACGGTCGCCATCCGGGTTGCTGTCCTGTTGGGCTTTCTTCGTCAGCCCAACCTACCAGGCCTGCTTGCTGTCGCGCCCACGGTCAAGGTGATGAACACCCACTTTTCCGTGCTTTCCGTGGCGCTTTTGTCTTTCTGTATTCGGTATTAGTCGTTCATCATTCCCGCTTCGCGCTGGTGCCAGCGCCATGCGGTTTCGACGATCGCTTCCAGGGTCTCGAAGCGCGGCTGCCAGCCGAGTTGCTGGCGCGCCAGTGTAGAGTCGGCGACCAGTACGGCTGGGTCGCCGGGGCGGCGGTCCGCGTATGCCACGGGAATGGCGTGACCGGTGACCTTTCGCGCCACTTCGATGACTTGGCGTACGGAGTAGCCGGTGCTGTTTCCCAGGTTGTAGATGCCTCCGGGTCGGTCGGCGAGCAACGCCTCCAGGGCCTGCAGGTGGGCCTGGGTCAGGTCGCAGACATGGACGTAGTCACGCAGGCAGGTGCCGTCAGGGGTGGGGTAGTCGGTACCGAAAACCTTGATATGGTCCCGCTGACCGGTTGCCACCTGCAGGATGAGTGGGATCAGATGGGTTTCCGGCTGGTGCCGTTCGCCGAGTCGGCCGGAGGGATGAGCGCCGGCGGCATTGAAATAGCGCAGCGCTACATATCCTAGCCCATAGGCGGTCGAGGCATCGGCAAGCATCCGCTCGACGGTGCGTTTGCTGACGCCGTACGGGTTGGTGGGCGCACAGGGATGGTCTTCCCGGATGGGGGTCTCCACGGGCTCGCCATACACGGCGGCCGTGGACGAGAAGATGAAGTTGGACACATTGTGGCGGCGCATGGCGTCCAAGAGTTCCACTGTGCGGGCTACGTTGTTGCGGTAGTACTTCAGCGGCTCCTGTACCGATTCTCCCACCAGAGACGACGCGGCGAAGTGTATGACTGCGCCGATGAGGCGTGCGGAGAACAGCTCGTCCAGCAGCTCCGGCTGCCCCAGGTCGCCCTGAATAAACTCCCCACCCGGTACCAGATCCTGGTGGCCAGTGGCCAGGTTGTCCAGGGTGACCACGGGATAGCCCGCGTCGAGCAGTTCCTGCACCATGTGGGAGCCGATGTAGCCGGCACCGCCGACCACTAGAATTTCGGGTTTTGCTGCGTTGTCTGTCATGGCATGCTGTTGGTGGCTATTGTCCTGAAGAAATTAAGAGCGCCACGGAAAACACGGAAAACACGGAAAGCACGGAAAAGGATTATAAGTAAAAGAGCCTTAGAATCGCTCTTTATCGCTTTTCCGGAAACCAGGCGCTGCAGCGCACTCGCGTTCCTCTTTCCGTGCTCTTACGTAATCCTGCGCACATCACCCGGCGCACATCACCCGGCGCAATGCGCTGCGCTTATTGCGCCCTACGGGATTTTCCGTGTTTTCCGTGGCGCCTTTGCATTTTCCCTTCCGTGGATTCCGTGGGTTCCGTGGCTCTTCATTCAACTAAGGCCTTCAGGCGGCTCCTGCGGCAACAGCGATACGAGTTTCAGCTTGAGCTTGCGCAGGAACTGCGGATCCGTCCCGGAAAGGCTCATGCGCGTTGCCGCGTGGTCGTTGAACAGCACAGGCAGCCGCCATTGCTCAAGCATATCGTAGAGATTGTCGATGCGACGTTCTGCCTGGTCATCCAGATCCAGCAGCAGGATGTCCACCTGTCCGGGATCTACGGTGTGTTGCAGGCTATGATCCAGGGGCACCGTGCAGACCACTTCCACCCCCATTCCGGTCAAAAGGGAGCCCAGATGGGCCCGGGTGGTCTCCGAGTGGGAAGCGATTGCTAGGCGAGGTCTTTTTTTTTGAGCGCTGCCTGAGATTCCGGGGGCGTGGGGTCCGCAGAAGGCCTGGACGAATCGGTTGTTTGAGCCGGCGCATCGTGGATGGGAAATATGCCGCCTTGCTGCTTGTCGCGGGCCACCTCGGTGACCAGTTCTTCGTCGATGGTGTCCCGCTGGTCAGCATAGCCATAAACCAGGGTGGTGTCGCACAATAGATTGATCAATCGAGGCACGCCGCCGCTGAAACGGTGGATGGCGGCGCATGCGGCGTCGTCGAACAGCTCGGGCTGCCCGCCTGCCACCTCCAGGCGGTGGCGGATATAGGACCAGGTTTCCGAGGCGTTCAGCGGCTCGATATGGTAGTCCATGGTGATACGCTGGGCGAACTGCACCAGATCGGGACGACGCAGGGTGTCGCGCAGCTCACGCTGGCCGCACAGCACCACCTGCAGCACCTGGTCCTTGTCGGCATTGACGTTGGAGAGCATGCGCAGCTCCTCCAGAGTCTCCGCCTCCATGTTCTGGGCCTCGTCCACGATCAGGACCGTACGGCGATTGCTGGCATACTCGGTGATCATGAAGTCCACGAAGGTCCGGTACATCTCGACCTTCGATTTACCTGTGTGGTCCAGGTCGTAGGCCAGCAGCACCCACTGCAGCAGCTCCCCGAATGAGCGATGGGTGTTGGAGATCAGCCCTACCGTGAGGTCCTTCTCCATGTTGTTGAGAAGGTGGCGGATCAACGTAGTCTTGCCGGTGCCGATGTCGCCGCTGATGACCGTGAAGCCGGCTTGGTTCATCAGACCGTATTCCAGCAGCGCCAACGCCATTTTGTGCTGGCGACTCATGTACAGGAAACTCGGGTCAGGCAGCAACGAGAACGGTTTCTCTTTGAAGCCGTAGAACGATTCGTACATGACGTACTGCTCCCGCCCGATCAGGCGCTGAGGCGATCGGTCTTGTTGAGTACGGTGCCCAGAACGTTGGTCGCCTCCAACAGCTCCACCGCGCGTTTCACATCCTGGCGGCGGCTCTTGCCGTCTTCGATGACCAGCAGGGCGGCGTCAACATAGGGTGCAAAGGCGAGTGCGTCGGCGCTGGTGAGCACCGGCGGAAGATCGAACACGACGATCCGACGCGGATAGCGGCTCTTGAGCTCGTCCACCAATTGAACCATGCGGGGTGAGTTCAGCATTTCCGCGGAGTTTGATACCGGGCGTCCGCCGGGTAGCATGACGAACTGTTCGATATTGGATGGATGCACCAGCAGTTCCGAAAGGGGTGTCTTGTCCAGGAGGTATTCGCTCAGCCCCTTGCTGCGGGTCAATCCGAAGTACTCGTGCACGCTGGGATGGCGTAGGTTTGCGTCCACCAGCAGGACCGTGTAATTCACCTCCATGGCAAGGCTTACCGCCAGATTGACGGCGGTCAAGGTCGTACCTTCACCTTCACCGGGGCTGGTTATCGCAAGTACGTTCCAGTGGTTGTCGTTCAGCCGCTGAAGGACCTGGGTACGCAGCATCTTGTAGGCATCGCCAAAAGCGGTGTCGCTGCCTTCGGATATGACACGACGTTCCCGCAGGGTCGCCGCCGACGGGTTGACCGTGCGTGTCTGGGTGTAGCTGATCGGCGCTTCTTCCGGAACGTCGGCGCCTTGCGGCGTGATCAGGGGCGCCGATTGCCGTTCCCCCCGTGCCTTGTCCAGCGCCTGTTTGATGCGTTCCATATCCCCATCCTCTTGGATCGGCGGTCATCGGCCGCAGCGTTTCGTTGACTTCTTTATAAAGTTGATCGCGACTCAGCGCACGCCGGTTATTGCTTCCGCTGATCGGCAGTAGGGTGAGCGGGGCGCGCGATCAGCCGCTGTCGTCCCTATAAGCTACCCATCAGAATATTGATCTTCCGCAGTGCCTTGAACCATAGCACGTCCAGCGGCATCCACAGATAGTTGATCGCCGCCAGTACAGCGACAATGGCGATCGCCACAGCAAGCGCCACCGTGACACGTCGGCGTCGGCGCTTGCTGTGATCCTCCCGGTTCGCCATGTACGGGATGCTCGCCAATGGAGGCATGCTGAGCAGGGCGACCACTCCTTTGACACCCCGTACGGACCCGTCCAGGGATTCCGCCGCAAAGGCCACGCCGAAGCCGCCGCCCAAGGCGAGAACCAGGCTAAGGAACAGTATGGCCGGCCGGTTGGGG
>Ga0307441_1000093_pt1 | contig 39817 bp, 38 predicted proteins | sample SalMarWE160420MG_FD_202149 | JGI IMG/M metagenome (GOLD analysis project Ga0307441, IMG submission 202149) | Salt marsh sediment microbial communities from the Plum Island Ecosystem LTER, Massachusetts, United States - WE1604-20 | ecosystem: Environmental > Aquatic > Marine > Intertidal zone >... | reverse complement strand
TGGAATCGTTTGTGCGCGCTTCGCGAAGAGCATCGGTTGAACGGTTCGTGCGCACGGCCGATGAAGTACTGCGCCACTACATTCACGGGCAGCTGCTCGTGATGGTGGGTGTCGGCGCGATGTACACACTGGGCTACGGCGCGACCGGCATCACGCTGGGGATCGTGTTGGGTGTGCTGGCGGGATTGGTCTTTGTCATTCCCTTCGCATCTTTCGTGCTGGCCGGCATTCCCGGCTTTCTCCTCGCCATACTGCAGTTCCATGACATCGCCCACCCGCTGGGCATCGCGTTGACGATCAGTGTTTCCGAGCTGATAGGCAACACCGTGTTGATGCCGGTGCTGGTCGGCCGATTCGTTCGTGTTCATCCGGCGGCTGTTCTGCTGTTCATCTTCGCCGGCGGCGCGCTGTTCGGGATACTCGGTATGGTTATCGCTCTTCCCCTGGCAGCCATCACCACCGCCTGGGTTTCCTCGCTGGTGAATGCAGTGCCGGCTCCTGTCGAACCCACCGATCCGACCGAATGACTCGGACACAAGAAGGGGACAGCGGGGTTGGAAACTAACCCCCTCCGTCCCCTACTTGCGCATTTCCCGAATCCGACTGCCGGACCTGTCTGCGCATCGCGCTGGCGGTAACGACTCTCCTTCCGCCCCTCAATGTCAAAAATGGGTTCAGCCCAGCAGTCGCTGCGTCTCTGAACTTCGTTCGCCGACACATAGCGGTTAAACTTGCAAACAGAGGGTCATTCGAGCCCTTATTAAAACGATAACGCCAAAACTACAATATCCGGGGCTCTTATCATGTCGAATGGATTCCATCTCATCGGCGCCGGTGTACCGCCTGCCTTGCTCTCCGGGTGCGCTTCGATTGTCAATGGCACCAGTCAGCCGCTGTCGGTGACTACCCCACCGACCCAGGGTGCTGCATGCAGTCTGAAAAACAGCAAAGGCGTGTAGTACATCAATGCCACGCCTGGCTCGACCACGGTCCATCGGGCCTACGGTAATCGCATTGTCAAATGCACCAAGTCCGGCTGGAATGACGCCATGAAAATCGTTAAGTCGAAAACAAAGGGGATGTCGTTCGGCAATGTCCTTGCAGGCGTAATCATCGGCGCGGGCGTAGACATGGGCGATGGCGCCGCCTACGACTATCCCACAGAGATCGTAGTTCCCGTGAAGCGAGCTGCCAAGCTTGAGCAGTCCGACGCAGGCGGGCTTGCGGACAAGACCCAATAGGTGCAACGGGCGAATGACAGAGGACAGGCCCCGCCTTTGTCGGCTTCCTGCTATTAGGTATGCGCTGGATCGTGGTCTACCCTCTATTTGATGCGCCTGCTCTCAGGCAATGACAAGGTTGCTAGTGTGGCCGCATGTCGTCGAGTCAGTGAGGCCTGGTCCAATTATCAAGCCCGAAAGGAGCTGCCGAACGCATGATCGAAAACTTCCGTGACCACGCCGCCAACGAACGCACCTATCTGGCCTGGATCCGCACGGGCATCGCTCTGATGGCCTTCGGGTTCGTGATCGAGAAATTCGATCTGTTCCTGCATTACGTGGCCGCCGCCACGTCGGCCCGCATTCCCGTACCCGGAGTGCGCGCAGAGGGCGCCGGCCTGATCCTGATCGCAACCGGACTGTTGCTGGTGGGTCTGGCAACCTGGGGTTTCCTGCGCAATCGGCGTCTGATCGACAGCGCGGAGCACACCCTCTATAAAGGTACCTGGCCCAATTTGGCGCTGGGCGGCGTGGTCGCCTTGATGGGGCTCTTCCTGGTTGCCTACGTGGCGCGGGAACTGTTCTGACAAGACCGTGAAAGGCGGGGGCAGAACGCGTGTGCCGCCTTGGGCCTGCGTCAAAATCGTGGTCTGCCCTCTATTGGGCTTTTGTACGTCGCGCAGGAGGGTGGGAGAAGAGGACGGATTGCGCCGGCCCAACGCCTGACTTACGCGGATGATTTTGGCTTGGCGGCCTCGATGTGTACGCGCTTGAGCAACCGATGCATGACCGGGTACACGAGTATCGCCGACACGGACACGAAGAATAAGCCGCTGTACAACGCGTAGAACATCGCGAACAGCTTTGCCGCTCGCGTGTGCAGCTCGGCCAGGGGCCCCATGCCGGTCAATATCATGCTTGCATTGAGAAAGCTGTCCAGCCAGCTTATGGAGGCCGTGAAATGATAGCCGACTGCGCCGACCAGCAGGGAGACAGCCGTCAGGCCTATGGCCAGAGCGAGGCTGCGCAAAAGCCGTATCGTAAAGCGCAATGGGCTCAGCAGTTCCAAGGGCATATCATGGTCGCTCGCAGGTGCGGCAACGCCGCGATTTGGGAAAGTCCGGAACCTATCTCAAAATAGTGGATCGTCCGTCAAGACAAGGCGCGTATCGCGCGCCGAACGCGGTTTACACAGGTGAATGAGCACCGCAGCACGATGCGCAACGCAGTATTGGCGGACGAGACGCATTTTGAGATGAGTGCTAATCAAGATCAGTCCGGATCACATACCACAACAGAACGGGATCCTGCGTCATGAAAGAGCTGATCATGCGTATCTATGACCGCGCTATCGATGTCATCGTCATCGGCCTGGTGCTGGTTATGATCGTAGTGATGGTATTCGCGTTTTTCGACGTGCTGCTCAACATGTGGCACCTCATCCCGAGCCTCAAAAGCAAGGCGGTCAACGAAGCTGAGTTCAGGGATCTGATTGTCAACGTCCTGGATGTCTTCGTGATCATCGAGCTGTTCAACACCTTTACCGGTTACGTCAAGACGCGGCGTGTCCGGTTGACTCAATTGCTGGATGTGACCGTTGTGTTCGCGCTGAGAGAACTGCTGGTCAAACTGTATGCGAACGTGTTTTCGACGGAACAGCTGATTGGCCTCTGTATCATCGTGATCCTACTGGTCCTGGCCAGAAGCCTCACCGGTCGAATGTCTCCTCAAAGTGCCGGATAGCGCCCTGTGCCGCAGAATCGCTCGGCAACGGCCCGACGGCTGAATACCGCAATGGCTTCGATCATTCGGGATCGCGTCGTTCAGCCTCGGGTCTAGGCGCGACCGTTACGCTGTTGCTGAACATCGTGCCGTTCGGCACGTGGATGATCGTCCCGCCGTCTCCGTCGAGAACGGTATAACGGAAGTTGATATCCGTGACGGTACCCGTGTTGCCCGCCACGATGATCTTGTCGCCATAACGGTACGGTTGGTAGAGAAGTATCAGAATGCCGGCGATGAGATTGGACACGGCATCGCGCAGTGCGAAGCCAAGCGCGAATCCGCTGAGTCCCAGTCCGGCGATCAGGGCGGAGACGTCGACGCCCATCGTTCCAAGGCCTGTAATGACGCCGACCACGACCCCCGTGTAGTAGGTCGTTTCCCCCGCCAGGCCGACCAGCGGACGCCGCTCCGGATGAACGCGATCCGCAATGCGGCGCAGGACCCTGCGAGAGGCGATCGCAGCGATCAGAAAGACGAGAAAGATCAGCAGCCCCGCGAGGATTCGGGGGGTCGCGTGGCCTATCCCTTCCAGAAGCTGATTCAGGTATTGGATCTGGCCGTTCATTTCTCTTTTCTACTCAGATGAATAGGGGACGGGCGGCGACATTATTCCCGGTTCGCCTGCCACGAAGGCGCAAACGAATCGTCCATATCTTCGTGAGTTGTGACGCCTGACTCAAACGTCGATTGCCAAGATATGGCATACTATCGCCAATCAATCCAACACCGCAGACAACGGCGTCCGCCGTACTGACCACGGGAGCCTGGCGCTCCGACGGCCTGGGACGGTTTGTGCAAGAACACCTGATCTCGATTTCAACAAGCAGTGCTCGACGATCCGCCTTCTGGGCGGCCGTGACATCGTTGCTGTTCGCGCTATCCGCGCACGCCAATGTGCCCACCGGAAAGGGCCTGCAGCATCTCGCCGCCACTATTCACTCCCAGGCCCCCAACATCAGCACCAAAGCCATATCGGCCGCGATCAACGCCTATTTCCACGTCAGGCAACGGGATCTGACCGACAAGCCATTGGTCACGATAGTGGACTACTCGTTGCCTTCCGCCAAGAAGCGCCTGGCGGTCGCTGATGTACGTACCGGCAAGGTCCTGTTCTACACCTACGTGGCCCACGGCAAAGGCAGCGGCGGCAAGTACGCGACCCGCTTCTCCAACAAGCCCGGTACCAACGCAAGCAGCCTGGGCGTGTACCTCACCGGCCACACCTATTACGGCAAGCACGGCTACTCCCTGCGGCTCAAAGGCCTGAACCCCGAGTTCAACGGCGCGGCCTACCGCCGGGACATCGTCATGCACAGCGCCTGGTATGTGAGCCGCACATTTGCCAAAGACCACGGCCGCATGGGGCGGAGCTGGGGTTGCTTCGCCCTCAGCCGCAAGGTGGAGAGCGCCGTCGTGAAGCTGATCCGCGGGGGCACCGTGCTGCTCGCGTACTATCCGGACCCCGGCTGGCTCCGATCCTCTCCATTTCTCCAGGCACGCTAACGGCGCCATTGCCCTTTTCAGTGCGCCCGGCTTCCCGATGTCCTGCAGGTGCTGGAAGAAGGCCACGTCCTCGGGGATCAGGTCGTCGGCAGACGGCACCTCGGCACATGGCGTTGTGAACCCTCCGCGGTCGCTGCTGGCGCTCCGAGGAGCTCCAGCAGCAGGCCCCAAGTGCCGTCGATGCTCAACACCAGGGTACGCACCCCGGTGACAGGAGCGTGCCGCTGCACCCAGCGCCGTCCCCGGCGGCGGCCGGCCGGACAGCAGCACCCCGGTCGCGTCCCGGACTTCGGTCGGCTCGTCCGTCACATCCAGGGTTCCCAACAGAGCCTTTCCGCCGTCGTCACGGTCTGCGACGATCATCCGCAGGGACCACCAGCTTCCCAGTGACGCTGCGCACCGGACGGAGACCGCGGTCATGTTGACAGCCACCCAGAAGGATACGGCCCAGGCGATTGTGAACCTGTTCGAAACGGGAACGGTGCTCGGTGACTATGGGCAGGTCACGGTGCTGGACGGCGACACCGGCCATCTGACTTTCGGACGCTCCCAAACGACCCTCGGTTCGGGTGGCCTCGAAAAGCTCCTGGAGCGCTACTGCTCCAACGCCGGTGCGCGTTTTGGGGCGCGTCTCGTTCAGTATCTTCCACGTCTGCGGCACAAGGACCTCGCCCTGGACACCGATGGAAGGCTCCACAATCTGCTCCGCGCCAGCGCCGACGACCCCGTGATGCGCGACACCCAGGACGCCTTCTTCGACAATGACTATTGGAAGCCCGCCCAGCGTGCCGCCGAGCGCCTGGGCATCGGCGACCCGCTGGGTGTCGCCGTGGTCTACGACAGCTTCGTGCACGGGTCGTGGACGGCCATGCGCAATCGCACCGTGCAGAAGACGGGCAAGGTGGACGACATCGGCCAGCGGCCATGGGTCGCGGCGTACGTCGCCACCCGCAGGGCGTGGCTGGCGGGTCACCCGCGGCGGGATCTGCGCGCCACGGTCTACCGCATGGATACCTTTCAGCGACTGATCGGCCAGGACCGCTGGGGGCTGGACCTGCCGCTGGTTGTGCGGGGGCGCGAGATTTCCATGGCGGCGCTTTCCGCGACGCCCCATGGCTGCTACGACGGGCCCCAGCCCGGCAGTCGTTCCCTATCCCTGCGCTCGCCTATGCTGCGCGGTCTGGACGTGCGGCTGGTGCAGCTGGCGCTGTCGGACGAGGGGTCGGATATCACGGCGGACGGCATTTACGGCAGGGATACCGTCCGACTCGTGAAGGACTACCAGGCCGCCCATGGTCTGCCTGCGACCGGCGTCGCCGACCCGGCGCTGATTGTCGAGCTTGCCGCCTAGAGGGAGTCCGGGGAATTCTGGCGCGAGCCGCCCCGACCTTCACCGACACCTCGGTGCGTCTAAAACCGGCCCGGGGGAAATCGGGGGTCGGCGACCAATGGGGATCATTCGTCCCCGACCCCTTCGCCTTTGCTATTGCAGTGGCAGGTGGATGTCCGTCAGCAGTTCATGCTCCGGGGTTTCCGGCAGCAGGTTCAGGTAGTGGAAGAACAGCGGGAAGTCGCGCGGCTCCTCTCCGCTCCCGGGCAGCCATTCGCGGTACAGGTAGTAGACGCTTTCGGCTATCCGGTCGTGGGAACCCGTGTGGCGTAGCACCGCACAACGGCCGGCCGCTATCACCTTGTTCACGACGCCCTGGGGGTTGTGGGGCACTTCCGCCGCCACCGAGCCGCAGATGTCGAAGCGGAACAGTTCAGCCGGGGTCGTGGCCGGATCGTCATAGGCGATACCGAAGGTGGCGCTGCTCTTCACCGGCGAAAGCACGCTCGCCTTTCGCCATTCGATGAATTGCTTCGCCGAGTCGTTGACCAGCTCGGGGGCGCCGCGGTGCTCGAGCGCGGCCACCATGGTCTTCGGAAAATCGACGATCTTCACGTTCATGGTCTGCATCCTCTCTCTGATGGGGAATCGATACTGCTCGCTCCACGGCCGCCAGGCCGGGTGCTTCCGGAACTGAGAGGGTGTCTGCCCGAAGGTGTTCTTGAACGCGCGGGAGAACGACTCCGGATTTTCAAATCCGGCCTCCAGGGCGATGTCGATGACCCGCGTGCGTGCTTCGAAAACGAGCCGGTACGAGGCCCGCTTCAGTCGCATCAGTTGGATGTAGCGAACGACGCTCACTCCGGCATATTGGGAAAACTGCCGGTGGAAGTGGAACTTCGAGAAGTTCGCCACTTCGCTCAGACGGTCCACGGACAGGTCTTCGCCGAGATGTTCGTGGATATAGTCGAATACCCTGCCGAACCGTTGCGCGTAGCTTGCTGCCGTTGCGTCATTCACCACCACACCTCCTCAGTGGGGCCCACTATGCCCGGCACGGGCAGCCGTATCCTGACCGAAATTGCTCTATTGCCGGGAAACACAACGGCCGGTCCTGCCCGTGTGACGAACCGAACGATCAGCCAGCGCCTGCGTACCCCGGCAAATGACACTCGGCTTCGCTTCCAAACCAGGCAGGCGGGGGACACCGGGATTTGTCGTCTGTCTAGCGGGACAGCCGCGCGGCCTCCTTCAACACCAGTTCCACGAACGCCTGCGCCGCGGGACTGAGGCGCTTGCCCTCACGCTGCACCAGGTACCACTGGCGCTTCAAGGGGAAGCCCTCCACGTCCAGCACGCACAACTGGCCGGACGCCAGTTCCGCTTCCACGGTGTGCAGGGACACCAGGCCCACCCCCAGACCCGCCTCCACCGCCTGCTTGATGGCCTCGTTCTTGTTCATCTCCATGGCCGGCCTGAAGGGCAGGCCGTGCTCGGCGAGGAACTTCTCCAGGGCGCCGCGGGTGCCCGAGCCCTGCTCCCGTCCCAGCAGCGGCTCTTCCACCAGCCGCGTGAGCGGGATGTTCCTGGCCTGCGCCAGGGGATGGCTGGTGGCGGCAATGATCACCAGCGGGTTGTCCATGAACGGCCGGGCGTCCAGGTGCAGGCCCTCCGGGGGCGTGCCCATGAGCGCCAGGTCGCTGGTGTTCTCGCTCAGGTGCCGCAGCAGGGTTTCCCGGTTGACCACGTTGAGGCTCACCTGCACGTCCGGGTGCAGGGACCGGAAGCGGGCCATCAGCCGGGCGGCGAACACGCTGGCGGTGCTGGCCGCCGACACCGTGAGGGTGCCGCCCTTCAGCCCCTGCAGATCGGCGAGCGTCTGCTCCAGGTTCGCGAGTTCCCGCGCGATCGCCTGGCCGCTGCGCAAAGTTTCCCGTCCGGCCTCGGTCAGCCGGATCTCTTTGCCCATGTGCTCGAACAGGGGGAGCCCCAAGGCCCCCTCCAACTGTTTGATCTGCATGGAAACGGCGGGCTGGGTGAGGTGCACTTCGGCGCTGGCGCGGGAAAAGCTGCCGCAGCGGGCCACCGCTTCGAGGATTTCCAGCTGGCGCAGGGTGAGCTTCAACATCAGCGAATCTTTGAGGAAGTCTAATAAAGTCTGAATATACCTTATAGACCCTACAAACTATAGTCCCATCCGAATTCACTGACCCGGCCGCCCCGGCACCCGGGTCGCTCAATCGGAGAAGGCACATGGCACACGACCAGTCCAGCCGCTACGCGAACCTCGATCTCACCGAAGCCGACCTCATCGCCGGCGGCAGACATATCCTGGTGGCCTACACCATGAAGCCCAAGGCGGGCTACGATTACCTGGCCACCGCGGCCCATTTCGCCGCCGAGTCGTCCACCGGCACCAACGTGGAAGTGTGCACCACCGACGACTTCACCAAGGGCGTGGACGCGCTGGTCTATCACATCGATCCGGCCAGGGAAGACATGCGCATCGCCTATCCCCTGGAGTTGTTCGATCGCAACGTCACCGACGGGCGTTTCATGATGGTCTCGTTCCTTACCCTGACCATCGGAAACAACCAGGGCATGGGCGACGTGGAATACGCCAAGATGATCGATTTCTACGTGCCCGAGCGCGCCATCCAGATGTTCGACGGCCCGTCCAAGGACATCTCCGACCTGTGGCGCATCCTCGGCCGCCCGGTCAAGGACGGCGGTTACATCGCCGGCACCATCATCAAGCCCAAGCTGGGCCTGCGCCCCGAACCCTTCGCCCAGGCGGCCTACGAGTTCTGGCTGGGCGGCGACTTCATCAAGAACGACGAGCCCCAGGGCAACCAGGTGTTCTCGCCCCTGAAGAAGACCCTGCCGCTGGTGTACGACGCCATGAAGCGCGCCCAGGACGAGACCGGCGAGGCCAAACTGTTCTCCCTGAACATCACCGCCGACGATCACTTCGAAATGTGCGCCCGGGCCGACTTCGCCCTGGAGACCTTCGGCCCGGACGCCGACAAGCTGGCCTTCCTGGTGGACGGCTACGTGGGCGGACCCGGGATGGTGACCACCGCCCGTCGCCAGTACCCGGGCCAGTACCTGCATTACCACCGTGCCGGCCACGGCGCCGTCACCTCGCCCAGCTCCAAGCGCGGCTACACCGCTTTCGTGCTGGCCAAGATGTCGCGCCTGCAGGGCGCTTCCGGCATCCACGTGGGCACCATGGGCTACGGCAAGATGGAAGGGGAAGCGGACGACAAGGTCATCGCCTACATGATCGAGCGCGACGAGTGCCAGGGTCCGGTGTACTTCCAGAAGTGGCACGGCATGAAGCCCACCACCCCGATCATCTCCGGCGGCATGAACGCCCTGCGCCTGCCCGGCTTCTTCGAGAACCTGGGCCACGGCAACGTAATCAACACCGCCGGCGGCGGCTCCTACGGGCATATCGACAGCCCCGCCGACGGTGCCCGTTCCCTGCGCCAGGCCTACGAGTGCTGGAAAGCCGGTGCCGATCCGATCGAATGGGCCCGGGAGCACCGTGAGTTCGCCCGCGCCTTCGAGTCCTTCCCCGGCGATGCCGACGCACTGTTCCCGGGGTGGCGCGAGAGGTTGGGGGTCAAGGCCGCCTGAGCGGACTCTTGCCCGGCCGCCGAAGGGCGGCGATGACTGAGGTCCCATGATGGCCCGGTTGTCGTCGCCCCTTTTTGCGGCCGCCGGTCCAACCCCGTCGTCGAACGCGTTCGATGGGTTGCCAACAACGGCGATTGCCCCTCTGCGGGATTACTGCGGGCCGGCGTCCTTGTGCTGCTTCGCCTTCTCGGCCTGCAACTCTTCAGCCCGGGCGCGGATCATGGCCCTGAGCTCGCCCATATGGGCGCGTACCTGCTGCACGCCGATCTGCGCCCCCTCGCTCATGAGTTGCGGCAGCACCCGGACCGTCTTCTGGCCCGTCGGGGTGTGATAGAAGGCATCGATGTCGTCCAGCTCCTTCTCGGTGAACGCGTTCATGTAGAGGTCCACCATCTGCCCCTTCATGGCCTTGTAGCTCATGTATTTGCGGAAGAACTTCAGCATCACGTCCTTGAACGGCGCCAATTGAGGATTCTGCCGCAGCTGAATGGTGACCATCCTTTCCACCGTTCCATTGAACAGCTTTTCCTGGTGCAGGGTCGCAAGCAGCCGTTCGGCGGCCGCCCGATGGCTGGTCGGCGAGGCGGTACCCAGCCCGGGAAGGGCCAGCAACCCCAGCAACAGCAGCGCTGCGAAACGTTTGATCATGTCCTGTCTCCTGTCGGGCAGCCTCTGATTTTGCGCGGGCGAATCCATTCGGCAGCACCGTCTGTAGCGGCAAAGCACGGGGAACGTTGAACGACCTCTCGGCTCGTCCCCCAATTTGAGGCATTCGAGGCGCTTTGAAAAGCCCTGACGCCACCGCACTCTGAGCGCTGCCCGGACGTTCGCGCCGGCGAACGTCATCCTGCCGAAGATGACCCGGTCTACGTTCACCGCCCGCCGCCGGCCGCCCACCGCATCGGAGTCCCGATCCGCTACAGGATGGCAACCGGTCCGGCGCTCCCGACCCACAGGCGCCACGACATTGACCTGGCGCATGGACCGGGTCGCCGTCAACGCCTAGTCTTTCGCCATGTTCTTTCTCACCCATCCCGCACGGGATTGCCGAAGCCGGCGAACCATTCAGGCGCGCGCGACGGGTGAGGCGAGTTGTCTGTTCGGCGCGAGAGCCGGCCGTTGCCGGCTGTCCGTGCAGCGGTAGCCCCTGCATCAGCCGACCAGGCACCTGATGACGCCGCCAATTCCGTGGGACGTCCCTCTACGGGCGTCTCACCCTTGATCGACAATGCAACTGACCATTTCGCCGCCCAGGAGGTACGACATTGGACAAGCAGGAACTCGGAGCTGCCGCCTACCAGAAGGCACTCGACTACGACCTCAAATACGGCTGCTGTCCGCAGTGCGTCCTGACCGCCGTGCAGGAAACAGTGGGCGTTGTGGACGACAGTATGATCAAGGCCAGCCACGGCCTATCCGGCGGCGGCGGATTGATGGGAGCGGGCGCTTGCGGCGCGTTGACCGGTGGCCTGCTGGCCCTGGGCGCCCGTTACGGCAGGGATCGGGACAAGCTCGACCGGGGTCGGGGAATGGCCGACTTTCAGCGCGGCAAGGTCCTGGTCGAGAAGTTCCGGGGCGAGTTGGGTGGCATCACCTGTGAGGACTTGCAGCGCCAGTTCACCGGGCGCACCTACGATCTGTGGGACGCCGGCGAATACAAAGCCTTTGGCGAAGCACGTGGCCTGCAGTGTGCCCACGCTTCCGGACTGGTTGCGAAATGGGTGGTGGAAATGCTCTCCGGTCAGCTGCCCGGGCGTGAGGGCACATGATCCTGTGGCGACATCCCGCGGCGCCCGCATGTGCTCAGGGGGCGTCGCTCCAAATCAGCGGCGGCCGCGTGCTGCCAGAATCTCGAATCGCGCCGTGAGATCGTCACACAGCTGACGTATCCCCGGATCGATGGGCGGCGGCTCGCGTTTTCGAATCGAGCTCGGAAACACCTTTGCGTTGACCCGCGGGCTGTATGCGAGACCGAGAAATTCGAACACCCGGCGGAACTCCTGCTCCGGTTCGGTAACCAGTCTTTCGTAAGGGACGAGGATGACGGTCGGGGCTCGATCAAAACCTTGTTCGAAAAATAATACATTCCTGAAGTACCAGATCAGCGCCGCCGCTGAGGCGTCGTCGAGGTCCTCGGATGCGAAGCGGCGTACAAGCGCATGCGTCGCATCGGACATCCCCTCGCCCCGCCAACCGTCCGAATGCCGGTCCTTCGCTATGCGCTGTACCTGCTTGGCGTGGTTACCAAAGGATACCAGCATGCTGTTCACCACATCCTCGTAATTGCGAACCACCCAGACCGCCTTTGCCGGCGAGAACTCGCTCATCAGCCGGCTAAGGTCTTGCAGTTCACACAGGGATTTGATGACGAAGTGCGAAGCTTTCGACTGCTCGTACAAGCCTCGTATCACCGAGCTGGGACGCATGAGGTAGTTTGCGAACGCCCGTTCATCGCGCTCGTGGAAGACATCGGTCTGATAGCTGCGCTCCAGAACGTCCATCATCATGTTGGTTCCGGAACGCTGTACCCCTGCAACGAAGACTGTAAGTCTGTCTGCGGGCTGCGTACTGAATCGCTGCAGGCAGTATTTGCTCCCCAACAGCAAACCGCGCTGCAGCTTTTCAGCGGACCGCAGCACCATTTTTCGTCCCCTCACGATACGCACCAGCTATTGCACCCACCCGCGGTGCGCGAGCGCCGGCCGACGGTACGCCAGTAAATCGCGTCGGAAAGGCGCCTGACCATCCTTTGGAGCGTATCCCTGTTGTTCGGGTATTCCACTGCATCACCGATCTGCTTGAAGAGCACGTACATCGAGCCTGCCGTGCGTTGCGCCGGCAGTCACGTTGGGCATTCCTCGATAGCTCTCATTTCAATCCAACCAGACGTCGGGACGCCTGGCGATCCGTCGTCGGCTGCCGGCAAGCGACGGGCGGTCCGGCCGCTGAGGTACTATGGCTGGCAGGGGAAGAATAAAAGCGCGTCTTTCCAAAGTCTACGGCAATCGGCGGCTAATGCACTCCCCGTATGGGACCACTGCACGGCCGGCAGTGTGTCGTCGCCATGGGGCTCAACGGAAAATTCGGACCGGGCCCGCATGCCAGATCCCATACCCGGCTTGCGACCTCCCACAATCGGACCGCTTTGAACGATGCTCGATTACGCGGCATCCCCCCTGCTATCCTGTGTGCAGCGAAAGCGCGGCGCCGGGGTGTTTTCCCGCCACGGATCCCCGACCCGCGCGTGCTGTTGCACACCGTGTATGGTTGGGGCCGTTGCAGTCAAAGGGGGCAGCCCAGGTTATGACCAATCGGATAGCGTCGATCGGGCTTGTCTGTTTCGCCATTGCGCTTGCCGGTTTGATGGGCTGGTTGATCGGGCGCGGCTCCGCCGGCGCGGGCCAGGCAGGGCCCGCCGCCCCGGTTCTAGGGGATGCCCCGGCTTATCACGGTTTGATAAACCAGCTGGGGCAACCGGTGGACTCCAGCCAATTCCGCGGCAAGGTCCAGGTCGTCACCTTCCTGTTTCCCTATTGCACGACCTATTGTCCGCTGATCGCCGCCCACCTGGTGGGTCTGGAGAATCTCCTGCGGGCCGCCGGGGAGCAATCACAGGTGCAGATTATCGCCTTCAACGTGGACCCGTCCGGCACCGGCCCCCGGCAAATGAGCGCGTTTCTGCGGGAATACGGCTGGAACCCGGCCGACCTGCACTGGCAGTACCTGACCGGAAAGCCCGCCCGCATCCGCCATGTGGTCAGGGACGGTTTCCACATCGCCTATCAGCGCGTCGCCGACCAGGACACACCGTCTTCGTCCAATGGGGAATCGGAACAGACCCCGCAACCGGAAGTGGTGAATCCGCTCGCCGAAAAGGCCCATGCCCGTTACGACATCACCCATAACGACGGCCTTGTTCTTGTGGACGCCCAAGGACGAATCCGGAAAATCTACGATCAGGCGGACGTGGTATCCAACCGACGCCTTCTGACGGCCATCCAACCGCTGCTGGCCGCTTCCGACGAACATTGACCGGTGCCAGGTGTTGATGTCCGGCATCGGGTCTTCCATAGCCGGACGACTCCGAAACGGGGACGGGCCAGCTAGGCCCGCCCCCGTGCACTGCCTCACTCGTAGGCACTGCTGTTCGGGTGCTTCACATTGATGGACGTGTTGTAGGCCTGCGCTGGCGCGAACTGCTCTAGGGCCTCAGCGAAAGGCTTTGCCTGGCTCGGTACCCGGTGGCTTCCGAACAGCAGGTCCTTGGCCTTGATCTGCTGGCCGTAGACTTGCTGGTTGGTGTCCTCATCGGCGGAGATGACCGCGCCCTTGATTTCCGCACCGGCAAATGCGCCTTCCTGATCCATGCGGTAGGTCAGCACCGGTGCCGGCGCCGTGTTCACCTTGCCGTGCAGGCCGGCCGAACCGGCGGCAACCCCTATGTCGGCCCCGAGTTTGAGCTTTCCGCTGGTCAGATCCTGGGCGCTGCGCTTGGTCATGAACACCATGATCAGCTCGCTGGACTGCGCGCCGGCCTGGAAGCCCACGCTCCCTGAAGAAAGCTCGAAATACGCAGGCGCCGACGTGCTCCATTTGCCGGAGCTGTTGCGGCAGCTCACCAGTCCGTCGCCGTGGGATCCGCCGACCACGAAACCTGCCTTGAGAACCGACGGAAACACCCCGATACAGCGCGCATCGTCGACAATCGCCTTCGGGATGCGCTTGCTTGCCGGTTGCTGCATCTGGTTTCGCAGCACGTTGGCCGCGCTCTCGGCGACCTTTCGCGCTTCCGACTGCTTGGCCGTCGGTTGATTGATCGCCGTCTGACCGCCCTGATCGCCTGCAAAAGCGGCCCCGCCAGCCAGCAAGGATGCCGTTGCAATGGCTACGCTCAGTGTCTTCAGTGTGGTTCGAAATATCATGAAACCCTCCTTAGTTTCAGCGTGCGAGATAAACCTGTGGCCCAGTGCCTTCCAGGCACCCCCCGGGACCAGTGTGGAGAATCGATGTGGGTAAATGATCGGCGCTGATGCTTGTTGTGCTTTGTACAAACCGTAGCAGAACGCGGCAGCCATTCATCCATTGAAACACCTCGGGTTCTCTACCGACGAATCACAACAGACGAAAGTCCAGCCTTGCCACGCACCGGCCTGCAGACCGGCCATGCCGGCGCAAACAGGCACTGCCGATCGGGATCAGTGGGAGTGCCCCGCCGTGCCCGCCTCCGCGACTCCATGTTGGGGATGCGGACTCGCCAGCGTCTCGACGGGCTGAGGTCTGGCGATCCCATAGCCTTGAGCGTAGTCCACACCGATCTCGCGCAGTTGCGCAAGAATCTCGTCGTTCTCCACGAACTCGGCTATGGTCTGCAACCCGATGACATGCCCGACCTGGTTGATTGCCTCTACCATCGCCCGGTCGATGGGGTCGCGTGCCATGTCGCGCACGAAGTTGCCGTCGATCTTGATGAAGTCCACGGGCAGCTTCTTGAGATAGGCGAACGAGGACATGCCGCTGCCGAAATCGTCCAGGGCGAATCGACATCCATGTTCCTTGAGTTCGCGCATGAAATGCAGGGCGCCGCTCAGATTCGATACGGCCGCTGTCTCGGTGATCTCGAAGCATATCCGTTGGGGCGGTATGCCGGTGGCGGCCAGCTCGTGGACCACGAACGGCAGGAAGCTCTCGTCGCCCAGCGAGTGGCCGGAAAGGTTGATGGTGCACATGTGCAGCCGCGCCAGCACATGAGGGTGGGCGCTGAAGTAGCGCAGCGTATTGCTCACCACCCAGCGGTCGATGGCGTTGATCATGTTGTAGCGCTCCGCCGCCGGCAGAAAGGCGCCCGGCGGTGTGACGCCGCCGTGACCGTCGTCCATCCGTATCAGCATTTCCATGCACAGAGAATCGTTCGCGGCGCCGGCGGCGGTGGGCAGTATGCTCTGGTAAGCGAGCTGGAAGCGGTCTTCATCCAAGGCGCGACGCAACTGCGCGACCCATTGCATCTCCCCGCGCCGCCTCGCCAGTTCGGCATCTTCGGTCTCGTAGACATGGACCCTGTTGCGTCCGCTGTCCTTGGCCATGTAGCAGGCGGCGTCGGCCGCGCTCATGGCGTCGGCCACCGTGTCGGTGTCCGCGTTGATGGCCACCACCCCGATGCTCACGCCCACCGAGAAGGTCTTTTCCTCCCAGGCAAACCGGAAATCCTGCACGACATCCCGCAGCTGGTTGGCGACCTGCAGTGCGCGGTTCAGGGCGCAGGAGCCGAACAGCACTCCGAACTCGTCGCCCCCGAGGCGTGCCAGGGTGTCGGACTGGCGGACCGACCCCTCCAGCAGGGTGGCCAGCTGACGCAGCATCTCGTCGCCGGCCCCATGCCCGCAGGTGTCGTTCACCACCTTGAACTGATCGAGATCCATGAAGCACAACACATGCTCGTCGCCGCTGGTGCGGGCCGACTCCAGGGCTTGAGCGAGCCGCGCTTCGAAGTCGCGCCGGTTCACCAGTCCGGTCAGTGCGTCGTGGGTTGCAAGAAAGTCCATCCTGCGGGCCATGGCGCGAGCATCGGTCACGTCCCGGAACACCACCACCGCGCCGGTCACTTCGCCGTTCTCGAACAGGGGATTGGAAGAGTACTCCACCGGAAAGCACTCGCCGTTGCGCTGCCACAGGACTTCGGCATCCGACCACAGACTGCGCCCGTCCCGGATGGTTCGATAGATGCTGCACTCCTCAAGGGGCAGAGGGCTGCCGTCTTCGCCGCTGTGATGCACCAGCTCATGCACGTTGCGTCCCTTGATGTCGGCGGGACTGTAGCCCAGCAGGCGGGCGGCTGCCGCGTTCAGGAACGTGCAGCGCAGGTTGCGATCCACACCGAAGATGCCGTCGCTGGTGGATTCCAGCAGCAGCCGGTTGTACTCCATCAGCCGGCGCAGCTCCTGTTCGGCCTGTCGGCGCTCGCTGATATCGACGAAGGTCACCACCGTACCGATGAGCTGCTGGTCCTTGTACACCGGATGGGACCACCACTCCACCGGCAGACTGGTGCCGTCGGCCCGCCAGTGCACTTCCTGGTCCGAATGTCCGCTGGTTCCCGCCAGTGTCGCGCGCCGGGCGACGCAGTCTTCCTTGGGATAGGGTCGACCGTCCGGGTGGTGGTGATGAATCAGCTCATGGATGTTCTTGCCCAGCATTTCGCTTTCGTGCCGGTAGCCCAGCATGCGCACACAGGCGGGGTTGACGAACGTGCAACGACCCTGCAGGTCGGCCCCATAGATTGCCTCGGCGGTGTACTCCATGAGCAGCCGCACCTGCGTCTCCTGGTTGCGCTGCTGCACCCGCAACATGTGGGTATGCACCGCCAGGGCCGCCTCATGGGCGAACGCCTCCATAAGCGATATGTCGCCCACGTCATACTCACGCCGGCGCGCGTGTTCGACGGTTGCCAGCACGCCGACTGCTCGGCTGTCCACGCACAGCGGCGCGTTCAGCGCCGAGCGAACACCCAGCTGCGTGCGCAGGGTTTCGTTGGCGCGGGTGTCGGTTGCAACGTCCGAGACGGCCAGGGTGGCGCCCTGGTTGAAGCTCCACGCGGCCATGGAGCTGTCGTCCAGGGACAGGCGGAAATGACCGTCGGGAGCGTACGCCAGCCCGGTGCGCGCAACACAGACCAGCTCGCGGCCGTCGTCGCTTTGCAGCAGCAGGAAAACCTGGTCTCCGCCCACCGTTGCCTGACAGAGATCGACGATACGCGTCGCCACCTCGCCGATGGATGTGTCGCTGCCGCCGTCGCGCAGCAGCCGGTTGTGGATATGCAGCAGCTCGCTCTGGGCATTGAGGTCGCGGAGCAGGCGGCGGTAGCCGAAGGCGAGCACGCCGAGCTCGTCGGTGGAGTTGGGGTGCAGGGCCGCCAGGTTCTGGACCGTCAGCGCACGGGGACCGGCCAGCACCACTTGAAGGGGCTGCAGGGAGAGGCCGAAGCTGCGCACGAACAGCAGGCTGCCCAGTACGGCAAGCACCTCCAACACGAGCCAGACCAGAAACGTCTCGAAATCGAAGAAGCCGGTGCGACCCCAGTAGTACTGCACGATCATGGTGTCGACCAACAACGGGACCATGGCGCCGATGAGGAAGACCTTCGCAGTGATGGTGACCTGGGGGCGCCGCAGGGGCAGCCCTCGTACCACCTGTCCGAACAGGTCCAGAATGCGAAAGAAGATCGGCAGTCCCACGACGATGGAGACGATCAGCGCCACCAGGTGGATGCGGAACCAGTCGATGGGTTGCGCGTGGTAGCCGGCGTAGCGCTCGGCGCTGAGAATGACCGACGCCGGTGCCGCCAGCAGGTAGGCGACGAAGACGCCCCAGAAGTGCAGGGGAAAACGATCCATGCGGGCGAGCGCCGCCTCGGTGTCGGCGGTGTCTGGATTTCGCAGATAGTCGGCCAGCGGGGCCGAGTAGCGGTTGAAATACCAGAGCGCAAAGACCAGCGAGCCCACGATGAAGCCCGGTTCCACAGGGGCGGAGAGAATGGCGCCTATCTGACTCGGGCTGAACATGCCAACGAACAGCAAAAAGCTGAGCCCGAGTACCGGTGGCACCGTCCACGCCAGTAGGATGAAGCGGCGGAACCGGCGCCGGAATGCCCGCTCGCTGATCGGAGCCGGCAGATCGTCATTTCGATGGGGCATCAACTTCTCGCTTTATCCTGCACATACGTCCAATGCCGATCGTCCACGGCAACGATTCCGGGGGCGCACACCCTCCTTTTGGTATCGGTTCGTCAGGGGCCTTTCTGAAGCGTTTCCGCACACGGTTTTCGCGACCCTGGGCCGACCGCCAAGGCTTGTGCGGCTGCCGGTGGAAATCGCGGTTTTTTGTTGTGGGGAGCGGTGTTGTGGCATCACGCGGTGGAGGGCTGTGGAGGACTCCGTCAACGGCTGCAGCCGCTGGCGCCACGCCCGCGACGAAGGATGTTGGCTATGCTCCGGGTAGCGAACCCCGGTACACCGGGCCGCCGGATGCCGGCTTCTCAGCCACAACAGCGACGGTCTCTGTAGTGTTAACAGGCACTAAGCGGAGGAGATATGCCTTTCCATGAAACGGAGCTCTGCGGCCGGGTCGCCCTGGTGACGGGCGGCAGCCGGGGGATCGGTCGGGCGGTGGCTCAACAACTGGCCCGGGCGGGCGTCAAAGTGGCCATCGGTTATCGCAGCGGCCAGGTGCCGGCGGAGCAGCTGTGCCGGTCCCTGGCCGACGAGGGACACCGGGCCCTCGCGGTGGGTGCCGACGTGGCCGATCCGGCCGCCCTCGACGACATGGTACGTGCCACCGAGGCCGGTCTCGGTCCGGTGGACATCCTCGTTTCCAACGCGGGTTCCGTGCGCCGGCGGTCCCTGGCGGAGCTGGACACCGACACCTGGGACCGGACCATGCACGAACATGTGCGGGCCGCCTTTGTGCTGGCCCAGCGAACGGTCCCCGGCATGCAGGCGCGCGGCTGGGGCCGCATCGTGCTCATGTCCTCGGTGGCCGCCTTTTCAGGCGGCATTGTCGGGCCCCATTACACCGCCGCCAAGGCGGCGCTGATCGGCCTGACCCACTCCCTGGGCGCGGCATTCGCCAAGGACGGCATCACCGTCAACGCCATCGCACCCGCCCTGATCGAGACCGGCGCGCTGGCCGAATTGGGAACCCCCGCAGATCTCGCCCGCCGCATTCCCGCCGGCCGCCTGGGCCAGCCGGAGGAAGTGGCCGATCTGGTGATGGCGCTGGTCCGCAACGGCTTCATCACGGGCCAGACCGTCGGTATCGACGGCGGCCTCCATCCCCGCTGACGCGGTTCTCCGTGCTTCACCGCCCCATGGCCACCGCGATGCCCGGCAGCCGGTCGCCATGGCCTCTATAGTTTCAGGAGACGGGCGGCCGGCTCTGCTCGGTGTTTCTCGTTGCTGTTTGCCGGCGTAGGCCGGGCCGTGGTGGCTCTTCGGGGCAAGGAAAGGGGGTGGTATGACAACCCATGTGTTCGTGATCGGTCTGGACGACTTCAACCTGCGCCAGCTTCGGACCGTAAAGGACGCCTCATCCTACGAATTTCACGGATTGCTGCCGTACGACATGGTGGTCAATCCCGCCCATTATCCCGTCGATGGGATGATCGACCGGGGCCATCGCGAACTGGAGGAGGCGGGTGTGCCGGTGCACGCCCTGATCGGTCATTGGGACTTTCCCACCACCGCATTGCTGGCGGTCTTCCGCGGTGAGCGGGCCATGCCGGGCCCGAGTCTGGCCGCCACGCTGATCGCCGACCACAAGTACTGGAGCCGGTTGCGCCACCGGAAGGCGGTTCCGGACAACGTTCCCCGCTTCCAGTCTCTGAACCCTTTCGATGACGACCCCGAGGCGCGCCTGGAGCTGGACTATCCGTTCTGGATAAAACCCGTCATCGGGTTTTCCTCCCAGATGGTCTACCGGGTCGCAAACGCCGCCGATCTGCACCACGCTCTCGCGGGCATCTGCGAGGGGATCACCCGCTTCGGTGATCCGTTTGAGCGGCTGTTGGCGCGCACCACGCTGCCGGCCGACATTCCGGCCGAAATCGACGGCCATCACTGCGTGCTGGAAAAGCCCATCGGCGGGTGGCAGTGCACGCTGGAGGGATACATCCAGCATGGGCAGGTGCGGGTCTACGGTGTGGTGGACTCCATACGCGAGGGCAGGCACCAGTCCTGCTTCGCCCGCTACGAATTTCCGTCCCGGCTCCCCGAGGCGGTTCAGGCTCGCATGGTGGCCGTCACCGAACGGGCCATACCCGCACTGGACATCGATGACACCCCGTTCAACGTCGAGTACTTCTGGGACCGGGAGACTGACTGGATCTGGCTGCTGGAGGTCAACGCCCGGATCTCCAAGTCCCACTCGCCGCTGTTCGCCGACGTGGCCGGTGCCTCCCATCACGAGGTGGCGCTGGATGTGGCCCTGGGCCGCACGCCCCACTTCCCACACCGCAGCGGCCCGTTCGACACGGCGATCAAGTTCATGGTGCGCCGCTACCGGGACGGCGTTGTCACCCGCGTGCCCACGCCCGCCGAGATCGACGCGCTGGAGGCGGCCTTTCCCGGTACCCGCATCCAAGTCGAGCTGCAGGTGGGCGACCGGCTGTCGGAACTGCGCGGCCAAGACGAATACAGCTATGAAGTGGCGGTGGTCTTTATGGGAGGTCATGACCGACGGGACATCGAACGCCGCTACGCGGCGCTGCTTGAGCGCCTGCCTCTTGAATTTTCGGCCTGAGGAGGTCCGTGGTGAGAATCGTCGACCCCCTCCCGCAACCGGTGCGGGAGATAGAGCACGCCTGGATCCCGATGAGCGACGGCGTGCGGCTGGCGGCCCGTATCTGGTTGCCCGAAAGCACTGGCACTGAACCGGCCCCGGCCATTCTGGAATACATTCCCTACCGGCGCCGCGACGGCACCCGCGCTCGGGACCAGGTGATGCACCCCTATGTGGCCGCCCACGGCTACGCCTGCGTGCGGGTGGACATCCGCGGCAGCGGCGACTCCGAAGGCGTATTGGAAGACGAGTATCTGCCCCGGGAGCTTGCCGACGGGGTCGAGATCATCCGCTGGATCGCCGCCCAACCCTGGTGCGACGGCAAGGTGGGCATGATCGGCATCTCCTGGGGCGGCTTCAACGGGCTGCAGATCGCCGCGCTGGGTCCGCCCGAGCTGCGTGCCGTCGTCACCGTGTGCTCCACGGACGATCGCTATGCTGACGATGTTCACCACATGGGGGGCTGTCTGCTGGGGGACAACCTGTCGTGGGCGTCCACCATGTTCGCCTACAATTCCCTGCCGCCGGACCCGGCGATTGTCGGCGAACGCTGGCGGGAACTGTGGTTCCAGCGCCTGCGGGGCAGCGGCCTGTGGCTGGAAAAATGGATGCGCCACCAGCGGCGCGACGCCTATTGGCGCCACGGCTCGGTGTGCGAGGACTGGGACGCCATTCAATGTCCGGTGATGGCCGTCTCAGGCTGGGCGGACGGCTACTCCAATGCCGTGTTCCGGCTGCTGGCGAGCCTGCGGGTGCCGCGCCTGGGGCTGGTGGGCCCGTGGAGCCACAAATACCCCCACCTGGGCGTGCCCGGCCCGGCCATCGGCTTTCTGCAGGAGTGCGTGCGCTGGTGGGACCAGTGGCTCAAGGGCCGGGAGACGGGCATCATGGCGGAGCCCATGGTGAGGGCCTGGATGCAGGAATCCGTGCCGCCCACCACCTTCTATCACGAACGGCCCGGCCGCTGGGTGGGCGAACGCCAATGGCCGTCGCCCGGAATTCGGGACCGGGAGTTGACGCTGGCGGCCCCCGGCACCCTCGAACCGGCGCAGACGCCGGTGGAGGAGGCCGCCATGACCATCCAGTCGCCGCTCTCGGTGGGCCTGTTTGCCGGCAAGTGGTGCTCCTATGCCGCCACCCCGGACCTGCCCCACGACCAGCGCGAGGAGGACGGCGGTGCGCTGCTGTTCGACAGCGCCCCTTTGCAGGCGCCGCTGGAAATTCTCGGTGCGCCCCGCGTCGATCTGGAGGTAGCCGCCGACCGGCCGGTGGCCATGGTGGCGGTTCGACTTTCGGACGTGGCGCCGGACGACAAGGCGACCCGCGTGACCTACGGCCTGCTCAACCTCACCCACCGGGACGGCTCCGAAAGCCCCACGCCGCTGGAACCCGGCCGGCGTTACCGGGTGCGGGTGCAGCTCAACGACATCGGCCAGTCGTTTCCGGCCGGCCACCGTCTGCGGCTGTCCATTTCCACGTCCTATTGGCCGCTCGCCTGGCCCCCACCCGAGTCCGTCAGGTTGACGGTGTTCGCCGGCACCAGCTGTCTGCTGCTGCCCGAGCGTGCGCGCCAAGACGCGGAGGATCGGGCGATCGTGTTCGGCCCGCCGGAGGGGGCGCGGCCCCTGGGCATGGAGCGGCTGACCGAAGGGCACCACAACTGGCGGGTGATCCGCGACCTGGCCAGCGACGAATCCACGTTGGAGGTCACCAACGACGAGGGTACGGTGCACATACCGGCCGTAAACCTGGATATGCAGCTCAAGGCCCTGGAGTGGTACAGCTACCGCGGTTACGACTACTCATCCCCGCGCGGGGAAACCCTCTGGGAGCGCAGCTTCAAGCGCGGCGAATGGTCGGTGAGGACGGTGACCCGCACCGTACTCACCGCCAGCGCCACGCACTTCCATGTCCACGCCGAGCTGGATGCCTACGAGGGAGAGCGGCGGGTCCATGCCGACAACTGGGACGTATCCATCGCGCGGGACCTCGTCTAGCGGTCCCGCATGGGCCACCAGGCCCCCCGTCCCCATCAATAGCCCCGGCCCGGGCGCGGGTTTAGCCCTTCTTGTGCATGTGAGGATGGGGTGCGCCCAGGTCCATCTTCACGACGGCCCAGTCGACCCGGGTCAGCTTGCCGTCGTGGTTGATGTCCTCCCGTTTGGCGATCGCCGCCGGCACGCCCGCTTCTTCGGCTTCCTTGATGCTGACGTAGCCGTTGTGGTTGCGGTCGGCTTTCTTGAAGCTGGGCAGCTTCGTGTGGTGACTCATGGCAGCCTTCGACCCCATGCCGGCAGCCGAAGCCCCCATAGTCGCCGTTGCGAGGGCCGTAGCAGGGCCGCACAGTGCGGCCGCGGACAGGATCGTGATCAGCTTTCGCGTCATGGTCCTTCTCCTTCTGTTGTCGTGACTGTCAGGTCTTCCCCCTACCCGACAGATCATGACTACAGAGGTTCCGCCGATTCAGAGAACCGGGAACGGGCCCTGTCTCTGCAGCCAGTGGCGGATCCGGTTGGCGTCGCCGATGCGCGAGAGCCTGCCCCAGGAGTCGAGCAGCACGATGATGGTCTTGCGTCCGCTGATGGTGGCCTGCATGACCAGGCAGCGGCCCGCTTCGCTGATGTAGCCGGTCTTGGACAGGCCGATGTGCCAGTGCCGGCTGTGGACCAGAGGATCGGTATTGCGATAGGTGACCAGGCGCCGGTGATGGCGCCGGCCGGTGACCACACGGGCGGAGCGGCTGGTGGTCGCCTGGTGAATCAGCCGGTAGCGGCTGGCTGCCTCCACCATGCGCACCAGATCGTGGGCGGTGGACACATTGGCAGGGTTCAGGCCGGTGGGATCCACGAAATGGGTGTGCTTCATGTCCAGCCGCGCGGCCTTGCGGTTCATGGCGGCCAGGAAGGCGTTTCGGCCGCCCGGGTAGGTCCGCGCCAGGGCCGCCGCCGCCCGGTTCTCGGACGACATCAGGGCCAGCTTGAGCAACTCGCCCCGTGACAGCGTCGTGCCGACCGCCAGCCTGGAACTGGAGTCCTTGAGCCGGTCGATGTCCGCCGAGGTGATGGTGATGCGCCGATTCAGGGGCAGCCGGGCGTCGAGGATCACCATGGCCGTCATCAGTTTGGTGATGGATGCGATGGGTACCACCCGGTCGGTGTTCTTGGCGAGCAGCGGTCGATGGGTGCGCTGGTCCACAGCCAATGCGGTCCCGGAGCGAAGAAACGGCGGTCGCAGCCGCGGGTACGCCGAGCGGTAGTGCGATGCCATTGATGCGGGAGTGTCCGCGCTCCTCGCCGGCGTGCAGGTGAACGTGACGCCCAGGCATGCCACGCAAAGCCAGGTTCTTATTATTGCTTGTACGCTCATCGCAGGCCCCCAGGTTCGCGCCTATGATATCCCATCTTCAGTGCCCGCAAAGCCTCCCCCGTTTGGGTGCGCCGGACCCGGTGTCCGTCTTCCCGGTAGTGACCCCGGCGCTGCAAGCGGCAAACCATTGGTGGTATGGTGACCGCACGATCGATTCTCGCAGCGCCGACTGCGAGTACTCGGGGGGACCGGCAGTTCAAGGATGCGACGCGGTGCCGAGCGCAGGGGGTCGGCAGATGCTGCCCTGTGTCCGGTCTCCGCGGGAATACGAACAAATCCGACAGCGGACAGCTTCGAGGGCACGACAGTCATGGGTTACCAACAAGAAATCACATCCAAACTCGAGGCTGCCATTGCCGGCGGCGGTCACGGAGAAACGGACAAGGAAGAGATCGTCTGGAGTGTCATCGAGGCGGTGGCAAGCATCATCGACGGCGCCACCGGCGGAAGCGCCGGCGCCATCGTCTCCGGCAGCGTCAGTGCGGTGTACCAGACGATCACCCATAAGGATGCCAAGAGCGTATCCGCTACGCCCAATCCGCTGTTTGTCTGGAACGGCCACGACGGCGGTACGAAGTACACCCGCAAATACCTGGCCAATCGCAACCTGAAGGGCATCGGCGGTGGTGTGATTCAGGTGGTGGGCGCGGCCGGCAGCGGCGCCACCCACGTGGATCTGGGCGGGCTTGCCGTGCATGGCAATGCCACCGGCTCCACCCTGGCCCATATGCTGAAGCTCGAATCGATAGCGAAGGGCTACCGCCAGAGCGAGACCATCGGTCGCTGGATCGATGTCTGCATGAAGATGAAGACGGCCAAGGCGGCCATACGGGGCGGTCAGACCGTCGGCGCTCTGGCCGGCGGCATCGCCAGCGCGGTCATCGGGGTCGGTGCAACCGCCTCCAAGGTGGGTGTGAAACTCACCATGACCAAGGTGGTGCTGAGGACGGCGGCCGAGTTGCACTGGCGCGCTTTCCAGGAGCAGGCCATCAGCCGCCAGTCCAAGGCCGGGCCGGCCAGCCGCATCGCCTACGAGATCTTCACGCGCCGGGGTGCCACCCGCGTTTTCGGCAAATACGACGTGGACCGGTTCATCGAGGAGCCCAGCGGCTGGCTGGCTTTGAGCGACAAGCTGCTGCTCATCTAGTGCCTGTCAACACACAGGGGTCGCCGGGTTCCTGCGGGACCTTCAGCGCTCCACCGACGATTGCTCCAGCAGGGCGGCGAACAAGGCGCAGGGATCGCCCGGTTCGCCGCTGTCGCAGGACGCGATCAGCCGTTCCAAGTTGCGCCGGGCCCGTTCCAGCTCACCCAATTGCGCATCGATGGCTTTGAGCCGCTGTTCCGCCAGGGAACGGGTGCTGATGCACTCGTTTTCGCCGAGGGAAAGCAGCGTGCGGATTTCCCTCAGGGTGAATCCCAGCGCCTGGGCGTGGCGAATGAGGCGCAGGCGCACCAGCGCTTCGCGGGAATAGCGCCGCCGCGTGTTCTGCGACCTGGGCGGTTCGGCCAGCAGTCCCACGCGCTGGTAGTAGCGGATGGTCTCCACCCCTACCCCGACTTCCCGGGCCAGTCCCCCGATGGTCAATGTGCTGTCTGTCCGGGAACGCTGCTGCATGCCTGACCTCCCATCCCTTCATCCGACACAGACGAATCTGCCCTCAGTTTGTCAGGGTCCCCGTTCGGGAATCAACGGCGCAGACCGCCTGGCGCCTTGATCTGAATCCGTACCATGGTACGGTACTACACTCCACCAACAACACGAACGCAAACCGGAGGAGGCCACCCATGCCTGTCAGCCACCACACCGACATCGCCGATCCCCTCGATGCGCCCGCGCCTCGCCCCGGAACCGCCCACCCCACGGTGCATCATGCCCGGCTGCTGGCGGGCGCCCTGGCGGGCGTCATGCTGGCCGTACCAGCGGCGCCGGCGGTGGCCGCGGGCTGCGGCGCCGTGTGCCTGCCGCTGGAAGCCCTCAGTCCCCAGAATACCCAGGTCAGAGGGCATCAGCTGCGCCTGTCCCTGATCGGCCAGTATGCGGACTTCAATCACTACCGCGAGGGCGCCGACTCCATTCCCAATCCGGGCGAGGCTCAGGCGATCATCTCCCAACTCACCGCGGTGGCCGACTATGGCTTCACCCGGCGGTTCACCGCGTCGCTGCTGGTGCCCTATGTGCGCAAGCACCAGAGCACCAAAAAGTTCGGTGACCGGGTGGCCCAGGGCATCGGTGACGTGGCACTGTTCGGGCGCTATGCCGTGCGTGTGCCCAGCCATGTGAACGATCCCACCGTCAGTCTCGGTTTGGGGGTCAAGTTTCCCACCGGCAGCACCGACCAGCCCAGCGACAAGCCGGATCTGCCACCCGCCATGCAGGTGGGCTCGGGTGCCTACGATCTGATCCCCACGGTTTCCTACTACCAGCGCTTCAACGGCTACGACCTGTACGGCAGCGCCGTGTACCGGGTGCCGGTCCAGTCCCACAACGGCTACAAGTTCGGGCGCGAGCTGCAGCTTCATTTCGGCACCCGCGTGCCTCTCGGCGCCGCCGGCGGCCGGTTTGCGTTGCTGGGTTCCCTGGACTACACCACCGAGCAGCACGATCAGGACAACAACGGCATCCTGCCCGCCAAACTGCGCAACGGCACGGAGGTGATCAATACAGGTGGTCGCTTTCTGGACTTCACGCCGGGTGTGAGCGTGGCGCTGACCCGTACCGTCAGCCTGCAGGCGCGCTTCATGATTCCCCTCTATCAGGATTGGAACGGGGATCGCGCCAAAGGCATCGGTCAGGTCGCCCAGGATCTGACCACCCAGGTGACGCTGATCTACACCGGCGATTCGCGCCTCTAGGGGCTGTCAACACTATCGGGATCGGCGCTGCCCGCCGTGGTTGGCGACGGCGGTTTGTGGACGCGTCCCTGCCCGGCGGATAATGGCCCTTCACGGCTGTCCTATCCCGATCACGGAGTGAAATTCATGCGCATGCTTGTGTCCCTGCTGTTGGTGTTCGGTGCCAGCACGGTGTCTACCCCTGCCCTCGCCCAATCCGCCGCGCCCTGGGGTCACGCCAAGGTACTGCACATCCACTACAAGCCCCAGAAGGTCGTTTATGACGTGACCACCGGCAAGACCGCAGCCCTTTCCGATATCCTGGATCGGTTGGCGTTGTTGGACAGCCTGTATGGCTCGGACCCTTTCGCCGAGCATATCGTGGTGGTGTTGCACGGCGGCTCGATACCGTTCTTCGCCTTGAAGAACTACCATCGTTACCGGGACCTGATGAAGCGCGCCGAGGGGCTCACCCAGAACGGCACCATCCGGTTCCGCATGTGCCAGGCTTCGGCCGAGCACCATTACGGGCTCAAGCCGAAGGACATCGAGGGATTCGTGAAAATGGTGCCCATGGCGGATGCGGAGATCGTGCGCCTTGAGCACGAAGGCTATGCCTACATGCGCTGACAGGCGGTCTCACAAGGCCCATGGTTTCCGGCTCTGAACTGTTTTCCCGGCTGCCGGGGGCATTGTCGCTGGCCCTGCGAGCCGCGCTCGCCAGCAGCCTTGCCGTGGCCGTGGCGCAGCTGTTCGCATTGCGTTACCCCATATACGCGCTCATCGCGGCGGTGATCGTTACCGATCCATCGCCGGCGGCCACCCGCCGCCTGGCGGCCCATCGCGTGGTGGGCACCGCCTTGGGAGCCGTGTGCGGCGCCCTGCTGAGCACCTATTTCGGCCACGCCCTGTGGGCGCTGGGCCTGGGGGTGCTGGTGATGGTGACCCTGGCCTTGCTGGGTGGCTATACCGAGGCCGGCAAGCTGGCCGGCTATGTGGCGGGGCTGGTGGTGCTGGATCACAGCGCCGAAGCCTGGGTCTACGCCTTCGCGCGTTTTGTCGAGACCGCCGTCGGCATCGCCGCGGCACTGCTGGTGGGCGTGGTGTTCGCCTTTGTCGGGGCCCGTGGGCGGCTCCCGCGCAAACCCTAGAAGGGCTCTGCACGGGCCGCTGAAGCGGCGCCTGTGCCGGAGCTACCGGCTTTCATCCAGGGCCAGGCCGGCGATCCAGTCGGTGAGGTCGCCGGCGAACTGGCCCGCGGCCTGGCGGGCCGCCTTCACGCCCCCGGGTGCGTCGGGCGTGGGGGCAGGCTGTCGGTAGCGGAATTCGCGCTGGGCGATGACCTGGGAACTGGCGGTGTTCACCAGGGTGACCCGGGCATCCAGCACCACCGCGCTCCGGTCCGGTGCCTGGAAGTCCTGGCACAGGTTCAGCAGGTGGATGCGCACGGCCGCGTCGGCCTTGGCGCTGTCGCCCGGGCCGACCACGGCTTTCCAGGCATGGCGGTCGCTGAGCGCGTTCTGTGTCAGTTCTCCCACCATTTGCGGCAGCGGCGCGCTCCAACGGGAGTCGCTGTAGCTCGCCAGCTGGCTGTCACTGTGATAGGCCATGCGGTAGCAGATGGCCGTGCCCTGCAGCCAGGCGGGCGCCGTCACCGGCAATACCCGCAACACTTCCGGCGACTGCTGCTCGGCCTGCACGGCGGCCCCGGCTGCGGCGCCCGCGCCGGCCAGCGTGTAGTGCTCGATCGCCTTGGGCGGCGCGGCGGCACAGCCACCGAGCAGCACACAAGCGGCGAAGGCGGGGCCAAACAGGGATTTCTTCATGGGTGGTGGTCCGTGGCAGGTGGGTGGAATCCGGGCTCTCCCGGTCCCGGCGCCGCCGGCGGCGCGCCGAACAGCACGCTCTGCGGGTCGCGCCGCAACTGGCGGGTGAGGGCATCGATATCGTTTACCGTGCGGTTCATCCGCGTGGTCAGGGCGTCGATCCTGGTGAGGGTATCGGTGCTCAGCTTATGGGTCGTCCTGCCGGCACTGTCCAGGACCGAGTGAAGGGCGCCCGCGTCGCGGTTGAGGCTGTCCAGCAGCGCGCGGCTGCGATTCAGGGTCTTGCGGGCCTGCGTGGTCAGGCTGGGCAGCGCCTTCAATGAGGGCAATGCCGCGTCTTCCAGGGCCACCAGTTTGGTGGTGGCCTGATCGAGTTTCGCGAGAATGGCCGACACATGGGCCCGGTTGTTGTCGTTCAGCAGCTCGTTGAGACGTTTGCCCAGCTTGTCCGTCTGGCTCAGCAACTGTTTGCCGGAACTCTCCAGCTTGTGGGTCAGGCTGGGACGAATGGGGATGCGCGCCGGGTGCCGGGCGGAGGTCTTGAGCGGCGTCTGTTTGCCTTCACCGTCCATCAGTGCGATGTAGCTGCCGCCGGTGATGCCTTTACTGCTGAGCTGTGCGTAGGTGGCATGGGTGACAGGCGCGGCGGCGATCAGCGCGATACGGATCAGAATGCGGTGGGGATTGTCGGGATCCAGTTCGACGGCCTTGACCGTTCCCACCTGCACACCCTTGTATTGCACGTCCGCATCGATCGCCAGACCCGAGACGGTGAAAGGAGAGACGATGACGTAGTCCTTGACCTGAGGGGTCCCGGACTGCATCCACCAGGCGACGAAGGCGGCGCCGGCCCCGAACAGAATCAGGAAACTCACTGCGATAATGGCGTGTGATCGGTCTTCCATGAGTCAGTCAGCCCAGCTGTCGCAAGAGGCTTTCTCCCCGTTGGCCGTGGAACAGCCGCTGTACGAATGGATGGTCGTAATCGGCCACTTCGGACAGGCTGCCGGTGGTGAGTACCTTGCCGTCGGCCATGACCGCGATGCGATCGCTTACCGTTGCCACGCTGTTCAGGTCATGGCTGATCATCAACGCACTCAGCCTGAGCTCGCGGTGCAGATCCGACAGCAGGCCGTCCAGGTCGCTGGCCGAATTGGGGTCCAGCCCGCTGGTCGGCTCGTCCAGCAGCAGCATGTCGGGCTCCAGGGCCAGGGCACGGGCCAGCGCGGCTCTCTTGACCATACCGCCGGACAGCTCCGCCGGCAGCTTCCAGGCGTCGTGTGGTTTGAGGCCGACCATCTTCAGTTTCAGCATCACCAGATCGTAGATGGCATCTTCGTCGATATCGTCGCCCAACACCCGCAGCTCGCGGATGGGGAAGGCGATGTTGTCGAATATGTTCAGCGCGCTGAACAGGGCGCCCTGCTGAAACAGCACTCCCCAGTGGACCCGCAGCGAATGGGCGGCGTAGGGGTCCAGTTTATGCACATCCCGGCCCAGCACCGTGATGGTGCCGCAGGTCGGCCTAGTCAGCCCGATGATGTGGCGCATCAGGGTCGTCTTGCCGCTTCCGCTTTCCCCCACCAGTGCCAGGATCTCGCCGCGGTACACCGTCAGGTCCAGGTCCCGGTGCACCCAGTTGTTGCCGAACCGGGTACCCAGCCCCTTGACCTCCACGATCACCTGCCGTTCGTCCCGCTCGCCCATCAGTGCAGTCCCACGTTCGACAGCATGATGCCCATGGCCCCGTCGATGGCGATCACCAGGGCCAGCCCGACCACCACCGAGCGGGTGGTGAATTCGCTCAGGCTGCGGGTGTTGGGCGCGACCCGCAGGCCATAGTAGCTGGACACCAGGCCGATGAGTCCGCCGAACAACACGCCCTTGCCGACGCCGATGAAATAGTTGGCCCACGGGATGGCGCTCGGAAACTGGTGGAGCCACATGCCCCAGTTCACGCCCAGCTTGGTTTCGGACACGTAGATGGCTCCGATGGCACCGGCGAAATCCGTCCAGATCACCAGTAACGGCATGGCCAGGGTGAGGCCCGCCACCTTGGGCAGCACGATGCGCAGCGTGGGCGATACGCCCAGGGCCCGCAGGGCATCGATTTCCTCGGTCACCCGCATGGCGCCGATGCCGGCGGTGAACGTCGACCCTGAGCGCCCCACCAGGATCAGCGCGGTCAGAAACGGTCCGAGCTCGCGCAGGAACGCCAATCCGACCACGCTGATGATGGCGCTGTTGGCGCCGAATTGCTCCAACTGGCCGGACATCTGGTAGGCCAGCACAATGCCCACCAGCCCGCCGATGAACGCCAGCAGGATCAGCGACTGGGCCCCGGCCCGGTAGACGGTGGCGGAAATGCCTCGCCAGGGTATGGCGCGCGGATTGCGCACGCAATACAGCATGTCCACCATGAGCTGCCCGAGCAGCACCAGAATTCCGGCCGTGTCGGTGAACAGGCGGCTGATGGAGCCGCCCAGGGCGGTCAGCAGTGTCCACAACCGCAGCGGGGAGCGGGCTGCCGCCGACGGCAATTCTTCCAGGTGCTCGAACCAGGACTGCTGATCGTCCCGCCACTGGAGCTGTTCCGGGTACTGCCGGCCCCAGGTGCGCCACAGCAGCAGGGCGCCGGCGCTGTCCAGCGCGCCGATCTCCTTGAGATTCCATATGTCGGAGGGGCCCGCGCCCAGCTCCTGCAGCGCCTTGGAAAACGGTCGGCCCGCCCGCGCAATGGCCAGCAGGTTCCAGTCGCCGCGCAACAGGAATTCCCGGTTTCCCTCGGTTTCGCGTATCTCCCAATGGGGAGTGTGGTCCGGACCGCTCATACAGGCAGTATAGAAATGCCCGCGCAGGCAGTCGCAGGATCGCTGTTATGGTTTCGGATGCTGCCTGGTGGAGTCCCCTGGGCCGTGCACCGGCATATGGCCGCTGTCCGTTGGCCTGTGGGCCGACAATCGGGGCTCTCTTGGTTCCCGAATACAATTGGACTACGCGGCCCCGGCAGGGTTCCTTGGCCGCGTTTTCGTTCCCGGGCGAGCCCCTGGGCCGCGCCGGGGGCGCGGACTGCGGTACGGCAGCGCCTTGCTACCCCACCGCCGCCGTACCGGTCATGGTCGGCCTGCGCGACAGGCAATGACCATCCTGTCGGCCTCAGCACGCCCAGGCCCGGGGGGAACGATCGGTCGCCGGTCACAGTCTACAAAGACCTGCGCAATCCTGCCGCACCCTAGGGAAACACCATGCAAGATCGCGAGCGCACGGATACGCTCCGCACGGGAATCATGGAACACCGCACCAACCTGCGCCTGCCGGTGCGTCGCTCCGTGCAGTTGCATTTTGCCGATGGTATTCGTGTCCACGGCGAGCTCAGGGACGCCAGCTTCGAAGGTGCCTATGTCCGCGCCGCCCGGATGCCCTCCGAGCTCCCACGGGGTTGCGGTCGGTTGTTGCTGCGGGTCTGTCCCGAAGGCAGCCCGGGCACAGTCGATATTCCCGTGCTGGTGGTGCGCCTGGACGATTGCGGCGTCGGCGTGATGTTCGGCGACTATGGGGCGGCCGCCGAGAGCGGGTTGCGTTGTCTTTTCGACGACTACTTCGCCTGATCCGTAGCAGGCACGGCGTTGCGGTGACACCTGTGCAGAGGTTCCCTATGGCCTGATGCCGACCCGCAAGGACAGGGGCCAACGCACGGTTCTGTCTGCGGCGTCTCCCCAGGCGGCGCGCAACCGGGCGGCGACCTGCGCCACGGGATCCGCGCCATGGGCGTCCTTGTATCGCTGCACTGCCGACCAGCTGGCGAGATAGTCCAGCAGTCGCTGCAGGGACCAGCGGGCGAGCATCTCGAAGGACGGCGGTGTCAGCTCGCGAAAAGGAAAAGCCAGCGACCGATAGCCGTCTTCCACCAGCCGGCGCTGTGCCGGCCAATAGCCGCCGACGATGTCGGTGTACAGGTTGCCGATGACGCGGTCCAGCTCCGGCGAAATCCGCAGCAGGTTGTAGCTCCAGACGGCGACAACCCCATCGGGCTTCAGTACCCGCATCACTTCCCGGTAGAACCGCTCCCGGTCGAACCAGTGCACGGCCTGGGCGACGGTGACCAGATCCACGGAACCGGTTTCGATGCCCGAGTCTTCGGCACTCGCCACCCGGTAGACGATTCTCGTGCGGTGAGGCGCTTGGGCAAGTTGCTGCGTACTGGCGTCGGTGGCGATCACCTCGCGGAAGTGGGCCGCCAATGCCCCCGCCGCCTGCCCGCTGCCGGTGGCGCAGTCCCACGCCCGCCCGTGGGCGGGCGCGACGCCGGCAAGATAGCGGAACAGCGCCTCCGGGTACTCCGGCCTGGATGCCGCATAGCTGCGCGACTGGCGGGAGAAGTGGTCTTCAAAATGTGGTTTCACCGGGATTCGGCCCGCACCCTGCGACAGTCGGCAAGTGTAGCGGCGCCCTGCGGCCCCGTCATCCGGTCAGCAAGCGCGGTCGCCGGCGGGCGGGAGGCCTTCAATCGGCAGGACGGGTCTTGGCAACGAGGGCATCAACGGAAGGGATCCGGGGGCGCGACGCCGGGTCATCGGGAGCGGCCACGACTCCCGGCGGCGCCGGCCAGCACCGCCGGGTCCAGCCGATAGCCCAGGCGCCGGGCGCTCTGGATGATGCGTGTCTCCCGACCGTCGCCCAGTGCGGCACGGACCCGGCAAAGGTGTACGACGATGCTCTTGCGTGGGCTGCAACCGTCGCAAGCCAGGGTCTCGACCACCGTCGTTATCGGTACCCAGTGCCCGGCGCGTTCCGCCAGCAAAGACAACAACAGGAATTCCTTCGGGCGCAGAGCGAGGGGTCGCCCGCGCAGATAGGCTCTGCGGCCAACGGGATCGATCTGCAACGGGCCGGACGGGGGGTCCGCGCGGTGGGCCGAGTCGTCCGTCGGCAATCTGTGTGCTCTCGATGCATCCATCGTTAAGCGCCGGTCGTGGATCCAGATGTGGGGGAGCGGTTGGCGGGCGGCAGGTGCCCGGCGGATGTTGCCAAGTCACCCATGTTGACCTCCCAAGGCGCCGGCGGGTTCCCCGGTCGTTCCCCCGGCACCCGTCTGCGGCGCCCCCCCCGGTGGACCCGTGGCCGTGGGTTGGCGGATCGACTGCGTCAAGTGTTGCCGGTCGTCGGCGGGCTCAGCCGGTAGCCGACCCCCCGCACCGTTTCTATGAGCGGGTCGGCGAACGGACGGTCGAGCTTCTCGCGCAGTCGATACACATGCACATCGAGGGCATTCAGCGCCACATCCCCCCGTCCCCACAGCTGTTCGAGCAGCCACGTGCGGGACAGGGCCTGACCGGCATGGCCGGCGAGCAGGGTCAGCAGGTCGAATTCCCGTCGGGTGAGATCGATCGGGTGCTGCTGTCGCCATACCCGGCGCCGTGCCAGGTCCAGCTCCAGACTCCCCACCCGCAGTCGCCCTCCGGACTGCGGCCACAGGGGGCCGGGCAGGGACACCACCAGCTCGGTCAGGGAGCAGGGAAGGGCAATGACCTCCTCCGCTCCCAGGGCGCGAGCCCGGGCTTCCGCGTTCGGGTCACCCGGGTCCAGAAAGGTCAGCACGCTGGGCCGGTCAGGCGCGTCGTCCAGGGCCTCCAGCAGATCCCAGGCGGACGGCGAAAGCAGCGCCAACAGCAACACGGCATAGACGCCGCTCGAAAGCAGTGCCAGGCAGCGTCCGGCATTGTCCACGTCCAGCCCATAGCCGAGCTCGCGAAGCCCCTTCAGCAGGCGCAGCCACATGTTGGACGGCTCGTCGACGGCGAGGATTCGCATCAGCGTTCTGTCCGGTGTTCGATCACGGGCGCTGCGGTGTCCAATGCCCCCGGATTGAGGCGATAGCCACGCTGGCGTCGACTCTGTATGACACGGGGACGCGGGCGATCGCCCAAGGCGCTGCGCAGCCGACACAGATGGACGGCGAGCGTCTTGTGCGGTGCGGTGCCTTTGCAGCCAAGAGCGTTCTCCACCCGTTGCAGACACACCCAGGAGCCGGCGTGCTCCATCAGCAGCGCCAGCAGTGAAAACTCCATCGCCCGCAGCGGGACCTGAAGGCCTCTCAGATAGGCGCGGCGCCGGACCAAGTCGAGTTCCAGCACGCCGACGCGCCGCAGGGGGCCGCGTTGTTCCCGCGTATTACGGCGACCCAGGGCGCACGCGAGCTCGTCCACGGTGGTGGTGTCCGGCAGCCACCGCACACCCATGCGGAGCAGCATATCGGGCTGCACGTCAGGCAGTGCACCGAAGACATAAACGCACGGCCGCTGGGTGGGGAATGGTCGGACGGTTGCCAGCGCGTCGATCAAGCGGCGGGATTGAGAAGGCTCGTCCAGCGCCAGTATCACGGCGTCATACGCGCCTGCGATCCACAACTGCAGCGCGCCGCGTGTATCGCGTGCCAGGTGCGTGAGCCATCCTTTTTCGCGCAGGCTCTTGCAGGCATCCAAGTGTCTGCGCGCGTCGCTCACCAGCAGCAGTCGCCCCACTACTGCGCCCATAGTCGTCACCGAACTGAAACGAAAGGTTCATGGAAGGTTCGCAAACCTACGCGGTCCGCGAATTCAAAGCGTTGGTGTTGACCATTAAATCCCGTTCAGGTTCCCGTCATCCACCATCATGCGCCTTGCCCTAAGGTGCGCGCCTCGGATGGTGACACGTTTACGTCGGCGCCCGCAGATGCCCGGTTGACCATCCACCACCGGTATGTCGAAGAGGCCCCGATCGCAGGCAGCGCTCTTCGTCGCCAACCACAAACAACAACGCACGACGAGTATTCGGAGGCAACATGGAAACCGGAAAGCAGAGGTTGCGGCGCATGATTCGATGCGCGGTCTGGGGTGTGACGGCCTGGGGTGGACTGTCCGGCGCAGCTGTGGCGGCACCCATCAATCTGGGCACGGTCGGTGCCACCGGCGGTGCGGGCAGCATGGGCCCGGCGCCGGTGCAGTCGGCACCGTATCAGGCACCCACCAAAGCCTCGCTGAAGGCGACCCAGCCGCAGTCGGTAATCAGTCGTCACTACATCAAGCACAACGTCCCGCCGAGCGGGGACTATGCCAGCGTGGTGAAGGTCGCACCCAGTGTGGCCAACATATCGCCCAACGGCCCGGGCCTGATGGAAACCCAGGGACTGTCCATCCGCGGCTTCCAGGACGGTGAGTACAACGTCCTGTTCGACGGCATTCCATGGGGTGACTCCAACGACTTCACCCATCACTCGACGTCATACTTCATGGCCCACGACCTCGGCCAGGCCCAGGTGGACCGCGGTCCCGGCGGCGCCAGCGACATCGGCTACGCCACCTTCGGCGGAACCATCGCCCTGCAGTCCAAGAATCCGCCCCGCAAGGCGTCGTTCAACCCCTACCTTACTCTGGGCAGCTTCAACACCAAGCTCGGCGGTCTGCAGTTCAACAGCGGCGACATCAAGGAGGCGGGCGACGCCAGTGCCTTCTTCGACTACCAGCACCTGACCAGCGACGGCTACCTCACCAACAGCGGCCAGCGTCGCCAGAACATGTTCTTCAAGCTCACCAAGCCCGTGGGCGACAGTTCCATGCTGACCTTCGTGGCGATGTACAACCAGATACACCAGAACGTGCCGGTAGGCGCCACCAAGGCCCAGATCGCGCTGTACGGTGACAACTACGGGTTGAGCAACGACCCCACCAATCAGAACTACAAAGGCTACAACTACGACAACATCAACTCCGACTTCGAGTACCTGGGCCTGAAGTCTTTGCTGGGCAACGGTTGGAGACTGGACAACAAGGTCTACACCTACTCCTACAACCACAAGGGCTTCAACGGGATGGATCCCAACGGCACGACGCCCAACGGAACGTATTACGGCGCCAACGACGTGCCGGGCGAAAAAATGGAAATGGTGTATCGGTCGTGGGGCGACATCCTGCGCATGGCCAAGACCACCGACACCGGCGTGCTGAAGTTCGGCATCTGGGGCGACCGCCAGCACAACACTCGCTGGAAGTACACCATCGACTGGACCCTGGGCGGTGCGCTCGATCCGGGTGTGGGTTATACAGGTGCGGTGTCCGGCATCCCGAGTGCCGCCACCGAAGACTACATGCACGACACCCTGACGACCGTGCAGCCCTACGTGGCATACAAGTGGCGCGCGTTGCCGGGTTTGACTGTTACGCCCGGGGTGAAATACGCATGGTTCCGCCGCAGCCTGGATGCGACCGTTAACCAGACCACCGGTGCGCCGCTCAACTACAGCAAGACCTACACCAGCGCGTTGCCCGCCCTGGATCTGCACTACAAGGCGGCCCCCCACTGGACCGCCTACGCGCAGGCCGCCAAGGGCTATCTGGCACCCAACCTCAATCTGTTCTACACGGCAAATCCGGGTGCCAGCAGCGTCAGCCCCCAGACCACCTGGAACTACCAGATCGGTACCGCCTGGCAGACCCATCGTCTGAGTCTGGGCGCCGACGTGTATTACATCGATTTCAACAACAAGATCGGCAAGCGCAAGCTGTCTCCCACCGACGTGCAGTTCTATAACCAGGGCGGCGTGGTCTACAAGGGCTTCGAGGCCGAGGCCACCTACTACGTGGGCAGCGGCTGGAGCGTGTACGGCAACGGCAGCATCAACAGCGCCAAGGAAAAGGACTCCGGGCAGTGGATCGCCAACGCGCCGAAGAGCACCGGAGCGGCCGGCGTGATCTACAACCGCAACGGTGTCTACGGTTCGTTGATCGACAAGTACATCGGCAGCAGCTACGGCGATTCGGGTCAGACCCATCCGCTCAGCAGCTACAACACCGCCGACTTCTCGGTGGGTTATACGCTGCGCAGTCCGGCCGCGTGGCTGCAGCAGGTCCGTGTCAATCTGCAGGTCAACAACCTGTTCGACAAGCGGGGCATCTACGCCTATGCGGGCGGCGGTGACCTGTACTGGACGCTGCCGAGCCGGAGCTACTTCCTGACGCTGTCCGCTCACATCTAGGAGGCATGAGAAACGACCGACCGCAGCGTGACCATGAGCCAGCTGTTCCGTCAACCCGGGTGCCGCCGCGCGACGGCGCCGCGCCCGACGACGCAGCGTTGTCCCGTGGTCGCGCTCGATCGGTGCGCGCTCGACCGCCTCCGGGGTCCGCGCAAGAAGCGCCCGTGCCGTAGTGCCACACGGTCAGTCGCACAGGGAATCGTCGCGACACGCCTGGCCCGTCCCCCCATGGCGGGTCGGTTCCGGTACGGGTCAGGGGCGGCGGCAAGGGTTGGCGCGCGCTTTGTGCGCAACCCTTCCGCCGCCAGGGGCCGCGAGGCTCCATGTCCTTCACGTGACGTCCACAAGGAGCGCTCGACATGAACATCGACCACATTGCCCAAATGGCCGCCGCCTCCGGCGGCATTCTCTACGTGATGGCGGTGCTGTTGTTGGTGGCCCTGACCGTGATCATGGAACGGGCCTGGTACCTCAACCGCCTGATCCGCAGCGGCACCGAGGTGACGGACCGGGTCGCGGGGCTGAACCACATCGATCACACGGCGCTGGCCGAACTGGTGGAGCGGGCCGGTACGCTGCCCCAGGCGGGCGTGCTCCGCGTGCCGCTGCTGCACCCGAACGTGCAGGACCATACACGTCTTTCCGATCTGCTGGAGGAGGCGATCCTCTGGCAGGTACCACGGGTGGACAAGCACCTGTGGATGCTGGACACCATCATCACTCTGGCGCCGTTGCTGGGCCTGCTGGGCACCATCATCGGCATGTTCAACGCCTTTCACGTGCTGTCCAGTCCGGGGGCGGCGCCCACCAAGGTGACCGGCGGTGTGGGCGAAGCGTTGATCGCCACCGCTTCGGGCCTGTTCATCGCCATCATCGGACTGGTCTGCTTCAACGGCCTGAACAACCGGGTACGGCGCATCGTGCACCAGTTGGAAACAGTGAAGTTCATGCTCATCAACCGCCTGGACGGCGCCGACAGCAGCAACACCATTCCGTTTCGCGAGAATCCTTCGCGGCGCCAGGCCTGAGCCAAGCCCATGCGCTACTTCGATACCCCCAAGGCGCGCATCGAAATCATTCCGATGATCGACATCATGTTCTTCCTGCTGGTGTTCTTCATCATGATTACGCTCCGCATGATTCCCGACGCCGGGCTGGCCACCCAGCTGCCCCAGAGCAGCACCGCCACCCAGCTGCCCCATCCCAAGCTCACCGTGACGCTCAAATCCGACGGAACCGTCATCGTGCACGGCAAGCCGATGACCCTGGCGGCGCTCACCGCGCAGCTGGCGGCCAACGACCCGGCCCACACGGACGTCACCATCGCCGGCGCCAAGAGCGTGTCGCTCCAGCACCTGATGGACGTCATGGACGCCTGCCGTCATGCCGGCGTGACCGAGCTTGGCATCGCCGCCCAGGAAGCGCCCTGACGTGACCATTGCCCAGGGCGTGATGGGCTTCGACGGGGACGGCCGGCGCCTGGCGCGGGCCTTTCTGGCGGGCCTGTGCGTGGAACTGCTGCTGGTGGCCGGCCTCGGCTGGTATATGGCCCACCCGTCGGCCCTGGCCTCCCAGGGCAACACCCCCATCAAGATCCGATTGGCGACGGCACCTAAACCCAAGCCCAAGCCCAAGCCGCTACCGCCGAAGCCGAAACCGAAGCCGGTCCCCAAGCCCAAGCCCAAGCCGAAACCGGTTCCGAAACCGAAGCCAAAGCCGGTGCCCAAGCCGAAGCCCCGGCCCAAGCCCGTGCATCATGCGGTGCACCACCCGCGGCCGGTACCGCGCCCCAAGCCGGTTGCCCATCCCCGCCCGGTGCCCCGGCCGCCGCCTCCGAAGCCGGAGGCGACGGTTCCCCCGGCGCCCACCGTCACCGGAGCCGCCCGGGCCGACGCTCTGGATACCCTGGAGGCGGCCGTGCATGCCGCCGTCCAGGGGGCGACCCACTATCCCCCCGCCGCCCGCATGATGG
>Ga0307441_1000092_pt1 | contig 40056 bp, 29 predicted proteins | sample SalMarWE160420MG_FD_202149 | JGI IMG/M metagenome (GOLD analysis project Ga0307441, IMG submission 202149) | Salt marsh sediment microbial communities from the Plum Island Ecosystem LTER, Massachusetts, United States - WE1604-20 | ecosystem: Environmental > Aquatic > Marine > Intertidal zone >... | reverse complement strand
GGTGGACGGCCTGGCCGAGAGACGGCGACTGGGACCAAGCTTCCAGCCCCGCAGCCTGTTCAATCCCGCCGGCCCGGCGACCGCCCGGCAGGAGCTGGAGCGGGCCGGAAGCGACGCGGCCACCCTGCAGCAGCGGGTGGAGAGGCTGGTGCGCAACTACCGCGTGCGCGGGCACCGCCTCGCCGGATTGAGCCCACTTGGACGGGAGGCGTTCGAGGCGCCCGAGCTCGACCCGGCGTACTACGGCTTCTCGGCCGCCGACCTGAGTCGACCGGTCCTGGAGGCCACCTTTCCCGGAGCACGGACGCTGGGCGAGGTCATCGAGGCTCTCGAGGAGACCTACACCCGCAGCATCGGCGCGCAGTTCATGCACATCGACAGCCTCGAGGTCAGGCGCTGGCTGCAGGAGCGCATGGAGGCCACGCGCAACCGCCTGGCGCTGAGCCGCGAGCGGCAGCTGCGTATCCTCACGAAGCTGACCGACGCCGTGATCTTCGAGGAGTTCATCCAGAAGAAGTACGTCGGGGCCAAGAGCTTCTCGCTCGAGGGCGGGGAGACGCTCATCCCGCTGCTCGATCAGGCCATCGAGAAGGCCGGCTTGCAGGGCGCCGGCGAGATCGTGCTGGGCATGGCGCACAGGGGCCGGCTCAACGTGCTCGCCAACATCCTCGGCAAGAACCCGCGCACGATCTTCCGGGAGTTCGAGGACAAGGACCCGGAGATGCACCGGGGCCGGGGCGACGTCAAGTACCACCTCGGCTACAGCAACGACTGGACCACGGAGACGGGCAAGACCATCCACCTGTCGCTGGCGTTCAACCCCTCGCACCTGGAGTACGTCGACCCGGTGGTGCTGGGCCGGGTGCGGGCCAAGCAGGAGCGCCTCGGCGACGTCGAGCGCGAGAGGGTCATGCCCATCCTCATCCACGGGGACGCCGCCTTCATCGGCGAGGGCGTGGTTCAGGAGAGCCTGAACCTGTCCGGCCTGAAGGGCTATGCGGCGGGTGGGACGCTGCACATCATCGTCAACAACCAGGTGGGCTTCACCACCGGCCCGCGTCAGGGCCGTACCTCGACGTACGCCAGCGATGTGGCCAAGATGCTGCAGAGCCCGGTCCTGCACGTCAACGGCGAGGACCCCGAGGCCGTCGCGCAGGCCATCGAGCTGGCGATGGACTTTCGCCTGGCGTTCAAGCGCGACGTGGTAGTCGACATGTATTGCTACCGCCGGCAGGGTCACAACGAGTCCGACGAGCCCTCGTTCACCCAGCCCGTCATGTACGGCAAGATCAAGCGCCGGCGCAGCGTGCGTGACGGCTATCTGGACCGGCTGCTGACGCTGGGCGAGATCACGCGGAAGGAAGCCGACCAGATCGCCGAGGCCCGCCGCGAGCACTTGGAACAGGAGCTGTCGGTGGCCCGCAGCGACGACTTCAGGCCGCACTACTCGGCCTTCGAAGGACTGTGGGCGGCCTACAGCGCCGAGGTCGACGCCGACGTCCAGGAGCCGGACACGGGCGTCGAGCGGGATCGGCTCGGCGCCATGCTCCGCGCGCTGACGCAGGTGCCGGAAGACTTCCACCTGAACGCCAAGATCGCGCGTGCACTGAAGGCGCGCGTGGCCATGGGCGAGGGCCGCCAGCCGCTCGACTGGGCTGCCGCTGAGGCGCTCGCCTTCGGTACCCTCGTACAGGACGGCGTCAAGGTGCGGCTGACCGGCCAGGACAGCGAGCGAGGCACCTTCAGCCAGCGCCACGCGGTCTTCCACGACAGCGGCGACGGGCACGAGTTCGTGCCGCTCGGGCAGTTTGCCGAGGAGCCGGGGCGCTTCGAGGTGCACAACAGCCCGCTCTCCGAGGCCGGGGTTCTCGGCTTCGAGTACGGCTACAGCCTGGACACGCCCGACGGGCTGGTGCTGTGGGAGGCGCAGTTCGGTGACTTCGGCAACGCCGGGCAGGTGATCGTCGACCAGTTCATCGCCTCGGCCGAGGACAAGTGGAAGCGCCTGTCAGGCCTGGTGATGCTGCTGCCGCACGGCATGGAAGGGCAGGGGCCGGAGCACTCCAGTGCCCGCCTGGAGCGCTACCTGCAGCTGTGCGCCGAGGACAACCTGCAGGTGGCGTACCCGACGACGCCAGCCCAGTACTTCCACCTGCTCCGTCGCCAGGTGCTCCGCCCCGTGCGCAAGCCCCTGATCGTGATGACGCCCAAGAGCCTCCTCCGGCACCCGCAGGCGGTGTCGCCGCTGGAGGCGCTGACCTCGGGGCGCTTCCAGCGCATCGTGGTCGACGAGGCGGTGGAGCCCGGCCGGGTCACGCGGGTGCTGATGACGAGCGGCAAGCTCGCCTACGAGCTCGAGGCCGCGCGGCAGGAACGCGGCCGCGACGACGTCGCCATCGTGCGCTTGGAACAGCTCTACCCTCTGAGGGACGACAGCGTGGCGGCCGCCCTGCGGACCTACCCCGACACGGCGCCCGTCGTATGGGTGCAGGAGGAGCCGGAGAACATGGGGGCGTGGCGCTTCTTGCGAGTAAAGTGGGGCGACCGGATCGTGGGGCGCCCCTTCGCGGGCGCGTCGCGCCCGGCGTCCGCCAGCCCCGCCACGGGCTCCGGCGCCGCGCACCAGCTCGAACAGGCCGAGGTCATCCGGACCGCGTTCGAGATGGATGTCTAGCTCGAGGCGCAGACCCGACAGGGTGAGGAGCGATTCGCGATGCCCGTAGATCTGAAGGTGCCGTCCGTCGGTGAGTCGATCACCGAGGTGTTCATCGGCAGCTGGCTCAAACGCGAGGGGGAGAGCGTCGAGAAGGACGAGGCCGTCGTCGAGGTGGAGACCGACAAGGCGACGCTCGAGGTGCCCGCCTCGGTATCGGGGGTGCTCAGCCAGGTGCTGAAGCAGGAAGGTGACGCGGCCGCGGTAGGCGAGGTGATCGCACGCATCGAGCCGGGGGCCGTGGCGGCCGCCGGGCGTGCGCCCGAGCGCGTGGCGGCGGCCAGCCCCGAGGGCGCGCCCGGCGATGGCGACGAGGGCGCGCCCGAGGGGGCGGCCGGCCGCGTCGAGGCGGAAGCGCGAGCGCGAGGCGGCGCCGGACCCACGGTCATGCCGGCGGCCGACAGGCTGCTGCGGGAGCACGACCTCGATGCGGCTCGCGTCCCCGCCAGCGGACCGGGCGGCCGGCTGCTGAAGGAGGACGTCCAGCGCTACCTGGCGGCCGAGGGCGAGGCGCCCGGCGCCGCTGAGGCCGCGCCGCCGCCGGCCGGCAGGCGGGAGGAGGTCGTGCCGATGAGCCCGCTGCGGCGCCGTGTGGCGCAGCGGCTGGTGCAGGCGCAGCAGGCCGCCGCGCTGCTCACCACCTTCAACGAGGTCGACATGAGCGCCGTGATGGCGTTGCGCAAGACGTACCGGGACGAGTTCGAGAGCCGCTACCAGGTCCGCCTCGGCTTCATGTCGTTCTTCGTCAAGGCCGCCATCGACGCGCTCAAGCGCTTCCCACAACTCAACGCCGAGATTCGCGAGGACACGATCGTCTACAAGGACTACTTCGACATCGGCGTCGCCGTCTCCAGCCAGAAGGGGCTGGTGGTGCCGGTGGTGCGCGATGCCGAGCGCCTCAGCTTCGCCGAGCTGGAGAGCGTCATCGGCGACTTCGGCCGCCGTGCCCGGGAGAACAGGCTCACGCCCGAGGAGCTTCAGGGTGGCACCTTCACCATCTCCAACGGCGGCGTATTCGGCTCGCTGATGTCCACCCCCATCGTCAACCCGCCGCAGTCGGGGGTGCTCGGGATGCACGCCATCCAGGAAAGGCCGGTGGCCGTGAACGGCCAGGTGGAGATCCGGCCGATGATGTACCTGGCCCTCACCTACGATCACCGCCTCGTCGACGGGCGCGAGGCCGTCACCTTCCTGAAGCGGATCAAGGAGGCCGTAGAGAGCCCCGCGCGGATCCTGCTGGAGGTATGAGCCATGCCCCGTCATGACATCGTGATCGTTGGCGCCGGGCCGGGCGGCTACGTCGCCGCCATCCGCGGCGCGCAGCTCGGCTTCGACGTGGCGGTGGTGGAGAAGGAGGCAGCGCTCGGCGGGACCTGCGTGCGCGTCGGCTGCATCCCCAGCAAGGCCCTGCTGGAGTCCAGCGAGCTCTACCTCGAGGCGCGCGGCCACCTGACCGAGCATGGCGTGAACGCCAAGGAGGTGACCCTCGACCTGGCCGCGATGCAGGCTCGCAAGCGCCGCGTCGTCGAGCGGAACACCGATGGCGTGGCCTTCCTGTTCAAGAAGAACCACGTCACGCGCTACCAGGGCGTCGGCGAGCTCAAAGGCGGCGGCAAGGTGCGCGTCCACGGCGCGGACGGCCCGGAGGAGCTCGATGCCACGCACATCGTGCTGGCCACGGGCTCGATGCCGGTGAGCCTGCCGGGGGTGACGCTCGATGGCGACCTCATCGGCACCAGCACCGAGGCGTTGGCCTACGACCGGGTGCCCGAGAGCCTTGTGGTCATCGGGGCCGGCTACATCGGCCTGGAGCTCGGCTCGGTGTGGGCCCGCCTTGGCGCCGAGGTGACCGTCCTCGAGTACCTCGATCGCATCCTGCCGGGCCTGGACCTCGGGACCGCCAATGACGCGCTCAAGCTGCTCAAGCGTCAGGGGCTGAGGTTCCACCTCGGCGCGCGCGTCACCGGCGCCAGGCTGACGGGCAAGGGCAAGTCGCGTCACGTGGTGGTCGAGGTCGAGGGAGCCGATCCGGTGCCGGCCGCGCGGGTGCTCGTTGCCGTGGGGCGCAGGCCGGCAACCGAAGGTCTGGGCCTGGAGGTGGCCGGCGTGGAGCTCGACGAGGGCGGCCGGGTGACGGTCGACGCGGCGTTCGCAACCAGCGCCGAAGGCGTGTACGCCATCGGCGACCTCACGGCCGGGCCGATGCTGGCCCACAGGGCCGAGGAAGACGGCGTGGCGCTGATGGAGAACCTGGCGGGCGGCCACGCTCGCGTCGATTACGACCTGGTGCCCGGCGTCGTGTACACCGACCCCGAGATCGCCACGGTGGGGCGCAGCGAGGAGCAGCTGGCGGAGGCGGGCGTTCCCTACCGCAAGGGCGTGTTCCCGTTCAGCGCCAACGGTCGCGCGCGCGCGCTCGGCAGGACCGACGGCCGCGTGAAGATTCTGGCGCACCGCGACACGGACCGCGTTCTCGGCGTCCACGTCATCGGTCCGCGTGCCGGCGACCTGATCGCGGAGGCGGTGGCGGCGATGACCTTCCACGCCAGCGCCGAGGACCTGGCGCGCACCATCCACGCTCACCCCACGCTGGCCGAGGTCGTGAAGGAGGCGGCACTGGCCGTCGACGGCCGCGCCATCCACATGTGACGGAGCCGCGAGGGGTGCCGGCGATATACTCGGGCCGATGACCGTAGCCAGCATCGGCCACCTGCTCATCGACGACCCCGACCTCTACGCGATCGCGGACAAGGTGTTGGACGGGCGTCGCCTGGACCTCGAAGACGGCCTCACGCTGTTCGGCACGCGGGATGTCCCCGCGGTCTGCCGGCTCGCCGACCTGGTGCGCGAGCGCCGCGTCGGGGACAAGGCCTACTTCGTCCACTCGCTGAGGCTGTCGCAAACCAACGTGTGCTACGTGGGCTGCACGTTCTGCGGGTTCCAACGCAAGTTCGACGAGGAGGGCGTGTGGGACATGGACCTGGACGACGTCTGGGCCTACGTCGATGCCCACTACCACCCCGACCTCACGGAGGTCCACATCACCGCGGGCCATCACCCCACGCGTCCCTTCCAGTACTACCTCGACCTCGTACACGGCCTCACCGAGCGCTACCCGGGAATCCAGGTCAAGGCCTGGACGGCCGCCGAGATCCATCACTTCACGCGCATCACGCGCCCGCGCCTCGACTACCGCGAGGTGCTCACGCAGCTCAAGGAGGCGGGGCTGGTGGCCATGCCCGGCGGCGGCGCGGAGATCTTCGCCGAGCCCGTCCGCAAGCGCATCGCCCGCGCCAAGGTGAGCGCCGAAGGCTGGCTGGAGGTGCATCGCACCGCCCACGAGCTGGGCATTCCGACGAACGCGACCATGCTGTACGGCCACATCGAGTCGCGCGAGGACCGACTCGACCACATGATCCGCTTGCGAGCGCTGCAGGACGAGGCGCCCGGCTTCTTCTCCTTCGTGCCGCTCGCCTTCCAACCCGACAACAACCCCCTGGCGCGCGAGCTCGGCACCCGCTTCACCACCGGCCTCGACGACCTGCGCAATCTGGCGGTCTCACGGCTGATGCTCGACAACATCCCGCACGTCAAGGGGTACTGGATCATGATCACGCCCGAGCTCACCCAGGTCACGCTCTCCGCCGGGGTGAGCGACATCGACGGGACCATCGCGGACGAGCGCATCGCGCACGCCTCGGGCGCCGTCACCGAGACCGGCATGACGCAGGCGGAACTGGTGCGGCTGGTGAAGGACGCGGGCCGCGTGCCCGTCAGGCGCGACGCGCTCTACAACGAGCTCGAGGTGTTCGCGTGACGCGGCCCGTGGCGCGCGGAGACCGGTGGGGGCGGGCCTGGCACGAGGAATCCGGACGATGAGCGGCGAATCCCGGGCGTCCGCACGCCACGAGCGGCAGCTGGGCGGCGCCCGTGTCGAGCGTCTCGGAATCGTGTCCTACACGAACGTGGCGCCGCTGCACTGGGGACTCGAGCCGTGGCAGGGTCCGGAGACCCGGGCACAGTTCGTGCACGGCGTCCCCACCGAGCTGAACGCCGCGCTCCTTGCCGGTGACATCGACCTCACGCTGATCTCCTCGATCGAGTTCGTCCGGCATCGCGACCGGCTCAAGGCCTTGCCGGACTTCTCGATCGCCAGCTTGGGTCCGGTATACAGCGTGATGCTCTTCCACTGGCGGCCCTGGTCGGAGCTCCAGGGAGCGCGCATCGCCGTGACCACCCACTCCGCCACCAGCGTGCAGCTGCTCGAGGTGCTGCTCGAGGCCGATGGCATCGACGCCGAGCTGGTGTCGATGACGCCGGATCTGGCGAGCATGCTGTCGCGCTGCGACGCGGCGCTGCTCATCGGGGACGCCGCCCTGCGCGAGGCGGTGAGCCGGCGCGAGGTTGGCGGGCGCAAGCCACGGGTCACCGACCTGGGCGAGGCCTGGTACACGCACACGCGCCTGCCGTTCACGTTCGCGGTGTGGGCGTCGCTGAGCGAGCGGCGGCCGTCGGACATGCTGGTGGCGCGGTTCCGCGCGGCGCGCGAGGCGGGGTTGGGCCGCCTGGCCGAGGTCGCGCGCGTCGAGGCCGAGCGCCTGGGGCTGTCGCAAGCGGTGGTCCAGCGCTACCTCGCGAACTTCCGCTACTACCTCGAGCTGCCCGATCGCGACGGGCTGCTCGCCTTCGCGCATGCCAGCGACCCCACGTTCGAGGACGCCCAACTTCAGTTCTGGGACCTGTAGCGGCGCGACCATGTTGAGGGTATGGCCCGGAAAGCCTCACCCGCTGGGAGCGAGCGCCGACCAGGACGGCGTTAACTTCGCGCTGTACAGCGAGCATGCCAGCGGCGTGGAGCTGTGCCTGTTCGACACCGCCTACGATCCCGAGCCGTCGCACGTGCTGGAGCTGACCGACCGCACCGGTCCGGTGTTCCATGGCTACGTGCCCGGCGTGAGGGCCGGCCAGCGCTACGGCTACCGGGTGCACGGCCCGTACGAGCCCGCGCGCGGCCATCGCTTCAATGCGGCAAAGATCGTCCTCGACCCCTACGCCCGGGCCATCGGCCGGCCGCTGGCGTGGCACCCCAGCCTCCACGGCTACGACCCCGACGTGTTCGCGGCCGACGGCGAGGACCGTCCCGACCCGCGCGACGACGCCGCCGTCGCGCCGCTCGCCGCCGTCGTCGATGACGCCTTCGAGTGGGAGGGCGACGGGCGGCCGAGCGTGGCCTTCGAGGACACCGTCATCTACGAGACGCACGTCAAGGGCATGACGGTGCGCCACCCCGACGTGCCGGAGGAGCTGCGCGGCACCTATCTCGGGCTCGCGAGCGACGTCGTGGTGGAGCACCTGCTGTCGCTCGGGGTCACCACCGTCCAGCTCCTGCCGGTGCACGCCATCGCCGAGGAAGAGCGCCTGGCGCGCCACCGTCTGACGAACTACTGGGGCTATCACCCGCTGGGCTTCTTCGCGCCCGAGCCCAGCTACGCCGCGCGCGGCCCGGTGCACGCCGTCGACGAGTTCAAGGCCATGGTGAAGCGCCTTCACGCCGCAGGGCTGGAGGTCGTCGTGGATGTGGTCTACAACCACACCGGCGAGGGCAACCACCTGGGCCCCACGCTCAGCTTCCGGGGCATCGACAACCGCAGCTACTACAAGCTCAACCCCGGACGCGCGGAACGCTACATCGACTACACGGGCACCGGGAACACTCTCGACCCGGGCAACCCGTATGTTCTCCAGCTCATCATGGACAGCCTCCGGAGCTGGGTGCAGAACATGCACGTGGACGGCTTCCGCTTCGATCTGGCATCTGCGCTTGCGCGCGAGCTGTACGACGTCGACATGCTCTCGGCGTTCTTCAAGGTCATCCAGCAAGACCCGGTGCTGTCCGGCGTGAAGCTCATCGCCGAACCCTGGGACGTGGGCCCCGGCGGCTACCAGGTGGGCAACTTCCCGTGGCGATGGTGCGAGTGGAACGGCCGCTTCCGGGACGTCGTGCGCTGCTACTGGCGGGGCGATGCGGGCCGTGCCGGGGAGCTCGCCACGCGCGTGAGCGGTTCGGCCGACCTCTACCGCAGTCGACAGCGCCGTCCCTACGCCTCCATCAACTTCATCACCGCGCATGACGGCTTCACCCTCAAGGACCTGGTGAGCTACGCGCGCAAGCACAACCGCGCCAATGGCGAGTTGAACCGCGACGGCAGCGACGACAACCTCAGCAGCAACGGGGGCGTCGAGGGGGAGACGAGCGACCCCGAGATCCTGCGCCGCCGCGAGGTGCGCCGGCGCAGCCTGCTTGCCACGCTGTTGCTGTCACAGGGTGTCCCCATGCTCCTGGGAGGCGACGAGCTGGGCCGAAGCCAGGGCGGGAACAACAACGCCTACTGTCAGGACAACCAGATCAGCTGGTTCGATTGGGACCTCGACGACGTCGATCGCGACTTCCTGGCCTTCGTGCGCGGCGTGCTGGCGTTGCGGCGAGATCACGCCGTGTTCCGCCGGCGGACGTTCCTCGACGGCAGCGTGGACCCTGCGTCCGGGTGCAAGGACGTGGCGTGGATCCACGGCAGCGGCCGGGAGATGACCGCCGACGACTGGCAGACGCTGCCTAATGACGCCTTCGGCATGCTGCTGTGCGGTGCCGCCCTCCACGAACGTGACGCGCACGGCGCGCCGCGCCGGGACTGCTCCTTCCTGGTCCTGTTCCACGGCCGCGGCGCTGGCTGTTTCGAGCTGCCGGAGGCCCCCGAGGGCGATGGCTGGGTACGGGTACTCGACACCGCAGCGCCGGCCGAGGTCGGAGATCGGCAGCAGGCGGCCGAATCGGTGAAGCTGGTCGCCGACGCCCTGAGCGTCTACCAGGCGTGCCCGCTCACCCCGCACGCGGGCTGAGGGCTGAGACCGCGCCTCCCGCCGACAGGGACGGCGGCGCCGGGCCGGCACGGGCGAGCGCTGCCGGACGTCGCCCGCCGTTGCGTCACTCCTCCTCCAACCGGATCCAGGCGGTCACGCGACGCGACGCGGCCCTCAGGTTCTGGTAGTCGCTGCTCGACAGCGCGGCCTCGGCGCTCTCGAGCAACCGCTTCACCTCGTCGTTCACGGCGCGCTTCAGCTCCTTGCGTGGAGTGCTCGCCTGCATGCGCCTGAGCGTGAGCGCCAGATGCCTGGCGACCATCGGGTCCCCGGCGGCGTGCGCGCGCAGCTCTCCGAACAGGTGCTCGACCAAGGCAGGCAGCTCCGGTCGCGGCACCACCAGTCGGAGCGCCCCGTCGTCGTCCTCGAGCAGGGTGGAGGGAAGTTGCCGGTAGGCGAGCAGATCGATCGCCTCGGCCAGGCGGTCGATGCAGGTCATGGCGGTGAACGGGTCGTTCACCCCCGGAGACAGTGCCCGCAACGCCACCTCCAGCAGCTGGTCGAAGAGGAAGTAGGGGTCCTGCTGGGGCGTCCTGACAGCGCCGAGCACGTAGTAGGCCTCGATGCGGCCGGCCAGCGTCTCGGCGGCGTCGGCAGGGTAGATGTCCGCGAACGGGCCGCCCAGCATGAGGAAGGATCCCGGCGGGTTGTGCAGGCGTACCACCGCGTCGTGCTCGCTGGCGAGCGCTACCAGGCCGCTCAAGTCGATGACCTGCACGTAACCCGCCCGCTGCGAGCGCACCGTCACTGCCTCGTGCTGAAACGACTCCGGAAGCGACGGAGCGGGCGCCTCCGCGTCCGTTTCCGCGGCGTTGCCTTCGCCGCCGCCGGAGCGCGAAGCGGCGGCCTCGCCCTGGCGCTCGGGCGGGAGGGCCAGGATCTGCTGCGTCAGCGCGCGGCCCACGCGTGCCAGCACGTACGACACCTGGACGCTCTCGGCGGCGTGTTGGATGAAGTAGATGAGCACGCCCAAGCTCGCCAGGGTGAGCAGCAACGCGACACCCACCGACACGTGCGGGACGAAGGCGCTGACGCCCAGCTGCGGATCGGCGCTACGCACCGTTCGCAGGACCATCAGACAGTACAGGAAGGTGGCCACGAACGTGCCCAGGGCCGCCTGATTGCCGCGGTCGCGCATGAAGTTGCCGACCAGGCGCGGACCGAACTGCTGGGAGGCGAGCGAAAGCCCGACCAGCGTCATCGAGAACACCACGCCTGCGACGGTGATGAGCGAGCCGGCCACGGTGCTGAGCAGGGCGCGCGCCCCGTCGGGATGGTTGAGCCCGCCCAGGACGGCCAGGCTGGGCAGCGCGCCCTGGGCGTACGAGCCGTCTATCGCCAGGGTCGCGGCCGACAGCAGGAGAGCGGCCACTGCCATCACCGTGGGCAGGAACCAGTAGCTCGAGCGAAGCCGATCCAGCCAGCCGAGAAGACGCGTTTGCACGGACCCTCCGTCCCGTCCCCGCCATGCACTTTTGCCCGGCCGGGACGGCCGTTTCCATGCTAGCAGCGCCGGCCTGGGCGACTCCCGGGCCCGGGCTCAGAGCACGTAGCGGCTCAGGTCTTCGCTGTCGACGATGCCCTCGAGCTTGCGGCGCACGTACGCCTCATCGATGGTGACCGTGCCGAGCTGCGTCCCGAAGGAGACGTCCTCCAGCACGGTCTCCAGGATGGTGTGCAGACGTCGCGCGCCGATGTCCTCGACGTCGCGGTTGACCCTCTCCGCGTACTCGGCGAGGGCGACGACCCCCGACTCGTCGAAACGGATGTGCGTGCCGTCCACCGCCAGCAGCTCCGTGTACTGCTTGGTGAGGGCGTGCCGCGGCTGCGTGAGGATGCGCTGGAAGTCGCCGGCCCCGAGCTCCTCGAGCTCGACGCGGATGGGGAAGCGCCCCTGCAGCTCGGGGATGAGATCGCTCGGCTTGGAGACGTTGAACGCGCCGGCGGCGATGAACAGCATGTGGTCGGTCTTCACCGGTCCCTGACGGGTGTTCACTTGCGTGCCCTCGACCACGGGCAGCAGGTCGCGCTGCACACCCTCGCCGCTGACATCGCTGCCGCCCGTCCCCTCGGAGCCGGCGATCTTGTCGATCTCGTCGATGAACACGATGCCCATGTTCTCGGCGCGGTACACCGCCTCGCGGCCAACGGCATCGTGGTCGATCAGGCGGCCGGCCTCCTCGTCCTCCAGCACGCGGCGTGCTTCGCGCACGCTGAGCGAGCGCCGGACGCGGCGCTGTGGCATGAGGTTCGAGAGCATGTCCTGGAGGTTGATGCCCATCTCCTCCATGCCCGGCATCATCACGCCGGAAGGCTTCTCGTCGGCTACCTCGACCTCGACCGAGCGGTCGTCGAGCTTGCCGGCGTCGAGGAGGATGCCCATGCGCTCCCTGCCCTCGGTCGTACCGCCGGGCAGCAGCGCATCCAGAAGCCGGTCCCGTGCTGCGGCTGTGGCGCTTCCACGCACCTCCTCCTTCTTCTCGGCCTCGACCATCGCCACCGCCGCGCGCACCAGGTCGCGCACGATCGACTCGACGTCGCGGCCGACGTAGCCGACCTCGGTGAACTTGGTGGCTTCCACCTTCAAGAAGGGCGCCTTCGCCAGGCGCGCCAGGCGCCGCGCGATCTCCGTCTTGCCGACGCCGGTCGGCCCGATCATCAGGATGTTCTTCGGGGTCACCTCGGCCTGCAGCTCCTCGGGCAGTCGGCGGCGCCGGTAGTGGTTCCTCAGCGCCACCGCAACGGAGCGCTTGGCCTTGTTCTGACCGATGATGTGGCGGTCGAGCTCCTCCACGATCTGCAGCGGCGTGAGCTCGGTTGCGCGGGCCAGTAGGGCATCGGCGCTCATGTGCGGGCCTCGCCTTCCTCCGTGGCCGCCTTGGACGCTCCGCCGGCCACCAGCACGGTGGCGTTGCCGCTGGTGTAGATGTCGATCTCGGCGGCGATGGCCAGCGCCTTGCGAGCGATTTGCTCGGCATCGAGGTCGGTCTCGCGCAGCAGCGCCGTGGCGGCCGCCTGCGCGTAGGGTCCGCCGGAGCCCACGGCGGCGACCGGCTCGTCGGGGGAGATGACGTCGCCGGCTCCCGACAGGGTGAGGATCTGCTCGTCGTCCGCAACGATCAGCATGGCCTCCAGGTTGCGCAGGGCGCGGTCGGTGCGCCACTCCTTGACCGTGTCCACCGAGGCCTTGAGCAGGTTTCCCTTGGCCGACGCCAGGTACCCCTCGAACTTGTCGAGGAGCGTGAAGGCGTCGCTGACCGCGCCCGCGAAGCCGGTGATCACGGCGCCGTCGGCGAGCGTGCGCACCTTGACGGCGCCGCTCTTCACGATGGTCTCGCCGAGGGTGACCTGGCCATCACCGGCGATGGCGGTCACGCCGTCCCGGTGGACGGCCACGATGGTGGTGCCGTGCATGCGGTCCATACGCCCAAGAGCCTATCAGAGCGGCGCCGGCCGGCGGGTATCCGTCGCCCGGGGTCCGACCTCGCAGTCGGCACACCGCTCAGCGAACCCGGAGCGGCCGCCTTGCCAACACCCCGATCTCCCTCCGGTCGCTCTGGTAACGGATCTCGTAGGCACCCGGTTCGGGCGGGACCTCGAGCGTCAGCGGCGAGCCCTCCCTGGTGTAGGTGTAGGGGCCGTATTTGCCATCCTGAGCGTCCACAGGCACGATGGTCAGGTAGTCCGACGGGCCGTTCGGGCCGGTCCACCGCACCTGGATGCGGTCGCCGGCGTCGGCGACGTCAGGGGCGTCGATGGTGACCGGCACGCCGGGCTCCACCTGCACCGCGACGCGGCCGAGCACCCGCGAGGGTTCCGCGTCGTTCTGGTAACGCAGCTCGTAGGAACCGGGCTGCATGGGCGCCTCCAAGGTGAGCGTCGACTGCGGCTCGGTGACGTAGGCATAGGACGCATACACGCCGTCTCTGGCTGACGCCGGCACGATCGTCACGTAGTCCGAGTGGTTCGCGGGGCCGCTGACGCGGACCTCGAAGCGCTCGCCGGCGCGCACGCTGGGAGCAGCCGTGAGCTCGATGGCGGCGGCCACAACGCGGATCGGGTAGGCGGCGAAGACGCGGCCGTGCGCGTCGGAACGGTCGGTGGAGTAGCGAAGCTCGTAGTCGCCCGGCACGAGCGGTGCGCGCAGCGTGAGCGGGCTGCCCTCCTTGGTGTACGCGTAGTCCTTGTAGGTCCCCTCCGGCGCGCCCTTCGGGACGATCGTGATGTAGTCGCTGACGGCGTCCGGTCCCGTCCAGCGGACCTGGAAGTCGGCGCCGGCGGTCACCTGCCCGGTCGCCTCGATGGTGATCGGCTTGGGCGGTAGCACCGTGAAACGTGTCCGTGCCAGCACCGTTCCGCGGTCGTCGTCGGACTGGTAACGCAGCTCGTAGGTGCCGGCATCGGACGGCGCCGTGAATGCGAGCGTCTTGCCCTCGTGGGTGTAGTGGTAGCTTCCGTACGTGCCGTCGGCCGCGTCTGGTGCCACCAGCGTCACGTAATCCTTGGGCCCATTCGGGCCGGTCCATGCCACCTTGAACGTGGCACCGGCGAACACCGCCTCGTCCACCACCTTGAGCGTGGCCGGGCTCGGCGTGACCGAGAGGTCGTGGCGGGCGGCGACGGTACCGGCGCTCAGGTAGCGGAGCTCCAGGCGGGTCGGCTCGAGAGGCGCCACCGCTTCGAGTTGGCTCACGTCCTGCACGTAGCCGACCAGGTCGCCGGCGGCGCTGTCTGGCGCCCCGGCGGGCACCGTGACGATGGCGTCGCCCGCCACCGGCTGACCCTGCCAGCGGACGGTGTAGCGCGTCCCTGCCGGCACCTCGGCCGGCGCGTCCAGCGTGACGGAGGCCGCCGTGATGGTGGGGGCTGCGGGCACCACGTCCTTGACCGCGCCCTGCAGGGCGGCGGCCAGGCTGGCAGCGTCGTCGGCGGCCACGAACGTGGCGACCTTGCCGAAGGCCGCCGCCGCCGGCGCGATCAGATCGAAGCCGATGACCCTGAGCTCAATCGGCGGCTGAGCGGCCGCGAGCGCCGCCACGGCCCCCGCCAGGTTGCCGGCACAGCCCTCCTCGCCGTCGGTGACCAGCACGATGAGGCGACGGCCGCCGCCGGGAGCGAAGTCCCCCACCGCTGCTTCTAGCGATCGCACGATGGGCGTGGCGCCGAGCGCCGTTACCGCGTCCACCGTGGTCTGCAGCGCGGCCTTGTCGACGCCTGCGAGCGGGACGAACAGCCGGGTGTCCTCGCACGCGCCGCTGGCGAGGGCGTCCACACGAGAGCCGTAGACCCTGAGCCCGACATCCAGGCCGGCATCAGGCAGGTTGCGGATGAAGTCCGACAACGCCTGCTTGGCGGCGTCGATGCGATACCTCCCGTCGGCGACACGGTTCCACATCGAACCGGAAGCGTCCAGAACGAGCTCGACCTGGGTTGTAGGCGTAGCTTGAGCCGAAGCGAGAACGACGGTGGCGAGCAGGCCAACGAGCAGCATGACCCGACGCATGACGTCCCTCCTGAGGAGACCGACCCCGCTCCAGTCTACTCGGCGGAGAGGCTCACCGCACGCCCCGGCGGCGTCGTCCGAATGCGCTCAGTACGTCCCGGGGCGACCGTCCGGAGGCGGGTTAGCATGGCGGCATGCTAGCCTACGCCTTCGCCGGGGGTTGGATCGAGCTGATCGTCGGTCCCATGTTCAGCGGCAAGTCCGAGGAGCTCATCCGCCGCGTCAACCGAGCCCTCATCGCCCGGCAGCGGGTGCAGGTGTTCAAGCCTGCCATGGACGACCGCTACATACCGGCGGCGGTGGCGTCGCACGACGGCCGCTCCGTGGAGGCGGTGCCTGTGGCGGACACGGCCGGCCTCCGCACCCTGCTCGATGACGACACGCAGGTCGTTGCGGTGGACGAGGGGCAGTTCTTCGACGAGGCGCTGGTGGCGCTCGCGCTCGAGCTCGCCGACGCCGGCAAGCGCGTGATCGTGGCGGGCCTCGACCTCGACTTCCGTGGTGAGCCGTTCGGGCCGATGCCGGCCCTGCTGGCCCATGCCGAGGTGGTGGAGAAACTCACCGCCATCTGCTCGTGCGGGCGCGCGGCCACGCGCACGCAGCGCCTCATCGGCGGCCAGCCGGCGCACTACGACGACCCCGTGATCCTCGTCGGCGCCGCCGAGAGCTACGAGCCGCGCTGCCGCGAGTGCCACGTCGTGCTGCGCAGCGAGCGGCCGGTGCCGCTGTTCGATCTGGCCTCGTGAGCGTTCGCGGGATCAGGGCTGGATGCGGCTGCCGTCGCGCGGGAAGGCGCGCGCGAAGCGGACGTTGGGGATGCCGAGCAGCAGGGCCGTGACGCGCTCGGCCCCGGCCGCGAAGCCGCCGTGCGGCGGCATGCCGTGGCGGAACACGTCCAGGTAGCCGCGGAAGGCCGCCGGGTCCATGTGGCGCTTGCGGAGCTCCGCCACCAACATGTCGTGCTGGTGGACACGCTGCCCGCCCGAGGTGATCTCCACGCCGCGGAACAGCAGGTCCAGGCCGCGGGTGAGCTCACCATCTTCCTCCGGGTAGGTGTAGAAGGGCCTGGCCGACTGCGGGAACTTCGTCACGAAGACGAAGTCGCTACCGTGCTCCTCGCGCGCCCAGCGCCCGAGCAGGCGCTCCGCCTCGGGGTCGAGGTCCTTGCCGCCGGTGTGATGCCCGAAGCGCTCGGCCACCAGCTCGCGCGCCTCCAGCAGCGGGATGCGCGGGATCGGGGCGTCGACGTCGGGCACGCTTGCCTCCAGCAGCTCGAGCTGCGGCGCACAGCGCTCGGCCACGGCCACCATCATCGCCTTGAACAGCCCCTCCTGGAGGTCCATGACGTCGTTCTCGTCGTCGATGAAGCCGAACTCCACGTCGAGCGACAGGTACTCGGCGAGGTGTCGCGTGGTGTGGCTGGGCTCCGCCCTGAACACCGGAGCCACCTCGTAGACCCGTTCGAACACGGCCACCATGATCTGCTTGTAGAGCTGAGGTGACTGGGCCAGGTAGGCGCGTTTGCCGTAGTAGTCCACCTCGAACAGGTTCGCGCCGCTCTCGGCTCCGGCCGCCACCAGCTTGGGCGTGAACACCTCGGTGAAGTCGCGCGCGTCGAGGTAGGCGCGGAAGGCGGCCACCAGCTCGGCCTGGACCTTGAGCACCGCCTGCGCCTTGAGGCCGCGCACGGTGACCTGGCGGTACTCGAGCAGCGTCTCGGGGCTGACGTGCCACTCCTCCTTGGGGATCTCGACCGGAGGTGGCGTGAGAGCGCGGCTGAGGACCTCGAGGTCCGACGCATGCACTTCGACGCCGCCGGGTGCCCGCTCGTTCGCCACCACGGTGCCGTGGACGCGCACACAGCTCTCGTGAAGCGGCAGCTGCGTCTTCTCGAACACGCACTGGACCAGGCCGCTGCGGTCGCGTAGGAGCAGGAACTGGATGCCGCCCAGGTCGCGCCGGTTGTGGACCCAGCCCTGCAGCGTCACGGGCTCGCCCACGTGCGTCGCCAAAGCTCGGGTCAGCGTTCTCGACTCCATCACGGTCTGCATCGCTCGCTCCTGAAACGAAACACCCCGAGGGCGCGCCTCGGGGTGTGAACCGGGCCGATTCGCGGCCTACGCCCCGAGCTGCCTCGTGCCGGGATTGGCGTCATGGCGAGCCGGGCGCGCGCTGGTCATGGGCGGTAATCTAGCAGGCGCCCGCAATCATGTCAACGGCGCGGCCTCCACAGCGCGCGCGTCAAGGCGCAGACCACGTGGCGATCGGCCTCGGGGCGCGTCACGGTCACTCGGCCGCTTCGAGCGCCGCGGCGGCGTACACCGCTTGCACCAGCGGCGTCAGGGTGCTGGTGGAAGCGAACTCGTCGGGCGTCAGCCAGGCATGGGCATCGTGTTCCGGCGTGCGCCGCACCTCGCCGCTCACGGCGTCGGCGCGGTAGACGATCACCACCATCGGCTCGCCGGCGCGCGTCGCCTGGTAGGCGGTGACGGGCTGCCGGTGGACGCGTACGCGAAGGCCGCACTCCTCGGCGATCTCGCGCGCGACCGCCACGGCAGGGTCCTCGCCCAGCCGTAGCCTTCCCGAGAGCGTCTCCCACAGCCCCGGGCCGGCGTCGCGAGTCGCTGAGCGGCGCATGGCCAGCACGCGTCCCTGCCGGAACACGGCGGCGGCCACGGCCACGACGTAGTGCTCGGTCAGCTCGCCGTCGCTCAGGTCGTCGCTTTTCGGGTCCGTCACCCAGGCCCCCGTTCCGCGGCGCGCCGGCCCGCCGCCTTCAGGCTCACCCGGGCCGGCCACCGCCGCCCGACGAGGCTGAGCGCGTCGGGCGTAGCGCCCCGCCCGGTCCCGCTGGGGTCAGGACGTGCCGGATGCGAGCGTCGTCGCCGGCGCGTCTGACGCCCGCACGGCATCGAGGGCGCGGAGAACGTCGTCGAGCAGGTCGGCACCGTCCTCGATGCCGACCGACAGGCGCACCAGGCCGTCGCTGATGCTGTGGCGGTTGCGGGCCTCGGGCTCCAGCAACTGGTGGGTGGTGCTGGCAGGATGCGTGGCGAGCGACTCCACGTCGCCCAGTGACACGGCCTGCGTGAAGAGCGTCAGCCGGTCGAGGAAGCGGGCTGCGGCGGGCGCACCCCCATGCAGCTCGAGTGCCAGCATGCCGCCGAAGCGCGCCATCTGGCGTCCGGCGAGGGCGTGCTGCGGGTGCTGCGGCAGGCCCGGATAGTGCACGGCGGCCACGGCCGGGTGGCCGAGCACGCCGCGAGCGAGCGCCTCGGCGTTGTCGCAGTGGCGCTCCATGCGAATCGGCAAGGTCTTGACCCCGCGAAGAAGCAGGAAGCTCTCGAAGGCCCCGAGCACCGCCCCCACGTGGCGGAGGCCGTGGCTCCGCAGTTCGGTGACGAGCTCGGCCGGGCCCGCGATCACGCCCGCGACGACGTCGCCATGACCGCCCAGGTACTTGGTGGCGGAGTGGACGACCACGTCGATGCCGTGCTCGACGGGCCGCGTCAGGTATGGGGTGGCGAAGGTGTTGTCCGCCACCGTCAGGATGTCCTTGCCACGGGCGCTGGCCGCGACCAGGTCGAGGTCGTGGATGGTCAACGTCGGATTGGTCGGCGTCTCGAGGTAGATCATGCGCGTGGCGGGCGAGATGGCGCCTGGCAGGTCCGTGTCGTCGACGTCGCGACGCCGGATGCCGTAGGGCGCCAGCACGTCGCGCAACAGCCCATCGGTGCCGCCGTAGAGCGGGCCGAGCGTGAGTATCTCGTCGCCCGGGCGCAGCAGGCTGAGCATGAGCGCGCTGATCGCCCCCATGCCGGAGGCGAACGCCACGGCGTCCTCGGTGCCTTCGAGGGAGGCGATCTTGGTCTCGAAGGCGCGCGTGGTGGGGTTGCCGATGCGGCTGTACAGGTAGCCCTCGGCGTCGCCCGAGAACAGGGCCGCGCCGCGAGCGTGGGAGCCGTAGCTGAAGGTGGACGTCTGGTAGATCGGCGTGGCGTGCGCGCCGGTGCCCGGGTCGGGGCCCTGGCCGTCGTGGACCGCGCGGGTTGCGAAGCGATGGCGCCGTTCGCTGCTCATGGATGCGCTCCTTGTCTCCATTGAAGCAGATGGCCGTGGTGGCGCGCGGTGTTGTTCCCACACCTGTACACGCGCGTCACAGCGGCTCGAGCCAGAGCGTTTGCCAGGGCTCGAGCGTCAGCTCGCCGCTCAGCGTGCGCTCGCCGCCGGTCAGCAGGTCGCGGGCGGTGCCGTTGAGCTCGGCGTTACGGAGCCGCTGGGCGCGGTCCGAGAGGTTGTGCAGGCACCACGCCGTGCGGCCGGCGGCTGTCCGCAGCAGCGCGAACACGCCGCCGTCCGCATCCAGTACCTGCTGTTCACCGAACGGGTCGAAGGCGGGGTGGCCGCGCCGCGCCCTCAGCAGGGCCGACAGCGACGCAAGCACGCGGGCGCGTCGACCCTCGGCATCGGCCAGCTCCGAGCTCAGGCGCCCCAACGCGAGCTTCTCGCGGTTGATGCTGCGGGCGCGGCCGGTGCGCGTCACCTCGTGCGGGGCGCCGCGTGAGCCGAGCAGGCTGTGGGCATACACCGCCGGCACGCCGGCAATGGCGAGCATCACGGCGTGGGCGGTGGCGAAGCGCCGCACGCTGGTGGCGACCGGGTCGTCGGGCGCCGTGAGGGCATCGAAGTAGTTGATGTTGAGCTCGTAGGGTCGCTCGCCGTCCGGCGCCGAGCGCCACGACACCTGCCCGCCTCGCGCCAGCGTGACCTCCGCCAGACGGGCGGCGGCGGCGTCCTCGACGAGCCCCTCGAGCGCACGCAGCCCCACCCCGTCGTGCGACGCCAGGAAGTTGAAGAAGGCGGTCTCGCGTGACGGCGTCGCCAGCCCGGCGGCCCATCGCCGCAGCGCCGCGGCGTCGCCGCTCAGCGCCGTGTGGAGGACCAGGGGCGGCAGCGCGAAGTTGTACACCAGCTGTGCCTCGTCGTGGCCGTCTCCGAAGTACGACACGTTCTCTTCATGCGGCACGTTGGTTTCGGTCAGCACCGTCACCCACGGGGCGGCCGCCTCCAGCACGGCGCGCAGCACCTTCAGGACCAGGTGCGTCTGCGGCAGGCTGGCGCAGCGCGTGCCCAGCTCTTTCCACAGATAGGTGACGGCGTCCAGCCGCAGCGCCTCGGCGCCGCGCGAGACGTAGTGCAGGAGGACCCTGGCGACCTCCTCGAGGACCGCGGGGGTGGCGTAGTCGAGATCCACCTGGTCGGGTCCGAAGGTCGTCCACAACGATACGGTGCGGCCGTCTGCCGTGTCGAAGGGGGTGGCCAGGGGCGTGGTCCGTGGCCGCACCACGGCGCTGACGTCCGCCTCGGGGCTCAGGGTGCGGAAGAAGCCCTCCGCCGCCGGATCGCCTGCGAGGAACCGCGCCAGGTAGCCGCTCGAGGCCGAGGCGTGGTTGATCACGGCGTCGAACATCAGGCGGTGGTCCGCCGCGAGCGCCGCCACGTCGTGCCAGCTGCCCAACCTGGGGTCCACCTCGTCGTAGTCGATCACGGCGAAGCCGTCGTCCGACGAGGCCGGGTAGAACGGCAGCAGGTGAACACCCGACAGCGTGCCCGCCAGCGGTCCGCGCAGCACGCGCGCGAGCGTGGCGAGCGGTGCCTCGCCGGGCGCCTGCACGTGGTCCGGGTAGGCGATGAGGAAGGCGTCGCGTGCGCTCAGGCGCCGGCCCGGCGGCACCGGCCGCCGGGGGTGCGCGGCTCGGAACGACGCGGCCCGGCGCTGCAGCGCGGCCGCCACGGCGTCGCCTGCCTCCCCGTAGAGCGCGCGCAGGTGCGCGCGCGTCGCCGGCGTCAGGCGGCCCGGTGCGGCTGGCACGGCAGGGCGCGGCTCACCGCGCCGCGGCGAGCGGCAGCGGCTCGACCAGCTCGAGGGCCAGCGCCGCGCTCCACGAGAAGTCGCTGGCGCCGGCTGGCGTGCCGTCGCGCGGGTCGTAGTACTCGAAGAAGCCCGCGGACGCCATCAACGCCAGGCTGTCCTGCCGCACCTGCTCGGCCAGCTCCCGATAGCCGTAGCGCTCGAGCCCCTGCATGACCATCCAGTTGATCAGGATCCACACTGGCCCACGCCAGTAGCGGCGGGGCTCGTAGAAGTAGTTGTTCTTGGCCTGGGACGGCACGCGGAAGCGGCTGTGGGCGTCCGGTGCGTACTCCTCGGGGTTCTCGAGGTGGGCGCCGACCAGGACCTCGGCCTGGGCGCGGTCGGCGAGGCCGGCGTACAGCGCCATGAAGGTCGCGACGCCGTTCTCGCGTACGGCCTGGTGGTGGCGCGCATCGTAGGCGAAGTAGAGGCCTTCCTCGTCGTCCCACAGCTTGTTGTTGTACGCCCGCCGAAGCCTGAAGCGCCAGCGCTCGATCTCGCTGGTCGGCTCGCCGATCTCCTCGGCCAGCGCGATCAGGTCCTCGTGGGCCTGGTAGGCCACGGCGTTGAAGAGCGTGTCCTGCACGAGGAACGGCGAGCGCGCATACATGATCTCGGGGTCGTATCCCCAGTGCCGGAAGCGATCGATGAGGTAGACGAAGCGTTCGTAGTCGGCGTGCTGCGGACGCTCCTCCTCGGACACGTGGCGGCTGTCGCGGCGCTGGTAGGCCGGGACCTGGGACGGCGTGACCTGCATCAGAGCCTGCACGAAGCGGGCGGCGTTGTCGGTTCCGGACTCCCAGGGATGCACGATGGCGACGAGGCCCGTTCCCTCCGGGTCGCGCGCGCGGTGCAGCCAGCGGTGCCAGCGCAGCAGGGCCGGGTAGACCTCACGGATGAAGTCGAGGGAGGCCTCCCGGTCGTGGGCGCGCCGGTGCATGCGGCGCACGCAGGTCGCCAGGAGCGGCGGCTGGATGAGTCCGGAGGTGTGCACGCCAGGCGGTGCAGCGACGCTCTGTTCGATCTCCCAGAAGTCGGGCCCCGGGAAGTAGTCCGACGAGCCGTTGTGGTACACCACGTGCGGGATCATGCCGTCGAGCCACTGGCCCCGCAGCAGCGAGCGCACTTCCTTGCGGGCGCGGGCCTCGTCGAAGTGGCTGAGCCCCATGGCCACAAGGGCCGCGTCCCAATTCCACTGATGTGGGTACTGGTAACGGCCGGGCTTGACGAAGTCGCCCACGTCGTTGGCCGTCAGCGTCGTGCGGGCGCGCTCGAGGAACTCTGCCAGGGCGTCCTCCGTCGGGAAGGGACCGTTGCCGGGGGCCGCTTCCTCCACGCCGGTACTCTAACCCAGCCGTGACGATGGCGTCGGACGGTTCACCCCTTGACGCCGCCCGCCGTGAGCCCGGCGATCAGATAGCGCTCGAACCAGAAGAACAGCACCATGATCGGCACGGTCACGATCACCGCGCCGGCCATCAGGAACTGGCGCGGGACCTCCTGCGAGTTCAGGCTCACCATGCCGCGCGACAGCGTGAAGATGGCGGGCGAGTCGAGGAACATGAACGCGAAGAGGAACTCGTTCCAGGCGATCATGAACACGTACAGCCCGACCGAGGCGAGCGCGGGTAGCGACAACGGCAGGGTGATGCGTGCGATCACCCCCAGGCGGCTGCAGCCGTCGATCAGGCCGGCCTCCTCCAGGTCGCTCGGCAGCGTCTGGAAGTAGCTCCGGAGCATGTACAGCGCGACTGGCAGGGTGGTGGCGGGGTAGACGATCAGCAGGCCCGGCAGCGTGTCGCGCAGGCCCAGCTGGGTGAACACCGAGTACAGCGGGATGACGAGCACGATGGCGGGGAACATGTAGATGAGAAGGATCGAGCGCGACAGCAGCTCACGGCCCCTGAAGCGCAGGCGGGTGACGGCGTAGGCGCCCAGGATCGACAGAACCAGTGTGACGGCCACCGTCACCACCGCCACGACGGTGCTGTTGAAGATGAAGCGACCGAAGTGGAAGGTCGTGAGCACCTCGCGATAGCCGACGAAGAGCTTGCCGAGGGACTGATGGAGGTTGATTCCCAGGAAGGTCGGGCGCTGCAGCATCTCGGCGCGGCTCTTCAGCGACGAGACCACCATGAAGTAGAAGGGGAAGGCCACCACCACGCCGAAGAACGTGAACCCCACCGCGCGCACGATGCGCAGCAGCAGCGCCTCCAACTCGTTCCGGGTCGGCCGCTTCAAGGCGATGCCGCGCAGCCCGTAACGCGTCAGGTGCGCCGCGAAAAGCATCGCGACGACGGCGGCCGCCACGCCCCACACCGGCTCGATGCGGGTGCCGCCCAGTGGCAACCCGCGGCTCGCCGCCAGCCACAGCGCGGCGCTCCCTGCTCCCGCCGCCAGCGCGGCCACGGCGCGCGTGTCGCGCTCGCCGCGCCAGTGCGCGAGCACCACCCCCATCACGGCTCCCAGGGCCAGCGCGGTTCCCAGGTGGGTCGTGGTGTCGAGCCCCCCCACCACGGTCGCCGTCAGGGACCAGCCGCCAACGCTGAGCGCGCACGCCAGCGCCCCGACGGCGGTGGCCAGGAGGGTGCCGAGGAGGCCGGGACGGCTCGCCGCCCGCCGGCCGCTCGAAGGGCCATGCGTCGCCGGCCTCATGCCTCGCCCCCAGGCGCGTAGCGGAAGTACAGGACCATGAACGCCGCCAGGATCACGAACAGGGTCACCGCCACCGCAGCGCCGGCGCCCAGGTCGGCCAGGGCGAAGGCCTGGTCGTAGACCTGCACCGTCAGCGTCTTGGTGCCGGCGGCCCCGCCGGTCAGCAGGAAGATGTCGTCGAACTTGTTGAACGTCCAGATGAACCTGAGCAGGAACAGCGTGGATAAGATACCCACCAGTTGCGGCAGGGTGATGAACCAGAACTGCTGGAGCGGGCTGGCGCCGTCGACCTGGGCCGCCTCGTACATGTCGCGCGGGATGGCCTGGAAGCGCGCCAGGATGAAAAGGAACGCGAACGGGAAGTAGCGCCAGGCCTCGAAGGCGATCACCGTGGAAAGCGCCAGGGGAAGCGCCACGTGGAGCCCGAATGCCTGTAGCTCGAAGCTGCGCTGGCTGAGGAAAGCAACGGCGTGGCCGAGGATGCCGAAACGCTGACCGAGCGCGTTGGCGGCGCCGGAGAGCGGGTCGAGCAGGAACGCCCAGGTGAACGTCACGGCGATGACGGGAGCCACGTACGGAAACAGGAACAGCCCGCGCAGGAGCCCCTTGCCGGCGAAGTCGGCATTGAGCAACTGGGCGGCGAACAGCCCGAGCAGGATCGAGCCGATGGTGCCGAAGACGGTGTAGGCGAGCGTCACCCACAGCGCCGGTAGGAACTCCGTGCCGGCGAGCACCTTGCGGAAGTTGGCGAGGGTGAAGCGCAGGTTGGTGAGCACATTTGGCGCGCGGGCTCGCATGCTGGCGCCGGCGTCCGTGGGTTGCGGCGCACCAGCGGCGATGTAGGCGGCGGTGGCACGAAATCGCAGGTCGAGATTCAGGCGGTGTCCACCCTGCCAGTCGCCAAAGGCACACGCCAGTCGCGGCGCCTGGAAGGCGCAACGCGGGTCCAGGTCGAGCGGCTCGAGCCCTGCGGGCAGCACGTCGAACAGCGCCACGTCCTGGATGCGCGTGGCCTGCGAGCTGTTGCGCATCTGGTAGCGCAGGACCAGCGTGTCCCCGGCGGCGGTCGCCGGCTGCAGCACGCGCACTCGCAGCAGCGGGCGCGGCGCCCGCAGGTCGGCGAGCTTGACGGGCTTGACGCTGATCCACACGTTGGCGGCCACCGGGAACAGCACGATGGCGAAGACGATGAGCAGCGTCGGCGCCAGCATCCAGAAGGCGAGCCGGGCTTCCCTCGCCGCCAGCGTCGGCCTGCGAGCGCGCCTCATGAGCCCTCCCTAGGCCACCCGCCGGAATAGGCAGGGCGGGGGCAGGACCGCGCGCCGCCGCCCCCGCACCGTCTCACAGCGTCATTCCAGCGCGCTGATACGCTGCTGCAGCAACGCAGCGGTGTCCGTCGCGCTGCGCTCGCCGTCCAGGAAGCTCCGCACCAGCTCGGTCATGACGCGGCTGCCGTACATGCGGCCGATGATCGCCCCTTGACCCTTGCTGTAGGCCCAGCGGCTGCCGGTGTCCAGGCCTTCGACGATGTTGTTGATCACGTCGGGTCCGTAGAACTGCGACATGGGTGCCTTGCGGTCCACGCCCATCGGGAGCTGCGCCCAGCCTTCGACGTAGGCGGTCGGCTGCGCGGCCGTGCCGCGTCGCACCGGGAAGAACCCCTCGGGGGCGAAGGACAGCCAGTCGAGGTAGCCGTCCGACAGCAGGTACTGCACGAAGTCCTGCGCCTTGGCGGTGTCGGCGTCGACGGTGATGCCCAGGTAGGTGCCGCTCGCCCAGCCGGCACCCGCGGGGTTGCTGGGTCCGGCGACGCGCGTGACGAAGCCGCTGTTCTCAGCCAGCTGCGGGCTCGTGGGGTCTGCGTACGCCGTCACCGGCACGGCGTCGCGCAGGCCGGCGAGCTCATCGAGGATGAACGGCGACCACATGACCATGGCCGCCTTGCCGGCCAGGTACAGCTCGCGCGACTGCTGCCAGTAGAGGTTGCCGGGCGGGCTGGCATCCACGAGCTGCTTGTAGAAGTCCAGCACCTCGACGGTCTTGGCCGGGTCGAGGCTGACGTGGCCGTCCGGTCCGATGAGGGTGACGCCGTCGGCCAGGAAGAACTCCTCGAGGACCTGCATCATGTAGTCGTTGTTGACGTCGGTGGCGGCCACGAAGCCGAACATGTCGGGCGGGTTGCCCAGCGCCTTGACGGCGGCGAGGATGTTGGCGAAGGTGGTGGGCGGCTGCAGCCCGGCCGCTGCGAAGAGGTCCTTGCGGTAGACGATGAGCTGGGTCCAGCCGCTGATGGGCACCAGGGCCGTGTCCCCGTGGAAAGCGACCAGATTGAGGGCGCCGGGCGCGAAGGTGCCACGCCCGAGACGATCGACGACCTCGTTGGCCGCGGCGGTGTCGAAGATGCCGGCGTCGGCCCAGCCGATGGTCTGGCTGAGCGGCGTGAGGATGACGTCGGGCAGCTCGCCGGCCGAGAATGCGGCCGTCACCCGCGGTCCCAGGTCGCTCTCCTCGACCGGTACGAGCTGCACGCTGGTCCCGGTCTTGGCCTGGTAATCGGCCACGATCTGCTGCTGCTTCGCCATGCGCTCGGGTTGGACCTCAGTGGTCCAGAACACGAGCTGCGCGGACGCTAAGCCCGACGCCAGCAACAGGGCGAGGCCCAGTTTGATGAGCCACGAACGCTTCATCGATCCCTCCTAAGGTGTGAACGTTCGATTGGGTTGTGCGTTCAACGTGGCAGCCTGGTTCCCTCCTTCCGCAACGGCTAGACGATGCCACACCTTGCGGCGGTGGCGGGACCGCGAGCGATCGAGCGTGTGATTTGGGAGTGGGTGCTCGTCTGGCGCCAAACGCCGGAGGTGAGGTGCCGGTTCGTTACTTCGAGTATGGCGGTGGTGGCGGCGGCCGTCAATTGGGCGAACGACCCGGATGCGTCAGGGGAGCGCCTCGCCCCATTCGACCACCACCGCCACCGTGCCCGATCGCACGGTGATCCGCGGGCCTCCGGGCAGCCCGGGAGTCGCAGAGGCCTGGTTCGACACGCCCAGCCCGACGCCGAAAGCCAGCCGCGCGGAGGCGAGCTCGAAGCGCGCGCCCAGCACGTCGACGACGGCGTCGCCGTCGAGCGCCAGAAGGCTGAAGAGGGTGGCGTCCGGCAGGGTCAGCTCCACGCTGTCGCCGGCGACGAGTGGCCGCACCTCGTGCGGGCCGCCGAACAGGCGCACATCCACGCCTTCTCGCCTCAGGCGCGCGCCGATGAGGAGTGCGGCGAGGGTCTGGTCGAGGCGCCCGCCGAACACGCCGGCAAGGACCAGCTCGCGCGCGCCGCGGTCGACCGCGGCCTGCACCGCCAGCTCCAGGTCGAGCTCGTCCTTGTCGCGAGGGTACTCGAGGCGCGGCAGGGCCGGGTGGGCGCCGCGCTGCTCGTCGGAGGTGCTGTCGAAGTCACCGACCCAGAGGTCGGGCGTCAGGCCGAGGGCGTCGGCAAGGGCGACGCCGCCGTCGGCCGCCACCACCAGGTCGACGTCGGCCAGGGCGGCCCGGAGGGGGGCGCCGGCCTCGTCCGGCCCGCCGGCCAGCACGGCGGCCTTGACGGCGGGCGGCGCACTCACGCCTCCTCCAACGGCAACCACGCATCGCCGGGGACGTGGATGCGCAGCTCGTCGCCTTCGGCCGGCGGGTCGTGGAGCTCGCGCGCGTAGCCTTCCCAGGACAGCTCGAGCGACCACGTCGGGAGCGTCAGGTCGAGCTGCCAGCGAAGGCCGTCTCGCCTGGAGCGCAGGACCGTGGCCGACGTTACGGTGCCGTCGTCGGCCGCGGCCCCCTGCGCGGGCGGCGCGCCAGTGTCGGCCGGCAGCAGGCTGGTCAGATCGACGCGCAGCAGCACGGTGTCGGCCCGCGGCGCGCCGGGGACGGACGCCAGCGCGTCCCCGGAGTAGAGGTTGCGGTGCCCCAGGAAGCGAGCCAGCCAGCCGCTCCGGGGACGTTCGAGGACCTCCTCGCGCGTGCCCACCTGGGTGATGCGCCCCGCCCGCATGATCGCGACGCGGCGGGCGATGGCGAACGCCTCGGACTGGTCGTGCGTGACGTAGACGGCGCGGACCGGTAACGACGACAGCAAGGCGTGAAGCTCCTCTTTGAGGCTGTCGCGCAGGTTCTGGTCGAGGTTCGACAGAGGCTCGTCCAGCAGCAGCACCTCGGGGCGCGGTGCCAGCGCACGCGCCAGCGCCACACGCTGCTGCTGGCCGCCCGACAGCTGCTGCACGCGGCGGCTCTCGTAGCCCTCCAGCCCCACCAGCGTCAGCAGCTCGCTCACGCGTCGGCGCTGCTCGTCGCGACTCCAGCGCAGCTCCACCAGCCCGAACGCCACGTTCTTGGCCACGTCCAGGTGCGGGAACAGTGCGTAGTCCTGGAACACCATGCCGAAGCGACGTCGCTGCGGTGGCAAGGCCGTGATGTCGGCGCCCTCCAGCGTCACGCGGCCCGCGTCCGGCGCTTCGAGACCGGCCATCAGCCTGAGCAGCGTGCTCTTGCCGCAGCCGCTGGGACCCAGCAGCGCGAGCGTCTCGCGCTCGCCGAGCTCCAGGCTCACGCCGTCCACGGCGCGCGTCGTACCGTAGTGCTTGCGGAGCTCTTCCAGACGCAGGCTCATGGAATCCGGAGCATCATACCGTCGCCTGCGCGGCGTGGCGACCGTTGCACCCTCCGCTCATGGCCGCGGTGCGCCGCGTTACGACCCGGGGGTTGCCGGCTACGCTGGCTGCTCGCGTCGTTCACACCATCCACCTCCAGGCTCAGAACTCGCTGCGCCCGCGCCGCTGCAGGAGCATCATCGCGGCTCCCGTGACCAGCATGAGCACGAGCGCCAGAGCCATCGCCGCGCCGTAGTGCTGGGGGCCGGGTCGACCCAGGCGGTCGTAGATGGCGACCGGGAGGGTGGCGTAGTCGGGACGCACCAGCAGCAGGGTCGCCCCGAACTCGCCCATCGAGACCGCGAACGCGAAGCTCGCTGCGGTGAGCATGGCGGGCCCGAGCTGCGGAAGCTCCACCCGCCTGAGGACGTGCCAGGGACCCGCACCCAGGGTGGCGGCGGCGGCCTGCAGGCTGGGCTCGAGGCCGCGCAGAGCGGGCAGCAGCGTTCGCGCCACGAACGGGAAAGCGATCAGGGCGTGTGCCAGGGGGATGCCCCAGGGGTGGGCGACCAACACGGGGAAGGCGAGCAGGTAGCCGAAGCCGAGCGTGATGGGGCTGGTCGCGAGCGGCAGCAGGCTGAGCTGGTCGAGCACGTGCCAGCGGCCGCGTGCCACCGCATACGCGAATGCGAAGCCCACCACCAGCGCCAGCGCCGTGCTCGTGCTCGCGAACAGCAGTGAGTTGCGGAGCGCCAGGCCCAGCGACGCGAAGCCGATGATGCTGCTGGGGTGGGCGGCCAGGCGGAGATTCTCGAGCGAGGGGAAGCGCCCGCCAGCTCCCTGAAGGGCCTGCACGGCCAGCGCCAGCAGCGGCGACAGGATGAGGGCGCCCGCGATCAGCAGGTTGAGACCCAGCACCGCGCGCGCGCCGCCGCGCGGGCGGGGAAGCGCCTCGGCGCGCCCGGGCAGGGGCACGGCCAGCCGGGCTTGCATGCGCGTATACAGCAACGTGACAGCGCTCACCACGATGAGCTGCGCGAGGACCAGAACGGCGGCCTGGCCGAGCGCCAGCAGGTGCGCGGTGAGCTGGTAGATCTCGACCTCGAGGGTCGCCAGCCGCGGCGTCGGCGCCAGGATCAGGATGACCCCGAAGCTGGTGAAGCAGAACAGGAATACCAGGGTTGCGGCGGCGAGCAGCGCAGGCAGGGCAAGCGGCAGGCTGATCCGCAGTGTGGCCCGCCAGGCGCCCGCTCCCAGCGTGCTGGCAGCCTCCAGGAGGCGCGGCGCCGCGCCCTCGAGGAAGCCTCCGACGACGCGCACGACGATGGCGTAGTTGTAGAACACGTGCGCCAGCAACACCAGCAGCAACGTGTCGCGAAGGTCGACGCCGAGCAGGCCGCGCGGTCCGAACAGGGCCAGGAAGCCGATGCCCGCCACCACCGTGGGCATCACGAAGGGGATCGTGAAGGCGGCGGTGAGCATGCGCTTGCCCGGGAAGTCGTAGCGCGCGAAGAGCAGCGCCCCCGGGAGTCCCAGCGCGACCGTGAGCATCGTCGACAGCAGCGCCTGACCGGTCGTGAAGCCCAGGCGCTGCCAGTAGAAGGGATTGGACCCCACGCCGGCCAGGGCGCTCGTGTCCGTGACGCTCCGGCCCAGGATCATGCCTAGTGGCAGCAGGAAGAAGGCCGCCAGGAAGGCCGATGCCGCGACGCCCAGGAGGGTGCTGACCCAGCTCGGTCGCATCGCTCGCGGCCTAGCCCGGCCGGTGCCGCGGCCCGGGGCGGGACGCGCGCGCGTGAGGCTTGCGTAGCCCCGCCCGCAGGTCCGGTGCGGACGCAGCCACGATGGTCGACGGACCGGCTCTCATGAGAGCCGGTCGCGGCCGGGGGCCGGTTTCATGAGCCGCGGAGCGCCGTGTGGGACGGTGCCTAGCACGTCCGGGCTGATGTCCCCTAGACAAAGTGGGCCGGTGTCAGGTACAACTCTCGCGTGGAGCCGACGACCGGGGCACCGGCCGTTAGGCATGCGAGGAGGCACGCCATGCTCCGCTGGTTGAGAAGGATACGCTTGCGTCCCAAGGCTCGGCCGACGCGCGCAGTCGCCCGTTCGATACGGCATGAGCGCGCGGTGCTCGAGAGCTGGGCCAGGCGCACGACGAACGACCGTTTCAAGCTGCCTTGACCCGCCGCCCAGCGAGGCGTGACGGGAGTGTCGGGACGCCCTTCGGGGCGTCCCGACATCATGATGTCCTCCCCGTGCCGCCCGCGATCCGTGGGGCGGCGCTATCATCGCAGCCGGGCCGGGCTGCCGCCCGCCCGGGGAGCGCCCATGGGACATGCCGTTCAGACGCGAGATCCGCGAAGCCGCCCGCGTATGCGTCCACCGGAAGCGCGCGGCTCGGCGCTGGTGGGCGCCATCCCCGCGCTGCGGGCGGATGCACCGCGGTTCCTGGTGCGTTCGCGCGCGCAGCTGGGCGACGTCTTCAGCTTCCGCGTTGGGCCCCGGCGGCGCCTCTTCGTCGCCGCTCCCGACGACATCGAGCGGATACTGGTCGGGAACAACGCCAACTACCGTAAGCACAGCGTGTACCGCAAGATGCGTCCGCTGCTGGGCAACGGCCTGCTCACCAGCGACGGCGAGAGCTGGCTCCACCAGCGACGCCTCATCCAGCCGGTGTTCCACCGCCGTCGCGTCGAGGCCTTCGCGGACGTCATGGTCGACACCGCCGTGGCCAGGCTCGACGAGCGCTGGGCGGAGGCGTCGCGCACCGGGCGGCCGCTCGATGTGGCGGCCGAGATGATGCGTCTCACGCTCACCATCGTGGGGCGGACGCTGTTCTCCGCCGACGTGTCGGGCGAGGCGGAGCGCGTGGGCGCCGCGCTGACGGTGTCGCTGCGCCATGCCAACGCCCGAATGCGCGCCGTACTCGACGTCCCCGAGGGCGTTCCCACCCCCGCCAACGTGCGCTTCGCCCGTGCCAGGGGGGAGCTCGACGGTCTGGTATTCGGTCTCGTCCGTGATCGCCGCGCGCGCGGCCTGGCGTCGGCACCGAACGACCTGCTCACGCTGCTGCTGCAAGCGCGAGACGCGGAGACGGGCCAGGGGATGAGCGACGCTCAGATCCGCGACGAGGCCATGACGCTGTTCCTGGCCGGCCATGAGACGACGGCCAACGCGCTCACCTGGACCTTCCTGCTGCTGGCTAGGCATCCACTCGAGCGCCGTCGCCTCGAGGCGGAGCTCGACACCGTGCTGGCCGGGCGGCCGCCGGGCGCGGGCGACCTCGGCGCGCTCGCTGTGAGCGGACGCGTGGTGAAGGAGGCCATGCGCCTCTACCCGCCGGCATGGGCGATCGGGCGGCGCAGCCTGGAGGCCGACGTGCTCGGCGGCTACGACATTCCCGGCGGGACCGACGTGCTCATCAGCGCCTACGTCACCCACCGACACCCGGGGTTGTGGGACGACCCGGAGGGATTCGACCCGGACCGCTTCCTGCTCGAGCGCGAGCGCGCCCGTCACCGCATGGCGTACATCCCGTTCGGTGGCGGGCCCCGCCTGTGCATCGGCAATGGCTTCGCCATGATGGAAGCGACGCTCGTCCTCGCCGCGGTGGCGCAGCGCTACCGCCTGACGCTGGTGTCGGGCTCGGACGTGCGTGCCGAACCGACCGTGACGCTCAGGCCGCGGCACGGCCTGACGATGCGCGTCCACGCCCGCTAGCGTACCGCCGAGGGCGCGCGTCCCTGCTGCACCACGGCCGTCCATTGCTCGATCCAGTGCCGCTCCCCTGCGGCGATCGCCGCAGGGCTGAGATCGGCGACCTGCGCCCCGCCGGGAACCGGGCTGTACTGCGTGAATGCCTGCGGCACGCTGGCCCCCTCGACCACCGGGTAGACGAACATGTTGAGGGGCATGTCCTCCTGGAAGCGCTTGGAGAGCATGAAGTCGATGAAGGCCTCCGCCGCCCGGCGGTGCCGGGTGCCCTTGAGGATGCCGGCCGCCTCGATCTGGCGGTAGACGCAGCCGTCGCACAGGATGCTCTCGACCGGGCTCTCGGTCAACTTGGTCTTGGCGAAGATCACTTCGGCCGCCGGGTCCGTGCTGTAGCTCACGACGATCGGCCGGCCGCCCCCGTAGCGGCTGAAGGCGCTGTTGTAGGCCTCGTCCCAACCGCTCGTGACCTCCACGCCGTTGTCTCGCAGCTCGGCCCAGTAGTCGAGCCAATCCCCGGGATGGCCCCGGCCGAAGTGCGCCACCGTCGTCAGCATGAAATCCAGGCCGGGGCTCGACGTGGCCGGGTTCTCCACCACCAGCATGTTCTTGTAGGCGGGCTCGGCGAGGTCGGACAGGCGGCTGGGAATCGGCACGCCTGCGGCCCGGAGGGCGGCCCTGTCGGCGACGAGGTTGACGTAACCCACGTCGATGGGCGTGACCATGTGGTCCGGATCGAAGCGGTAGGCGGGCTCCACGTCGGCGAGTCGCGGGCTGAGGTACGGCTCGAAGATGCCCGCGTTCTTGGCCCGGACGAGCAAGCTGTTGTCCACGCCGTACAGCACGTCGGCGATGGGGCGGTCCTTGGTCAGGATGGCGCGGTTCACCACCTCGCCGGCATCACCGCCCTGCACGAACTTGACATCGATGCCGGTGCTGGCGGTGAAGGCCTGGATCACGTCCTTGGAGACGCTGAAGGAGCTGTGCGTGAGCACCGTGATGGTCTCGGCCATGGCGGCGCAGGGCAGCAGCAACGCAGACACCGCGACCAGCAACGGCAGGCGCAACGACCCGATCATGATGGACATCCCTTCCATCACCCTGGGGTGCGTCCGGCTCGGCAGCGGTGTCGGGAAGGTGGGAGTGTGGCGCGTCACGCTTCCTCCGCCCGCATGACCGGGATCAGGTTCAAGGGTCTCTCTCAGCCCCGCAGGGCACCCCTGGTGACGACTCGACGCTAGCGCGCCCCAGGGTCCTTGTCAATGCCACTGGGGCGCCCCGACGGGACGGTCGGCGTCCCGCGAGCGGCGCGCCCCGGCGTCCTAGACTGGAGGTGCGACAGTGCGAGCACCGGAGCGGAGGCACCAACGCATGCACACCAGACGGCTCGGCAAGACCGGTTTCCAGATCGGCGACGTGGGGCTGGGGACCTGGGCAATCGGCGGCAGCTGGGGACAGGTCACGGAAGAGGCGGCGCTGGACACGTTGAGGGCGGCGCTCGACGCCGGCGTCACGTTCCTCGACACCGCCGACGTGTACGGCGACGGCCGCAGCGAGCGGCTGATCCGCACCGTCCTGGAGGAGCGGGGCCGTCCCGAAGAGGTGAAGGTCGCCACCAAGGCCGGTCGCGGCCTCGATCCGCACGTGGCGGCCGGCTACGACTATCGGCACCTCGCCGCGTTCGCCCGCGGCAGCCTGGACAACTTGGGGGTCGAGACGCTCGACCTGCTGCAGCTTCACTGCCCGCCCACAGACGTCTATCGGGCCGATACGGCCTTCGAGGCGCTCGAGCGCATGCGCCGAGAGGGCATGATCCGCCACTACGGCGTCAGCGTCGAGACCGTGGAAGAGGCCGATCTCTCCCTGGAGCACGAAGGCGTGGCGACGGTGCAGATCATCTACAACATGTTCCGCCTGAAGCCGGCCGACGCGTTCTTCGCGAGCGCCCGCCAACACGACGTCGGCGTGATCGTGAGGGTCCCGCTGGCGAGCGGCCTGCTGTCGGGGAAGATGACCCGCGAGCGGCACTTCGACGCGGACGATCATCGCGCGTTCAACCGCCACGGCGAGGCGTTCGACGTCGGCGAGACCTTCTCAGGAGTGGACTTCGAGACCGGCCTGGCCGCCGCCGACGAGCTGAAGGCGCTGGTGCCCGAGGGCTTCACGCTGGCGCAGCTGGCGCTCAGGTGGGTGCTCATGCACCCGGCGGTGAGCGTGGTCATCCCCGGCGCCCGGCGTCCCGATCAGGTGCGCGACAACGTCGGCGCTTCCGAGATGCCGGCCTTGCCGCCGGTCGCGATGCAACGCGTGCGCGAGATCTACGACGCGCACATCCGCGCCTCGGTGCACGGCCGCTGGTAACACGTCGGGCGGGGATCGAGGGGGCGTGGCCGCGGTGCCGGCCGACGCCGAGACCATCACGCGCCGCCGGAGGCGCGCTGCACCTCCACGGCGCGATGGTTCACCCGTTCGCCTGCGGACGCGGGGCCCCTTGCTCGCCCCGGCGCCGCCGCCGTCTCGCCCGCAGCCCCTGGCGAGCGCTACGATTCCGTCTCGACGATCCGCGTGCCGGCCAGGCCGTCGCCCCAGCGCAGCCCGTGCTCGTCGTTGAACGCGAAGTAGCCTTCCAACACCACCAGGACGATGCCCGCGGCCGCGCCCAGGGGCCGGATGACGAAGCCGAGGACGGGCACGACGCCGAGGAAGAGGGCGAGCGACATGACCGCGAGCGGCCAGTTGCGCCGAGCGGACACTTCCAGGGTGACGGGAGAGCCGTCGTCACACACGGGCCTCAACCGCATGAGGCGTTTGCCCACGGAGCGGTGGTCCATGAATGCGAAGTCGAAGCCGTCGCGCAGCAGCAGGTAGGCGGCGGCGAGCAGATTGCCCAGGAAGGGGATCACGCTCAGGATCGCGGCGATGACGATGTCGATCACGAGGGCCAGGAAGCGCCTGGTGACATCCGCCTTCTTGGCCACCTGGGTGCCGTCGGTGGCGACCCAGGTCTGCCGCCTGGCGGCGGATGGGGTCGGTTCCGGAGCCGAGGGGGGCACGCCCTGCTCGGCGCTGGGGTCGCTCATGTGGGTCTCCCTTCTCCTCCGAGGTACCTCGGATGCGCGCACGGGCACACCGTGAGCACAGCCGCCCGGGCCGCGCGTGCGGTCAGTGTAGCGAGCCGCCGCGCGCGACGTGGTGGCATTCCTTATGCTCACGCCTCATGCTCACGATCCGCCGCTTCGGCGGGGCGCTCGTCCCTGAGGCGGGAGCCGTCCCCGCGGTAAGGTGAGCGCGGAGGCGTTCGCGGGCGGCAGAGGCGAGCGACGGAGCATGGCGCAGACACACGCGTTCTACGTGGTGCCCACCGGACCCGGAGTCGGCCTCACCTCGGTGTGCCTGGGCCTGGTGCACGCGCTCGACCGGCAGGGGCTGCGTGTCGGTTTCTTCAAGCCGATCCGCCAGCCCGGCAGCGAGGACGGCCCGGAGCGTTCCACGCACTTCGTCAGGCGCACGACCACGCTGCTGCCGCCGGAAGCGCTTCCGTTCAGGGAGGCGGAGACGCTGCTGACCGCCGGCAAGCGCCCCGAGCTATTGCAGGAGCTGGTCGGCCGCTACCAGGCCTCGGCTCGGGACGCCGAGGTGGTGATCATCGAGGGGTTGGTCGCCACGGCCGACCAGACGGGCCTCGACACCCTCAACGCCGACATCGCGCGGGCCCTGGACGCCGAGGTGTTGCTGGTGGGCGCGCTGGGACGCAGCAGCTTGAGCGAGTTCAACGATCGCCTCGACCTGGTCGCGGCGCAGTACGGAGGTGCCGACAGCGCCAAGGTGCTCGGCGTGATCGTCAACAAGCTGAACGCGCCGCGCCAGGAGGTCGTCGCCGCCACCCGCACCGACCTGCATCCGCCTGCCGAGCTGCTGACGCCGGAGCGGCTCCTGAAGGACTGCTCGGTGTTCCGCAACACCGGCTTCCACCTCTACGGCGCGGTGCCCTGGGAGCAGGCGATGGTGTCGCCGCGCACGCTGGACGTGGCGCAACACCTGGGGGCGAGGTCCCTGTACGAAGGCGACATCGGGCGGCGACGGGTCGTCGACGTTTCGCTGGTGGCGCGCACGGTGGTGAACATGACGCACCGCCTGCGCCCCGACGGCCTCATCGTCACACCCGGCGACCGCGACGACATCATCCTCGCGGCGTGCATGGCGGCGCTCAACGGCGTGCCGCTGGCGGGGCTGGTGCTCACCGGGGGCATCGAGCCCGATGCGCGCATCATGAAGCTCTGCGAGAGGGCCGTGGGCACCGGGCTGCCGATCCTGATGGTCGATACCGACTCGTACGTGACCGCGGCGCGCGCCGCGGCCATGAACCTCGAGGTCCCGGTCGACGACCTGGAGCGCATCGAGCGCGTGATGGACAGCGTCGCCAGCTACCTCGACATCGAGCGTCTGAAGGCGCGCATCGCCAGCGATCGCGAGCCGAGACTGTCGCCGCCCGCTTTCCTCTACCGCTTGGTGGAGGGCGCCCGCCGCGCCGGCAAGCGCGTCGTGCTGCCCGAGGGGGAGGAGCCGCGCACCGTCAGGGCGGCGGCGGCGTGTGTCGAGCGCCGCATCGCTCGTTGCGTGCTGATCGGCGAGCCGGCCGAGATCCGGCGCGTGGCAGAGGCCCAGGGTGTGCGCCTCGGCGAGGGCATCGAGATGCTGGAGCCGACGGACGAGCTGCGCGAGCGCTACGTGGAGGGCATGGTGGCGCTCAGGCGCCACAAAGGCCTGACGGCCGACGGTGCGCGCAACCAGCTGCGGGACAACGTCGTGCTGGGCACCATGATGCTCGCGCGCGGCGAGGTGGACGGGCTGGTCTCGGGGGCACTGCACACGACCGCGAACACCGTGAGGCCGGCGCTTCAGCTGATCAAGACGCGCGACGACGCCAGGCTGGTGTCGTCGATCTTCTTCATGTGCCTTCCCGAGCAGGTGCTGATCTACGGGGACTGCGCCGTGAATCCCGAGCCGACCGCCGAGGAGTTGGCCGACATCGCCGTGCAGTCGGCGGAGTCGGCGCTGGCGTTCGGGATCACGCCGCGGGTGGCGATGATCAGCTACTCGACCGGGCCTTCGGGCAGCGGCACGGAAGTCGAGAAGGTGCGGGAGGCCACGCGGCTCGCCAAGGAGCGGCGTCCCGACCTTACGCTCGACGGACCGCTGCAGTACGACGCCGCCACGGTCGCCAGCGTCGCGCGCTCGAAGGCGCCCGACAGCCCGGTGGCGGGTCGCGCCACGGTGCTCATCTTCCCGGACCTGAACACCGGCAACGCCACCTACAAGGCGGTGCAGCGCAGCGCCAACGTGGTGTCGGTGGGGCCGATGTTGCAGGGCTTGCGGCGCCCGGTGAACGACCTGTCGCGCGGCGCGCTGGTCGACGACATCGTCTATACGATCGCCCTCACCGCCATCCAGGCCGAGCAGGCCGAGCGTTTGGAGCGGGCGACGGCGGGGGCGCTGGGCTGAGCGGCACGGTGCCTGCCGCGGCTCGACGTCTGCTCAGGCCTTCGCCAGCGTGAACACGTAGCGCTTGAGGTACTGGAGCCACAGGCCCTGGAGCCATCCGTAGCGTTCCGCCAGCTCGCGAGCGCTGCCGCGGGCGATGCTCAGGCCCGGCGTGTACACCCGGCTGATGGCGCTGAGCGCGCCCGTGTCGGTCCAGGGAACGCGTTCGAAGCGCCCGAGGGCGCGTTGTAGCACGAGCTCGGCCGACCAGGGGCCGAGACCCGGCACCCCAAGCAGCCAGCGGTACGCCTCCTCGTAGCCGGCGGTGAGCAGCCAGCCGTCCTCGACGGCGAGGAAGACGCGCGCTGCAGCCACCAGCCGGTCGACCTTGCGGGTGTTGTTGGTGGCCGCGAGGAGGGCCCGCCGGGCGCCATGGGCGAGGGCGGCCGGCTCGGGGAACAGCGAGTATGTGTCGCCGCCCGCCGGCAAGCGCTCGCCGAGGGCGGCGGCGATGCGCGCCATGCTCGTCACCGCGAAGGCGACCGGGGTGCGCTGGCGCACGAGGGCCCAGCAGGCGGCCTCGAAGGGGTGCGGGAAGCGAGGCGGGTGGTAGCCGCGCAGCGCCGAGAGGACCGGCCGGAAGGGTGGATCGGCGACGGCTTCGAGCGGCCGCACGTCCAGCTCGAGCGCCAGCGATCGCGTCACGGTGCGCGCCAGGGCCTCACGCTCGGCAGCGTCCAACGGGTCGTCGACATGGGCCGTCAGCCGTGGGCGATCGACGCTGCCCAGCGAGCGGAGCTCGACGACGCGCGGCCGGCCGCCGCCGTCGGGGCGCCATGCCTGGCGAAACGCGTTCGGCCCGGGCCGGCGCGTGACCGGGCTCGCAGCGAAGCCCGCCAGCGCGGCCAGCGTGTGGGCCATGTCGAACGGTGCGGCGGGGGAGAGGGTGAAGGACGCCATGGGCTCGCCTGCGGGGAGGTCAGAAGCGCGTCAGCACGCTCACGCCGCGTTGTGCGAAGGTGCCCATGGCCGCCAGCTCGTCGCCGGCCTCATCGAGCCCGATGCGGCGCCCGATGAGTCGGCCCACGCCCAGCTCGTTGTCGACCACGAAGGCCAGCAGGTCCGGGTAGCGGCTTGCCGCCATGCCGTGCACGCCCCACACGCTCAGCTCGCGCTTGATGACCTCCAGCATGGGCATCGGCGGCGCGGCCTCGTCTCCCAGGAGCAGGCCGGCCTGGACATGCCGGCCCAGGCGACGCAAGGTGCGAACGGCCTGCGCGGCCGTGGCGGACGAGCCGACGGCATCGAGCGTCACGTCGGCGCCGCCGGCGCCGAGGTCGCGCAGCGCTTCGACGGGGTCGCAGTCGGCGGCGTTCACAGCGGCATGGGCGCCGAGGGTTTCGGCGCGGGCCAGCTTGGCGGCGTCTATGTCGACCGCCACCACCCTGGCGCCGAGGGCGCGGCCGATCATCACCGCCGAGAGCCCCACGCCGCCGCAGCCGAACACCGCGAGCGTCTCCCCGGCGGACAACCGAGCCTTGTCGACGAGTGCCGCGAAGGACGTCATGAAGCGGCACCCCAGGCCGGCGGCCTCGTCGAACTCGAGGGCCGCCGGGAGGGGCACCAGGTTGACGTCGGCGTGTGGCACGAACACGTACTGCGCGAACGAGCCGGGGCCATCGAAGCCTGGCTGGTACTCGTGATGGCACAGGTTCTGGTGGCCGGAGCGGCATGCCTCACAGTGCCCGCAGCCGCAGCAGAACGGCGCGGTGACGCGTTCTCCGACGGAATGCTCGCGCACCTGCGGTCCGAGGGCGACGACCACGCCGGCGAACTCGTGGCCGGGAACGTGCGGCGGCGTGACCGCCGGGTCGTGTCCCATCCAGGCATGCCAGTCGCTGCGGCACACGCCGGTGGCGCGCACCTCCACGACGGCGCCGTCCCGACCGGGCTCGGGATCGGGAAGCTCCACGACCGTCAGGGGGCCACGGTAGGCCTGGTACTGCGCTGCTCTCATGCACGCTCCTCCCGCCGCCGACGTCGGCTCACGCCGGTCATCAGGGTACGACGGCAGGGCCGTATACTGTGCGCGCCGTGCAGGTCTCCGCCACCACCCTCGAGACGCTCTCGTTCGCGCGCGTCCTGGCTGCGCTCGCCGAACGGGCGGCCACGCGCTTGGGGGCGGAGCGCATCGGCGCGGTGACGCCGACGCTGGCGCCCGATGCGATCGACCGCGCGCTCACGCGCACGGAGGAGGTGCTAGCGGGGGGCGATCTGTCGCTCGGCGGCGTCGAGGACATCCGGCCGCTCCTGGTGCGGGTGCGTGAGGGGGGCTTGCTGGAGGGGGCGGAGATCCTCTCCATCGCTTACACGCTGGAGTCCGCCTCGACGTTGCGGCGCGCCATCGTCACGAGCGAGCGGCCGGCGCTGTCGGAGCTGGCTGCGCGCATCGGCAGCTTCGACGGGGCGCTGCGCGTGGTGCGCGAGCAGCTCGATCCGGACGGCAACGTGCGCGACGATGCCACCCCGA
>Ga0307441_1000091_pt1 | contig 40214 bp, 28 predicted proteins | sample SalMarWE160420MG_FD_202149 | JGI IMG/M metagenome (GOLD analysis project Ga0307441, IMG submission 202149) | Salt marsh sediment microbial communities from the Plum Island Ecosystem LTER, Massachusetts, United States - WE1604-20 | ecosystem: Environmental > Aquatic > Marine > Intertidal zone >... | reverse complement strand
GCTCATAGATAACCTTTAAAATTCTTGGTTACCTATATTATGACCCAACGACCTTTTTACAAATCGCCTTCGGTTACCTTATTTATGGTCCAATGCGTATCGCTCTTGAATTAATTAATTATATTGATAATTACCGTTATTTTACTTAAAATTAATCGGATTAAATCGGGGGTTAGTATGAAAATATTTTATACATTCTTTGTTTTTCTAACATTCCAATTATCCTGTTATATAGTCGTCAATGCACAGAGTTCAAGTTTTAATATAGAAGCATATAAACAATTTCTTCAATCGCATCAAAATCTTTCAGCCGAAGCTTTAATGCAGCAGTATGATGCAGGAAAATTTGTCTCAAATATTCACGGGGATTATTCATCGGCAGCCTATTTCGACAGCATCGATGCAAAGTATAATTTGACCGATTACGAAAAGACTCTGTTGCAGAAAAACGGATTTGTGGTAAGTCAAAGATTATATGCTGCTTCTTTTGGCGGTGCTTTTCTTGATATATTCAAAAAGGATTTACCGGCCTTTATTTCAACCGATGCAATCCTTTATGCTCTTCATTTGTCGTATGATAATATTTTGAAAGATGTTGAGTTAAGTGTTCTAATTGATTCCTTAAAATTCATGCTGCTAAAAATGCATAATGGCTTGCCTGGTTTAGCTGCAGAATATTCCATTAATCCGGCAATGACACAATCATTAAAAGACGCAGATCTTTATCTTACCGTCCCTCTAAAATTATTAGGCGAACAAATAAATCCGGTTTATACGGATAACTCGACTAAAATTGATGAAGTGACTTCACTGATTATGGCCGCTAACGGAACCGGAGGAGATACTCTGTTTTCATCAATTCCCGTTACTTATGATTGGAGCCAATTTAAACCGAGAGGACATTATGATGATCAATACTATCCTGAATTGGCAAATTATTTTAGAGCAATGATGTGGTTTGGCAGAACAGAGATTTATTTATTAATGCCGAGATCATATAACGAGGAAGACCCCGTAAAAATATATAATGCGCTTCGGAGACAATCGATAGACGCAATGCTGATAAGAGAATTGTTTGATAAAACCGGCGTAGATAGTACTTACAATTTCATCGAGAGTATATTAAAGTATTTTGTAGGAGATCAGGACAATATAACAATTGATAATTTATCTTATTTAAAAAATGCAGTGAGTCTGAATAATGCAAGTGATCTTTTGGACAGTCTGAAACTTGTTACATTCCAGGATTCGTTAAAAAAGCAATCTTTCGCATACCAACTTATTTTATCCCAAATTCTTTGTCATGATCCGTTTAAGCCGGATAGTATTATTCCGGCATCTTCTTTCTTGTTATTTGGTCAAAGGTTCATTATAGATTCTTATATATTTTCAAGTGTTGTTTTCGACAGAACAAAGACTTGCAGACTAATGCCTTCCTCACTCGATCCTATGTTTGCTCTTGGTAATGATGCAGCCGCACAATTACTTCAAGATGAAATAACAAAATATGATTACGGAAGTAACCTTGCGGCATTAAGATATTTAATTAATTCTTACGGAACAGATTATTGGCAAAAAACATTTTATAATTCCTGGTTAAATTCAATTAGAGCATTAAATCCTCCCGCTGATCGAAGCGGACTTCCTCCATTTATGAAGACTGCAGCTTTTTGGCAGGAAAAATTAAATACTCAGCTTGCATCATGGGCTGAATTAAGACATGACAATTTATTGTATGCAAAACAGTCATACACGGGATCAACAATTTGTTCGTTCCCATATACTTATATAGAACCAATACCCGAATTTTATAATGATTTGAAGTTGCTTGCAGAAAATGCTCAAAAAGAATTTTCCAATTTAAAAATCGGTAATCGTATGATGCATATTGTTATGAGTTATTTTAACTATTTTGCAAAGATTTCGGATACTCTTCAAATCATAGCGCAAAAAGAATTAAACGGAACAGCCTTTAACCAGCAGGAAACTGATTTTCTTAAAAGGGTAGCTTATAATACCGAAATAGGCAGCGGTAAACTTCCATACAGCGGATGGTATGCAAATTTATATTATAATCAATCATCTGAAGGGTTTTTGACAAACAACGAGGTTGTAGCGGATGTGCATACAGTGCCAACCGATTGTTTTGGGAATTCTCTTGGCTGGGTAAAACATGTAGGTACAGGGCCGGTTAACTTAGGCGTTTTTATTGCTCCATTACCCGGCAATCAAACAACAGCTTTTATCGGACCGGTTATGAGTTATTACGAATATACATCTACAAATTTTTTAAGATTGACTGATCAAGAATGGCAGGATTCAGCTTTAACTTCAGCACTGCGTCCGTCATGGGTGAATATTTATTTAGCTGACAACAGCGGGGGAAGCAGGGGAGAGGGTGCTCAGTTAGTTACGGGAATTAAAAGCGATAATAATCAGCAAAATATTCCGGAAAGTTATCTCGTTATAAAAGCTTTTCCGAATCCTTTTAACCCGACTACAACTATCAGCTTTAATATACCTGAAAAACTATCGAATTCAATAGTTCGGCTTTCTATATACGATATTCAAGGAAGATTAGTTAAAAGGATATTAAATAAAAATTTACCTTCCGGTAATTATTTGTATAAATGGGATGGGAGTAATGACGGCGGTGTGAAGGTATCCAGCGGAGTCTATATTACAGATTTGAAAGTCGGTGATCAAATAAAATCTTTAAAAATAATTTTGTTGAAATAAATATAATCTAATAATTTTGATTCAGTTTTAAATTAAAGTGAAAGGTTAAAAAAAATACAACTTTTGATTTATTAAATTTTTTTTAAGATTAGGCATGTTATGTCATCGCTTTGAGGTTCCCCGTTAACATGTTTTTTTACATCTCCCACCATTTTTGTTATAAATTCAGGCGAGCTGACCATAGAGTTCTTTTCAAAAAACTCAATCATCCTTTCATCCGAATATTCTTCTTCATTTTGATTCATAGCTTCCGGAATGCCGTCAGTATAAAAGAATAATCTGTCTCCGGAGTTAAGAACTAGATTTTGTTCCTGGTAAGGTAAACCAAAATCAAGCATTCCTAAGCCGACACCGCCTGCTTCAAGTTTCTCAAGTTTGCCGTTCTGTCTTAATAAGAGGATAGGATTATGACCGGCATTTACAAAATCCAGTTTTCCGCTTTTTGAATCTAAAACTGCAATGAAAAAAGTTATGAATTTATCCGGCGGCGTTGAATTGAAAATCAGTTTATTTAATTTTTCTGCTAATTCATTTAACGGAAGATTAAATTCCAAATATGAATATAGTGCTGCATTTAGTGTATTAACAAGAAGTGCGGCTGATATTCCTTTACCTGTAACATCTGCGATGATAATAGCATAAATACCATTGCCCAAATCCATACAATCATAATAATCACCTCCGACCTCTTTAGAGGGAATATTAATACCGGCTAATTCATATCCGTCTATCATTGGTAATTCCTTAGGAATAATTCTCTGCTGTATTGCTGCCGCTAAAAGAAATTCTTTCTCCATTTTTTCTTTTTCAATAGACTGTTTAAGGAGATGATCATTTTCAATAGAAGTTTGAACCTGTCTTGATATGGCTTGGAGCAATAATTCGTCCAATTCATTGAAGTCTGTTACGCCTTTGCGAGTCTCTTTTTCGGAAAGAATGAATTGATATGCTTTACCGCTGAAATTAAATGACGATTCAATCTTATGTGAACTGTTTATAACTTTTTCTAATGGTATTTTACCTGGAAAAGTTAATTGTATTTCCTTTCCGCCGTTTGTGTCGTCTATTATTCTTATCAAACCAAATGATGCGTTGGTCAAAGACGCAGCTTTTTCAAGTGCAAGATCAAAGAGGATATTTTGGTTTTCAAATTTAGAGATTTCTATGCCTGAATCAATTAAATTATTCAGCTGCATTATTTTTTCATTTAAATCGAAAATTAACTTTTTCTCCTTTTTCTGATTTAAAAAAGATTCATAAGCGCTTGAAAAAACCTGCAAGAGTATTTGGAGCGTTATTTTATCAAAGTCTGTAAATTCAGTACCGTCAAGTTTTTTACCCAGCAAAATTCCTAAATAAGATGAATCGGTCAAAGGAAGCGCTATAACGGCATTAAAATTATTATTATCATAATTTATAAGTGTTTGTTCTTTCTCATGTTTTAACAATGACGAAACTGTTTCATCAATTTTTTCTTTAGAGATAACACTTTCCCAATCGGAGTTAAAAGAATTTTTATGCAGGAGATGAATATCTGTTATAATAAAATTAGCTCTTAAAAGATGCCGAAAGTTCTTTACAATTTCGTTAAAATTATCCGATTTGGTAAGTATTTTGAAACCTTCCTGAAAAGATTGAGATTGTAAAGAAAGTTTTTCAACCAAATGATTTTGTTCCAATGTTATCTCTAATATTGCTTTATATAAATCTATCCCAAAACTTTAAAAGCAGAATCAAGTGATTCGGCAGTTTGTGAAAATTGAAATAGGCCCATTATTTTAAATGTTTTCTCAACAGTAGGATCAAGATTTAAAAATATTATCTTGCCGTTCTTGTCCGACAGCAGTTCTATAACTTCCAGTAAATATGAAATTCCTATTGAATTTATAACTTTTGATTTTTCCAAATCAAAGACTGCATTTTTGATGCTTGAATTAGAATTATCTGAAAAAACTTTAGAAATTTTTTCACCGGCAACATTATTGATGTAGCCTTCCGTTTTTATTATTAAAGTATCACCCTTAGTTTCAGTCTGATATGTAAATTCGTCACTCATTTAATTTTCCGTTATTTTAATTTTTTAATAATAGTAATTTTTGTCCCAGTATTTCCTGATTCTATCTTTAAATCGTCAGAAAAAGATTTCATCAATTTTATTCCCCAGCCTCTTTTGTTTTTACCGGCAATTTTTTTAGAGATATCCGGATCTTCAACATCGTCCGAATTAAAACCTTTTCCATAATCTGCAACTAAAATTGTTAATTCTTCTTTTGTCATCTTGAATTCAATATTCACATACGGGTTGTCCAAACCTGAATGTTCAAAGCCATTAATTATTGCTTCGTTAACAATAATTCTTGCTTCACCGATTTTTTCATCCGTAATACCGAAATATTTTCCCATCCTCTCCAATCCTTCAATAGCAACCAATTCAATATCCGGTATGTTTGGAAGTTTAATATTTAAGGTAAAATTTTGTTCCATAAATTTTATTAGGGTTTTTATTTATTCAAATATAAAGTTTTTTAACAAAATAAGTTTGAATTATAATAGTGTCCTAATTTATTAATCTAAGTCATGGTTCGACTCCGCTCACCATGACAAATCTAATTGAATTGTCATCCCGAGCTGAGTCGAGGGACGATTTATACACCTATAATTTCAGTAAATTAAGACACTACTTGAATTATAGTTCAGTAAAACATAACATTTTATTTTACTTTTATTACTACCATAGAAATATCGTCAGCCTGGGCCCTTTCTCCCATCCATTCATCTCCGGATTTAACCAGCTTTTCAATAATCATTTCGGGAGTATTTTCAGCAATTTCTTTAAATTGACATTTTACTCTCGAATAATCAAACATTTCATCATTTGTATTCATTTGTTCCGGCAGCCCGTCCGTAAGCAATAAAAGAGTATCGCCGCATTTCAATTCTTTCTCAACAACTTTATAAGAAGATTTTTTCATTGCGCCCAACGGCATTCCTTGAATCAGAATTTCTTCAACTTCTTTCGATTGATTATCATAAAAATAAACAGGCGGCATACCGGCGCTTGTTAAGGATAATTTATGGTCAATAATTTTTAATAGACTGAAAGACATTAAAATTCTTCCAAGCTTAATTTCTTTTATCATTGCGGTGCAATGGCTCATAAATTCTTGAATCTCTAAATTTGCCGCATCGGAGGTAAAAAAGCCCTTCATTAATGTAACCATCGTGCCGGCCTGAAGTCCGTGTCCGGTAGCATCACCAAAGCCAACATTTAATATACTTCCGTCCTGAACTATAAAATCATAATAATCCCCACCGACTTCTGTTGCGGTTCTCATGAAAGCTGCAATTTCAAGATTAGGGAGTTTTGGTAATTCTTTAGGCAGCATTGATAACTGAAGCTGCCTTGCTTCTTCAAGTTCTTTTGTCTTCCGTTCATTCTCTGCTTCTATTGCTCTCTTTTCAGCTTCTGTAGCTTTTAGACGTAATTCATTTTCCCTCATCTTTGCTTTTTCTTCCCGCCTGTTAAGCTCAAATTTTCTAAGAAAATAAAGCATTGCCAAAAAAGTTATAATGTATATTGCATAAGCAATTTTAGTTTTCCACCAGGGAGGGGTTACTTCAATATATAATGAAGTACCTTTATCATTCCAAACTCCGTCATTATTGGAGCCGATAACTCTAAGCTTATAATCACCGGGCGACAAATTTGTAAATGTAACAGAATTGTTATTTTCAAGTTGTATCCAGTTCTTATTAAAACCTTCAAGTTTGTATTTGTATTGATTCTGCGAAGTATTGTAATAATTAAGTGCGGCAAACTGTAAGTCAATTATATTATCTTTATAAGTTAAGAATAAACTATCCCTAACAGAAATTCCTTTTTCAATTATAGGTTTACCGCCTTTATCATCGGTATTATATCTTACATAATCTGTAAAAACTATAGGAGGTACGAATTTATTATCTTTTATTTTAGAAGGATCAAATACATTAAAGCCCTCATTACCGCCGAATAATAAACGGCCGGTTAAATTATCTTTAGCAAAAGCATTTTGGTTAAATTCATTTCCTTGAAGGCCATCCTGAACATAAAAGTTTTTGAATTTTTTGGTTTTAGGATCAAATCTTGATAAACCTTTATTTGTACTTATCCATAAATTACCTTCATCATCTTCTAATATTCCCATTACAGATTCATTTGGCAAGCCGTCTTTTTCACGATAGTTTGTAAATTTTTTAGTCTCCCTATTATATTCACTTAATCCTTGTGTAGTACCTACCCAAATATTGTTTTTACTATCAACATAAACTCTAACAACATTATTACTTAATAAACTTGTAGGATCCTTTGGATTATTTTTAATTCGAATTACTGAATGATTAACCGGATCAAATACATTTAAACCACCACCGAAAGTTCCTAACCAGAGTTTACCTGAACTATCTATTGCTATTGTCCAAACTGCATTAGAACTAATTGAATTTGGATTATTTTTATCATGCTGGAAACGAGTAATTTTTCCTGTTCTAGGGTCCAGTTCATTTAACCCGCCGCCGTATGTTCCAATCCAGACATTACCATTCTTTCCTTGAACGATAGAATAAATTCTGTTATCAGAAAGAGAGTTTACATCTGAAGGTTTATTCTTGTAGTGAGTTATTGTATTTGTATTAAGATTTAAAGCATCTAGACCGGAATTAAAATTACCGATCCATAATGTACCAGAATTATCTTCATACATAGATTGAACCGTATTACTCGATATACTATTAGTTGAGGCTGGATTATGTGAATAATTTTTAAATATATCTTTTTTATAATCAAATTTATATAAACCGCTGTTTTGTGTTCCAATCCAATAAATTCCCCTCCTGTCAACATACAGCGATTGAATTGTATTATCGCTAAACCAATTTTTATCATTGGGTTTACTTCTAAAAAGATTAAACACTTGAGCTGATGGAAGGAAATAATTTACTCCGCCGGAGTTTGTCCCAATCCAGATAACTCCGCTTCGGTCCTGGTAAATTGAATAAATATAATTATCACTTATGCCGCTGGGATCCAATGGATCATTCTGAAAACTGATAAAATTTCCTGTCTTTGGATCAAACCTATTAAGTCCTCCTTTAACAGTGCCAATCCATAAATAACCTTGAGAATCTTCAAATATTGGCCAGATCCAATTGTCAGATATACTGTTTGAGTTTCCTGGTATATTTTTATAATGAATAAACTGTCCGGTTTTTTCATTTAATTTATCCAAACCATTAGCTGTTCCTACCCATAGATTACCTGAACGGTCTCTAAAAATTGAAAATACTTTATCATCACTTAAGCTGTATGGATTTTTAGGATCATGTTTATAAATAATTTCTTTCCCGGTTTTTTTATCCAGCCTTTTTAGTCCTGTACTGGAACCTAATCCTCCGATCCACTGCACACCATTATTATCTGCAAAAAATGCTTTTACGGTATTGATCTTAACATCGCTTAAATTAAGTTTTGATTTATTAAAATGTGTAAAAGACTCTTTTAAAGGATTATATTTTTGAAAGCCGGCTTGAGTTTCAACATACATATTGCCGGAAGTATCTTCATATAGTCCCATAACAAAATTATTGCTTAGGCTGGTAGTATCGGATGGATTATTTTTAAATACTTTAATATTATATCCGTCGTAACGATTTAATCCATCCATAGTTCCGAACCACATAAATCCTTGTGCATCCTGAAGTATACAGGTAACTGAACTTTGAGAAAGTCCCTCTTCTACAGTTAGGTGGTGAAAGATAATGTGATTTTGTGCTTGGACATTAATTATGAATAGAAAGAAATAAGAAAATAATAACAAGCCTTTAAATGTCATCAACCCTCCGGGTTCCCCGAAACATAATTTTAATATTTGAATAATATAATGTTTCTTTATTTAGGTTTCCACTGTTGAATTTTTGCTGTTACACAGATTACAACAAAATTATATTAATAAAAAGCAGCTAAGAATTAAAATTCCGGTGCCTCAATTATTTAATACGAGACACCGGTAATTAGTTTAATATGATGGAAAAATTTTATTTCTTATCTCAAATATTTCTCAATAATATTATTTTAATAATATTAATTTTTTAGTTGCACTGAATGTTCCGCTTTGAATTCTATAAATGTACATTCCAGAAGCATATTTTGAAGCATTCCAGATAACATTATAGTAACCTGGATCTTGTTCCTGGTTAACTAAAGTTGCAACAATTCTTCCAAGTATATCATAAATACGCAAGGTTACTAATCCTTTTTTAGGAATTTGGTACTCAATTGTAGTACTTGGATTAAATGGATTAGGATAATTCTGACTTATTTTATATTCTTTCGGAATATTTGCATTGGAATTATCAACAGAGCCTTTCTTTAATTTTGCACCCATTATATTTTCTGCAAATTTCCATGCATTTGTCCAATGATTTAATGAATTAACAAAATTACCTTTAGTATATTCAAGAATTGCTTTGCCGATTTCTGAATTTATGCTGTTAATTGCACTTGAATAATTTGAAACCGAATAATAGATAGGATTATCAGCATCATTTCTAACAGTATTATCTATTATATAACTTCCCTGATACATATAATCAAGCGATTGCTTAATATTATCTCCAAAATTAGTGTTGCTTAAATATGCATAAATATCGTTTACTGCTGTGGTTATATTCGCATAAAAAGTCAGACCTTTGTTCGTAGTCAGATGGTACCCATCATTTTGGAAATAACTAAGTGAACTATTTATTAATGAAATAGCACTTTGGATATTTTTTGCTGTATTCTTATCTAAAGTACAATGCTTGCTTGACGGACAGTACGTATTCATAATGTCAACAAGTTGAGCCAATGCAAGTTTAAAATACCTCCTAGCAGTTAAATCTGTAGGTTCTAAATAGTTGGATACATAGAATGACTGCTTCGCAGTTATAAAGTATTTGCTGTTTCTGTATATTCCGCTCGGAGAACCATCGGATGCTATAACATCAACATTATAATTTCCTAACATGGTAGTCGACAAGGATACTGTATACAACCCATTACCTATAGGTGATAATTGTGCTACTGATACTTCGCTATCTGGAGATGTTACTTTAATAAATACATTAGCAGTATCAACAGGAGTCCCTTCAGTTAAAACATGTCCAACTAAACTATCCGTTTCTCCTCCCTGGATTACTTTTGCTGTAAAAAGCACTGTATCCGGAATTGGATTTCCATTTTGGTCAGCTTTTATGTAATATCTTTTCTGAGCAGGACTAAACTGTAATATTAAATCAGAGCTGTTGGCCATATATACTCTAAGTGATTCCGTAGTGTCCGGCGCTGTAATTTCCTGCAGAGCATATGTCCAATGACCAATACCAGGATGATTTACCCTAAAGAATTTATATGGGAAACCACTTCCATTAGGATTATAACCATTATAGAATTCGATTCCATACTTAGCATTAGCCGGACTATTATAATTAGATTCCGTAATAGCTCCAGTCGGAAGATTTGTATTTGTATAGTCTATATTAACTCCTGGCGGTAACAATACTAAAGAATAATTGCTTCCCTTCCATGAAACACCCATATCAAGCGTTCCGCCTTGCCAAGCCAATCCGCCCTGCCATGCTAAACCTCCTTGCCATGCCAATCCTCCTTGCCATGCTAAACCTCCTTGCCATGCCAATCCGCCCTGCCAGGCAAGTCCGCCCTGCCAGGCTAATCCGCCCTGCCAGGCAAGCCCACCTTGCCAGGCAAGCCCACTTGAAATAATATCACTGTTTAATTCACCTGAAAGATATGATATCTGCAGTCCTAACAATCGAAGCCAAATTACATTTGTAACTGTAGGAATTTCACTTGAACTATCAACTTTATAATATTCTCCTCCAGTTTTATTTGCAAGCCAGCTCATTAAATCCTGTCCTTGATCAACACCTTCAAATCCCATGGTATAAATTTTTATGCCGGGTTTAAGTGTAAGATGTGTGATTAACGAATCTGAAGATACTTCACCTGCACTATATACTAATATTATTTTATTATTAGTTGAAGACGGGTCAAACAAATTTTCTGCTGCAGTTATTCGATCTGCCAAAGTACCCAAGGTATCAGGCTGCAAGTTGCTTAAAGTTCCATAGTATGAATAAAATGTTGTATCAATAGGTACAATATCATTAGTTCCATTGACCCACCCAATCTTATCGCCTACCCTTAAATGCGCAAGCAGTGCTCCTGCGGAATTTATTGATGGTGTAAATCCATTTAAAACATATGGTGAAGTAAAATTTTGAGAGCCGTCGAACACTAAAACTATATCATAATAAACTTCATTGAGATGGCTGTACATATAATTAATTCCGCCAACGTCACCAGTTGTTACAGTTGATTGATCCGTATAACCTGTCGGATGAACTTCTCGTTTAAAAGTTTCACCAACATTAATACGGCCGTACATAGTAGCAACCTGGTTATAATTTCCCATAGAGATATTATAAAAAGGATCACCGGGATTATATAAGTCAGCAAGGCCTGTAAAATGTCCGATTTCATGAGTTGCAGCATTCTGAACATCAAGATAAGTAGAATCAACTTGCGGATTTGTAGTCCAATAAAAATGCGTTCCTGTTGTAAGCGAAGCCGGCTGCCCATTAAAAGCCACATCGGCATCAATTAATTCTCCGTTCAGTGCGTTGTACCTTATTCTGGTAACCGAAATTACATCTTCCGGAGCGCCTACAATATTTGCCCAGTCTGTAGAATCTGCGATCCAGACAACATTGTTAATTCCATCAGTATTACCGCCCCACTTCTCGGTAGTATCATTTGGTATTTGAGTATAATCCAATGGTTTTACTTGGCTCCATGTATTGAAGCCGTCAATAATTGCATTAACATAATCACTTCCTTTTTTATAAATAGATGGTGCAATCTCATAATCTGCTTTACCATTTGCCCAATGAAGCGGTATGCCGGATAATGTAGTATTTACTTTGTAGTGAAGACCTTCGCTTGTGTCTTCAGAAATTGAATTTGAGAATTCAGATGTACTTAAAGTATTCCCATTGGTATCCAATTTGGTGGCAGTTGAGCTTACATATTCTCCAGTATTTACAACAACTTTACTCATGTTAGCAAAAAAGTCTGATTCGCCTGCTATATCTGTTGTTACTTCAATTTCACCTAGGTATCTTCTGCCTTCTCTATAGCTTAGATTTGTATTAGCAAAAAATTGGATTTTGTAATTTGTATTGGGAATACAACCGCTCAATACTCCTTCAATTGCTGTTCCGCCTAATACAGAATTTGTAACTGAATTATCCTCCCATGAATAAAATGTACTAAGTGTCGGATATGGCTGTGAATCATTTGTAGAAGTAGCTAATTGAATACCCAAATTAGAATTACCATAAATGGAATTATTTAAGATTGAGTTGCCGTTTCCGGTTTGAACATAAACGCCATCTCCAGATCCTGAAGTTCCGTTGCTGAACACTGAGTCCTGGTTTATTAAATTTCCACTTCCATTAATAATAATTCCATGACTTGAATTATCATAAATTATGTTCTTACTTATAGAATTATTTGAAGCGTTTAATTGGATACCAAAATTTCCATTACTGCTAATTGTATTATCACTTAAAGTACCAGTTGTGTTTAATAATGAAATACCGCCGGAAGTATTACCGTTTATAACGTTATTTGTGAATTGATTTAAAGGAACAGAATTAATAGATAATCCGACACCATAATTATTATTAAAGTAATTATTAGTTATACTATTATTAATTGAACCGCTTTCAACTGTAATCCCGTTTCCGGAACTGCTTACACCATTTGAAGCGACTGAATCCAAGTTTATGGTATTATTACTACCGCTGATATAAATACCGTCACTAGAATTACCTATAATATTATTATTTACTATAGAACTACCGGATGAATTTAATAAAATCCCGTTACCGGTATTTCTTAATATTGTATTTTCTTTTAGTGTTTCTTTACTATCTGTAATTGAAACACCGCCGGAACTATTTGTACCAATTGTATTTTTTAAAATTTGATTACCGTTATTGCCATTTAACAATAAACCGAAATTTTGATTTGCATAAATTGAATTATTTGAAATATTTCCAGCACTATTGGAAACCGCAATTCCGTTTAATGAATTATTGCCGATAGAATCGTTGGAAATTGAGTTCCCGTTTGCACTCGAAACTGAAATTCCGTTTCCTTTATTATTTAAAATATTATTGTTTGATAGAATATTATTAGCAGCTCCGGATGAAACTGAAATTCCGTCAACAACCGAATTGGAAATTGTATTCGAATTAATGTTATTTCCTGAAGAGTTTATAGATATTCCTGATATTTGATTTGCAGTAATATTATTTCCGCCTGCAGTATTTAATGTTAGACTGAAACCGGAAGAATTATTAATAGAAAGAGCAGTAACTGAGCTGCCTCCAGATGATATTGTTAAATTTGCATAAGCACCATTAATCTGTACTATTGGTGAACCGCTATATCCGCTTTGTGTTGTTGCATCCAAATATACTTGATGGAAAATGGCCGGCAGTGATGATAAAGGTTGAATTGAAGGTGAAGCATTTTGTATATAAAAATAAATTACGTGCGAACCTGCGTCTGCATTTGCTTCTTGAATTGCAGATCTAAGAGTTACTTGTCCATTAGTTGAGACAGCAGAGCCATCACCAATTGTTGCATCCGGATTATCCAATGCAGAAGTAACTACGAAGAATGGAAAGTTTTTGCTTTTAGTAGGAATGACTTGTGCTGAATCTATATTACTTATATACAAATTATTTTTATTATTCGAAAAATCAAGAAGAATATTTGTAGGAGTGATCTGATTAAAGGACCATTCTCCAGATAAATATTGTAAAAGTGAACTCGGAATATTTTCAGCCGGGTTGCCATTGCCGCCTGAATTATTAATATTATTATCGCCAAGTGCAATATTGAAAATTCTTATTTCATCAATTAATCCTCTAAATGACCCGGAGTTAGATTTCCCCACAAATAATCCTGTAGTTCCATTTGTTACATTATAACCGGCAGTCATATTAAAAGGCGCACTGGATAATAGAGAACCACCAGAATATATTTTAAGAGTGTTCCCGTCATAGGAACCAGTAATTGATATCCATTGAAATGCAGGCAGCTTGGTAATTGTATTAACAGTATCAGAATTATTATTACCTACAGAAAAATATGCAAGATTATTTTTTAAGAACAAAGAAAAAGTTGTTCCATTATTAACTTTTCGATAAATGATAGGAACATTTGTATTGGGCGGTGTGTCTCCGATTATATAAATCCACGCTTGTACTGTTATCTGATTATTTGAAGAACTACTATTAAAAAATTGAAATCCATTTTGATTTGCATCATTATTTACCGGCTGACCATCATAAATATAAAGCTGACTTGAATTTCCATTAAAAATAAAACAGTTGTTTCCGCTGTTTTGTGCGTATGTATTATTAAAAAGGATAAAAGAAATTATAAAAAGCAAAAGATTAAGATTCTTACTTGTAAATGTATTCATATTGCCCTCTAGCATTAATGTTAATAATCTGAAAAACTACTAGGTTTGTTATTCCCCAGATTAATCAATTATTATTTTTTTAAATAACTTTTTATTTGAGTTTTTAAATAACTTATTCTAATATTTGAGCTGGTGACTTCTTCTCCTGTTTTTGCATTTTTAATAATTCGTATTTTCCCATTTTCACCATCGTATACTTTATAGCTATTGCTATTCTTTCCCTTTTTTAGAAAGACCATGACATCTTCATCATTTTTAAATCTCGGCATATGTGTATAAAGTTCTCCTATACCCCCGACTTCTCCGCCAGGATAAACAACAGTGACTGTATTTCCTCTATTGTTTCCTTTTAGGTAATCATTAACTTGTATTGTTGCTTCTGTGTAAATTCTTGTTTTGTTGGCATTCCAATTTGATTTTTGTTTAAATATCTTCCCGGTTACAATTATATCTGCACCTTTTGCCAAACGTTGAAGTTTAGCATTCATTTGTTGGGAAAAAGATATAGAAACAAATCCGCTTATAATTAATGTAAATAAAAACAGGAAAAAGGATTTACGTCTCATGATAATTTCCTTTTAATTTATTATAAAATATTTTATTGTCACTTTTTAAAAGGGATGCATAGAATACAAAAAAATCGAAGAACTAAATCAGCTATTTTTTTTGTGAATTTATCTGTTTTGATATCCGCTAAAAAGATAATACGAACACTATAACCAGTTTCTATACATTTAATATCTTTTACTCATTTAGTATCTATTATAATTACAATGAATAAATACCAAATGTTGGTGAATATAATTAAATGGGGAAACTGGATGTAGTATACATGAAATATTATTAAAAAGCAAGAAATAATCGATTAAATTAAACAATAATGTTAAATGATAAGCTAATTTATGTTATATATAAATAGTTGGTTATTAATTAAAAACAATAATTTGTGTAAACATACATGCAACAAACAATCAAAAAATGTGGCTTTAATTTCTCTGTTATTAAAGACGATACAATTCCAATTTCTAAATAATTTTCATTCTTTCATGTTTGAACTATAATTCGACAAATTTTTCGTATTTACTTATGTTTCCAGCCTCCATATCCCCTATGGAGGCGTGTCCTCTCGCTGGTAAGTTATTACTACGCCGGTGAGGGTTTTTTATGTTAATTTGTAGAAATAATCAATTTTAATCACTTTTCTCTTGTCATAGCTTTAGTTCTTGAATCAAATGTCTCCGAATGAATCATTAACCAAGAGACATAAGCCTTAGTCGAACGGACTTTCTCTTTATTGTAATAAACTAGTCTGTTGTTTAAATTATTAGTTCGTCCAAGATAAGTTCCGTTAAAAGAAGGGGAGTAAAGGATGTAAACGAAATAATCCATTACTATTAGAAAAATGTTTGCGGAGAGGCCGGGATTCGAACCCGGGGTACAGTGTTACCCGTACGACGGTTTAGCAAACCGTTGGTTTCAGCCACTCACCCACCTCTCCGGGATGGATATTGCTGAAAAAATATTTTTACTGCACAAAGATAATACAATCAAAGTATAATTAAAAAATATTTTGAATGTGATTATTATTTTAAAATGGTTTGAAAAAATTTTGCGGATCAGATCATATTTATATTTTATAAATGTCTCAAATGTCTTATCTTATAAATCAATAATTTACTAAGTAATACTTACAAGCTAATTTGCTCAATACCTGTAATAATTTTAATTTTACCACGTGACATTTATTTATTTGTGTAAATACTATCCTTAGATTTTTAATTAAATGGTAATTTAATGCAGAAATTCAATGGTGTAGATTATTATAATTCAGATAGTTTACTTTCTGAAGAAGAGAGGATGGTAAGAGACAGCGTTCGGGATTTTGTTTCTACAGAAGTAATCCCAATTATTGAGAAACATAACCGGGAATCAACTTTTCCTATTCAGTTAGTTCCTCAAATGGCTGAATTAGGATTATTCGGAACTACAATTCCGCAAAAATATGATTGTGCCGAATTAAATAATGTTGCTTACGGGCTCGTTATGCAAGAACTTGAAAGAGGGGACAGCAGTATTAGAAGTTTTGTATCGGTCCAAAGCGCTTTAGTGATGTATCCAATATATACTTTTGGAAGTGAAGAGCAAAAGGACTTTTGGCTGCCGCTATTAGCTAAAGGTAAAAAAATTGGTTGTTTCGGGTTAACAGAACCGGATTATGGTTCTAATCCGGCGGGAATGGTAACTAAAGCAGAAAAAGTAGACGGCGGTTATATATTAAATGGTGCTAAAATGTGGATTACTAACGGTACTATTGCAGATGTTGCAGTAGTTTGGGCTAAATTAAATGGAGTTGTTCGAGGATTTTTAGTAGAAAAAGGTTTTAAAGGATTTGCCGCTCCCGAAATGAAAGGTAAACATTCTCTCAAAGCTTCTGTAACATCGGAATTGATTTTTGATAATGTTTTTGTACCGGAAAATAATATCCTTCCGAAAACCGTAGGATTAAAAAATGCTTTGATGTGTCTTAATCAAGCTAGATACGGTATTGCCTGGGGTGTAGTTGGCGCCATGATGGCTTGCTATGATACGGCATTAAATTATGCCAAATCCAGAATACAATTCAGTAAACCAATTGCTGCATATCAAATTACTCAAGAGAAATTAGTTTATATACTTACTGAAATTACAAAATCTCAACTGTTGAATATTCAATTGGGCAGAATTAAAGATAACGGGTCGTTAAAGCATACTCACGTTTCAATGGCTAAAAGAAATAATTGTGAGAAAGCTTTGGAAATTGCGCATATTGCAAGAGAAATTTTAGGAGCAAACGGAATTTTGGACGAGTACCCGGTTATGAGGCACGCTGCAAATCTTGAATCGGTTAAAACATATGAAGGAACACATGAGATGCATACATTAATAATTGGAGAAGATATTACTGGTTTTCAGGCTTTTGAATAAATTTAATTTTAATAATTGCATTTAATATACAAATTAGGTTGAATAAAATATGGAAGAAGGAATGAATATTAAAGAAGGATTAACTTTTGATGATGTATTATTAATTCCCGGGAAGTCTTCTTATTTACCAAGGGAAGTTGACATAACCACTTTTCTCACAAATGAAATTAAACTAAATATTCCAATTATTTCTGCAGCTATGGATACGGTTACCGAATCAGCTTTAGCGGTTGCTTTAGCAAGGGAGGGAGGTATCGGAATCCTTCATAAAAATATGACTATCGAGAATCAATGTATAGAAGTGGATAGAGTAAAACGGTCGGAAAGCGGAATGATAATAGATCCCGTGACCTTAAAACCTGAGCAGACAATTGGCGATGCATTAGATATTATGAAAAAATACAGTATTTCCGGAATTCCGGTGATAAATAATAATGGAATATTGGTTGGTATTCTTACAAATCGTGATCTAAGATTTGAACCCAACAAACGCTTAAAGGTTAAAGATTTAATGACATCGGAAAATTTAATAACAGCTCCGCTTAACACTAACCTGGAAAAAGCCGAAAAAATTCTTCAAAAATATAAGATAGAAAAATTACCGGTTGTGGATAAAAACGGTTTACTTAAGGGACTAATAACATTCAAGGATATTCAAAAGAAAAAGAAACACCCGAATGCATGTAAGGATGAACATGGAAGGCTTAGAGTGGGAGCAGCAGTTGGGATAACATTTGACACTCTGGATAGAATTTCTGCCTTATCAAATGCCGGCGCCGATGTTATTGTTATAGACACGGCACACGGTCATTCCCGTGGTGTGATGAAAACAATTAAAGAAGCCAGAAAAAAATTCAAATATGAACAGATAATTGCCGGAAATATAGGTACTTATGAGGCAGCTCTTGATTTATTGGATTGTGGAGTAGATGCTGTAAAAGTAGGAATTGGACCTGGATCAATATGTACTACCAGAATTGTTGCCGGAGTAGGAGTACCTCAAATTACAGCTATTTCGGAAGTTTCTAAGGCCGTTAAAAAACGCGGTATTCCGTTAATTGCGGATGGAGGTATAAAACAAACCGGCGATCTGCCAAAGGCAATTTCCGCGGGAGCAGATTCGGTTATGATAGGCGGATTGTTTGCAGGTGTTGATGAGAGTCCGGGGGAGAAAATTTTATATGAAGGAAGAAGTTTCAAATTATATCGAGGTATGGGATCGCTTTCGGCAATGACAAGAGGCAGTAAAGACAGATACTTTCAGGATGCGGAAGATGACATTGCAAAGCTGGTACCGGAAGGTGTTGAAGGAAGAGTTCCTTATAAAGGACCATTGTCCGATACAGTCTATCAATTAATTGGAGGCTTACGTGCGGCAATGGGTTATTGTGGAGTTAAAAATATTTCGGAATTAAAAACAAAATCAAAATTTATAAAAATAACTATGGCGGGATTAAAAGAGAGTCACCCGCATGATGTAATAATTACTAAAGAAGCACCAAATTATCATTCCTAGGTAATTAAAATTATGAACGGATTTTAACTTTTATAAGTTAAATGGGGCTTCAGCAAAATTTGCTAATTCAAGAAAGAATAAAATAGATCTATGTACAAAGTATTAGTTATCGCTTACTATTTTCCTCCAATGGGTCTGAGCGGCGTTCAGCGAACTTTAAAGTTTGTTAAATATATGAATAATTATAATTGGGAACCGACAGTCCTTACAGTTGGCCAGACAGGTTATTACGCTCACGATTTGGCTTTACTTAAAGAAGCTGAAAATTCCCCTATAAAAATTGTTAGAGTTGAAGGAAACGATATTAATTCGAAGCTTAAGAAAAAAGGAACACTTAAAATGCCTCCGGAATTATTAAGAAAAATCTTAAGCAGAATTAGCAATACCATTTTTATCCCGGATGCAAAAAGGGGATGGACAAAAAAAGCAATAAAAAAGGCAAGGGAATTATTAAAAAATGAAAAATATAATTTAATCTTTGTAAGTGCTCCGCCTTTTTCAGCTATTAATATAGCTGTTAAATTAAAGAAAGAATTCAACTTACCTTTGGTAATTGATTACCGTGACCTTTGGTATGGAAATCAATTTACTTTTTATCCTACTCCGTTTCATAAGTATTTACATAAGAAAATGGAATATGAAGCTTTAAAGGCAGCCGATAGGATTACAGCAACTAATCGTAAGATGAAGGAAAAGATATTAAAAAATTACAAGTTTTTAACATTTGAGGATATTTATATTATTCCTCATGGTTATGATCCCGCTGATTTTAAGAATATTGCAGTGGAGAAAAAAGAAAATAATAAAATGCGGCTCACATATTCGGGAATATTTTATGAATTTATCACTCCAAAGTACTTTTTACGTGCTTTTAAAGAACTTTCAATAGAAAGGCCGGATGTTGCCTCGAATATAGAACTTCATTTTATCGGTTTTCTAAGAAATGAAAATAGAAGATTGATACGAAGGTTGCATATACAAGAATATATTAAAGAATTCGGTTATTTAAATCATTCGGATTCGTTAAACAAAATAATGTCAAGTGATGTACTGTGGTTGATGGTTGGTTACAGCAGAAATGTTGATACACATTCGAGCGGTAAACTATATGAATATTTCGGAACTAAAAAGCCCATAATTGCTTGTTTGCCGGATGGTGCTTTAAAATCTGCGGTTGAAGATTATAAAGCGGGATTTATTACTGCTCCGGATAATATTGAAGAAATTAAAAATACTTTATTAAAAGTGTACGAACTTTATATTAAAAACGAGCTGCCTTTACCTGATGAAGAATATGTGGAAAAGCATAGAAGGGATTTTTTAACCGAACAATTAACCAAACAATTCCAATTTCTAGTTAAGGTAGAAGTAATATGAATGTTCTAATAATCGGATCTGGAGGAAGAGAACATGCATTAGCATATAAGATTTCTCAAAGCCCTAAAATTGATGAACTTTTTATATTGCCAGGTAATCCAGGAACAGATTCTTTAGGTGAAAATGTAAACCTTCCGATAAATGACTTCAATTCAATGCATTCATTTTGTCAAACTAAGTCAATTCAACTTGTAGTTATTGGGCCGGAACTGCCGTTAGTCGAAGGACTGGGAGATTTTTTACGAAAGAACGGAGTTAAAGTATTCGGTCCAAATCAAGATGCTGCACAGATTGAAGGGCATAAAGCTTTTGCAAAAAATTTGATGAAAAAATATGGTATTCCTACTGCGGATTTCGTTGAATTTAATAATGATGAATATGAAAAAGCGCTTGATTATTTAAGGAGCAGTAATTTCCCATGTGTCGTTAAAGCTGATGGTTTAGCGGCCGGTAAAGGCGTTTTAATTTGTAATAATTTTACAGAGGCAGAAAATGCTTTGGATGAAATATTTAATAAGAAAGTATTCGGTTCGAGCGGCGATAAAATTATTATTGAGGAATTTTTAAGCGGGGAAGAAGCATCAATTTTTGCAATAACCGACGGGAATGATTATGTGTGTTTGCCTTCTGCCCAGGATCATAAAAGGATAGGGGATAATGATAAAGGTAAAAATACCGGTGGCATGGGTGCATATTCTCCGGCTCCGATTATTACTCCGTCTCTGCTTAAAGAAATTGAAGAAAAGATATTTTCGCCGACTTTAAAAGCCTTGCGTGAAGAAAACAAAAAATTTAACGGATGTCTCTACTGCGGTTTAATGATAACGTCCGAAGGTCCGAAAGTTGTGGAATTTAATTGCCGGTTCGGCGATCCCGAAACGCAGGCAGTTCTACCTCTGCTGGACGGAGACTTCCTTGAATTATTGTATTCTGCTGCCGATGAAAAAATTAATAAAAATGCTGTGAGATATAATAAAGGTGCGGCAGTTTGTGTTGTAGCTGCTTCAAAAGGTTATCCCGATTCTTATAATAAAGGTTTGGAAATTAACGGATTGGATGAGATATATAAGGATTCAATCGTCTTTCATGCCGGAACAAAATATTCCGGAAATAAAGTTGTTACTAACGGAGGGAGAGTTCTCGGTGTTACTGCAGTAGTAAAGGAGAATAATTTAAAACAAGCAAAACAAAAAGCATATGATGTTTTAAAGAAAATTTATTTTGAAGGCATGTATTTCAGAAGTGATATTGCAGATAAGGGAATTAATAAAAATTAATTTGTTTTTCAAAAGCGTCAATAAAAGATTTTCAACAAATTTCGACCTGTTAAGATCGAGTAAGTGTATTAAATTATAATTTGAGATACATCAAAAAATTTGCCTTCTAAAATTTTGTTATAAGATGTCTAATCCATGTTGTTATCCAATCACTTATAAAATCAGATCCCATAAATAAATTTACCATCCATCCAGTAAAAAATAATACCAATATTACCGATAGCGCTTTTTTAAGAAATTTGTACATTGGTAATATGGTAATTCCGTAAATCAATGTTCCCATTATAATTGCACCGCAGATAATTAATATTAATTTAATCAGTACGGTTTCAATTTCCATATTAAAAATGTCCTATTATTATATTATGTAAAATTATTAACAATCATCATTTCATATTATCGAATAATTTTAGGATTTGTTAATCAATATCAATATTATAAAAAGATTTTTCTTTTTAACTTAAATAAAAATGATGAAATAAGTTAGTGTATAATTTAATAGATATTGCGGATAAAAAACAGAATTGTAATTTGGAAGAAAGATTTAAACTGCAAATATGAAAATATATTTTATATGTAAAATTTAAATAAGTATTTTTTAGGCTTCAGCTATATAAAAATCACTTAATTTGGGATAAAAGTTTTTGACAAGTACAAATAAAAAAATTCTGAAAAATTTATTATAATCTAATCTTTTTAGTACCGAAGGCCGGACTCGAACCGGCACGAGGTGTGAGCCCCACTGGATTTTGAGTCCAGCGAATATTGTTTTAACACAATAAGTTACAGTTAGGTGATATGGTATTTGATTAAAGATTTGTAATTCTTAGAGCTCGAAAAGGAGTTTCTAAGATGTATCTTTCAAAACGGTCTAATGGTATTTATTATATTTTTTACCCTCAGCTAAACGGAAAACTTACCTGCATTTCTACTAAAGAAAAAACTAAATCCGAAGCATTAAAATTCTTGTCTAATTTTGAAAAGGAAATTAAGACAAGAAAAGATGCTAAGGCTTTACCCATTCCAATAAGACAATTCTTTGATGAATTCCTTAAATATTCTGAATCTATTCATTCTCCTAAACATACAGAGAGCCTAAAAGCTACTTTCAACAAATTTATTTCTCATAAAGGTAACCCGCTTTTAAGTGAAATGAAAAAAGAAGATTTTATTAAGTATAAAGAAACAAGATTAAAAGAGGTTTCTGAATTCTCTATAAAAAGGGATTTAGCAAATTTATCTTCTCTTTTTAATTGGGGAATATCAAAAGGTTATTTAAAACAAAATTTAGTGCAGGGAATAAAAAAACCTAAATTACCGGAAAAGCAGCCGTTATTCTTTGATGAAATAAGTTATCAAATTCTATTAAAGCATATACATGATAAAGACCTATCTGATTTAGTGCAGTTTGCTGTTAATACCGGGCTGAGACAAGGGGAATTGATTAGCTTAGAATGGAGCCAAATAAATTTTAAAGAAAGATTTTTAATTTTAGATAATAGGAATCATTTAACCAAATCTAAAAAAGTTAGAACCGTACCTTTAAATATAAAAGCTTTACAAGTTTTAACGGAAAGAGAGAGAAATAAAAAGGGGAGTAATGTATTTACTTATAACGAAGAAATAATTAACCCGGATGCCTTATCAAGAAAGTTTAAGGTATATGTGTTAAACTCAAAACTAAATAAAAAATTAAATTTTCATTCTCTTAGGCATACTTTCGCAAGCTGGTTAGTTCAAAAGAATGTTCCTATCCAACAAGTTCAGCAATTACTCGGACATTCAGATTTAAGAACTACTTTAATTTATTCTCATTTAAGGCCGGAAGATTTAAGAAATTCAGTTGATTTATTGAGTAACTAAACTATGCTTCATAAATTAATTTTAAACCGTCATACAAGCCCTACAAAGGACTTTCAAGGAGGGTTTGACTAAAACTACTAACAAATTTATCCATCCCTTAGACAATTCATTTTAAACCTATAAATAAAATATATTAAAAATATTAGCTTATTTATTGCCCCTTATATTTAATTATTTTAACTTCATTATCATTTTATAGGGGTATATATGAAAAAAATATTTTTCTTTTTATTAGTTTCTTCACTTTGTTATTCTCAATCTGTTATTATCGATGGTAATCAAATTTCCATTGGGAATAATGTATTGGAAGTAATGCAGGAATTTGGTAAAGGTTATGAATACAAAGTTGACACCTTAAAAGGGTTCATTATTTCTTATACTGTTTTAAAATCAGAGAGTATTGAAGGAGAACGAATAACTAATAATATAGCAGATTTATATTTCTCATATACACCTAAAAACTTAATAATTAGTGCCAACAAACGTGATACCTTACCAACACTATTTGAAATTAGAAATCATTGGGATTTTGGTTCTGTAAAGGAAACTTCGTTATCAAAATTCTTAAAAAATCTTTATAACATTTTAGACAAAAATGAATTAGACAAATATGAAATTAATATTAATTTAAGTAGATATTTAGAACCGAATCATGAGCTAAGAACAATTTCCCTCAAATTAAATAAATCGCATACTATCAAAATAGAGTTTTCAGATTATGGTTATTTTCAAATTACTGAAGTAGTAACAGAGGCGAAAAATTTTCCTGACTATACTTACTGTTTAATATTTTATGATTCTAAACACTTGTTTCAAAAAAATGATTTTATTTATAAGATATACACAAAAGAAGAAGATGCCGAAAGAAAAGGTAGAGAATATTCTACTGATTATATTTTGAAAGGATTTAAAACATCAAAATATAAAATAATCCGATTTTCAAAAAATTGAAATTAAAAAAGATTTTATAATAAGTAATTAACTTAGCAATATTGTCTAAATAAATTTTTTAATCATCCTTCATTTGTGTCCTTGTTATCCGGGAGGCTTTGACAAGAGCTGCTAGCATAAATGAGGGGGGGTAGAGTTATTGAAAATGAAAATTATTGAAAATATTATCATTATACATTTTAGCCAATTTTTTTATAGAGGGAAGCTTCATTATTAACTTCGCTACTAAAAAAAGTGTGTGCTATTAGACTAACCTTTTAAAATTGTATTTTGGGAAGGCGTGGTTTATTAGGAGTGACATTTTAATTTAAGTTATTTAGCTAATTAAATTTAGGGGTCGTTTTAGTTTATGAACAAAACTAATTTTAAAAAAATTATAGCACGAGAGTGGCTAATATTTTTAATTGCTATTTTTATTGGCATTATTATTACAGATTATCTATACTTTATGGATTCCACAGAATACCTTATTCATAGAAAAAATTTTTACCAGATATTTAAGAGAATGAATAAACAATATGATTTTTCTGCTTTTAATAAAGGAAAAGATTGGATTGAAAAGTTACCAAATAAAAGTCAATCAATTAAAACATCAAAGAAGTATGATAATATTCTTGATAAAAATAATTCAAAAAGTAAATTCGACCCTTCTACAGCAAAACCTTGGGAAAAAGATTCTATTGTTCCATCTAATATTTATGACCAATTCAATAAGGAAGCATTAATCACCGAAATACAAAATTTCCGAAATAAATATCCGATGTATAATGACCTTGATGATTCCGCTCTTGTAAGTAAATTAGTAATCCCAACTTATACTGAGTTTAACAAAAAATTAATCGATAATTCTGAAAGAGAATTAATTTACGATTTTTTAAGTGTCGATAATGATTTAGGTAATTATAAATCATTTGAAAACAAAGTCAATAAACCTACTTTTTTTTCTGGACTTTCAAGACTATTCAATCATTTATTTTCTAAACGGTTTTGGTTTAGCACTTTGTTTTCTATATTAATATTTTATTTTGTTTTCCAGTTTATGCGCTCAGTTTATTATTCGATAAAACTATTGGTAACTAAATAATGTAATTTGTTTTCAAAATTATTTGTCAATCAGAACTTAGCAATAAAAACAGCTTAAATATATTTTTTGTTTGAAATCCTTCTCTTGTGTCCCTTATTAGGGAGTCCGGTTGGCTACTGGATGCTAAACACAGGATGAAGGATTTTTTAATTTTAGCCGGAGATAAATAGGAATGGGAAAGAAAAAAATTGAAATTAAAGAGGGAGAAAATGTTATTCAAATTAACGGTGAGGATTTTAACCTTTTGTATGAGAAAGCACCAACAAATAGAATTATAAAATCAAAACCAAACAATACTGATAATAACTTTACATCACTAATGGTGAAATTGAATTTTATATATAACGAAAAATTTTCTCCTATAATAATTGAAATTAACAAGCAATTCTACCCTTTCTTTAATAAATGGTGCAAGCTATCTAAAAGTGCAAAATTAAATGAACAAGAGATAAGAGAAGCTTTTTATAAAATGATTTATTATAGATTAAGCAATGATAACAGGGCTTTAAATACTATAGACTTTATAAATGAAGCGACTAGAAAAATTAATGGAGAATTATCACCTGCTGACTTACCTAAAGAATATCAGGAAATTATTATAGATTATGGGTTGATGACCCTCAAACCTATTATTGATGAATTTTTTGAAATACCAAATTTGGTTTTAACGTCATTTGAAAAGTCAAAAAAGTCTTATCAACAAGAACTTAAAATGTTAAAGAGGAAATATGGAGGAATTAAGACAAGCAATCCAAATGAACAGAAACTATTTGATAAGGTGTGGAAAATTAATAAGATTCAGTTAAAGGAAAATATAAAATTTTCTCCATTTGCAACATTTAAAAAGATTAATGATTCTACCAATTTAATCGACCCTCAATTAATACAACCAAATAAATTTTCAACATCTGCACTTTATAATCGATACAAAGGGTTTAGATTTAGAAAACAGAAGTCTGAAGACAAAGAATCTTAAAATAGTATTCGATTAACCAAAAAGTATTCGACTAACCAAAATTTATTCCTTCAATTTCCTTTCGTAATCTTGCCATTAAGCTTGGGCGACATAAATAAAATAGATTTTTAGTTCACTATTAAGCCTCTTTGTTTTGCGTCGCCTAAGCAATTCTAAAGAGGTTTTTTAGTTTGGACAAAATAAAAGGCTTAACCTTCTACGAAAAGGTTAAGCCTACAATCCAAGAAAGGATTCATTAACATGTTTAGTAAAGATAAGAAACTTTTGGAATTAACTCCAACCAAGCATCCTTACCTCTTTAAGGTAAGACTTAATCTGGACTTCCAAACCCGATTTATTGGAACTTTGGATACTTCAGGCCAAGGAACATTTTTCACTGAGCGTAAAGAAAAACATCTTTTCAGAAAAACCAATTCTTTAGGGCTAAATGAAAAATTGTTAAACTCACCAGATATTCAATTTAAAAACATCACTATTGATTATAACGGACAAAAATTAAGCACAACCAGAATGTATTTTTTAACTCATTCAAAATGTTTCACTTTCCAAGGATTTGAGAGACAGTATTTTCTTCCTCTTAATGAATTTGGTTTAAATAGAGCTGAAGAATATGAAAAGTCAATTCATGAGCAATTAAATCTTTTTGAGGTGGCCTAATGGTTGAAATATGGAAATTCTTTTCTGATGTAAAAGGTAATATGCAGTATAAAATCTACTCTGAGGATAGAGAAGTCATCAAGAATTTACTTCGACTTTCTGGTGTGCGAATTTCAGCAACTTACAGCGACAGTAATTTAAGATATGTTGGAACTGACCTAATTGTTCCCGGTAACCGGCTAAAAACTATTTATAAATTAATCGGGATTAAAAAATCACAAATTAAATTTATTTAAAAACAATGAATTACAGAAATGAGATTTTGCGTATTTCAATTCTGAGGCATTAAAAATTAAAAAGAGTATAAAATCCCTTTGTACACACAGAGGGGGCTTATTTGATAAGGAGATAATATGGAAAGGAATTTTAATAAAATATTTTTTCAATTTCCTTTATGCTTATTAACAATTAGTAACGATAAGGAGGAAATTATTAATAGCATTATTTCTTATTGCATTGTAGAAAAGGCCTTAAGTTATAAATATGATGTTTTAGATATATCGGATTTTGGATTTGATGAGGATACAATTCAGGATGAGTTATATGATTATGATTTTGATGAACCTTTTCATAATAAAATTCTTAAAGCTGCTGATTTCTTTTCAATTAAACTAGGAAGCATTAAAAGGAATATTAATACACACGAAAAATTAAGGAAATTTATTTCTGATTTTCAGTTTAAATCTGGTAAAGACAGTTTTGCAGCAATCGGAAAGGAATTGGCTTTTGATTGTCGGGATAAAGGATTCAATTTTGAACATTTTAAGATACTTTGTGCAATTAATTCTATCATAGGTAAAAAGAAAAAATTTGTACGCATAACTTATAACAGAATAAGATATGCAATGTACGGTTATAGAAGCAAAACTATATTTGGAAAAGTGGGACCAAATATCACATTACTTTCAGATAAACAGCTAAAAAATAGAATTGAGTTTTTGAATGCCAAAAAGTTCTTTTCAAAGTTCACTTATGCAAGGCGACAAATTTATTATTCGACAAGAATCACTTCAGATGAGGAATTAAGAGAGGCCGTTAAGAATAGTAAACTATATTGGGCAAAGAAAAAACTTCAATTGGAGGATACTTCCGGGACTAATGAAATAAAAAAGGAATTACAAAAATTAAAACAAAATGCAGAAATTCTGAACTTGGAACAAAATACTTTATCAAGATTTAATCATGAAAGTAAAAAAATAAAATTAGTTAGGTTTAGTAAGGTTTCTAATAATTAGATTATAACAATTTTAAAGGATATGAATTTTAAATGAGTTTTTCTAAAGATAAAAAATTTGTTAGTGGGCTAATTTGAAATACAAACATAAACAAATATGGGCTAAGGTTAATTGTCCAGTAGATGAGAAAATTGCAAAAATTGTTTCTTTATTTAATACAATTGATGGGTTAATGACTTTAGACAGTTGCGAAGGCGATGAAATTTGGAGTTATATTTATTTTAAATATGGAAATTATAAGACAATTTGTAATTTTGTATTTGGAGAACTTATGCCTATTTTAACAAATAAATACGGAGAGGATATTTTCCTCTCCGTTGAAAGTGCTGACAGTTTAGAACCAATCGGTAAAATTTCTTTTAGAAAAGAACTTACTAATAGACTCTATACTGTTTTGCGTTCAGAAATCAATGCTTTCCATAAGTAGTCGTAGTTTCTACATGACACCTATGGCAAAGTATTTGACAGTTTGAAAGCGCATCACTTCCCCCTGCGGCAACAGAGGTCTTGTGATGTGCTTCTGCTGTTATTATTGATAACGACGTTCCGCACTTTTCACACCTATACTTCGCATTTTTTAATGCTTGTAATTTTGTTGCTGATGAGAATGCCATCGTTTTACCTCCTTTCTTTTATTTAGTTTATATTTTGCTCATTAGTTGAGCTTAAAACCCATCATAAATTTTATCTGTAAATTTTCTTAATGGTGATTGCTGCCTTAATAATCCAATATTTGCTCTATATTTATTATCACCTATCTTGAGCAATAATTTCATTTTTATAAATTCTTCTATTTCTCTTTTTAATGTTATTTCTGAAAGCAAAGCATATTCTTTAGAAAGTTCAGCTTTTTGAAAGAATATTTCGTCTATAGTTAAATCTTGGAAGATAGGTAAATTAAGAAGGATTTTGCGTCTACGTTTAAATGCTTTTACTACTCTATAATTAATATCTGAAAACATATCGTAAACAAGTTTTTGCCACGAAATAGTTAAAAGGTTAACTTGTATAACATCTATAATATTTCTTAAGCCATCTCTAAAACCTAAAAGAGCATATTCAATAAACTCTGATAAATTACCCGTTTTATTTGCACTATCTAATTGTCTATAATATTCAATTTTAGTATCGTTATAATGATTTGATAAAATATGAGATGCTATATCTGGGTTACCAGCTCTAATTAATAAATAAAACTCTAATAATCTTCCAGTTCTTCCGTTTCCATCTTCAAATGGATGAATCCACTCTAAATAAACATGCGTGATTATTGCTTGTATAATTGCCTCCCCAAATTTTTGTCCTTTACTATAATGAAATTCATTTTTTAAAAAATCACATAACTTATCAATTAAATTTGGTACATCCTCATAATTTGGTGCTCTATATGAACCTACTGTGACATTGCATTTTCTGAAATGGCCTGGATTGCCCCCAAAATGTTTATTCAAATCTTTCCCAACCATAAAATTAAATTCTTTAATTATCTTTGGAGAAATTAAATCTGATTTGTTTTCAAGAATTATTTCATTTCTTATTTTAGTATAAGCTTCTAAAATATTTTTAACTTCAATTTCCTGGTATTCTTTGCTAGGTGGTAATGATTCTCCGCCCTGAATTTTTTCTATTTCTTCTTCTGTCAAAGTATTACCTTCAATTGCAGTTGTTGCCCTTGCCCCTTTCTTTAAAGATACCCACAGTAATTGTTGATGATAATCTGGTAATAAGGGAGTCATTGAAATAGCATCAATAGTAGAATTTATTTGTCCAAGAAAATACAATGAGTTTTTAGTGTAATTCCAATTTTTCTTAAAGGATATGTGAGCAAAACCATCCATTCTTGCCTCCTTTCCGTTTTTTAATATAACATTTAGTCATACCTTTAAAATAACATTAATTAAGACAAATTCAAATTAATTATTTATAATATAAAGAATTACTAGAAACATTTAATATAACATTATGAGTACAATATAGGGCTATAATACATAAAGTGTAATGCTATTTAATGAGCATGATTTTAAACTATATCCGAATATACTCTTTAACTGACTTTGATTTATTAGGGTTATTGAGGGCTTTTCAGAGGTCGATAAGAGGTCGACTTTATATTACATATTTATATTACTAGTTTATATTACAAATTGATATTACAAGAGATACATTACATATATAAAGACGCTTTCCTTTTTCAGAATTAATTTGCTGATGAAAACGGTAAATTATCTTAACAAATTTCCAACATATTTATATAAAACTCTGTAAAAAACGTGAAAGAATTAAAAATCGAAAATAAGTGTAAACAAATAACGGATAGAAATTTATTAAATCAATTCTGAAAACCTTAATATTACTTTATATTTAATTAATTCTAACTTAGCCTATCTAAAAAAACGGAAAGAAAACGGAAACAATTGTATATTTTGAAACTATAGGTGGACTTAATATTATATTAAAAAGGCTTAGTAATACTTGGTATTTATTAAGGAATAAAAAGAAATAATATTAAGATTTATTTTAAGAACTTAACATAACCTAACATTTTTAAAAATCATTTCATCTTTTTAGGGACTAAAATAATTCTATTAAGCTTATTAAATAGCCTTAAAAATTGTCGTTAAAATATTATGATTTTACCTTAGATAAAAAACTTAGATTTGAATTTAAATTGGCTCATGTGCTATGTTATTTTACGTTTTTTTAACGAGAATTTATTATCAGTAAAAAGTGAAAACTTTTTTGTAAATATCAAAAATTAACAAAAAAAATTTTATTTGTATTTCTCTTTAAAATATTTAAAGTTGAATTGTCTTTAACAATAAAAAACAATAAACATAGTTCCGTAAACAAACTTTAAGGTTTTATGAAAAATTATATTAAAAATGAATTTTCGGAGACCATAAAAAAGGGATTTAATGTTAGTCTTATAAATGAGTTTTTTTACACTATAAAAAAGGGAACTGGTCAAGGGCAGGCAATAATGGTTGTCAATCCGGGGAGATTGAAACTAGTACTTTCGGGAATTAAAATTTTTAAATTTCTTAATTTACTAGTTATAATAATTTCTTTACATAATTGTTTACTTTCTACTCAATTATCATTCTTTTTATTTTTAGGCATTTTATTGCAATTATTAAATAAAAATCGCAAATTAAAGTTAATAATTGTTCTCTACTTCGAGAGGGATAGAAGTTAGAATTTATTACTAAAAACTTTCCATATTTAACATTTCTTAAACTCTCCTGATGTAGATAGCTTTTTATAAATTATATTTTTATGAGGGAGTTTATTATGAAAGCTATTTATTGTTTTGTATTCTTTTTATTTTCACTTTCTATAACATATTCACAGGATATTACAGCGACTCTTAGCGGTAATACATCATCTCAGGGATTTTCAATTATCAATGCACAAGGCGATACTTTATTAAGAGCATTAGGTGATGGCTCTGTTGGTATAGGAACTAACAATCCATTGGGAATTTTAGATATTGAAAGTACTTCAACATCTGATGGACGTCCAATTTATATTTATGGGGAAAATACCTCCTCTGGAGGGGGAAAAGGCGGTGATGTTGAAATAAGAGGTGGTAGTAATGTTTATTCACAAAAAGGTGGACAGATTATATTAGCTGGAGAATCAATGGGAGGAGGTGCTTATGTAAATATTAATGCGGGAGATGGTGGTACTGGTGGTGGAAATATTAATCTGACTTCTGGAAGCGGTTCTTCATTTGGAGGAAGCATTAACCTTACAACTCCGTTTTCGTATGAAGGCGCTAATGACATTAATTTAAATGCTGGAGGAGGAGTAAATGGAGGTGGTAGCATTACAATTAGCACAGGTTCAGCATCAGGCTCGGGATTTAATAATGTGGGTCCGTTAAATTTAAGCACTGGTGATGGTCAAATAAATGGAAATATCAATATTCATACAGGTAATATTACTGATGGAGGCAATATTAATTTAACACCAAGCATAAGTGGTGGTTTGGTCATAGTTAACGGTTCTGGTACATATTCCGGAACCTGGACACAAGCTTCTGATGAAAGATTCAAGAAAAATATAAAACCATTAAGGAATGTTCTTCAAAAAATTGAACAGTTAGAAGGAGTCAGTTATAAATACAGAAAACACAAGTTTCCGGATAAGAATTTTGCTGATGGAAAACAAATAGGACTAATTGCACAGAATGTAGAAAAGGTATTTCCAGAGTTAGTGAAGACTGATAAAGATGGCTACAAATCAGTGGCTTATCAAAATATGGTAGCAGTTCTTATTGAAGCTGTTAAAGAACAACAATCTAGTATTCAAGAGCTAAAGAAGGAAATAGAGACTCTAAAATCTTCACTAAAAGATAAAGATGTAAAAGTAACTTCAGTGGCAAAGTAAAGGGGGTAAAATGAAAACATCTATAATATTTATGTTCCTCTTATTTTCTTTGCAGCAGATATTTGCCCAAAGCCTAGTTATTAGCAGTGGAGCATCTATTTACGTCCCATCTGGCGCAGACATTTGTGCAGGGAACTATGGAAATATCACTGGAGAAATATTAGGTGAAGGAACTCAATGCGGACAATTACCATTACCAGTCGAATTAAGTTCCTTGACAGCGTTAGTTAATAATAATGCTGTGACTTTAAATTGGAAAACAGAAACAGAGATAAATAATTATGGTTTTGATGTTGAAAGGAAATGCAGTAATGAGTGGCAAGAAATAGGTTTCATAAAAGGTAATGGTAATAGTAATTCAGAAAAGCATTATTCTTACACAGATAAAAATCCAATTGGTGGAAGCAAGTTTTACTATAGGTTAAAACAATTAGATGTTAATGGTAAATATAAATATTCTAAGGAAATCGAAGTGGAGGTTATCCCAGTGAATTATGCATTATATCAGAACTACCCTAATCCTTTTAATCCAAATACAAAGATTAAATATCAATTGCCCAAGGAAAGCAGAGTAGAAATTAAAGTTTATAATATATTAGGTGCTGAAGTAATGAAACTATTGGATGCACAGAAGGAACCGGGTATATATGAAGTAACATTAAATGCACAAAATTTACCAAGTGGAATTTATATCTATAGAATAATTGCAGGAACATTTAGTGAAGTCAAGAAAATGGTTTTAATGAAGTAAAAAAAGAATTATTGATAAATAATTTTTTAATTATAACTCATTTAAAATTAATGATTTAAGTTACTGTCTACTTTAGTGAATATTGACAATGTAAAATAGAAGTGTATATTAGCAGAAAAATTCAGAATGGTTGAAATGAAAATAAGTTTGACAAATGAAATTAGCCTAAGTGTTTTTTAGGTCTCAACCGCCTTGAATTTCCGCTTGGGCTTTTTTCATTTTAAAGCTCTTTGAGTTACTGCTTTTATCGAATAAAAATTGATGTGAATTTTGATTTGTAAAATGACATATCAATTGACAAATCACTTAATTTGGGCTTCATGCTGATGAAAGGTATAAATAAAAAAATTCTGAAAAATTTATCATAATCTAATCTTTTTAGTACCGAAGGCCGGACTCGAACCGGCACGAGGTGTGAGCCCCACTGGATTTTGAGTCCAGCGCGTCTACCAATTCCGCCACTTCGGCAAAAGTCGATTGTTTTTTAAAAGAACCGTAATAATTTCGCCGTCAAAATTACTAAAGTTTAAAGTTCTAAGCAAAAAAGTTTATAAAACAAATGTAACGACGCATCAATTGCTTCTAAGTTTTATGTTATATCGATACGGGAATTAATTATTCAGTAATATTTTATTATTTTACGAATAATTATGATTTTAAAAACTAAATTATCAAAATAAATTCACTCGAATAATAAAATTTTGTATTGCAGATTTTAATAAACGGTGTCTAAGAGGATTCAAAACTGGCTAATGCTTCTTCAAGTGTTTTGTAAGTTTGAAAAACTTTTAAAGTACCAACTATGTCCATTAACGCCGAAACTTCCGCATTAGGCATTACTAACCGAAACTCACTTCCTATCTTCGCCATATTTTTAAGTGCAACTACAAGAGCACCGATAAAGGTCGAATCAATAAATTCGCATCTACTAATATCAACTATTACCTTTTTGAAGCGTAATTCATAATCATCGGCTAATATTTTTCGCAGATCACCGGCTTCTTTGAATGTTGCACGGGTAAGATTTGATGTTTCGACTATTATATCCCTTATTACTTTTCTTTCGAAATCAGCCATTTTGAACCCCGAAAAATTTTTTCTTTAGTTACAACTAAAATATTAAATAATCTGAACTTTTAACAATAATAATGATTCTCTTTATTTAATTGAATTCCCTGCAAAGACAAGCTAAAAATTTAGTTATTAAACTAACATTATAACCGTTTTTATGCAACAATAAAGAAAATTAAAAAAGCTTTCTGTAAAACAGGAAATAAAGAAAATCAACTTACATTTATTTGAGTGAGTTCCTTTATTTATGTAATTTTGCACTTATTCTTTTATTATTCAATTTAATTTTTACTAAACTCATGGAAAAAACAAATAGTCGAAAAGATAATTCGGTTGATAAACCGAAAAATTTTATAAGAGAGATCATTGACGAAGATATGAAAATAGGGAAGTGGGACGGCCGCGTTCATACCCGCTTTCCCCCGGAGCCTAATGGATATTTGCATATCGGGCATGCTAAATCTATTTGTTTAAACTATGGAATTGCAAAAGATTATAAAGGTAAATTTAATCTTCGCTTTGATGATACAAATCCTAGTAAGGAAGAACAGGAATATGTTAACTCAATAATAGAAGACGTTAAATGGCTGGGAGCAGACTTTGAAGATAGAATTTTATATGCTTCGGATTATTTTGACAAGATGTATGAATATGCTGTTAAACTGATTAAAAAAGGGAAAGCATATGTAGATGATCTTTCTGCAGAAGAAATCCGGAATTACCGCGGAACTCTTACGGAACCCGGGAAAGAAAGTCCATACAGAAATCGCACAATAGAAGAAAACCTGGAACTATTTGAGCAAATGAAAAAAGGCAATTTTCAAAATGGGGAAAAAGTCCTTAGAGCAAAAATAGATATGGCTTCACCGAATTTGAATTTACGCGATCCAATTATGTACAGAATTGTTCATTCTGAACACCACCGACAGGGTAATAAATGGGTTATTTATCCTACATATGATTGGGCTCATGGTCTCGAGGATTCCGTAGAAGGAATTACTCATTCAATTTGTACACTGGAATTTGAAAATCATCGACCGCTTTACGACTGGTTCTTAAATGAACTGGAGATTTATCATCCTCAGCAAATTGAATTTGCCCGGCTGAAATTAAATTATACTTTAACGAGCAAACGTAAATTATTACAATTAGTTCAAGACGGATATGTAGACGGGTGGGATGATCCGCGAATGCCTACTATTTCCGCTTTAAGAAGAAGAGGATTTACTCCTGAATCAATAATTAATTTTTCAGAGATAGTGGGCGTGGCAAAACGCGATGCTTTTACAGATATTGCCTTACTTGAATATGCAGTCCGTGAAGACTTGAATAAACATACACAGCGTGTTATGGCTGTTTTAAATCCTCTGAAAGTAATAATAACGAATTATCCTGAGAATTCGGTAGAAGAATTGGAGGCTGTTAATAATCCGGAAGATCCTTCAATGGGCACTCGTAAAATTACCTTTACAAGGGAATTATTTATTGAACAAACAGATTTTATGGAAAATCCTCCCAAAGGTTATCATCGTTTAATTCCAGGCGGAGAGGTACGGCTGCGGTATGCATATATAATTAAATGTAATGAAGTAATAAAAAATGGGGACGGTGAAATAGTTGAATTACACTGTACTTATGATATCGATACTAAAAGCGGTACCGGCACAAGCAATAAAAAGGTTAAAGGGACAATTCACTGGGTTTCCGCAGAACATGCGTTAAACGCCGAAGTAAGATTGTACGATAGATTATTTACTATTGAAGACCCTGGTACTGAAGATAGATGGTTAAATTATATTAATCCAAAATCATTGGACATTTTACCAGATGCTTTGGTAGAACCATCTGTAAAAAACTCCAAGCCCGGCAGCAGGTATCAATTCGAAAGATTGGGATATTTTTGTGTAGATATTAAAAATACAACAGATGAAAAATTAGTTTTCAACCGTACGGTTACTTTAAGAGATAGTTGGTCAAAAAACACAAAAAAATAATTTTATTTGATATTTTCCAAAGCACGGTTAATTCTTCGGAGGACTTCATCTTTTCCGAGGACATAAAGCATGTCAAACATTCCGGGGCCGGTACTCATACCCGATACGGCTAATCGCAGAGGATGAATTAGTTTCCCTTTACCAACATGTAATTCTTCAGCTATTTTTGCTAATGAATTTTCATAATCTTCCTTTGAAGGGCTTTCAAACTTAGAGAAATTTTCTTCCAACTTTCTAAGATAATCCGGTGATTCAGGCTTCCAATTTTTTATAATTGCATTTTGATCATATTCTTTTGGTGCTTTAAAAAAGTAAGGACTTTTAAATATATAATCATGAACAAAAGACACTCTTTCTTTCATCACATCAATTACTTGAATAAGATAGTTATCGCTATAATTATTATCCTTGAATTCTGTAACTGCGAGAGCATCTTTTAACATCGGCAGAATTTCTTCATTTGATTTTTTTCGAAGATGTTCGGCATTAAGCCAGTTTAATTTTTCAAGATCAAAAACCGAACCGGATTTATTAACCCTCTCCAAGTCGAATGCTTCAATTAATTCATTTAAATAATAAAATTCTTTATCATCACCCGCATTCCAGCCGAGTAATGCAACAAAATTTATTAAAGCTTCTTTTAAAAATCCTTTCGCTTTATAATCCTCAACAGCCACATCACCCTGTCTTTTACTTAATTTTGATTTATCCGGATTTAATAAAAGCGGCAGATGTGCAAAAACCGGCTTTTCCCAGCCTAAAAAATCGTAAAGAAGAATATGTTTAGGCGTGGAAGAAAGCCATTCTTCACCGCGAATAACATGGCTTATTTTCATTAAGTGGTCGTCAATTACATTTGCAAGATGGTAAGTAGGAAAGCCGTCGCTTTTTATTAATACCTGATCATCTACATTATTACTATTGAACTCTACTTTACCGCGTACAGTATCATCAAAAATAATTTTTTGATCCGGTTCAACATTTAATCTTACAACGTGAGGCACGTTGCCGGATAGATTATTTTCAATTTCATTTTGGGTTAAATGGAAACAATGCTTATCATATTTTGCCTGGGGTAATTTTTGACGCTGCTGCTCTTTGCGCAGATTATCGAGCCTTTCAGGTGTACAAAAACAATAATAAGCCTTTTTTTCGGAAATAAGTTTTTGAGCAAATTTATGATAAAGCTCCAAGCGTTGAGACTGCATATAAGGACCAAAATCACCGCCGATATCAGGCCCTTCGTCATATTCAAGACCGCACCATTTAAGTGCATCTATCAAATTTTCAACAGCTCCTTCAACATAACGGCTGCGGTCAGTATCTTCTATTCTTAAAATGAATTTTCCGTTTTTGCTTTTTGCAAATAAAAAATTATAAAGTGCCGTACGCAAACCGCCGACATGTAAATATCCTGTTGGGCTTGGTGCAAATCGTACTCTTGGTCTCTCGCTAATCATAAACTTAAAAACTTAGTAGTTAAACATTAGAAATTATTTAAGCTGGTTTTATCTTTTCATTGGAAATAATAAGATGTGCTCCGGCTATGAACACCATTTTAATAAATAGTCTGCCGGAATAGTAAAATTAGAATTAAAAATATTTCAAAGCTTGTTTTATTTTTTTACAGTTTTACAAAGATAGATTTAACTAACTTTGATTTTATTCTCCGTATAGTATTTTACTTTCTCAATAAATTCCTGGCTGTCAATCGGTTTCGGTATATAATCTGTTGCACCCGCCTCAATACATTTTTCTCTATCGCCTTTCATTGCGAAAGCCGTAAGTGCTATAATTGGTGTTTCTTTATAATTAGGTAATTGTCTTATTTTCTCCGTAGCTTCAAAACCGTTCATAACAGGCATTTGCATGTCCATCAAAATTAAGTCAAAATACTGTCTTTTAACTGCTTCTACCGCTTCAGCGCCGTTTTCAACTACAACAATTGAATCAAAGTTGTTTTTCTTTAGTAGTCTGGTTACAATAATTTGAGAATGCTTATAATCTTCGACTAATAATATTTTTACGCCTTCTTTTTGTTTATATACTTCTTCCGGAGTCGACGGTTCATCAAAACTATTAATCATTTGAGTAATAGTATCGGAAAGTTCTTCTATATTAGTACTTCTTTTTTCCAAAAGATCCGCAAACAGCCCGTCAATTTTCTTTAGATCATCTTTATAGTTTTCTTTCCCTGTGTAAATAACAATAGGTAATTTTGCAAAATTTGGTTTTGATTTTATTATTTTTATCAGATCAAATCCGTTTATTTCAGGCATATCTAAATCTATAATAGCTATGTCCAATTGCAGCGAATCCAGTATTTTAATAACTTTTGCCGGGTGTGATTCTGCTATTGAATTATATCCTGCCTGATCTATAGTTTCTTTAATCAAATTTAAAGTTGGAACGTCATCATCCACAATTAGAATATTGGAATCTTTTTTGAGCTTATAACTCATAAGAACTTCAACCAAATTTTTGTATTTAATAGGCTTAACAAAATATTCAACCGCGCCTAATAAAAATGCTTTTTGTTGTTCGGCTTCAACAGAGCAGACAATAACCGGTGTATTCTTTGCGTTTTTATGTTCTCTTATTCTTTTCAATAAATCAAAACCATTGGTATCAGGTAAAATAATATCCATCAGAACTGCAAGAAAGATTTCTTTGTCAATGGCTTTTATTGCTTGTTCAGCGGAATTTACTATCGACGGTACATAACCCCATTTGTTTAAATAATTGCTCAAAAGCTTTGAGGTCGCGTAATCATCTTCAACTACCAGGACTTTATTCCTTTTGTCCGATTTCGGCAGCGAGACAATTTGCTTTTCTATAGCTGATAACGGTTCAATGCCGATTGAAAAATTATAGGTCGTTCCTTTCCCGATCATACTCGTTACCGAAATTTCACCTTTAAGGAATTCGATATATTTTTTTGTTAAAATTAAACCTAAGCCGGATGAACTGCCGACCTGATTATTGCTTAGCTCAGTCAATGCAAACGGTTTAAATATATCTTTAAGTTTATTTGATGAAATCCCGTTACTGGAATCTGCAATTCTAAAATCTAATTTTCCGTTTGAAGAGGAGGAAATTGATAGAGAAATTTTACCCCTTTCGGTTAACCTTAGAGAATTAGTAAGGATATTAATTAATATATATCTTAATTTTTGAGCATCTAATTTTACAGTCGGGGGCAGTTTTTTTTCAATATTAACAATAAACTCTACTTTATTCTTTGTGATTTTATCCGAGAAAATATTTATTACTTCGTCAATGAAATTTTTCAAGTCAATGTTTGAAGAAGTTCCTTTACTCTGCCCGGAATCTATCTTTGCCAGGTCAATTAGATCATTTATTAAAGACAATAAGTTAAACGCGTTGTCTTTTAATGTTGAAACATATTCTGCTTGGGAAGAAGTAAGATTATCTTCATTAAGCAGTGAAGCAAAGCCCATTATACTATTTGTAGGTGTTCTAAGTTCATGAGCAATATCTGTAATAATCTCACTGGTCGAAGCGCCGCTGCTTCCGTTATTCCGCATCCATAGGTTTAAAAAATTTCCAATTGATTCACCGATTAATTTTAGATTGTCCAGATCTACATTTATAAAAGGAGTTTTTTTCGCAACTTTTAATAAAGCATCTTCATTACCGTTAAGTTTAATAAATAAACAGCCCTCATAAACAATATATTCCGATGCCAAAATTTCACAATCGACATTTGTACTGAACATTGTCGGTCCAAGGCGTTCCTTAACAGCTTT
>Ga0307441_1000090_pt1 | contig 40663 bp, 36 predicted proteins | sample SalMarWE160420MG_FD_202149 | JGI IMG/M metagenome (GOLD analysis project Ga0307441, IMG submission 202149) | Salt marsh sediment microbial communities from the Plum Island Ecosystem LTER, Massachusetts, United States - WE1604-20 | ecosystem: Environmental > Aquatic > Marine > Intertidal zone >... | reverse complement strand
GCCCACCTCCCGGCTTCAACGTGAGCGCCTCCACCGCCGACACACCCGTCGCCGCCATGGAGGCTCCCGACCGACGCATCTACGCGCTGCAGTTCCACCCGGAGGTGCGACACACCCCCAAGGGCATGACGCTGCTCGAGCGCTTCGTCGAGACCACCGGCATCCCGCGCACGTGGACGCCTGCGAACATCGTGCAGCAGATGACCGCCGAGGTGCAGGCACGAGTAGGCGACGAACGGGTCCTGCTCGGCATCTCCGGCGGCGTCGACTCCACCACCCTGGGACTGCTCCTGCACCGGGCCCTGGGCGAGCGTCTCGTGGCGGTGTTCGTGGACCACGGCCTGCTGCGACTCGGCGAGGCCCACGAGGTGGAGCTCGCCCTGCGCGATCTCGGCATGAGTCTGCGCGTCGTGGACGCATCGGAGCGCTTCCTGAAGGCCCTGAAGGGCGTCACGGACCCGGAGCGCAAGCGCAAGATCATCGGCCGCGAGTTCATCGCGGTCTTCGCCGACGAGGCGCGCAGCGCCCGGGCGGAGGCGGGCCCCATCCGGTTCCTCGCCCAGGGGACGCTCTACCCGGATGTCGTCGAGTCGGCCGGCGGCTTCGGGGCGGCCAACATCAAATCTCACCACAACGTCGGCGGTCTCCCGGAGGATCTCGCGTTCGAGCTCCTGGAACCGTTCCGGACGCTGTTCAAGGATGAGGTCCGCGAGATCGCCGAGACCCTCGGCTTGCCACATCACCTCCGTGACCGCCACCCCTTCCCCGGTCCCGGCCTGGCCATCCGCATCATCGGCGAGGTCACCCCGCACAAGCTGGCGATACTCAGACGGGTCGACGACATCTTCATCTCCAGCCTGCGGGAGTTCGGCCTCTATGACGAGACCTGGCAGGCCCTGGCGGTCCTCACCCCCATCCGCTCGGTCGGCGTGATGGGGGACGAGCGGACCTACGCCCACACCGTCGCCCTCAGAGCGGTCAGCAGCGTGGACGCGATGACCGCGGACTGGACCCGGCTACCCCACGACTTCCTGGCCACCGTCTCCAACCGCATCGTGAACAGCGTGCCGGAGGTCAACCGCGTGGTCTACGACGTGACGTCGAAGCCACCCGGCACCATCGAGTGGGAGTGACCCGCTCCGGCGTCCCGGCTCGGCGGCGCCGGGCCGGCGCTGTTACCATGATCGGCATGAGCCGAGCCTGGTTGGTCAAGAGCGAACCCACAGCCTACAGCTTCGACGATCTCAAGCGAGACGGCCGGACCATGTGGGACGGCGTACGCAACTACCAGGCGCGCAACTTCATGCGGGACGACATGCGCGTGGGCGATCCGGTGCTGTTCTACCACTCCGGGACGGCCGAGCCGGCAGTGGTGGGATTGGCGAGGGTCGCCTCCGAGGCCTACGTCGATCCCACGCAGTACGCCAGCGACGACCCGCACTTCGACCCGAAGGCCACCGAAGCGAAGCCCCGCTGGTACCTCGTGGATCTCGAGCCGCTTCGAGCGCTGCCGCAACCGGTCCCGCTGACGAACCTGAAGAGCGACCCCGAGATCGACGGCATGCTCCTGGTGAAGCGCGGCAACCGCCTCAGCGTGATGCCGGTGGCCACGGCGCACTACCGCCGCATCCTCGAGCTCGGGGGGCTCGATCCCGAAGCCGCTTGAGCCGTCGCGCGGCGCCGAGCGGGGCCGTCTCGCGGCCGCGTCTCGGTACCGTCCCGGCGGCACGCGCCCGACCTGCGCCGGCGCCCGCCAAGACGCTGCGTGGAACGCCGTGGAACGCCGTCCCTGTCGAGCAAGATCTGACATCACGGACGCAGCGGGCATGCTAGCATCGGCGTAATGAACGTGCGACGTGCCAGGATCCTGCGCATGGTTGCGGAGTCCTACATCGCCTCCGCGCATCCGGTCGCATCGGCCCGCATCGCGGAGCGGCTCGACCTCAGCAGCGCCACGGTACGTAACGAGTTCGGGGCGCTGGAGGACGAGGGCTACCTGCAGCAGCCGCACACCTCGGCCGGCAGGGTCCCAACCGCTCGCGGGTTCCGAGCCTATGCGCTGGCGTGCCTGCCCCCCCGGCGGCTGCCGGCGCGCCAGCGCACGCGCCTGGCGAGCGAACTGCAGACCGTCAACGGCAACAGCCTGTTCGCGCTGGTGGCACGGGCCGCCGCCGAGATGTCGGGTTACGCCGTGGTGGTACACCTGCCTGCCGACGACGCGCTCCACATCCTCGAGATCCATCTGAGCCTGCTCTCCAGCAGCCGCCTGCTGGCGGTCGTGGTTCTGGAGAACGGCATCGTGCGCCAGCTCGGCGTCGACCTCGCACCACCGCCGCCCAGCTCGGTCCTCGACGATGCCGAGCGCAACCTGCGCCAGCTGACGCTGCCTCTGGGTGAGGTCCCGCGCGCGCTCGGCGCCATCGCGGCGCACGCCGACGAGCAGCTGTCGCGCACGCTGCGGGCGATCGAGGCAGCATGGCCGCGGCTGAAGGCGCCACGCGTGTTCAGCGAGGGGCTCAGCAACTTGCTCTCCGAACCCGAGTCCCACGACCCGGAGTTCGTCCGTCTGGTGGTGGAGCGCTTCGAGCAGGCTGAGGAGGATGCGCCTGCCTGGGCCCTTCCCGAAGGCAGCGTCGGGCTCGAGCTCGACGACGCCGTCGCGCGCGTGAGCTCGGCGTTCGAGCTGGGGGTGGGGATGGGCTCGCTGACGGTTCTGGGGCCCGCCCGCATGCGCTATCCGGCGGCCATGATGGTCGCGCGGGGCGTCAGCGAGGTGCTCTCCGTGGGCCTGCAGGAAGCCTGAGGTGACCGTCACCGTGCTGCTGTTCGCGGAGCTGCGCGCCCTCGCCGGCAGCAAGCACCTCGAGCTGCAGCTCCCGGAGTCGGCCACGGTTCGCGCCGCGGCGGACCGGCTGGAGGCCAGCCTGGGGCACGGCCGCTTAAGCGGGGCGATGTGCGCCCTCAACGAGCGCTACGTCGAGCCCGGCACGCGGCTCTCGGACGGCGACGTCGTCGCCTTCCTGCCACCCGTGTCGGGCGGATGACAACGGCAGTCCCCGCTGTGAGCGACGACGGCTTCTTCATCGGACCGGAAGCGATCGACGTGGCAGCACTGCTCCATGCTGCCGCAGCCCCGGCCTTCGGGGCGGTCGCCAGCTTCCTGGGGAGCGTCCGCTCTCCCAACGCCGGCGACACCGTGCGCCACATCGACTACGAGGGCTACGAAGCGATGATGCGCGCCGAGATGCAGCGCCTCACCACCGAGATCCGGTCGCGCCACACGCTGGGGCGTGTGTACGTCGCCCATCGCTTGGGGCGTCTGCGCCCAGGCGACGTGAGCCTGGCGGTGGTGGTGTCGTCGGCTCACCGCGGCGAGGCGCTCGCCGCGCTCGAAGCGCTGGTCGAGGGCTTGAAGGCCCGCTTGCCGGTCTGGAAGTACGAGGTGAGCGCCTCCGGCGAGCGCTTCGTGGCCGGCCGCTCGGACGCCGGGCCGACCCTGTAGCGGCAGCGCGGTCCGGCCACCGCCGCCGCCGACGCGCGCCCACGGAGGGCGCCAGAAAGCCCATCCCAACGGAATATTTCACAGGGGCGGCAACGGCCTTGCGCCTATGCTTGAGGCACTGCCGGGCGGCCGCTACCGTCCCGGCGCGGCCCGGAAAGGCTGGGTATGATTGGCGCACATGGCGACGAACGGTGCTAGCACGCGACGGGGGGAGGCGCGCGGTGCCGAGTGACGTCTACCTCCGCACGCGCGACGCGCTCGCGACGCTGGTCTCGGAGCGCGCGGCGACTCGCGTGCTCGATGCCGCTTTGCGCAGCCTGTCGGTCAGCGCGAGCACCCTCGACGAGAGCATGGTTCGCAAGCTGCTGCTCGGGCCCGTGCAACGCGAGCTCGAGGGTATCCTGCCCAGGACCGGGTTACGCCGAACGCTGAGGCGGCTGGCGCGCCAGGTCGGCGACGCCGCACCGCGCGGCCGCTCCGGACCCGTGACAGCGCCAGAGCCGAAGGCGAGCGACGCCCCGCCCGCCCCCCTCCACCCCGTCACCCGCTCGTCGGTCTACCTTCCCGATGTGGAGATCCAGGCGCAGGACGCCTGGGACGGCGCCCGGGACGGCCTCCGGTGGACAGACGACGCCCCCGGCGCCGAGCCCGCCCTGGCGGCGGTCGCGGTGGCGGAGGCGGCAGGCAGCCGCACCGCGGTCGGCGAGCTACGACCCGTCGAGCGCCAGCGGGCGAGCGGCAGCGCCGTTTCGAGCCGAACCGACGGTCCGAAACCCACGGTCGTCCCGAAGGCACTGCCGCCCGAGGCGCTCGATGCTTTGGCGGTACAGTTCGCCGAGATCGAGGGCGTCACGCAGGTGATCGCCCTGCGCGACCGAAGCGACCCGCCGCAGGTTCGAGGCGAGGGCATCGATGCCGAAGCGCTGGCGCCCTTGGCCCGCTCGGCGATACGCCTGCTCGGTCGCCACGGGCCGTTGCGCTCGCTCGTGCTCGAGCATGAGGCCGGCTTGCTCTTCGTGTTCCCGCTCGGCCGCGACGCCGTAGCGGTGCTGGCAGCGTCCAACATCAACATGGGAGCGGTGTTCGCAGCGCGGGCCGCGCTGGAGGAGGGACAATGAACAGGGGCAAACGTACACTCGTGGCCGGCGTCCTGGCGCTCACGCTGGGCTTCGTGGCGACGGCCACGGCGCAACCGAACGACGCGTTGCTGCAACGCTACGACCTCGCCACACAGGACCTGAACCAGGCCGTGGCGTCGGTGCCCAACGACAGCGCCAAGGCTCGAAGCGACCTCGATCATGCCGTGAACACGCTGTTGACCCTCTCCCGTGACTCCACCAGCGCCACCCTTGTCAAGTCCATGGACGCCCTGTTCAGCCGGGCCCGCACCGCCGTGGCGAACCAGAGCCGCACCGACATCGCGGTCCAGGCGGCCGTGCTCACGGGTGGCTTCCAGCGCCTGGTGCTCGACGCTGCACTCAAAGCCGCCGTGAACGGCGACATGACCCTGGCCAAGGACCGGCTGGCCCACATCGGGGCGGACATGCAGCTCGATCGCGCGTCGCTCGAAGCCATACGAGCGGCGGACAGTCCCACCGCCTTACGTCTGCAGACCGAGCAGGCCGTGGCGCGACTGATCAGCGAGGACATGTCCGTGGCGCGCCGGCTGCTGGCAACCGACCGTGGCGTCGCGTACCAGACGCTGGCCGAGGCCTACGGTGCCTCGCTCCTGGTGCAGGACTCGCCACGAGCCAACGCGAACCTCAACCAGCAGTTCGTCGGCGCCGCCAAGGCGCTCGTCGCGAAGGACGACGCCGCCTTCATGACCGCCAGCCAGGCGGTCGCCAACTCCGTCGGCCAGCTGGCCGACGCCGACCGGAAGGCGCTGGCGGCCGCCAGCGTGCCCGCCCCGGCGAGCACGAACGCCAACGCCGGCAAGGGCGCGGCTCCAACGGCACTGCCTTCGGTGGCGGCGGGCAAGTCGGGCGCCGCCGCCCCCGCGACGGTCGCCCCGAGCACCCCCGTCAAGCCAGCGGCAACCACGACTGGAGCGGCGTCCGGCGCCAACGCCGCGCCGGCCGCCAACGCCACCCAGGCGCGTCAGGAGCAGCTCGGCTCGCTCACCGATCAGATCGCCAGGGCCGGGCTGCCGGGACCGGCCGGGCAACGCCTGGCCACCACCCTCGCCGACGCCAACGTCACCAGCTTGAGGGGCGCCACCGAGGCGGTGTACGCGTCCACCGCGGAGGCGAGCGCCGCGCTCATGGCCGGCGACGTGAGCGGCGCCAAGGACCTGGTGCGCACGGCTTCGAAGCAGTACGACAGCATGCTCTCGCCGATCGTGGTGGCCAAGGCCCCCGCGATCGACCAGGACACCCGCACGGTCTTCGCGCGCACGTCCTCGATGGTCGGGTTGCGCCTGCAGGACCTGGAGGACCTCACCGCCCAGGTGGACGCCGCTGCGCGTGTGGTCAGCGGCCGCCCGCAGACCGGCGCGACCGGACTCAGCCGGGCCGTGGACAACTGGTGGGGAGGCTGGCCGCGGCTGCTGGTGCTGCTCGTATTCGGCATCCTGGTGTTCGTCCCCCTGTACCTGCTCAACCTCGCGTTCGGCGGCGGCAACCGCAACTGGCAGCTCATCGGCGTGTCGCTGTTCCTGTTGCTGCTGCCGGTCGTCTACGAGGCGCTTGCAGCGCTTGGTAGCATGCTGGCGACGTGGACGAGCAGCAACAGCTTCGACGTGCTCGCCAGGTACTCGATGTTCCAGAGCAGCATCGGCCAGGTGGTGTGGGCCGCCCTCATCGTGCTGGCTATCCTCTTCGCCATCCTGGGGCTGTACGGCATCTGTGTCCAGTTCGGACTGCTCGGTCGCGGCCGCAACCAGGCCGGTGCCGGCACCACCATGACGGCGACGGCCACGGCCACCAGCACGCAGGAGCGGGCCGAAGCGATGGTCGACTGGGACGAGGAGTTTTGATTGACCATGATGTCGCGCCGTGACAGCGCCCGCCGTGCCCGGAGGCCGGACGCCGGATGAGGCGCGGTGACGCATGAGCAACCAGGTCTACCAGACCACCGTCGAGGCCCTCGAGGCGATCCTCTCGCCGCGCGTGGTGTCGCGGTCCCTGCAAGAGGGCATGAGACAGCTCGGACGCTCTCCCGACACGGTGGACTTCGCCTCCGTCGAGAAGATCCTCAAGGCCCAGATCTACCGCCAGCTGCAGGTCAGCATGCCTGTCACCCAGGCGAAGCAGACGATCGAGGGGATCCTCGGCCGGCTGCAGTCGGTCCATGGTCAGGACGGCGCCGAGCCCGTCCCACCCGATCTCGGTCTCGCCCGCCAGGGTGAGCGCCTCGAGCAGCTGCGCTCGGCACTGAAGCCGTACAACCTGTACTTCGAATGGCCGGAGGTGCAGAAGCTGCGCGCCCAGATCCAGCTCCTGGAAACGGAGCAGGAGGCCGAACGCGAGGCGGCGTCGCTGGCCGACGACGCCGAGGCGCAGCTTCACATCGTCGGGCAGAAGCTCGAAGACCAGCTGGTGATCCAGGCACGCGAGCTGGGCGAGCTGTCCGAGGCGCTGGAGCAGGTGCGCAGCCTCGGCGGCCCGAAGGTGCGCCGGCTCGAGAACCTCGTCAACCAGATCACAGCGGCGCAGGAGGGACGGCAGCTGGCTCCCGCCGAGATCGACCGGGCCAGGCGGCTCGCCCGCGACCTGCGCAAGCTCGTCGAGTCCAGCGTCTACTCCGAGGAGCTGGAGCAGGCGTCCGGCCAGGAAGCCACGCAGCCGACATCCGCCGGGGGCGTCGACGGCGGCGTCCTGGACGTCGATAGCGAGGAGGAGGACCTCCTATCGATCGACACTGCGGACCTGGCGCCCGAGGTGAGCGCCAAGCTGCTGCTCCTCGATCTCGAGGACGAGCGCCACGACCTCGATCAGCTGGCGGCCGAGTACGCCGGCCTGCTCGAGTTCCAGCCGGCGCTCGTAGAGGCCATCGAAGCGGTCAGGACCAAGCTCGATTCCGACGCATCCATCGCCGAGGAGCTGGAGGCGTTGCGCGGCACCCTCGCCGAGGCCTTCGACATCCATCGGAAGACGCTCACCGACGAGCTCCAAGGCATCAGCGCGTCGCTGGGCGACGTGCGCGAGGAGGTCGACACCTCCGAGCTGCGGCAAGCCCTGAGCGTTTCGCTCGGCGTCCTCGGCACCACGCTCCCCAGCCAGGCCGACATCCACCACGTGCGAAACCTGCACCGGCTGGCCTTGGAGCAGGTCGAGGCGCTCGACCGCGCCGAGAGCGAGGCCCGGGCCCAGCGAGAGGCGCGCCTGGCCGACCAATCGGCCCTGCTGGAGCGCGTGGAGGCAACGCTCGAGCGCTACGACGCGCACGCCGCGGTGGAGCCCTACGGCGTGCTGCAGACCGAGGTGGCGGGCCTGCGCTCGGCGCGTGAGCAGCAGATCCTGGATCCCGGCGCCGTCGAACGGGTCCGTCGAGCCGAGGCCGAGCTGGAGTCCGCCGTCGCGCAACTGGCCGACGAACGCGTCGACCGCCAGCGCGCCACGCTGCGCAACCTGCTCGCCCTGGTGAAGGCGCTGCCCGCCCTCGATACCGTCGCCGCGCGCATCAGCAGCGTGGTCGCCGAGATCGAGCGTCAGCTCGAGGGCCTGGAGCACAAGACGCTCGACGACGCGCAGATCGAGGCGACCGCGGGGCTCGTCGACACCCTCAAGGCCGAGGTCACGGCAACGCTGCGGCGGCGTCTGGAGACGCTGACCGAGCAGGCCGCACAGCTCTCCAGTCCGCCGCTGTTGGAACGCATCCGTTCGGCCATGGACGGCCTCGAGGCCGGCGACTACCCCGATCTCGGGGGGCTTCGCGCCGCCATCAAGCAGGAGCGCGAGGCGGAGCGCAGCGAGCAGATCGGCGACCTGCACCGGCTCGAGCGTGAGGCGGCCCGCTTCGCCGGAATGGAAGGAGCCTCGTTCAGCGCGCTGCAGGAGCGCCTTTCGGCGGCCCGCGAGCGGATCGACCAGGGCCAGCTCGCTCCCGGCCTGGCGCAGGCATGGACGCTTCTGGAGCACCTCCAGTCCGAGGCCGCTCAGCGCCTGCACAACGTCTTCCCGCGGCTCGACGCCGCCCTGACCGCCTTCAAGCCCGTGGAGAAGCTCAACAGCGACGACGTGGCGAGCGTCAGGCGAATCCTGCGCCATCTGGACTCGCAGCGCGGTGCCTTCGAGCGCGTGTCGATCGGTTTGCAGTTGCAGCTGGAAGCGTCGCTCAGAGACGCGGAAACGCTTCTCGAGAAGCTCGGCGAAGAGTACGAGGCCACGCGCGACATCGCCGATCAGCTGGTGAGTGCCAACGTCCTGGACGACGTGCTGGGCCTGCTCGGGGGCGAAGCTGCGCCGTCTGGGCCCACCGCGCCGGCGGATCCCGCCATCGCCCAGCCCGACCGGTCCGCCGCGCCCGCCGCGTTCGACGTCGGCAGCCTGCTCAAGCCCTACCTCGACGAGTCCGGGGTGTCCGGCGCGGCGCTGCTGGCTGCCGACGGAGCGGTCCTGGGCGGTCGTCTGCCCTTCGCCGGCGGGCCCGCGGCCGAGCTCGTGCTGGCGTGGCACCAGGCGGCACAGCGCGGCGCGGCGACCCTGTCGCTGCCGGCGGCGCGCATCGCCACGCTCGAGTACGACGGCGCCGCGGTGGTCGCGGCGTGGCCGACGGCCGAGCACGCGCTGCTCCTGACGCTGCGCTCGAGCTCCGACGTGGAGATGCTGACGAGCCGGCTGAGGCGTGAGCTGGAGGGGCTGGCGCAGGCGCTCACCGGCGCGCACGGTGGACCTGCGCAGCCTTGACGACACCCGCGAGCTGGCGCGGCGCCTCGCCCGGCGGGCGCCGCCGGGCACGTTGATCGTCCTCACCGGGCCGCTGGGCGCGGGCAAGACCACGCTCATCCGCTTCCTCGCCGAAGCGCTGGGGAGCGAAGCTGCGGTTACGAGCCCGACCTACACGCTGGTCCACGAGTATCCGACACCTGAGGGCGTGCTGGTCCACATCGATGCCTTCCGCCTGGACGATGCCGCAGCGCTCGAGCAGCTCGGCCTCGACGAGACGTTGGAGAGGGCACGCCTGGTGGTGGTGGAGTGGGGGGCCGCCTTGCTGGCCGGCCGGCCGGAAGCGCTGTGGCTGGCGCTGGGCCGCCACGGCGACGAGCGCACCGCGACGCTCAGGGACGCCAGCGGCCGGGAACTGGGCTGGGAGCCGTGAGCCGCATCTACCTCGGAATCGACTGCGCCACCCCCTACCTGTCGCTGGCGCTGTTCGACGACAGCCGCGGACCGCTGGCCGCCTTCGCCGAGGAGGTGGGGCGCGATCACGCCGCGCGCATCGTGTCGGAGCTGGTCCGGCTGTTCGACCGGGCTGGGCTGGCCCCGGGCGACGTGGCCGGCATCGGGGTGGGCGTCGGTCCTGGCTCGTACACCGGCGTACGCGTGGCGCTGGCGACCGCCAAGGGCCTGGGGAGGGCGTGGGGCGTGCCTCTGGGGGGCGTGTCGACGTTGGCGGCGATCGCCGCCAACGGCCTCCTGCCCGGTGAGCTGGGGGCCGCGGCACTCGACGCCCGTCACGGCAACGTCTACGCCGCCGTCTACCGCCGGCCCGACGACCGGACCGAGCTGCGTTTGGAGGAGGTGCGCGCCGTCGCCAAACTGCCGCGAGCCGGACTGGCCGAGCGCCTCGGCGGCGTGCGCGTGATCGAGGGCGTGGCTCCCTCGGCCGTGCACACGGCGGCCGCGGCTCGCGCCGGCGACCCCGCAGAGGCGGTCTACCTGTGACGTCGAGCGGCGCCACTCGCCGCCGTTGCCGCCGCCTCGCCGCCCGAAGCATGCCCTGGCGCCCCAAGGTATACTGCTCCGTCGTTGCGCAGCACCCCCACGAGGACCGCTCGGGTTGGAGTCAGCATGTTCTTCAGGTTGGGACAGGAGATCGGAGTCGATCTAGGGACGGCCACCGTCCTGATCTACGTCAAGGGCAAGGGCATCATGCTGCGCGAGCCCTCCGTGATCGCGATGGTCCGCGACACCGGCGACGTCAAGGCGGTAGGTGACGAGGCCTACAGGATGCTCGGCCGCACTCCGGGCAACATCGTCGCCGTCCGCCCCATGCGTGACGGCGTCATTGCTGACTACGACCTGACCGAGAAGATGCTCAAGGCGTTCGTGCGCAAGGTGATCACCGGTGCCGGGCGCCTGTTCAAGCCCCACATCATGGTGTGCGTCCCGTCGGGCGTGACGGAGGTGGAGCGCCGCGCCGTGCTGCAGGCGACGCGCGAGGTCGGAGCGCGCAAGGCGTTCCTGATCGAGGAGCCGCTCGCCGCCGCCATCGGTGCGGGCGTGGCCATCGCCGAGCCCACTGGATCGATGATCGTCGACATCGGCGGCGGCACCACCGACATCGCCATCATCAGCCTCGGCGGCATCGTGGTGTCCGAGAGCCTGCGCATCGCCGGAAACGAGTTCGACGAGGCGATCATCCGACACATCCGGCACAAGGAGAACCTGCTCATCGGCGACCGTACGGCCGAGGACGTGAAGATGAAGATCGGCGCTGCGGTGGTCCGCAACCAGGAGGACAACCGCGAGCTCGACGTGCGTGGGCGCGACCTCATCAACGGCTTGCCCAAGACCATCAAGGTCAACACGGAGGACACCGTCGAGGCGCTGCGCGAGCCCATCCAGAAGATCGCCGACGGCGTCAGGCGCGTCCTCGAGCTGGCCCCTCCCGAGCTCGTATCCGACGTGATCGACCGCGGCATCATCATGACCGGCGGCGGGTCGCTGCTGCGCAACTTCGACGAGCTCTTGCGGCAGACCACCGGTATCCCCGTGGTGGTCGCCGACAATGCCACGGACTCCGTGGCTCTGGGCACGGGCCAGGCTCTCGACATGATCCACGTGCTTCGCGATGCACTGATCTCCGACAACTTCTTGCGGCGCTGATGGTGAGCGCGCCGTCGGCGGGCCGCCGCTCGCTCGAACGTCTCGCCGGTGTCCGCCGCACGCGTCTGCTCGGGCGCTCCCTGGCCGCCGTTCTCGGCTGCCTGCTGGCGCTGACGGTGCCGGCGCTGCCGGCCGGTGCGCGGCTGGCCGCGGCGGCCGGCACGCCGACGGCGGCGCCGGCCACCCCCACCCAGGTCACGCCTCCGGCGGCGGCGCCCGACATGGCCCTCTCCAGCGTCATCCCGGGCATGGCAGGCTTCGGCATCACCGCCGGACCGGGCAACGCGCTGGTGCAGTTCTCGGTCATCGTCGAGTCCGTCCAGCAGGACGCCGGGCCGGGCTTTCCGCTGGTGCTCGTGCGCGCCTCCGGCAGCTTCATCGACGCCAGCGGCGGCGTGGCGGCCGGCATGAGCGGCAGCCCCGTCTACCTGACCACCACCGCCGGGCCGCAGCTTCTCGGCGCCGTCGCCTACGTCTTCCCGTCCGCCGACCATGACCTCGCCCTCGTCACCCCCATCGGCGTCATGCGGAACAGCGACGGCGGCGGGGCGACGAGCGCCGCCAGCCGTACCGTGGTGATCCCCGGGATCGGAACGGCGGTGCCTGCGGCCACCCCCGTGCTGATGTCCGGCCTGGGGTCACGCGCGGCGGCCCTGATCGCGCCACTGTTCCACGATCCCCGCCTGTCACCGTTCCCGGCGCAGGCCGCGGGGTCGTTGCCGGCGGGTGCGAAGCCCCCCTACACGCTCGAGCCGGGCAGCGCCATCAGCGTGGAGCTGGCCCGCGGCGCCGTGACCATCGGCGCCGTGGGCACGGTGACGGCCGTCGCCGGCAAGCAGCTGCTCGCGTTCGGCCATCCGCTGCTCGACCTCGGCCGGGTGGCGCTGCCGCTGGCACCGGCGTACGTCACCGCCATAGTCTCCAGCTCGGTGGTGCCGTTCAAGCTCGTCAACAGCGGCCAGAGTCCTCTCGGCACCATCGTGCAGGACCGCCCTGCGGGGGTCTTCGGCACGCTCGGCGCCGGCCCGGCGATGATCCCCGTGACGCTGACCGTCGACGCGCCGGCGGGCACCGCCACCTACCACGAACAGGTGGTCCCCAACGAGCGCCTGTACCCGCAGCTCATCGCCGCCGTGAGCCTGCAGCTGTTCGACCGGAGCCTCGCCGAGACGACGGCCGGATACGTCCAGGTCGGCTGGGAGATCGACCTGAAGGGCGGAAGTCAGCTCAACCTGGTGGAGCAGGCGAACGACACGTCCGACATCGCCACGGCCGCGGCCAAGCTGGTGGCCAGCCCGCTCCAGACGCTCGCGGAGAACGCCTTCCAGGCGCCGGGCGTGACCGCCGTGAAGGCCAACGTTCACCTCAGCGACAAGCAGAACACTGCCGAGATCGTCAACGTGGTGGCCGAGAACCCCAAGCTCAAGGCCGGCACGTCGGTCGTGGCGCACATCCGGCTGCAGCCCTATCGCCAGGAGCCGGTCGTCAAGACGCTGAGCGTGGCGATCCCCAAGGACTTCTCAGGCAGCGTCACGCTGACCTTCCGAGGCGGCGCCGTGAAGCGCAAGGGCGGGAAGGCTAAGACGCCGCCCGAGGATCGGCCGCGCTCCTTCGCCGAGCTCCTCGAGGCCATGCGCCAGAGGCCCCAGGCCAGCGAGCTGGTCGTGGAGGCACCGGGGAAGAACGGCAGCCCTCAGCGCCTGGAACGCATGTCCTTGCCGTACGTGGTGACGGGAAGCCAGACGCTCGAGGTCACGGTGGAGAACGGGGCGACGGCCCCCGCCGCCGCGCCCGAGGGCGCCGGCAAGGGCACGACGAAGCCCTCGCCGACGCCCTCCCCGCCGCCGACGCTGCAGCAGCCACCGGGGGGCGAGCCACCCCAGCCGCCCGGCGGGCCGGCGCCGAACTGCAGCGGCTCTCCGTCGAACGCCACCGGGCGCCCCATCGGAATGACGGTGTATGCCCTCCCGTGAGATCGACGTGCGCACGCTGGCCGAGCACCTCGGCGGCGAAGCGCGCGGCCCGGAGACGACCGTCGTGTCGCTGGCGGCGCCCGACCGGGCGCAGCCGGGCAGCGTCGTGGTCGCGGTCGACGGCACGGCTCTCGAACGGGCGTTGGCGCGCTCACCCTCCGTGGTGGTCGTGCCTGTCGAGCTGGACGTTCCCCACGAGGCCCCGTGCGCGGTCGTCACGGTGGCCAATGCTCGCCTCGCCTTCGCACGCCTGAGCGCCCTGTTCGACGATCGCCCGGCCCCATCGCCCGGCGTGCACCCGACGGCCGTGGTGGCGAGCGGCGCCTCGCTCGGCCCCGACGTCTCCATCGGCCCGCTCGCCGTCGTCGAGGACGGTGCGCAGATCGGAGCGGGAAGCATCGTCGGGCCGCAATGCACCATCGGGGAAGGCGCCCGGCTCGGCCGCGCCTGCAGACTCCACGCCGCCGTCACGCTGTACGACGGCGTCCACCTCGGCGACCGGGTGCGCCTCCACAGCGGCTGCGTCATCGGGGCCGACGGCTTCGGCTACGCCTCCGGGCCGGCGGGCGCCGTGAAGATCCACCACCTGGCCGGCGTGGTGGTGGAGGACGACGTCGAGATCGGCGCAGGGACAGCCGTCGACCGCGGCACGGTGGATCCCACGCGGGTCGGCGCGCGCAGCAAGATCGACAACCTGTGCCAGATCGGCCACAACACGCGCATCGGCCGCGACTGCCTCATCGCCGCCATGGCGGGCATCGGCGGCTCCGTGACGCTCGAGGACGGCGTCGTCCTCGGGGGCTACGTGGCGGTGGCCGACCACGTCAGCATCCACGCCGGGGCCCGCGTTGCCGGCCGCAGCGGCGTCACCAAGGACATCCCGGCTGGCGAGACGTGGGCGGGGTTTCCCGCCCAGCCCTACCGCCGGTGGGTACGCGGCCTCTACCTCCACGGCAAGCTGGAGCGCATGTGGCGCGCCGTGCGGGAACGTGATGACGAGCGTTGAGGGCGTGGGCGTGCACGGCGGCAAGCGCTGCCGCGTGACGCTGCACCGCGTCGATGGACCGGTGCGCTTCAGACGCAACGGGCAGGACATCCCGGCCACCGTCGACGCCGTCGTCGACACGCACCGCGCCACCACCCTGGGCGGGGCGGGCGAACGCGTCAGCGTGGTCGAGCACCTGCTCGCCGCGCTCGCCGTGCACGGCTACTGGGCCGGCGTGCTGGCGGAGGCGACGGCGCCCGAGCTGCCCATACTCGACGGCTCCGCCCGGGAGTGGTTCGCCCTCGCCGGCGAGCTGCCGGCCCCGCCGCCCGTGCCCGCGCCACTGCGACCCAGCGCCGGTCTGACGGTGCGGCGTGACGCGGCCAGCGCGCGCTTGGTGCCGGGGGCTCGCGAGCTATGCTGCGCGATCGCCTTCGACCATCCCGCCATCGGCGTGCAGCGCTGGTGCGGCGGGCCCGAGCGGTTCCCCGAGCTCATCGAGGCGCGCACCTTCGGTCTGCTCTCGGAGGCGGAGTCCCTGGCGGCGCAGGGCCTGGCGGCCGGCGCCAGTCTGGAAAATGCTATCGTCTTCAGCGAGAAGGGCCCGCTGGTCCCTCTGCGTGCGCCAGACGAGCCGGTGCGCCACAAGGCGCTCGACGCCATCGGCGATCTGTTCCTGCTTGGCCGGCCGCTCGACGCCCGCGTCAGCTTCTGGCGGGGTTCTCACAAGCTGCACCTCGCCTTTATGAGAGAACTTCTCGAGTCCTGCACCGAGGTCGGGTCCACGCCGTGAAGCCGCTACGGGTCGCCGTCATCGGGGTGGGCGTGATGGGGCGCTTCCACGCCAACAACTACGCCGCACTGCGCGGCGTCGAGCTCATCGCCGTAGCGGATCCGAAGGACGACAGGCGCGCCGAGGCGCTGCATGCCTACGACTGCCGTGCCTACCGCTCCGTCGACGAGCTGCTCGCCGCGGAGTCGATCGACGCCGCCAGCGTGGCGGTGCCCACCAGCCTGCACTACGCCGTCACCAAGCGGCTCCTCGAGGCCGGCGTCCACGTGCTCGTCGAGAAGCCCATGGCGACCGGGGTGGCCCAGGCGAGGGAGCTCACGGCACTCTCCAGGCGGCTCGGCCTGGTGCTGCAGGTGGGGCACATCACGCGCTTCTACCGGGCCGTCCAGCTCCTGGGCGAGCGGGTGCGCGCGCCCTACCTCATCGAGGCGCGCCGCATGGTGCCCTACGCACGGATCCAGGATGTCGGCGTCGTGCTCGACCTCATGATCCACGATCTGGACATCGTCCTGCGGCTCATCCCTGGCGCTCCGGTCGACCTGGCCGTCGCCGGCCGCTCGCTCGACGGTGGTCCCCTCGAAGACGTCGCGGCAGCTCAGATCGCGTTCGAGGGCGGCTGCGTGGCGCGCTTCCTCGCCAGCCGCGTGGCCCCCGACGTCGAACGCAACCTGGTGGTTTCCGAGCCGTATCGCACCATGCGGCTCGATTTCGCGAAGGCGCCGTATACCGAGATCGCCATCTACCGGCGACCCACGCCGGACGTCGACAGCGGCCACGTCCAGCTCGACCGCCACGTCGTGTACGAGGACAATCCGCTGCGGGCCGAGCTCGAGCACTTCATGGCGCGCATTCACGACGATGCCGTCCCCATCGGCACGCTGGACGACGACGTACGCTCGCTGGAGCTCGCCACCCGCCTGCTGGCGCGACTCGAGCCGGAGCCCGGCGCGGTTCCCGCCTAGCCGCAACCCGCGCGCCGGTGACGGCGAAAAACACGTGCGCTAGACTACGCCCATGACCGTGGACGTCAGCGCTATCCTCCCGCACCGCTACCCGTTCCTCATGGTGGACGCCTTCGTCTCCCAGGAGGGGGACGCCTTCGAGTGCATCAAGAACGTGAGCAGCGGCGAGCCCTACTTCCAGGGCCACTTCCCGGGTGACCCGGTCATGCCCGGTGTGCTCATCCTGGAGGCGCTGGCTCAGGCCGCAGCCGTCGGCCTGAGCGTTCGCGAGGGCAACCCCGGCGACGGACGACCGGGCTACCTCGCGGCCATCGACGGCGCCAAGTTCCGGCGCAAGGTCGTGCCCGGCGACCAGCTGCGCCTCACCGGGGAGATCCTGCTCTTCCGCCGCGGCCTGTGCAGGGTAGCGGCCCGAGCGCTCGTCGACGACGAGGTCGCGGCCGAAGCGACGCTCTCGTTCATCTATGCACGCTGAGACGGTAAGCGCCTCGGCCCCCGGCGTGCACCCGACCGCGGTGGTCGACCCGGAGGCGCACCTGGCGCCGGGCGTGGTTCTGGGGCCTTACGTGGTGGTCGAGGCGGACGTCGAGATCGGCAGCGGCACCGAGGTCCTGGCGGGGAGCCTGATCCACACCGGCGCGCGCATCGGCGCCCGCTGCCGCATCGGGCCCTACGCCATCGTGGCCGGCCATCCCGGTGACAGCCACTTCGCCGGCGAGCCCAGCCTGGCGATCCTGGAGGACGGCGTCACGCTGCGCGAGTTCGTGACCGTGCATCGCGCCACCGGCATGGGCGCCGAGACCCGTATCGGGACGGGCTCGCTGGTGATGAGCTACGCGCACGTCGGCCACAACGCTCGGGTCGGCGAGCGTGTCGTGCTCACGAACGGCGTCCAGCTCGGGGGCCACACGAGGATCGGCGAGTACGCCGTGGTGGGGGCGGCCACGCTCGTGCATCAGAACTGCCGCGTCGGCGAGTACGCCATGCTGGGGGCGGCCAGCGCCGCGAACATGGACACCCTGCCCTTCAGCATGGCGCGCGGCAACACCGCCAAGCACTACGGGACCAACCGCGTGGGCCTCCGCCGCCACGACATCGTGGGGGCGCGCTACGCGGCGATCGAGCAGGCCCTGCGGGCGTTCAGGCGACACGACCGAGCGCGCCTGGAGACGCTCGCCGAGGCCAGCCCCGACGTTCGCCGCCTGGTGGAGTTCGCATCGGCGTCCACCCGCGGGGTCGCCCGCTTCGCGGGCCGAGGCTGAGCATGGCGGCCCAGGCGGTGCTGGTGGCCAACGGGCCGGGCGAGCTCTACACCTGGGTGCGGCCCGTCCTGCGCGAGCTCCAGCGCTGCCGGCCCGACGTGCGGGTCGCGATCAGCCTGATCCCGTGCCAGTTCGCGAGCGGCCACGAGACCGCCATCGCGAGGGACTTCGGGGCCGACGTGGTCACGTCGCCGGCACAGTACCTGCGTGCCGCCGCCAGCGGCGGCCTGCCGCCGGGGTTGGCCCCCGCGGCCGACGGCGACGACGGCTTCGTGCTGAGCCTGGGTGGCAACGTGGCCATGGCCCTGACGCTCGCCAGACGGCTCCGGCGGCCCGCCTACCGCTACAGCTTCGAGCCCGGCTTCGATCGCCGGCTCAGGCTGCTGTTCGTGCCGGACGAGCGCACCGCCCGCCGGGCGCGCCTCGCCGGCGTCCCAGGCGGTCGCCTGCGGATCGTCGGCAACCTCGTGGCCGACGCGGTGCGCCTGGACACGCCCGCACCCGCAGCGGGCACGCCGCACGTGTTGCTCTTCCCCGGCAGCCGCGACGCCTTCGCCGTCCACCTCATCCCGCTGCTCATCGCGGTCGTCGACCGCATGGCGCCGGCCCTGCCGAACGCGCGCTTCGTATGGCCGGTGAGCCGCCTTCTCACCGCCGAGACGTTGGGCGCCGGCATCGGCGGCCGTGAAAGCGTGGTGCTGGGCGGCGCCGCCGGCCGGCGCGAGGGCAACATCGTGCGCACCCCCTCGGGGGCCGCGATCGAGATGGTCCCCGAGGAGACGCGCTACGCCCACATGCGCGCCGCCGACCTGGCGCTCACCATCCCCGGCACCAACACCATGGAGCTCGGCGTGACGGGCGTGCCGGCGGTCGTGTTGATGCCGCTCAACCGCCCGGAGGTCATCCCGCTGGAGGGCATCGGGCACTGGCTCGGGCTGGTGCCCGTGGTGGGCCGCTACCTCAAGCGCTATGCGGTGCGCCTGTGGGTCGAGGGGCTGTCCACGGCGGTGTCCCTGCCCAACCGCTTCAGCGGCGAGGACCTGATGCTCGAGATGACCGGCCGTCTCGACCCGGCCTCCGTCGCCGAGCGCAGCCTGGCGCTGCTCGCGAACGACGCGGACCTGTCCAGGCGGCGCTCGCGCCTGCTGGAGCTCATGCCCCGACCCGGCGCCGCCGCCGCACTCGTGAACGCCATCCTGGAGGACCTCGGCGTGCCCCACAGGGCGGTCGCGGGGGCGCCGTGAGCCGGCCGTCACCCCGGCGAGCCCTGCCGCCGCTGCTGGCACCGGCGACGCCGTCGGCGTTCCTGGGGCTGGCCGCCGCGCTGCTGGGGGCCGGCCTGCGCGTCGCCGTCATCCCCGTGTTCGTGACGCCCGTCTTCGACCAGGTGCTGAGCCGCCAGGACACCACCAGGTTGCCCGTCATCATCGCCACGGCAGGCGCCGTGGCCGTCGCGGGCGCGCTGGCGTTGTGGGTTCAGGACGCGCTGCTGGGGCGAGCGGCCGCCCACACCGTCGCCAGCTGGCGGCACGGGCTCTACCGGCACCTCCTCGGCACCTCGCCGGGCCGCCTGCCCGGCTCCAGCGGCGGCCTGACCAGCCGCATCCTCAACGACCTGCGCGAGGTCGAAACGTACTTCCGCTTCGGCGTGGGATCGCTGGTCGCCGAGTCGGGCACCATCGCCGCGATCCTCGCCTACCTGTTCGCAACCAACGCGCCGGCGTCGCTCCTGCTGCTGGCCTTCGGGCTGCCCACGCTGCTCGCGCTGCGCTACGTGGGCCGGGGCCTGGAGGGCGTGGCGGAGCGCTCCCAGGTCGGCACGGAGGCGCTCGGTCGCCACATGCAAGAGGGCCTGCGGCACCACGAAACCGTGCGGGCGTTCAATGCCGACGCCATGATGCTGGCGCGCTTCGAGGCCGAGAACCGGCGCACCGCCCATGCCATGAGGCTGCGCAGCCTCATCAGCGGCGCGCAGGTGCCGATCACCCAGGTCCTGCTGTTCGGCGCGGTCGGCCTGCTGGTGGTCCTCCTCGCCGGAAGCGTCGATCGCGGCAGCATGACGCCGGGGGAGCTGGTGGCGTTCGTCACGCTGGTGGCGCTCCTGTCCACGCCCACGCAGCTGCTGCCCAAGGGGTATGCCGCGTTGCGGGAGGCCCGCGCGGCCGCACGCCGTTTGCGGGACCTGTCTCAGGCCGGAGCGGCGGCGCGGCCGGCGCCGTCCGCGGCCTGCGGCGAGCGCACCGCGCGACCCGGACTCGAGATGGCGAACGTGTGGTTCGCCTACGGCGACGGCCCCCAGGTCCTCAAGGGCGTCGACCTGCGGCTGCCGACCAACGGACTCATCGCCGTGACCGGCGAGAGCGGGAGCGGCAAGACCACCCTCCTGCGCCTGCTGCTCCGCTTCCTCGAGCCGAGCTCGGGGTGCATCTGGCTCGACGGCGAACCCCTGGCGGCGCTCCCGGAGGCCACCCTGCGCTCACGCATCAGCTACGTGCCGCAGGGCCACGAGGTCCTCTCCGGTCCGTTGGTCGACAGTCTGCTCATGGGCCGTGGCCTGGACGAGAACCGGGTGTGGGAGGCCCTCGAAGCGGCGGGCCTGGCGGCGCTCGTGCGCTCGCTCCCCGCAGCCCTGAACCACGAGCTGGCGGAGGACGGGGCGGGTTTCTCAGGCGGACAGCGGCAGAGGCTGGCCATGGCCCGCGCGCTGCTGACCGAACCGCGCATGCTGCTCCTGGACGAGCCCACCTCCAGCCTGGACGAGGACAGCGAGGCGGCGCTGGCCGACATGCTTCGCGAGCAGGCGGGGAAGCGCCTGGTCGTGGCGGTCGCGCACCGGCCGGCGCTCGTGGAGGTCGCCGACCGGGTGCTGCACCTGGCCGACGGACGGATCGCATCCGGCAGCGGCACGCCGGACTGTGGCACGCCGGCCTGACCCGCGGCCCCGAGGCGCCGTCAGGCGACGGCGAACCGCTCGCGCAGCGCCAGGTCCGGCCAGCTCACCAGCCACGCTTCGGGCATCTGCGTGCCGCGCCACAGCTCGAAAGGATCCAGGCCGTTGGGCCCGGCCACCAGCAGGCTCATCACGGTGCCGTGGGCGACCACCGCGGGGCGCCGCGCGCCGCTGCGCTCGAGCGCGGCGGCGAGCCCGTTCTGGAACCGCAGCCTGGCCTCGTTGGCGGTCTCGAGTCCGAAGACCAGCACGTCCGGGTTGCGGAACAGCCGCCTCACCGCGTCCTCCCACGCGCCGTCTGCCAGCAGCGGCAGGCTGCCGCGCTCGTGCTCGTGGAGGCGAGGCGCCGACGCGCAGGGCACGGCCAGGCGGTCCGCCAGGCCGCGTCCGGTGGCGAACGCCTTGGGCTCCATGCTCGCCACGACCAGGTCGAGGCCGAGCGGAACCAGCCGGTCGGCGAGCGCGCGGATGCGCTCACCGGCGTCCGGTTGCAGCGTCCACTCCGATGCCGGACGCCTCGGATCTCGCCGTGACGGGGCGTGGCGCACCAGCACCACGTCCGTCATGCCGCCAGAGACCTCAGCGCCGCGGCGGTCGCGGCCCCGAAAGGCACGTCGACACCGAGCGTTCTGGCGGCGTCTTCCAGTGCCGCCGCGAGCGTGACGACATCGAAGCGATCGCAGTAGCCGAGCACGCTCGGGCGCAGCAGGTGCGCCTTGGCTGCATCCTGTCCGGCACCGATGCGAACGCCCTGGGCGGCGAGCAGGCGCGTCACCTCCGGGGCCGGCATGCCCTCGGGCGTACGCAGCGCGGCCACGGCCGGGCTGGGGCGCTCGGCGTAGCGAGCCATGCCGGCCGCCTCCCCCGCCGCCAGCAGCGCCTCGTTCAGCGCCGCGCGGCGGCGCCACACCGCCTCGAGACCTTCCTCGAGCAGCATGCCAAGGGCAACGTCGAGGGCCTGGATCAGGCTCACGGCAGGCGTCGTGCCGGTCTGGCCGGCCCGCTGCCGCTCTCGCTCACGGCGCAGGTCGAGGTAGTAGCTGGGCACCAGGGCGTTGCCGGCCGCCAGGGCGTCACTGCGCTCCCAGGCGCGCTGCGACAGGTACGCGAAGGCCAGCCCGGGTGGCACCATGAGCCCTTTCTGCGAGCCGGAGAAGACGCCGTCGAGGCCCCACTCGTGCGGGCGCAGCTCGGTGACCGCCAGGCTCGTGACGGCGTCGACGAGCATCAGTGCGTCCGGCGCTTCCTCGCGCACCACGCGGGCGATGCCCTCGACGTCGTGGAGGACGCCGGTCGACGTCTCGGAGTGGGTGGTGGTGACGGCGTCGATCCCGGGATTCGAGCGCAGCGCCTCCCTAACTCGTTCCGGAGCGATAGCGCTCCCCCAGGCGGCGCTCAGCTCGACGACATGGAAGCCGAAGCGGCGCGACATGCTCGCCCAGCGTTCCCCGAACTTGCCGGCGCTCAGGCTGAGCACCGTCCCGCCGCTGGGCACCACGGCCAGCAGCCCGGCCTCGAAGCCCGACGTGCCGCTGCCGGTCACGATCAATACGTCGTCGCCGCGCACCGACGCCACCTCCGCGAGCTGCCGGCGCACCCGCCCGAACAGCGCTACGAAGGCATCGCTACGATGGTGCACGACGGGCCGTGCCATCGCCTCGAGGACGGCGGGAGGCACCTCCACGGGGCCGGGTGCGAGCAGCCGGGGCTTGAGCATCGGCGCCGCCTAGAGCCTCACCATGCGCAGGCTGCGGATGACGTCGCCGAGGTCGAGCAGCAGGTCGAGCACCTGATCCGACGGGACCTGGTCGAGCGTGAGCACGAACATGGCCAGCCCGTCCTCACTGGTGCGCGAGAGCTGCATGCTGTTGATGTTCACGCCGGCGTCGCCCAGCACCGTCCCCACCCTGCCGACGGCCCCCGGCCGGTCGTAGTTGGTGCACACCAGCATGGTGCCCTCCGGCTTGATCTCGATCGGGTAGTCGTCGATCGACACGATACGCGGCTGGTCGGCGAGCACCGTGCCGCCCACGCTGGTGCGCCCCTCCGAGGTCACCGCCGTCACCAGCACGTGCGTGGTGTAGCCGCGGCTGCGCGAAGCGGTGGCGCGCGACACGCGGATGTCGCGATCACGCGCGATCGACGGGGCGTTGATGTAGTTGGGAGGCACGTCGAGGAAGGGCTCCAGGAACCCCTTCGTCACCGCCGTGGCGACCGGGTCCGGATCGATCGGAAAGGAGCCGGCGAACTCCACTTCGAGCTCCCGTACGCGCCCGCGCGCAAGTTGCGCGGCGGTACGTCCCAGCACCTCCCCGAGCACCAGATGGCGGCCCAGCGCACCCATGACCTCGGGCGCCAGCGCCGGGGCGTTGACCACTCCGCGCGAGTAGTCGCCGTTGAGCGCGAGCACGGTGCGTTCCAGGATCTCGGAACCGATGCGGGCCTGGGCCTCGGCCGTGTTGGCGCCCAGGTGCGCGCTCAGCACCACGTCGTCGCGCCGGAACAGCGCCTGGGACGGATCTGGCGGCTCGGATACGTAGACGTCGAGGCCGGCCCCGAACAACCTGCCGGCCTCGAGTGCCTGCAGCAGCGCAGGCTCCTGGATGATGCCGCCGCGCGCGGCGTTGACGACGACCGCACCGTCGGGAAGCCGCGCGAACTCGTCGGGTCCGATCATGCCCGCCGTCTCCTCGGTGAGCGGCGTGTGCACCGTCAGGAAGTCCGAGCGTGTGAGCATGGCGTGCAGATCGTCGAAGAGCTCGACCTTGAGCTCCTCGGCGCGCCGCCTGGTGATGTACGGGTCGTAGGCCATGACGCTCATACCGAACGCCTGCGCGCGCTTCGCAACGAGCGAGCCGATGCGCCCCAGCCCGACGATGCCGAGACGGCTGTCGGCCAGCTCGCGGCCGAGGAACTTGCGGTCCCAGGTGCCCGAGCGGATGAGCCGGTCGGCGCGGGTGGTGCCGCGCGCGGCGTTGAGCATCAGCGCCACAGCCAGCTCGGCCGCCGACACGGTGTTGGCCTCGGGCGAGTTGACCACGAGGATGCCCCGCCGGCTGGCCGATTCGAGATCGATGTTGTCGACCCCGACGCCGCCCCGGCCGATCACGCGCAGGCCGGTCGCGGCACGGATCACCTCGTCGTCCACCTTGGTCCGGCTGCGTGTGATGATGGCATCGAAGCCGCCGACGATGTCGAGCAGCTCCGCGCGATCGATGCCGGCGCGGTCGACCACCTCCATATCGGGGTAGTCGGCGTCACCCAGCTGAATGTTGTCGGTGACAAGGATTCTGGCCATACCGGGGAAGGATAGCATGCACGGCGGAGCTCATGGCGCGCCCGGCTGGGCGCCCACGAAGCCCGCGATCTCCCAGTCCGGCGGCACCCGGAACGAGTCCACCCCCAACACGTCCATGTACAGGCTCCCCTCCACCTTCAGCAGGGTGGGCACGCCGTGCAGGGCTGCCTGGAGGGCGCTGTTCCCGCTCTCGGAGAGGGTTTCCGGCGACGGGTAGAAGGCCAGATCGATCCGCCCCTTCTGGCCCGCCGCCAGCGGCAGCGGCCGCAGGTCCTGGTGCGCGATGGCCTGGCCCGCCAGCGTCAGCGACAGGTCCTTGCCGTAGAGGAAGTAGCCGATGTCTCCGGGGTTGACCACCTCGACGACGACCTGCACGACCGGCATGTCGGGCCGAAGCATGAAGGCCCGCGTGGCCGCCTCGTCGAGCCGGAGGCGCGGCGGCGCAACGGTCTGCCGCGCGAGCGTGGCGCCCGCCACCAGCAGCGCCTTGCGCGTCTCGAACGTGTAGCTCGAGGTCGCGAAGCGCACCGTCCCGTCGATGCGGAAGGGCAGCGGCGTGCTGGCGAACGCGCGCGCCACCGCCCGCACCAGCCCGCCCTTGCCGCTGAGGTCGGCATGCACCTCGAAGCTCAACGGCGCAACGCCGTAGGCATCGAGCTTCACGCCGGGTCGAACGGTCGCCGTCGCCACACGGTCGCCGTGCAGCACCACCTGGTAGCTCACCGCCTCGAGCACCACCGGGAAGGCGTTGGGGTTGCTGGCCAGCGTGGCCACCGTCATCGTCAGACCCGCGCCCGCACCGGGCGGATCGAAGCGCTCGATGCTGGTGCGGTCGGGAACGAGCGCGAACACCGGCGGCTTGATCTCGCCCCGCGGCTGCGCGCTCTTGATCGCCGTGCCGGGCGCACACCCGACCAGCAACGCGAGCGCAGCCAAGGCAGCGAGCGCGCCCACCGGCGACCGCCCGCGGCCTGGAGGCCCTCGGCTCTGCACGACCGCAGTCTAGCAGACCCGTTGTGCCCGCCGCGACCCCGCGAGCGCCCTCACAGACGCGTTCAACGGCGCCCGGAGCGCCACCGCGGCCAGTTCGCGGGCCGCCCACGCGCGGCAGGCGCGAAGCTGAGGAGCAGCGCCGCGGCGAACAGGCAAGCGCCCGCGTAGACCGCGGTCGGAACCACGTCGAGGTCGATGGCCTGCCGCCTCAGGGCCAACGACGCCAGCAGGAACGGTCCCAGCAGGTAGACCGTGCCCGCGATGAGCGGCATCAGCGCGGCCCACAGGCCACGCCTGGGTACGAGCCGCAGGCCCAGCGCCACGGCGACGAACGCCAGCGCCGCGCCCGCGCCCAAGAACACCGCCACCATCCACACGGGCGCCTGCTGAACCAGCGCCCGCACGGCGACGAAACCGGCGTGGAGGGCCCACGGCACCAGCAGCGACCCTGCCAGCAGCGCCGGGAAGCGCCGCCTTCCAAGCGCCAGCCGCAACACCGCGCCTGCCGCCAGGCCGGCCAGCACCAGCCACGCCGCCAGCCGCGCGATCACCTTGTCGGCTCCGCTCGCCGGCTCATACCACTTCCCGGAACACCATCGCGCCGCTGCGGCGCCTCAGCTCGTCTCTCAGGCGCGTGGCCCAGGGCGCCTCCAGATGGGGATCCTCCAGCAGCATGCGCTGGGCCAGCACGCGCGCGCGCTCGATGATCTCGCCGTCCGCCGCCAGGTCGCCGAGCGTGAGGTCCGGCAGCCCGGATTGCCGCGTGCCACGCAGCTCGCCCGGACCCCTCAGCTCCAGGTCGTACTCCGCGATCTTGAAGCCGTCGGCGTTCCTGGCCACGATCTCGAGACGCCGCTGCGTCTTGCGGCTGCGCTCGCCGGCGATGAGCACGCAGCTGCTGGCGGCGTCCCCGCGGCCGACGCGGCCGCGCAGCTGGTGGAGCTGCGACAGGCCGAAACGCTCGGCGTTCTCCACGACCATCATGCTGGCGTTGGGGATGTCGACGCCGACCTCGATGACGGTCGTCGACACCAGCAGATCGAACGCGTGAGCCCGGAAGCGCTCCATGACGGCATCCTTCTCCGCCGCTGGCAGACGGCCGTGAAGCATGTCGATGCGACAGGCATCCGGAAGGATGCGCCGCAAGTCCTCGACCATCTGCGTCGCGGACACGATCTCGTCCAGCGCCTCGCTGTCCTCGACCAGGGGCGTCACCACGTACACCTGGCGCCCTCGGCGGATCTGTTCCCAGGCGTCATGGTAGATCTCGCGACGCTTCGAGACGTTGACCAGGCGCGTGCGAACCGGCTTCCGGCCCGGCGGCAGGCTGTCGATGACGCTCAGGTCCAGGTCACCGTAGTAGGTCAGCGCCAGCGAGCGCGGGATGGGCGTGGCGCTCATGACCAGCACGTCCGGCGTCAGCCCCTGCAGCAACCTACGGCGTTGTTCGACGCCGAAGCGGTGCTCCTCGTCCACGATGGCGAGACCCAGGTCGGCGAAGCGCACGCCGTCCTGGATGAGCGCGTGCGTGCCCACCGCGAGCTGCGCTTCGCCCGAGGCCAGGCGCGCGCGCGCCGACCGCCTCTCGCCGGCGCTCATGGCGCCGGTCAGCAGCTCGCTCCTGACGCCCAGCGGGAACAGGTAGCTGCGGAGGTTGAGGAAGTGCTGGCGCGCCAGCACCTCGGTCGGCGCCATGAGCGCAGCCTGGGCACCGTTGCGCACCGCCACGTAGACCGCTGCGGCTGCGACGGCCGTCTTGCCGGAGCCGACGTCCCCCTGGAGCAGCCTCGCCATCTGCCGCGGGCGCGCCATGTCTTCCAGGATCTCCGCGAGGGCGCGCTCCTGGGCCTGCGTCAAGCTGAACGGCAGGCTGGCCCGGAACGCCGCCACGTCGTCCGGCGCCACCGCGAAGGCCCGTCCCGTAAGACTGGGGTCGCGGCTGCTCAGCACCGCCAGCTCGAGGAACAGGAAGTCGTCGAACTTGAGCCGGCGGATGGCCGCCTGCAAGGCCTCTTCACTGGGAGGGAAGTGGGCGTCGCGCAGCGCGCGGTCGAGCGGCACCAGCCCCTCCCGCTCGGAGAGCGAGCGCGGCAGATGGTCGGGCAGCGGACCCAGGGCCGCCAGCAGCCGGTGCGCCGCGCGCCGCTGGTACGCCTGGCTGAGGCGCTGCGTGCCGCGGTAGATGCCGACGATGCGCCCGAAGGACAGTGACTCGCTGTCGTCGTCGACCTCGAAGCCCGAGACGTGGATCTCGAGCGTCCGGCCTCGCCGCTTCACCCGGCCCGCCAACACCAGTCGCTGTCCCGGGAACAGCTGGCCCTCGACCCACGGCTGGTTGAACCACACGCCGCTGGCGCGCGCGCCCGCACCGTCCTCGAGGAGGGCCCGCAGCACGTGCATGCCGCGACGACTGCGCATGCCCTTGCGGCTCAGCACTGTCGCGGTCACGGTGGCCGCCTGCTCGGGCTCGAGGGCGGCGAAGCGCGGCAGCACGCGGCGATCCTCGTAGCGTCGCGGCAGGGCCCACAGCAGATCGCGGTAACTGCGCACCCCGACTTCGGCGAGCTTGGCCGGTGCGCGCGCGCCGACGTCCACCAGCCGCTCGCTCAGCAGCGCGTCGAGGTCCTTGACCGACAGCTCCGGTGTCGCCGGCCGCGGGGCGGGGGCCGGCCCGGCGGACGCGCGCGCTTCGGCGGCCGGGCGCCGCTCGCCTCCCACCTCGTCGAGCAACGCCAGCGCCCGCTCGAGACGCGAACGGCGCGCGTCGGGCGACAGCGTGCCGTAATCGCGGAGCAGGTCCTCGAGAGCGGCGAACGGCCGCGCGAGCCCCTCGCCGAGGCGCTCGACCCCGCCCAGCACGACATCGTCCAGGCAACCGCCACGCAGCTCTCGGAGCAGCGGCCGCCGCAGCCGGTCGGCCATCTCTGACAGGCGCGCCACGCCGTCAGTCTACCGTCGCCGGCAACGAACGCCCGCCGCCGCGGCGCCTGCGCCGGTCGCCTCGAATCACCGCCGCATCTGCTTGCGAGCACATGCGCTACCGGGTATTCTCTTGCACGAGTCCACGCCTACAGGGAGATGACGATGAAACGACTTACAGCCCTACTGACCAGCCTGGCGCTGCTGAGCGCGCTGGGCGCCGCCTTCGCCGCCGATCTCGGTGGACGGACCATCACCATCGGTTCGGACACCACCTACCCGCCGTTCGAGACGGTCAACGACCAGAACCAGATCGTCGGCTTCGACATCGACCTCATGAACGCCATCTGCAAGCTGGAGGACTGCGTGGCCAAGTTCCAGACGACCAACTGGGACGGCATCATCCCGGCAGTGAACAACGGCGAGTTCGACATGATCGCCTCCGGCATGACCATCACCGCCGAACGCGCCAAGCAGGTCGATTTCTCCAAGCCCTACAAGAGCGTCGACCAGGCCATCGCGGTGCGCACGCAGGACGGCGGCCTGACCCTGGACGACTTCACCAAGGCCGGTAGCAAGCTGATCATCGGCGCCCAGATCGGCACGACCAACGCCGCCCTGGCCGAGAAGCTGGTGGGACGCGCCCGCGTGCAGATCTACAACGACTTCGGCCAGGCCGTCCAGGCGCTCGTCAAGACGCAGGACGTCGACGGCGTCATGCTCGACGACGTGGCGGCCGACGCCTTCGCCCAGCAGTACGCGGGGCAGCTGGTGGTGAACATCCGCGGCGTCAAGTCGGGCGACCAGATCGGCTTCGCCGTTGCCAAGGGCGATCCTGAAGGCCTCCTGCCGGCGCTCAACGACGGCCTGGACAAGCTCTCCCAGAACGGCGGGCTCGCCCAACTGCAGGCGAAATGGTTCAAGTAGCGCGGTGAGCGCCGCGGCGCGGCACGGCTCGCCTTCGGCTGCCGGCCGCGCCGGCGTCCTTTCCTTGGAGAGGGCGTAACCGCGACACGCGGGCATGAGCCGACCCCCCTCCCCCACACCACGGCGCAACCCCCTCAAGCGGGTCCGGCCGAGCTACCTGATCCTGTTCCTGCTGGTGCCGGTGGTGGTCTACTTCTTCGCCACCACCGCGAGCTACCAGCGGGCGCTGAAGTTCCTGGTGCCGGGCCTCTACGTCACGGTGGTGGCCACCGTGCTCGCCTACCTGGCAGCCTGCGTGCTGGGGATGATCCTGGCCGCGCTGGCGAGCCTCAATATCGGCGAGCGCACCGTCCTGCGCTTCGCGATCGCCGGCGCCGTGCTCCTGGCGGCCGCCGTGGGGCTGTACACCCGTCCCAAGGTCGAGTACGTCCTGGTCGGCCACACCGGCGGCAAGGTGGCGATCATCGAGGGCACCCCCAGCGGCCCGGCGGACACCGTGAAGAACGGCCACTTCCCAGGCGGCGAGGGCACCATGCCGGTGCGTGCCGCCATCGACCCGCCGGCGGCCGTCAAGCTTCTCCAGGACGGCACCGTCCAGGCGGCCTTCATCCCGGTGGCCGACGCCCCCGCCGGCGCCAACGTGCTGTGGACCGCCCACTTCCTGGCGCCCAAGCTGATGCAGCCCGCCACGCTGCTGCTGGTGTTCGGGGTCGCCATCTGGCTCCTGACCTTCGGCGCGGCCCAGAGCGGCCGCCACCCGCTGAACATCTTCGCCGAGCTCTACATCGATGCGCTGCGCGGCATCCCCATGCTGGTCGTCATCCTCTACGTAGGCTTCCCCCTGCAGGGGGCGATCCGTGACGCCACCGGCGGCATCATCAACATGTCGCGTATGACGCGGGGGGTGGTGGGCATCGCGCTGGGCTATGCAGCCTATCTGGCGGAGATCTTCCGAGCCGGCATCGAGGCCATCCCGCACGGCCAGACCGAGGCCGCACGCAGCCTGGGCCTGAACGGTTGGCAGACGGCGCGCTACGTGGTGCTGCCGCAGGCGCTGCGCATCGTGGTGCCACCGCTGGGCAACGAGTTCATCGCCATGCTCAAGGACACCTCCCTGCTGTCGGTGCTGTCGGTCCGAGACATCACCCAGCGTGCGCGCGAGTTCCAGGCCGCCACCTTCCAGGTGTTCCCGCCCTACAACACCGTGGCGATGCTGTACATCAGCCTGACCCTCGCCGCCTCCAGCTTCGTCAAGTGGCTCGAGCGGCGCACCAGCTGGACCCGCTGAGCCGCGCCCGCTCGCGGCCCCGCAGCTGTCGGCCGGTATGCTGAGGCTGCCATGTCAGACGGTCCCGTCGCCACCATCGACCTGCACGCGCTGGAGCACAACCTGGCGCGACTGGCGAGCCGTCTCGCTTCCGGCACCGCCGTCCTCGCGGCCGTCAAGGCCGACGCCTACGGCCACGGCGCGATCGAGGTGGCGCGCCGGCTGCAGGCCCGGGGCGTGACCTGGTTCGGGGTCGCCACGGCGCAGGAAGCACTCGCCTTGCGCGGCGCCGGCATCACCGCCGACATCCTGCTGTTCATCCCCGTCTACGACACGCCCACGTTGGTTCGCCTGGCGGCCGCCGACGTGGCCCTCCCGCTGGCCGACGGCGCCGGGCTGGAAGCGCTGGAGGCGGCGGCGGGGCCCCGCCCCTTACGCGTGCACCTGAAGGTCGACACCGGCATGGGCCGGATGGGCCTGCCGTGGCCGCAGGCGGCGGATCTCGCTCGGGCCGCGGCCCGAGCGCCGGGGATCGACCTGGAAGGCGTGTGGACCCATCTCGCGCGCGCCGACGAGCCGGGCCGCGCGCCGACGATGGCCCAGCTCGAGCGCTTCGAGCAGCTGCTGGACGCGCTCGCCAAGGATGGCATCGAGCCCAGGCTGCGTCACGCCGCCAACTCTGCCGGCGTGCTCGCCTTCCCGGAGGCGCACTACGACCTGGTGCGACCGGGCATCGGGCTCTACGGCTACCACTCTGGGGAGGCGATCGCCGCCCTGGAACCCGGGCTGCAGCCCGTGATGCGCCTGCACGCGCCGGTCAGCTTCGTCAAGCGCGTGGCCGAGGGAACGCCTGTCTCCTACGGCGGCACCTGGGCCGCCACCCGCGACGCCACCATCGCCACCGTGCGCATCGGCTACGCCGACGGCTATCCTCGCCTGCTCTCCAGTCGAGGCGTGGCGGCCCTGCACGGCCAGCTGCTGCCGGTGGCGGGGCGCGTGTGCATGGATCAGCTGATGCTGGACGCCGGCGACCTCGACGTCCGTCCCGGCGACACGGTGACGCTCTGGGGAGGCGACGGCGTCGACGCCGACCGTCTCGCACGGAGCTTCGGCAGCATCGCCTACGAGCTGCTCACGCGCGTCACCGCGCGCGTGCCCCGCCGCTACGTCGGTTGAAGCGTCGCCGCCCGCTCAGCGCAGCGCGTCCTCTCCCGCCACCGCGACCAGCGACCGCAGCCTGAGGGTGCGGCCGTAGACGAGGACCGCCGGCACCAGCAGCCCTGCACACGCCGCGAAGGCCCAGGGCATCCCCGCCTTCAGGGCCAGCACGCCCAACAGCGGCCCGCCGGCGATCTGCCCCAGCGCGTCCACCTGGTTGGCGAACGAGAAGAGCGTGGCGCGCACGTCCGCGGTGGCGCTCTGGTTCAGCCAGGCACGCGTGAGCGGGGCGTTCACGCGCCGGATCATGATGGCCACGAAGTAGCACGTCAAGCCGACACGGACATCCCCGAAGACACCGAAGCCCGCCACCGACAGCGACAGGCCGGCCGTCAGCATCATCAGCGCCCGGGCCGTGGCGACATGGTCCGTCGCGTCGACGCGGCGCCTGGCGAATTCGGTGCCGGCCAGACTGAGCAGCATGGCGACGGCGGCCACGACGCCGAAGAAGCCTGAGAGTCCGATGCTGCCCGTGAGCGGGAGCGGCCGCTGCACCACGGCGGCGTGGTGCAGCAGACGCGCCTGCCACAAGCGGTCGAAGACCTCCGACGCCGCACCCACAAACAGCGCGATCACCAGGATCCAGCGGATGACGGGCCGGGCCCGGGCGGCCCGCAAGCCGGCCACGAAGGTGCGCCTCAAGCGCCACGCCGCAGCCGGCGCCCGATGCGGCGGCGGCGCGAAGCCGGTCTCGGTCATGGCCACGCCCAACACCGCGGTCAGCACGAGGAAGCCCATGCCGCCCGCCAGGAGCGGCCAGGCGAGCCCCGCCCGACCGAGCAGGGACGCCAGCACGATGCCCCCGAGGGAGGCGAGCTGCCCCACCTGCGCCGCCCGCATGAACGCCGCCGCGGCCCGCTCCTCGCCGATCTCGTCGGTCACCCAGGCGTCCACGGCCCCGCTCTCGAAGGTGCTCCCCACCCCCCACAGCAGCTGCGCCAGCACGATCGTCCCGAACAGCGGCAGCGCCCCCTCCAGCACGTAGCCTGCCCCGGTCAGCGCCAGACCGACCAGAACGGAGAGCCGCCGGCTGACGCTGTCGGCGAGCACGCCGGTGGGCACCTCGAACAGGAAGACCGCCAGCTCGAGCGCCGTCCCCACCAGCACCAGCTGGAGGGCGTCGAGGTGGGCGACACGGATGCGGTAGACGTTCGCGAGTGTGCTGTAGCTGGCGAAGAACAACGCACTGCCGGCGGCGTAAAGCAGGTACGCCGCCGAAGCCGGCAAACCGGCCCTACGGCGATTGGACGCAGGCAAGGCTCAGGCCTCGGCCTCGTTCACCGTCTCTTCGGGCTGCGCAGACGTCTCGTGCCAGGCGAGCACCGTGATGACGCGCCGCTCGTCGGCCTGTTCCACGATGAAGCGGACGCCCTGATGCCGCAACGACTCGCCGACGTGCGGGATGTGGCCGAACTCGTCGATGAGGAAGCCCGCCAGCGTGTCGTACTCGCCATCATCCTCGAAGGTCAGCCCCAGGTCCTCGGCCACGCTCTCGAGATGCGCCGAGCCCTGGATCCGGAAGTGACCGTCCTCCAGAAGGACGATGTCCTCTTCCTCCTCCTCGTCGGTCTCGTCGTAGATCTCGCCGGTGATCTCCTCGATGATGTCCTCCAGAGTCACCAGCCCGGCCGTGCCCCCGAACTCGTCCACCACGATCGCCATGTGGTTCTTGCGGATGCGCATGTCGCGCAGCAGCTTGAGGATCGACAGGGTCTCGGGCACGTACTGCGGCGGCGTCATCAGGTCGGCCACGCGCGTGGTGTGAAGCGCCTCTGGCCGTCCCAGGTACGGCAGCAGGTCACGCGCATAGACGAAGCCACGGATGCTGTCGATGGTTTCGCCGTAGACCGGTAGCCGGCTGTAGCCGTGCTCGGTGGTGAGCCGCAGGAGGTCGATCATGCTGGCGTCCTCGTGGATGGCGACGACGTCGACCCGGGGCGTCATCACCTCACGCACCACCGTCTCCTCGAGATCGATGATGCCTTTGATCATCTCCTCTTCCTGCGCCTCGATCACGCCCGATTCCTCCGCGCTGCGCAGCATCAGGCGAAGCTCGTTCTCGGTCAGCAGCGGGTTGCCGCCCGGCTCCAGACGAAACAGCCGCAAGACGTTTCCGGTGATCCAGGCGAAGGCCAGGCCGATCGGGTAGAGCACGATCGACATCACGTAGACCGGCCGGATGACCGCGCGAGAGAAGCCCACGGCGTGGTGCACCGCGATGGACTTGGGGGTGATCTCGCCGAATACGAGCACCAGCAACGTGGTGATGCCGGTGGCGTAGCCCACCGCCAGCGATCCGCCGATGCCGTGGCGTTGGGCAGTCTGGATCGCGATCTGCGTGATGAGCGAGGCGGCTGCGATGTTGACGAGGTTGTTGCCGATGAGCAGCGTGGTGATGAAGCGGGTCGGCTGCCGTTCGAGCAGCGCGAACGCGCCGGTGGGATCCAGCCCCTCGTCGCGGAGCTGGCGGATCTTCCACTCCCCCAGAGCGGTCAGCGCCGTCTCCGAGCCCGACATCAGCCCCGACAGCACCAGCAGGGCGGCGATCAGCGCGATCTGGCCGACGCTGATGCCGCCGCCCTGCACAAGCGGCGTCTGCGCGATGACCACACTGAAGAGGGGAAGGGCAAGGCCCAAGAAGACGAGACGGAGGAAACGGGTAGATCGGTCCGCTGGATTGTCTTCCATCAGCTAGGGGGATTGTAGCATAGCGCTCCTGACGCGTTAGAGGCGCATCCAACGAGGCGGGCCGGCCGTGCAAGAGGTCCCGTTCCGAGCCGCACCCCCCGGTATACTCGAGGCCTATGGGCGCGCGGGGTCATGGCCACCATCGTCGTTGAAGGGCCGATCGGAGTCGGCAAGACCAGCCTCGCCCGCTACCTGGCCGACGAGCTCGACGCTCGACTGGTGCTCGAGGTGGTCGAGGAGAACCCGTTCCTGGCCGGCTTCTACCAGGACCGCAAGGCCTTCGCCTTTCAGGCGCAGGTGTTCTTCCTGCTGTCGCGCTTCCGGCAACACATGGCCCTCGCTCAGGATGCGCTGTTCCAGCGCGACACGGTGAGCGACTACCTGTTCGAGAAGGACTTCCTGTTCGCCTCCCTGAACCTGGCGGGCGCCGAGTGGGAGCTCTACCGGCAGCTCTTCGAGCAGCTCGAGCCGCGCCTGCCGCCGCCGGACCTCGTCATCTACCTGCGGGCCGCGCCCGAGCTTCTGCTCAAGCGCATTGCCAAGCGCGGGCGCGCATTCGAGCGCGGCATCCGAGCCGATTACCTGGAGCGCGTCAGCGCGGCCTACGATGCACACTTCCGCCACGCGCCCTACCCCGTCCACGTGGTGGAGGCGGGTGAGCTCGACTACGTGGCCAGCGAGCGTGAGCGCGCCGCCCTGCTGCGCCGCGTGATCGACCTGGCGCGGGCGGCCTGAGCGCGTGTTCGTCGCCGTGGCGGGCAACATCGGCGCCGGCAAGTCGAGTCTCACGCAGCTGCTCGCGACGCGCTACCACCTCGAGCCGGTCTTCGAAGCGGTGGACGACAACCCCTACCTGGAAGACTTCTATCGCGACATGCGGCGCTATGCCTTCCACTCGCAGATGTTCTTCCTCGCCACCCGGCTGAGGCAGCACCTGAGGCAGGTGAACCCGGGCCGCCGCGTCATCCAGGACCGTACCGTGTACGAGGACGCCGCCGTCTTCGAGCGCAACCTGTATCACGAGGGCGTGCTAGACGAACGCGACCACCTGAGCTACCAGACGATGTACGAGGCCGTCAGCGCGGCGCTCAAGCCGCCGGACTTGCTCGTGTACCTGCGGGCCGGCCTGCCCACGTTGCGCCGGCACATCCGCCAGCGTGGACGCGGCTACGAAGTGGGCATCGAGGACGCCTACCTGCTGAAGCTGAACAAGCTGTACGAGGCGTGGCTGAGCGAGTACCGTCTGTCGCCGGTCGTGGTCGTGCCCGTGGACGAGCTCGACTTCGTCGGGCGCGACGCCGATCGCGCCGCCGCTCTGGCCATGATCGAGCGGGGCGGCCTGGCGGCGCCGCTGGTGGGTTGAGTCGTGCGCCTCGCCATGCTCCTGGAGCAGGCACTCGGCGTCCGCCCTGCCGTGGGCGCGGATCCCGAGGTGCTCAGCGTGGTGCAGCACCACGATCGCGTGCGGCCGGGGGCCCTGTTCGTGGCCCGACGCGGCCAACACTTCGATGCCCACGCCGTCCTGGCCGAGGTCGTCGCGGCCGGCGCCGTGGCGGTGGTCGGCGAGGCCGAGCTGCCGGGCGGCGTGCCCCCGGGCAGCGTGCCCTACCTGCGGGTGCCGGACGCCCGGGTGGCGCTGCCGCTGCTGGCGGCCGCCTTCCACGGCTGGCCAAGCCGGGCCCTCAGCGTGCTGGGGGTGACCGGCACCGACGGCAAGACCACCACCGCCACGCTGCTCCACCACCTGCTGACGGGGCGCCGTCCGGCCGCCCTCATCAGCACGGCAAGCATCGTCCTGGGCGATGAGCACCTGCCGCTCGAGGGCCACTTCACCACCCCGGAGGCGACCGAGGTGCAGGCCCTGCTCGCGCGCTGCCGCGACCGGGGGATCGAGCAGGTGGTCCTGGAGTCGAGCTCGCACGGCTTCTCGCTCCACCGCCTCGACGCCGTCGACTTCGCGCTGGGCGTGTGGACCAACCTCAGCCCGGAGCACCTGGATCACCACGGTGACCTGGACGCCTACCGCGAAGCCAAGGCCACGCTGATGCGGCGCTCGCCGGTGAGCGTTCTCAACCGCGACGAGCCCGACTTCGCGTTCTTCGCCGCGGCCGCTCGGCGGGTCGTGGCGTACGGCCGGCATGAAGCCAGCGACGTTCGCCTGGAGACGCTGGAGGAGGTGCCGGCCGGGCTGCGGCTGAGCATCGTCGCGGGCACGGAGCGTGTGCGCGCGGAGCTGCCGATGGCCGGCCGCTTCAACGCCTGGAACGCCCTGGCTGCGCTGACCGCCGCTCGCGAGGTGGGCGTCCCGCTGGCCGCCGGCGCAACCCAGCTGGCGGGTTTCGCAGGCGTGCCCGGGCGCATGCAGGTGATCCAGGCGCGCCCGTTCGCCGTGATCGTCGACTTCGCCCACACCGCGCCCGCGCTGGCAAAGGCGCTGGATGCCGCCAGACCGGCTGCGCCGGGCCGGTTGCTGGTGGTCGTCGGGTCCGCGGGCGAGCGCGACCCGGCCAAGCGCGCTCCGCTGGGAGGCGCCGCCGTGCGCCACGCGAGCGTGGCGTTCTTCACCGAGGAGGACGCACGCTCCGAGGACGTGCATGCCATCCTGGCGACGATGGCCGAGGGCGCCGTGGCCGCCGGAGCACGCGCGGATCGGGACTTCTTCCTGGTGCCCGACCGCCGCGAGGCCATCCGGCGCGCCATAAGCGCGGCCGCGCCGGGCGACGTGGTGCTGCTGGCCGGGAAGGGCCACGAAGCGCGCCTCGAGCGCGCCCGGGAGAGCCTGCCCTGGGACGAGGCGGCGGAGGCGCGGCGCTGGCTGTGACGCGATCGCGGCCCGCTCCGAGGGCAGCGAGGCGTCGTAGCATGAGGGCATGCCGTCCATCATTGTGCGCCCCGTCGACATCATCCTGGAGAAGCGGAACGGCGCCGAGCACGCGCCGGAGAGCATCGAGGCCTTCCTGCAGGGCTACCTTGCAGGGGACGTCCCCGACTACCAGGTCGCCGCCTGGCTGATGGCGGTGTGCTGGCAAGGCATGAGCGAGCGCGAGACGCAGGCGCTCACGCGCATCCTGACCGCCTCGGGCGAGGCGCTCGACCTCTCCGAACTGCCGCACACCGTCGACAAGCACTCGACCGGCGGCGTCGGCGACAAGGCCACGCTGGTTCTGGCGCCGCTGCTGGCCGCTGCCGGCGCGACGGTCGCGAAGATGAGCGGCCGCGCGCTGGGGCACACCGGCGGCACCATGGACAAGTTGGAGAGCATCCCCGGCTTTCGCAGCGGCCTCACGGCGGCGGCCTTCCTGAAACAGGCCCGCGAGGTCGGCGTCGTAGTGGTCGGCCACTCACAGGAGCTCGCGCCCGCCGAAGGCCTCCTCTACGCGCTGCGTAACGCCACCGCCACGGTGCGCTCGCTGCCCCTCATCGCCAGCAGCATCATGAGCAAGAAGCTGGCCGGCGGCGCCAGCTCGATCGTCCTGGACGTGAAGGTGGGCAGCGGTGCGTTCCTCCGCACGCCCGAGGAGGCGCGGGGGCTCGCCGACCTGATGCTGTCGATCGGGCGCCGGGCCGGACGGCACATGCGCGCCGTGCTCAGCAGCATGGCCCAGCCGCTGGGGTTCGCGGTCGGCAACGCCCTGGAGGTGCGCGAGGCGGTCGCCTGCCTGCGGGGCGAGGGCCCCGAGGATCTGCTGGAGCTCTGCCTGCTGCTCGCCGGGGAGGTCCTGGACGCGAGCGGTCTTCCGACCTCGCAAGCGCAGCTACGCGCGCTGGTGGACGGCGGGCAGGCGATGGAGCGCTTCGAGCGCTGGATCGCCGCGCAAGGCGGTGACGTCACCATGCTGGATGCGCTCGACCTGGCTCCCGGCCGGGACACCGTGCGCGCCCAGGAAGCCGGCGTGCTGGCCGAGGCCGACGCGCTCAAGATCGGCAAGGCGGCGTTCGCCCTGGGCGCGGGCCGCAGCCGCAAGGGCGAAGCCGTGGATGCCGGCGTGGGCGTGGTGCTCCACGCCAAGGTGGGCTCCGGCGTGGCCGCAGGCGACGCCCTCGCCACGCTCTACCACCGCGACGGCCGGGGGCTGGAGGAGGCTCGGTCGCTGCTGGCATCGGCACTGCGCGTCGCGGACGAGGCGCCGCCCGCACCGCTGGTCCTGGAGGCGGCACCGAGCTGAGGGCCGGCGTTGCGTAGACTTGGACATGTTCAGCCGCGATCAGCTCGACCGCTACGCGCGTCACATCATCCTGCCGGGCGTGGGCGCCGAGGGGCAACGACGCCTGCTCGACGCCAGCGTGCTGGTGGTGGGCGCCGGAGGGCTGGGCTCGCCGGTGCTGCTCTACCTCGCCGCCGCAGGCGTGGGCACCATCCACCTGGTCGACGACGAGCGCGTGGAGGCGAGCAACCTCCAACGCCAGATCATCCACGGGCTCTCCGCCATCGGCGAGGCCAAGACCGACTCCGCCGCCACCCGCATCGCCGAGCTCAACCCCGACGTGCGCGTCGTGGGGCACGGCGAGCGCCTCACCAGTGCCAATGCCCGCGCGCTGGTTCGCGAGGTGGGGCTGGTCATCGACGGCAGTGACAACTTCCCCACCCGCTATCTCGTCAACGACGCCTGCGTCCTCGAAAGCACGCCGCTGGTGTACGGGGCGCTGTCGCAGTTCGAGGGACAGGTGAGCGTGTTCGCATCACCCTCGCCGGGCGGGCGCGGCCCCTGCTACCGCTGCCTGTTCCCCACGCCGCCCGAGCCGGGCAGCGTGCCGAGCTGCGCCGAAGCCGGCGTCTTCGGGGTGCTGCCCGGCATCGTCGGCAGCCTGATGGCGAACGAGGCGCTCAAGCTGCTGCTGGGCCTGGGCACCCCGCTGGTGGGCACGCTGCTCCACGTCGACGCGGCGGACGCCGAGATGCGCCGCTTCGAGATCGCTCGCGACGCCGCCTGTCCCGTGTGTGGCGACCATCCGAGCGTCACCGAGCTCATCGACTACGACGCCTTCTGCGGCCTGGCTTGAGGGGCCGGCGTCGGGCGCTTCGAGCGCCCGGACGGGCCCCGGATCTGGACGGGGTGCACGCAGAGGTGCGTGCCCGAGTGCAGGCCTGCCCGGAACGCCGGCCGGGCTCGCGGGCCGGCTTGACACCCCGAAACGGCCGGCGCTACACTTGCCTTTGCTGCGCCGCGGGGTGGAGCAGTCTGGTAGCTCGTCGGGCTCATAACCCGAAGGTCGTTGGTTCAAATCCAACCCCCGCAACCACGCACGCGAAGGGGCCCCTCGGGGCCTCTTCCTTTTGACTGTGCCCGGCGTTCGAGCGGTGGCATCGCGGCGGTGTCGGCGGTGCCGACGGAGGGCCGACGGGCCGAGGCTGCGAGCACTACCATAGAGGGACACGAGCCCGTGGTCGGCCGCCGGAGGCGGCGCGGCGACCACGATCGGAGAGGACGCGAACGTGACGGACAGACCCGCGCGGCGGCGCGAGGCGGCCCGGGATGAAGGCGCGGACGAACCCGCACCGGCGGGCGCGGCCGCCGAACGCGAGACGGTCGGCCCTTCGGGACGGCTCGAGTCGGCGCCCGCCGAGGTTCCGGAGCCCACGCGCTCGGGATTCGTGGCCATCCTCGGCAAGCCCAACGTAGGCAAGTCCACGCTTCTCAACACCCTCCTCGGGGTGAAGGTGGCCCCCATCACCCCGAAGCCACAGACCACGCGCCGCGGCGTGCGCGGCATCTACACGCAGGAGGGGCGGCAGTTGGTGTTCGTGGACACGCCGGGCTTCCATCAGCAGGGCCACTCGGCGCTCGACGACTTCATGCGTCGCGAGATCCGCGACGCCGTGGCCGACGTGGACGTGGTGCTCTGGGTCGTGGACCTGCGCCACCCGCCGACGCGCGAGGACCGCGAGGTGGCGCGGCTGGTCTCGCACCTGCCGCCCGAGACGCGCGCGATCCTGGTGGGGAACAAGGTCGACGCCGCCAAGTACCCCGATGAGGCGCTCGGTCTGTACAAGGAGCTCTGCCCGCAAGCCGCGCGCGTGCTCGCCATCTCCGCGCTGAACGACCCCAAGGCCGTCTACGCCTTGCGCGACGACCTGATGGAGGCCCTCCCCGAGGCCCCCTTCTTCTTCCCGGCCGACATCCGCAGCGACCAGACGCGCGAGCAGTGGGCGGGCGAGCTGGTCAGGGAGAGCGCCATGCTTCACCTGCGCCAGGAGCTGCCCTACGCGGTCGCGGTGCGCGTGGACGCGTGGCGCGATCCCGAACCCGGCGTGGACGAGCCGATCGTGATCGGCGCCGAGATCTGGGTCGAGAAGGTGGGCCACCGCCGCATCGTCATCGGCAGGGGCGGCCAGATGATCAAGGACATCGGCCGCAGCGCCCGCAAGCAGCTCGAGATCTTCCTGGACGCGCGCGTCTACCTGGAGCTAGAGGTCGTGGTCAGGCCTGCCTGGCGCGAGGACCGCGAGGCGCTGCGCGAGCTGGGCTACGAGGCCTAGAGCGTGGGCATCGCAGCGCGCTGGCGGCGGCTCGACCGCTTGCCCGCCCGGCGGGGGCGGGACGCGATGCCGGGCGTGTACCAGCTCGCCGACACGGAGCGACGGATCATCTACGTGGGTCAGTCGGCCCGCGACGTGCCCAACCGTATCCGCCAGCACCTCGCGGCAAGGAGCTGCGTGGCGGAGCGCGCCGCGTTCTGGCGCTACGCCTACAGCCGCGTGCCGCAGGCCGAGGAGGCCACCTTGCTCGCCGAGCACCGGCAACGCCATGGGGCGATGCCCGAATGCAATCGCCAGGAGCCGCTCGAACGCGACGGCCGACGGCGCGCGCGGGAGCGGTTCTCGGGGCGGTGAGTCGGCGAGCGCCAAGCTATGGGTGACACCACGAGAAAATGCGATGGGCATGGGAACCGTGTGAAGTTGCCTACTTGTGGGCAAACGACCCCTGTGCTATAAC
>Ga0307441_1000089_pt1 | contig 40842 bp, 34 predicted proteins | sample SalMarWE160420MG_FD_202149 | JGI IMG/M metagenome (GOLD analysis project Ga0307441, IMG submission 202149) | Salt marsh sediment microbial communities from the Plum Island Ecosystem LTER, Massachusetts, United States - WE1604-20 | ecosystem: Environmental > Aquatic > Marine > Intertidal zone >... | reverse complement strand
TATGCGAAGGCGGTCAAACCCGACGCCACGCCGGCCGAAGTGGCCGCGCTCGGCGTTCGCATGGCCGACCAGACCCTCCGGAACCTGCAGGCCCGACAACTGCTGCAGAGCGAAGGTGGGGACTACGCGTCCTCACTGACCTTCCGCGACGGCGCCCTGACCGTCAACGGCCAACCCATGGCGCTGCCGGCGCTGCCCGCAAGCGGACGCTAGCGGGTAGCCAGCCAGGCGACGCCGCCGAGAATCACCAGGGGCACGGCCACCGCCGCATCATTCGGGTGCCCGCTGTAGACCAGCAACGCCTCCACGGCGAGCACGATCGCCACGAAACCCACGTTGGCGCCGTCGCCGAACAAGGTCTTGATCAACGCCTTCATGACAGGGCCTCCTGGGCACGGCGCTGGCGCAGCACGGCGGCCACCGCCAGCCCGCCCACCAGATAGAACGCCACCAGCAGGGGCAGGCTCCAGTCTCCGAGCGGCCAGGCGGCCGCGCCGCCCAGTGCCTCCAGGGTCCAGAAGGTGCCGAACGAGACGATCATGGCGCCGACACCGAACTTGATGGCGTTCTCCGGCACCCGCCGCAGGGGGGCGCGGGCAACGAGGCCCAGCACCGCAACCATGGCCAGAGCCGCCAGGGCGGCGGTCGTCGCCAGCAGGGAGTGGCTGCTTTTCACCCCCAGGGCCACCACGATCAGCCACACTTCCAGACCTTCCAGCAGCACACCTTTGAAGGCGATCAACCAGGCGGCATGCCGATCGCCGCTTTCCAGCCGGTGGCGGGTCTCGTCAAACTCCGCCTGCTCGTCGTGCAGCGCCTTCAGGCCCGCCGAGCGGGCCACCGCCTTGGCGAGCCAGCGCACGCCGAACAGCAGCAGGAACACGCCGATCACGAACTGCAGCCACTGCATCTGCAGCCCCATCTGCAGCACGCCGCCGGTGGCGACCGTCATGACCGCCAGCACCGCCAGCGCGCTGGCGGCGGCGCCGGCGGCGCGGCCCCAACCGATGGTCAGGCTCACCGCCAGCACGATGGTGAAGGCTTCCACCCACTCCACCGTCGCGGCGAGATAGGTGGCCAGAAAGATACCCCAGTCAGACATTGGCGCTGTCTCCGTTGGATGGATACACAAAGATATGTTCCGGCGCGATCTTCAGTCGCGCCTCCCCCCCGGGGGGCGGCGCCGGCTCGTGGCTGCACAAAGGCACGCCGATGTCGGGCAGCCGCCAGTAGGCCCGGTAAGTGCCGGCCTCGAAGGCACAGTGCATCAGGGTCGCCGGCACACCGTCGCTGTGGGTGCAGATGCCGGCGGGGCGCACGAACACCTGGGCGTCGTCACCCTCGGTCACACCGGTCACGGTCGCCGCGTGGAAGCGCCCGCCAAGCTCCACGCCCAGGGTGTCGCGGGTACGCTTGACACGTGTACTGAACCCCCCCTGGGCGCCGATGAAACGCGCCACCCGCGCGGTGGCCGGGCGGGCGTAGAGCGCTTCCGGCGCATCGGTCTGGGACAGGGTGCCATGCTCCAGCACGGCAATCCGGTCCGCCATCCGCCAGGCGTCCATGGGATCGTGGCTCACGAACAGCGCGCCGGCCCCGAATTCGCGGGTCAGGTTACGGATCTCAAGGCGCAGAAATTCGCGTGCGTCCACATCCAGACTGGAGAGCGCCTCGTCGAACAGCAACAGGTCCGGGCGGGCCGCCAGGGCCCGGGCGATGCCCACCCGCTGCTGCTCGCCGCCGGACAGCTGGGCGGGACGCTTGTTGGCGTGCCGCGCCATGCCGACCCTGTCCAGCAGCTCCATGGCCAGCCGGCCACGATCGCCGCCGCGTCGGGGCACGGCGGCGGCCACGTTCTCCCGGCAGCTCAGGTGGGGCCACAGCGCATAGTCCTGGAAAACCATGCCCAGCCCACGGCGTTCCGGCGGCACCCAGGTGCCGGCAGCGGGCGCGTCCACCGCCTGTCCCCGCAAACGGATGGTGCCCCCGTCCGCCCGCTCCAGCCCTCCCACCAGCCGCAGCAAAGTGGTCTTGCCGGAGCCGGAGCCGCCGATCAGCACCACGAACTCCCCGGGCGTCAGGGCGAAATCCACGCGGCGCAGCACCGGTGTGCCGGTGTAGCGTTTGTCCACGGCCTGCATTTGCAGCAGCGCATTCACGGCAGGGTTTCCTCCATCTGTGGGGCGGGCGCCGCGGCGCGTACGGCCAGGGCCAGCACGCCGGCGATGGCCAGGGCCAGCACGATGCCCGCCAGGGCGAGCCGCGCCTCGTCACCGTAGAGCAGGTGTTGGTTGAGGGTGACCATGTCCACGCCCACCGGGGCCCGGCCGGCCGGGTAGAGCAGCTCTGAAACGGGCAGCTCGAAGAAGATCTGGCCGAACGCCATGGTCCAGCCCCACAGGAACGGCGACAGCAGCAAGGGGCCGTGGATGTCCACCGCCCGGCTCAGCCACGGCAGGCCGTGCAGGCGGGCGGCATCGGAAAGATTGGCATGCAGATGACTCAGCGGGCCTTGCAGAAAACGCATCAGCATGGGCACCTGGGCCGCCACGTAGGCGATGACCAGCAGCAGGGGCGTTCCGTACAACGGCAGCAGCCGCGAGTTGAATGCAATCACGTAGGCCGCGCCCAGCACCAGCCCCGGAATCGCCATGTTGCCCAGACTGACGATTTCCAGGAGACGGCCGGCGCGGCGTCCGGCGCGCCGCTGACCCGCCACCACCGGCATGGCCACCGCCACCGCCAACAGCGCCCCCACTCCGGCATAGAGGCTGGAGTACAACAACCCGCCCCACTGTACGGGGATGACCACCGCCGCCAGATCGGGGCGCAGTGCCGCGTGCACCAGCGCCAAGCCGGGCATCGCCACGCCGAAAGCGGCCAGCAGCGCGAGGGCGGTGCCGGCGAGGTAGCCCCCGGTCCTGCCGCAGGGCACCGGCGACGCCGTGCGTGCGCGGCCGTGTACCAGGGCGCCGCCATGGCGCCCGCTCAGGTACATGTGTACGCCGGCGGCTGCCGCAGCCAGCCCCACCAGCGCCCAGCTCAAGCGCGCCGCCTGGGCGAACGCCACCGGAGTGGTGGCCAAGCGCTCGTAGATGGCATAGGTCACGATGGGCAGATGAATCTGGGCGCCCAGGGTCGCCGGTATGCCGAACTCCTGGATGCTTTCCACGAACACCACCGCGAACGCCGAGCCGGCGGCCGGCAGCAGCAGGCGCAGCAGCACACCGCGGCGCCGCCAGGCCGACAGCCCCAGAATGCGCGCCGCGTCCTCCAGCTCCGAGCCGATGGCCGTCCAACTGCTGCGCGCAGCCAGGGTCGCAAAAGGCAGTCCCTTGAGCCCCAGCAGGGCAACGATGCCGGCGCGGCTGAAAAACCAGCGGGCCAGCACGCCGTGGTGCAGAGCCGGCAACGAGAACAGAATCTGCCAGCCGGTGGTCAACAGATAGCTCGGAGTCAGGAACACCAGCCACAGCACCACCGTCAACGGCCCATTGCCGCGCCAGCGCCGGCGCTCCAGCAGCCAGCCGAACAACACCCCCGCCGGCACCGCCACCGCAGTGCTCGCCAGCCCCAGCCACACGGTGTTGTAGACCGCCTCCGCCCCCAACGGGTTGCCGGCTGCCGCGCCGGCCTGTGCGCCGGACGGCCCCAGCGCCGGGAACCAGGGCAGCAGCAGCAGACGCAGGATCGGGTACAGGAACAGAGCCGCGAACAGCAACAGCAGCGACGCCGCCGGCGCGCGCCGGGCGATGCGACGCAGCAGCCCTTTCATTGACCGACCACCGCCCGGCTGAACCAGCTGTTCACCATTCCCTCCCGGGCGCCCCAGCTGGCGGCCGGCAGTACCTTGACGGTCAGCGAGCCCAACGCCGGCAGGATCTTGTCGGGCGACGGCGCATTACGGGTGAGCGGCCAGTACAGGCTGTCGCCTTCGTCGCCGGCCATGCGCAGGCGCTGGGTGGACGGCGCCATGGCGAAGCGGATGAACTGCTCGGCCTGTACCCGGGCTGCATCCGGCGCCCCCGCCGCCACCACCAGCACGCTGGGCAGGGCAAAAGACGGATCGGGTATGGCGACCCGCAGGCTGGGATCCTTGGCCGCCACGTTCCATGCGGCGGACGACTGGGTGATGGCGACCTTGATGTCGCCGGCCCGCAGGGCGGCCAGGGTGTTGGCGTTCTTGGGATAGACATGCAGCCCGTTGCCCTTGAGCGCCATCACGAACGACTTGCCCTGAGGCCAGCCACCGGCCTGGGACAACATGCCGGCCAGCATGGGAAACATGGGCCCTGAGATGGCGGGGTTGTTCATGCCGATGGCACCGCGCAGGGCGGGCTCGGTGAGGTCGGACCAGCGACGGGGCGGGTCCTTCAGCGTGGCCGGGTGATAAGTGAAGGCGCCGGCCAGAGTGAGGCCGGTGGGCGTATAGCTGCCGTCGGCGGGGACCAGTTCGCGGCCCAGGGCGGTCCACGGCAGGTCGGGCACCATGTGGCGGGCAGCCAGGTGTGCACCGTCCAGTCCGGCCGCTGCCTCATCGCCGTCGAACCAGGCCAGGGTCCAGCCCGGCCGCCGGCCTTCTGCGGAGACTCGTGCCAGCAGCGCGCCGGTGGACAGTTGCACCACCGTCACCGGGACGCCGGTGGCCCGGGTGAACGCCTTGGCCACATCCGGTCCATAGTCGACGGCACTGTACAGAACCAGGCCGTGATGCCGGTTGGGCCGCAGCACCCACGCCGCTGCCGCCACCAGTACCAGCAAGACCAATCCGATCGGCACCACGCGCCTCATGGCTTATCTCCCCCACGTTCAGTGAATCGATGCTGTGTTGTCGAACACCAGGCCCTTCGGGGCGTGGCGGCAGCGGCACCGGACATACTGCGCAGGCCCCTCCGCGGCGGGCCGAATAATAACAAAAGCCGCCCCGTACAAAAGCCTAAAACCGCCAATATTTCTGACACTTACCGAATAACATACAAAACAGCGCGGTTTGCAACGCAACTGCAATCAAACCTTCATCTCACCGCCATCCCCCTGTCATCCCCCCGCAACAAAAAAGGGGTCGGTGACAAATGATTCTCATTTGTCACCGACCCCTTTTTTGCCGACGGTGTCAGCGGTCGCCGGTGCGGCTGCGCTCCCGTCGGTTGATCCACACGGCGGCCGGGATGCTGGCGAGCACCAGGGCGCCCACCGCCAGGTAGGTCGGCAACAGGCCGAAGTGCAGACCCACTTCGAGGCCGGCGATGGGACCGATGCTGCCCCCGACATCGCCGAACAGCTGATAGGCGCCCACCGCCCGTCCGTATTGCTGCGCGCCGGTGGCATCCCCCAACAGTACAAGCATGGGCAGGTTCACGCCGTTGAAGGAAACCCCCACCAGGATGGCGCCCAGCAACAGCAGCCGCAGGTCGTGGGCCAAACCCAACAGCGCGAAGCCGGTGGCCAGCACCACCAGCGCCGGCAACAACACCGAGGAACGCAGCGCCAAACGGTCCAGCCATCGCCCCAGGGTCAACGCGGTCAGGGACGAGCAGGCCATCATGGCGGCCATCACCAGACCACCGGTGCCCTGGTCGGCCATTCCCAGCAGATGCAGGCCACGCTGGTGCACCAGCACCACCAGGGTCGCCAGCAGCACGCCCTGCACGGAAAGAAAGATCAGCAGATTGAATCCCCAGGCGGAGACCAACACCGGGAATCCGGGCAACTGGCGTAGCGGTAAGCCCTGCCGGCCATGGTGTCGGTGTGGTCGGTGCGCCGCCGATGGCACCAGGCGCAGCGCGGCCAGCGCGCCCAACAGGGTCAGCGCCGCGCCCACCAGGAAGGCGGTATTGTCCGAGGCGCGGTCGGCGATGAGACCGCCCAGCACCAGTCCTCCGGGCAATCCCAGCCCCATGGCAATGCGCACGGTGGCGGTTAGCCGGCCCCGGTCCGCGTCCCCGGACAGACCGAGCACGCTGGCCTGGGCGCCCACCAGCAACAGAGCCGACCCCACGCCGAACAGGGCCCGGCCGCCCAGGAACCACCAGGCCGGGGCCCCCAGATGCAGGCCGGCGCTGTAACCCAGGATGCCGATGCATTCAATCACCAGCCCCAGTGCCAGTGGCCCCTTGCCCCCCAGCCGGTCCACCAGGCGCCCGGCCACCGGATCGAAGGCCATGCGGGTGATGCGGTTGGCCGACAGGATCAGCCCGATCATGCCGCCGGCAATGCCCAGTTGCAGGCCCAGTGCAGGCAGGATGGGGAACACCAGCCCTCCGCCCAGGCCGCCGATGAATGTCACCAGCCCGATGCGGCGGCTGGCAGCGGCGGCGTCAATGGTAGGGGTGTTCGCCGTCATGGGAAGAGCCAGAACCTGTCAGTGAGGTGGGGCACAGCACTGTTGCCGCTGCGAGCACACCAGTCAAGACGTCGGGGCCAATAGGCGGTCGTCCCTGGACCGATACCCGGAAACACCGGCTGACGGCCCCTCAGGCGCACTCCCCCAACAGAACGGACAAGGGGACCAGCAAAAAAAGGGGTCGGTGACAAATGATTCTCATTTGTCACCAACCCCTTTTTCTTTTTCTGGGATCTTGCACGCACTGCGATCGTGCATTTCGGCGGCCAAACGTCGCGGGGTTGTGCGCCCTCAGCGGGGCGCCATCCACGCGTCCTGGGATATGTGTGTGTAAAGGCGCAGGTTGCGTGTGGTCGTGGCGAATGGCACGTCCTATGCAGTTCTCACCTATGCCGTCCGGGTTGCCGAATTCATGACGCATGTCACCGAGGGCGGACGCCGTCACCGGCGGCGCGGATAACCATCGCGGATCGCGTCAGACGACGCCTTCCCCGATCAGGCGGGCCACCCGCCCGCAACGTCGGCACTGGTGGTGCACGAGGGGCTTATGCACCGCAACGGAGTTGCAGTGCTGGAACGCCGAACACAGGAGACCATCATGGCAAGACAGATCCCCAAAACCGCTATGCAGTCGCGGACATTCAGCGCACGTGGCACGGTCGACACGGTGCCGGCAGCCACGGTGCCGATCGAGCTGCTATGCGCCCACTGGCAGCGCAGTCAGCTGCATCACTCACCGCAGCCGCAGGAACTGCGTCTGTCCGCGCCGCCCATGGAAGAGCGTCGGGACTACGACCTGCCGGAGGATGCCCGTCGTTTCCTCGCGCTCCATGGCGTTATCGCCTAGGGAACCTCTGCACAGGCCGCTGAAGCGGCGCTGACGGCGTTGTAAAGGCGCTCGGAATGCTCATTTACTCCAGGTAAACTGCGCTTCCTCGCCCCTTTGCGCCTTGTGATCATTCACTTGATCGATCTGTGCAGAGACTCCTCGGCGCACCGGCGGACGCCCCAACGGCTCCGCGGGCGACCACCTCTTTCCAAGAGGTCCGGCGCGCCTGGACGGCGGCGGTCAGCGGATTGTTCAGCAGCGATCACAACCGCCGGTACCCAGGGCGTCTACCCCGTGGGCGGCAGTCTATCCAGGCACACCCACCGGCAGGGCGCGTCGTGGCAGGCAGCCCATGGCGGTCGGCCACCGGCGGGCGCAGCCGCACCTCGCAAACGGCACGCGAAACGGCCCGGCGTCGATGGTCAGGATTCGCTGCCCGCGCCGCCGTTTCCATCCAGCCCGACTTCATTGCAGCACCGCCCGCCACTGGCGCGCCAGTCGGCGACTCCTATCGACATCGGAGGCACTGAGCTGCGCGAGCAGTCGGTCGCGGGCAGCCAGCGCCGTGGCCCTTCTGGCTCGGTTGCCGAATAGCCCGGGATGGGTGCGGCATGACCGCACCGCCACCAGATACCACTTCAGCGCCTGCACCGGGTCTGCGGGCACCCCATCGCCACGCTCGAAGAATTCTCCCATGGCCAGCTGAGCGCCCGCCATTCCGCGGGCTGCTGCCCGGCCCATGAGCGCCAGACCGGCGACCCGGTCCCGGGTCACACCGTCGCCCTTGTGGTACATCCAGCCCAGGTGGTACATGGCCTGCACGTAGCCATTGCGGGCCGCGGCGGCAAACCAGTGCAGGGCCTGCCCGTCGCTCCTGGGTACCCCCCAGCCATGGGCATACAGCAGACCGAGCATGTACTGGGCCCGCGGATGGCCCTGCACCGCCGCCTTGCGCAACCAAAAGGCCGCACGCCCGTAGTTGCGTTCAAAGCCCGGCGTCCAACCGTGAAAGTTGCCCGCCTCGTAGGCGTAACCCAGCTCGAACTCGATGGGCACACGCCACACCGTCACTGCGACACCGCCCACCCCGATCACGAGCAGCGCCAGCAGCCAGGGACGAAGTCGGACGGAAACGCCCATCAACCGGCGAGCCCCGCCACAACGTTCGAGGCTGCGGCGCTGACCCTAGTCTCGGCGTTCACGCCCGGGATTCCCGGTGTCGACCATTCTGGCCACGGCCCCCTCGCCCGCCTCCAGCGCCCCCTCCAGGTAGCCGCCGTTCAGCGCCACGGTCTCGCTGCCCGCGAACACCACCCGGCCGTCCCAAAGGGATGTCAACTCCGCCGGCAATCCGTAGTCGGGATGCTGCATCAGCGGCTCGCTATCCGCCGCCGTAGCGGTCAGCGGATCTTCGCTCCAGTCCTTGATCCAGTAGTGAATGGGATTCGCGGCCTCGGGTCCGAACAGCCGCGCCAGCTGCTCCAGCGAGTGGCGCACCAGCGCCTCGCGACCCAGCCTGTGGCGCTCGGCTGCCGGGACACCGTAGAAGCCGAACAGGCCGTAGGGACCACCGCGGGCCGGCGACGCGTCGTGGATTTCCATCAACGGGCCGACACGGCTGAACGCTTCACCGGACAGGCCGCGCTGTTCCCAGAACGGCGTTTTATAGCAGGCCACAAACTTGGCGTGCCCCGCCATCCAGGTGGGCGTATTTCGAAACGCCGTCATGTAGGCCGGGGGCAGCGGCGGCTCGAAGGCGACCGAGTCGGCCAGCAGGCGCAGCGGCAGGGCCGCGATGACCCGCGCAGCCCGCAACTGTCCGACACCGCCGTCGGCGGGCTCGAAGTCGATGCGCACCCCATCAGCGTGCGCCGCCACGCCGGTGACCCGCCGGTCCGTCAACACACCTTGGGGCTCCAGCCGGGCGGTCAGCGCCTCCACCAGGCTCAGGGCGCCGCCGGCGATGCGGAAGGACTGTGCGTGGGGAGAGTCCCCGGGGACCCGTTCCGGCGCCGGCAGCAGCGCGTCTTCATACAGGGCGGCACCGCGCGTGGCCTGCAGGAAGACCGGAATCTGCAGTTCGTCGAGCAGACCGGCCATCATGGGTTGCAGGTCCGGCCAGACCCAGGCCGGGCCCAGGTCGAAACGTGCGGCGCCGCCATCGGACGCCGGCACCACTGCGCAGGCGATACGTCCGCCCAGGCGCCCGCGCGCCTCCAGCACCCGGCAGGACATGCCGGCCTTTGCCAGTCTGAAGGCGCTGTACAAACCGCTCAGGCCGGCACCGATGATGACGCAGTCGCAGTCCATGAGTCGAAATGAGGATGGGATGGACGGGGCGATGTTAGCAGGAATCGCGCCCCGGACTCACGCGCGCCGGGAACCGCCGCGGCGCGCCTGCCTTTCATGCGCCGGGCAGCGCCCGGGCGGGAAAAGCATGGAAGGCGCAGTCGTGCGAAGCGGCCGGCAACGGCCGCCGCAGGTTACAGCAGCGCGCTCAGGCGCACGTCGGCGCCCAGTACACCGGAAAGCTGCCCCCGCCCGTCCCACAAGGGACTGGCCACCGTGAAGCAGAACGCGCCGGTCGCGGCGGAACGGTACACCGCGCTGACGAACGTGCGACCGTCGTCGCGGGCCCGTCGAAACCAGAGCCGCTCAGACCAGTCCTGGCCGCGACCCTTGCCTTCGTAGGCAGCGGTGAATCCTGCCGGCGCGATGTTGTCGCTGACCTGGATGCCGGCACCGTCCACCAGGTAGAGCAGCTCGAAGAACGGATGGCGCCGCAGTGCCTCCCGCAGCGCGGACCCGTTGGCGGGGCTGTGCAGGGAATCGCCGTCCAAGGCGTCGGCCAGCGCGTCGTTGGCGTCCCGGGCCTGTTTGTGGGCGACGAACCGGAACAGGCCAATGGCCGTCAACAGCTCATCGGACAGTTCGTGCAGGTGCCCGCCCGTATCGCTGACCGCGGCTGCCTTGCCGGTCATGGCACGGGCGATATCCGCCACCTCCTGCACGTCACGACTGACGCTCTGGGCGGCATGGCCCATCTCCTCGCTGGCCGTTGCGATCCCGCGAATGCGGGCATCCAGTTGATCCATGCCGTCGCGGGCCGTGCGCAACTGGTCCCGCGCGTCGCCGACCTGGCGACGGCCCTCGTTCACCCTGTCCCGCACCTGCTGCACGCCGTCCACAGCCGCATCCATGCCGGCGAGCACCTGATCGACAATGAGCTGTATGCGCTCGGTGGCTTCCGACGTGTTGCGGGCAAGACCCCGCACCTCCTCGGCAACCACCGAAAAGCCGCGGCCGTGATCGCCGGCCCGGGCCGCCTCGATGGCGGCGTTGAGGGCAAGCAGGTTGGTCTGCTGGGCGATACTCTCGATCAGCCGCACGATCTCGGCGATATTGCGGGTTTGGGTCCCGAGAGCCTCCACCTCGGTGGACAGCGTAGCCACCCGCTCGCCGATCTCGCTCACCTGCTGCTGCACGGCATCGCCGCAACGATCGCTCTCGGCCACCGCCCGGGTCACGCCCGAGGAGAAATCGGCGATCTGCTGGGTGTTCAGGGCAAGCTCCCGTTCGATGGTGTTCGCCATCTGCTCCGAGGCACCCGCAATGTTGGCGGCGGCGGAGGCAAGGGCGTCACTGTCGGCGCGGGTCTCGCTCGCCAGGGTGTTGAGGTTGGGGGCTGCCTCCGATACGCGGATAGCGGCGCGCGCCGAACGGGCGATCTCCGCCTCCAACCGTGCCATGAAAACGCCCAACGCCTCGGCCAGCGCCGGCTCGACGCCGGGACCCTGGAACGACACCGTCAGGTCCCAGTCCCGCTCCACCACGCGGCCGAGAGTTTCCGTCAGCCGACGACGCCCCGCCCCCTTACGGGCAATCAGATTCCGCAGCGCCATGAACTCACCTCCTTTCCGGTAGCGGCCGCTCGACGTGTTTGCCGGTGGGTCCCTGCAACCAGGCGTCGAGGTCCGCGCGGGGCATGGGCCTGCCCAGGCCGTAGCCCTGCATGTGCTCACAGCCGAGGCGCAGCAGCGCGTCGGCGTGGGCGGCGGTTTCCACCCCCTCCGCGACCACACTCAGATTGAGGGCGCGGGCCATGGCCAGGATGCCGCGCACGATGCCGCGGTCGTTGGTCTGCTCGCAGAGGTCACGGACAAAAGAGCGGTCGATCTTGACGGTATCCACCGGCAGGCGTCTGAGGTAAGTCAGCGACGCGTAGCCGGTACCGAAATCGTCCAGCGCCAGGCGCACACCGGCGCCCCGGCACGCCGCCATCACCTCAGCGGCCCGATCCAGGTCGTCCATCAAGGCGGTTTCGGTCAGTTCCAGCACCAGCCCGCGGGGATCGAACCCGCGCCCCAGGGCCAGAATCTGTTCCAGATCGCGAATGAAGCAGGGGTTCAGAAAATAACAGGCGGAGACGTTGACGTGCACGGCCAAGCCGCGGCCCTGGCGCTGCCAGCGTTGCAGATCCCGGGCGGCGGTCTCCAGAACCCAGCAGCCCAGGGAACGAACCAGGGCGCGGCCGTAGCGTTCCACGGTGCCTATGAACTCGCCCGCCGAACGCAGGCCTGTGCGCGGGTGCTTCCAGCGCAACAGGGCTTCCAGGGCAACCGGACGGTTCTCGCCCACGGCCACCACCGGCTGGTAGTGGAGCAGGAACTCCCCGTTCTGCAGCGCCGGCCCGATTTCATCCAGCAACTGCTGGCGGGCCCGCACATCCTCTTCCATGTGCCGGTCGAACAGCCGGTAGCCGTTGCCGCCCTCCCGTTTCGCCTGATACATGGCCAGGTCGGCCCGCCGCAGCAGGGTCTCGGCGTCGGTGCCATCCTCTGGATAGGTTGCCACCCCGACGCTAGCCGACAGTCGGTGGCGGGAATGGCCGGTGGGCATCTGAATGCTGAGAACGTGATTGATGCGCCGCACCAGTCCGTCCACATCACGACGCCGGTGGGGCAGCGCGGTCAGCACCACGAACTCGTCGCCGCCGAGACGGCCCACATCGTCGCTGCGCCGGCAGGTTTCGCGGATGCGCACGGCAATGTCCTTCAGCACCCGATCGCCGAACTCATGGCCGCGCTCGTCGTTGATGGCCTTGAATCCGTCCAGATCGATGAGCACCACGGCAAATCCCCGCGCCGGCTCCGCGCCGAGACGGGCATCCAGCAGTTCGAACAGACGAGCGCGATTGGCAAGTCCGGTCAGGGCATCGCGGCTCGCCGTGCGGGCCAGTTCCAGCTCCAGGGCATGACGCTCGCAGGCAACGGCCACCTGGCTGGCCACCCGTTCCGCCAATGCCAGGCGGCTGGCGTCCGGAGCCTCGGCGCCCGCGCGGAACCAGGACATGGCCAGGGCGCCCACCGGCCCGCGACTGCCCTGCAGAGGCAGAATGAGGCTGGACTGCAGGCCGGCTTCGACGAATGCCGGTATCGCATCGTCGTAGGCGGCGTAGTCTGCAATGAACAGGGGACGTCCCTCGCGCAGGGCAGCACCGGTCACGCCGCTGGCGGGATCGAAGCGATGGCCGGCAAACCCGTTCAGGTGCTCGACGGGTGCGCCGTGGAAGAACTGGTACTCTAGCTGCCGCTCGGGTGTCATCAGAATCAGTGCCGCCCCGTCGGCCGCCACCAGCTCGCGCACCACCTGCGCCGCGCGGGCGAAGAACGATTTCAGATCCGGTTCCAGGGTCAGGGCATCGATGACGCTGAGCAGCAGCTGCAGCTCATCGCCCGCCCGGGCGTCCGCGTTCCAGACCAGAGACAGGTTGCGCATGGTTTACGTTCTCCGCCCTGACCGGGACGCAGGGCCGAATCCGTCCTGCAATCTCGATGCCAGTGGAAAATGCCGTGTTTTCGGTAGCTTGCGCGGACTTTCTGCGCCAACGCGGTGCATGGGCGGCGTAAACTCCGTCAGTCTGCGCAAAGCAGGTGCAAGCGCGGCCGGCAGCCCGACGCGTGTGTGCGCCTTTTGCCGTAACGCGTACGCCGGCGAACGGCCACAGCGAACCGCGCGCCGACCGGCCGACGCGGGCGCCTCTCCCCCGTGCGTCCTGAACCACTTCCACCACCAATCTGCGCAATCGTCGTCGGCAGGCGACGGACTGGAAGGTCGCGCTATCGACACTTGGCACGCGGGACAGCGCCGGGCCGCCCTCCAGAGGCAGCGGCGCCAAGGAGTTAGCCACCGATGGGCGTGGACCGGGGATCGGTGGCACAGGGTTTGCTCTTCCCAGGTGATCAACAATTCAGAACCGGATCGTGGACGGATCTCCAAGGAAGGCCAGGGTCGTATGGAACGGGCCACCCCGCCCGCAGTGCCGGCTGCACACACCATGGAAGCGGCGGACCCGGAGGGTCGGTAGCCGTTGGCAGGAGCGGACAATGCGTGATTGGAAGGAAGCCATCTATCGCCAGCGCGAACAGCTCGCCCGGCTGTTGCACGAGCCAATGGCCCGTCTCGCCGAGCGCTGCGCCGCCGCCTGGCCGGGCCGGCAGGCGCTGAACCAGGCCTTGCGCAACGGCTTTGCGGACATACCCTACTGCACCTACCTGTATGCCCTGGACGCGGACAAGCAACAGCTCACCGACAACATCAGCGGGCAAGGCATGGTGTACGGACATTGCGGGCGGGACCGGTCCCACCGGCCGTACATGCGCGAATCCATGCCCCCGTGGGGATTCCTGCTGTCCGATGCCTACGTCAGCCGCAACGCACGGCGCCCGTCATTGACGGCCCTGCACGTCATCCGCGTCCAGGACGGGCCGGTGGGTTATGTGGGTGCCGACTTCGATCTGCGCAACCTGCCTGTCACCGCCGAGCTGTACGAAGAACCGGAGCACTGGCAGCAGATCAAGGGCGACCCGGCCATACGCAGCACGGTATTCCTGCAACGGCGGGTGGAGAGCCCCATGGACCGCAACGTGGAACAGGCGTTCTCCATTCTGGGCGAGCTGTTCACCGAACGGGGCATGTTCCAAAGCGTCATCCATTTTTCCGGTAGCCTGGCCACCGTCTGGTTCGTCGACGATCCCTACCGCTACCGGATTCTCGATCAGGAGGCCCTGGCCGACCCGGACATCTGCCTCGCCTATCCTTGCCGGCCGTATCCGCGCGAAGCGCTGATCGGCTGCTCCGATATCGCGCCCATCCTGCGTTCCATGCGCAAGCTGCGCGCCATGGACGACACCATCTACCTGCGTTCCTCGTCCATCAACATCTTCAACGGTATGATCAGCGTGACGTTCTCCTGCGACGGTTCCCATTACATGCGTTACGACGAGTTTCTCGCCAAGGGCACATCGTTCTGGTTTGGCACCGCGGCCTGAGCGGACAGCCAGGCGGCCGACCGCACCGCGTGCCGTTTCCGACCACGGCGCAAGGGAAGCTCTGCAGCGGCCGATCACAGGGCGCAAAGGGGCGAGGAAGCGCAGTTTACAAACGGTCAATGGGCATTCCGAGCGCCTTTGCGACCCCCGGAGCGCTCCTTCGGGAACCTGTGCAAAGCTCTCCTAGCCGTTCAGGCCGAACCGGCGACGATAGTCCCGCGGCGACAGGTCCGTGTAGCGTCGAAACAGGCGTCGAAAGGTGCTGTCGTCCATGTAGCCGACCTGGTCGAGTATCTCCGACAGGCGCAGATCGGTGGTCTCCAGCAGCGCCTTGCAGGCTTCGACCCGCACCTTCTGCACGAACACCTGAGCCGTGTCGCCGGTGCTCTTCTTGAAGCGCCGTGCCAGCGTACGAGGGCTGACGGCGACATGGGCCGCAATATCCTCGGCGCGGATGTTCCTGTGCAGATTGGCCTGGATCCATTCTTCCGCCTTGGCGACCAGGGGGTCATAGGTGCGGGTATGGTTCAACACCGCGTAGGGCGCCTGGGATCGGCGCCGGTCATCCAGTACCGCGTACTTGGCGCACAGGTGGGCCAGCTTGCGGCCGGCGAATCTTTCGATCACCAGCAGCGACAGGTCCAGGTGCGACATGCCGGCCCCCGAACACATCAAGCGGTCGCTCTCGGTAATCATGGACCCGGCCTCCAGCGCCACGTTTTCATAGCGCCGCCGGAAGGCGTCGGCCAGCCACCAGCTGGTGGTCGCACGCCGACCGTCGAGCAGGCCGCTCTCGGCCAGCAGGAAGGTGCCACTGCAGCTTGCCGCCAACGTGACGCCCGCCTCGTACTGCGCCTTCAGCCACGACGCCAGGTGCCCGTGGCGTTTCAGCGCGGCCAGCAACTGCTTGGGCTGGGGTGCGCCGAAGGGCGGAATCATCACCAGCTTGGCGGGCGGAGCGTCTTCCAGCGCCCCGTCGGCGCTCAACGGGTAGCCGTTGGACGCGCGCACCGCATGCCCGTCGGGCGACAGCACCTGCCATTGGAAGATCGGGCCCGGATCCGTGGGATTCTGGCGCGCGCCCACCATGTTGGCCGTGTTGAACAGGTCCATGGCCCCGACGATGCTGGACGCGAAACAGCCGTCCAGCGTCAACAACGTGATTAGATGCGTCATGGCGCGGTGCCCCACTCGGCGCGCTTATGAACAAGTATTGGCCCCACTTTGCGCACCTTCAAGGCACGCCGTTGCGCAAGAGTCGGCCACCTGCAGCATTTTCGCGCCTGCGGTTGCCTGTGCGGGCCCAGGAAACAACTCGTAGCGAGAAAGCGTACGGATACCATGGTTCCTCCCGACGATCGTCGACGTGGGCCGACGAACTCTGTCGGCGCCGAGCATCCGGCGCATCGGTGCGGCGGCGGCGCTGCGCTTGGGCGCAAGGCGCCGGGGTCAAGCACCGGGCCTTTGCAGCCGCCAGCTGCGCGTGCCGGTGAGCACGCCCTGGGTGTAGAAGGTCTCGCGGATGATCAGGGAACGGCGGTCGCCGTGCAGCGCTCGCACTTCCAGTCGGGCCAGGCTCCGCCCGGGGCGCGTCCGAACCCGGTACCAGCGACGAAACGTCACCCCGTCGCCGGACACGTTGAGGACATCCACGTTCCAGCGCGGCGCATCGGGCACGGCAACCCGCTCATCCCCGAACCGAAGGTGATGCCGACCCACCAGCCACCATAATCGGACGCGCCGCCGCGTGCCCTGATCGATGCCGTCGAGCTCGGCATCGAAGACCAGCCGATCGGAGATTTCCTGATGCAGATCGGCCTGAACCCGGTAGTGCATCGTTTCGGGGCGGGGGGCATGTTCGGTGCCCAGACAGCGCACCTCGGTCATACGTCCGTGCCAACGCCCCTTCCACGCCTCGAACAAGCGCGCCAGGGTCGCGTGGGCCCCTGCTGACAGCGTGCCGTTACCCGCCGGCTCGGAGGCGGGCGACTCGGAGGGCGCCCATCCGGGTGGGGGCGAGCTGAAGCACTCGCGTGTCGTGCCCGGCTGGGGCCTGCTGGACGCGACACCGGCTGGCAACGAGGCCGACACCGGTTGCGCAGCCCACGCCAGCACGAGCACGGCCAGCGTCAGCCTGCCGAACGACAATCGTCTTGGGTTCACTGGTTTCCGCCTGCACTCCGACGCAACGGCCCTCAGGGGCAGCAGGACCGGCAATGGGTTCTTAGTCACACCGTAGACCAGAACGACGGCGCGAGACGAAAAACCCCAGCAGCCCGACGGGCGTGACGGCCCGTTGGCCGCATACGGACCACAGGGCGGTACCCCAGGCCGGCGTCGGCCACCCGTATGACCGGGGACATGGAGCGGTTACCGGCCGGGGCACTGCGCCCGCACCGGGCGGCGGGTTCAGAGCCTCCTCCGACGGCCGCTAAACGGGGTGAACAAGTCTGCTCCCGCCCCGTCGTGCAGCGGCGGTGCGGTGGAAACGCCGCGGAAGGCCGCGAGGATCCCATTGCAATGAGCGTCACCGACAGCACCATCGACACACTGCTCGGCACCGATCAGGGGGTCCGCGTCGATCCCGGGACGTCGGTTCAGATCGAGATCGATGGGGTCGCCACCCGTCTGCAAAGCACTGTGGTCGGCATCAAGCCCGGTGGTTTCCTGATCGTGACCCTGCCGAACAGCAACGTCAGCATCCAGAGCAAGCTGTACCGGGGCAACGCCGTGGTATTGCGCTACCTGTACGAAGGCAGCGCAGTGGCGTTCCAGTCGACCCTGCTGGCCGCCACCAGCGAGCCGGCCAAACTCCTGTTTCTGGGCTGCCCCAAAGTGGTCGCCCAACGCAGCCTGCGGGCTGAACACCGGGTCGACTGCCGTCTGCCGGCGCGACTGAGCGCCAACGGCCAGGAGTGCCCCGCCGTGGTACTGGACCTGAGCATGTCAGGCGTCAACTGCGTGCTGCGCCCGCTCGAAGAGTGCCCGTCGACACTGGCCAAGGACGCCGAGGTCACACTGCACCTGCAACTGCCCGGCTATAGCGGCGAACTTCCGCTGCAGGGTACGGTGCGTGGTAGAGGGGAGGACCGGGATCCTGCGGGCATCGGCATCGAGTTCGCGGAACTGGCGCCTGAAGCCGCCGAACCCCTGCGCCAGTATCTGCAGGCGGTCGCCTGACGAAGGCACTCCCCGCGGTCGGCGTTACACAACTTTACTCCCCCTGCACGGCCAACGGGTTCGGATTCGGTATAGACTTTGATCAGGGGCTGCCAATGCCAAAGGGATTGCCCGGCGGCGGCAGGCGGCCCGGTATGACCTCGGCGAGGGAACGCCACGGCGATGTTGGAATCGCAGCCGGATTGCACAGATCGCCCCGCTGCTGCGCACGATCCAACCAAGGCAGGTGTGCCATGGCTACCAGAATGCTCATCGGACTGGTCGCGATCCTACTGACGGCTACCGCAGCCGGGCTGTCCGGCTGCGCCGCCTATTACGGACCGCCCGCCACTTACGTCCGGTCACCTTATTACTACGATTATTATTACTACCCGCACGCGAATGTGTACTTCCAGATCTACTCCGGAGAGTACTACTATCGCTCCGGCGGGGCCTGGCGGCGCTCGCGGACCCTGCCCAACAACGTCTACCTGAATCGGCGCGACCGGGTACCGATGCACATCCCGGGCAAGACACCCTACACCCACCATGTCCAACGGCCCCAGGCGCGGCCCGCGCCCAACCGCCAATACCAGCGCAGCCCGCAGCAAAACCGGGAAGAGCGTCAGAACAACGTGCGTCGCCACGAGGAGTACCGCAAACGTTACGGGCAATGATCCGGGGCCCGAGACCGGAACGCCGAGCGCTGCGGCCGCGGGCGTCGATGGCAGGTGGCGTGGTTGCGGGTCGTTGGCTGTCGGCGTTGCGATGCCGGCCTGGCGGCCCGTCTGTTTCAGCCATCGACCGCTAGCAATCGAATCCGTAATTGCCGGGCAGATACTGATACAGCCAGGTCTCGCTCAGGGTCCTGTCCGCCAGGCGCAGGTAGCAGCGCAGGTTGACCGGGTCCGTGCCCAACACATGCAGGTCGAATTGGGCGCGCCACCGGTCGGTGCCGAGAATCTTGAGCACGTGCCGCTCGCTTACAGAGCCTCTCGATGTGCTCACCACCGCGTCGATATCGAAGCGCTGCTTCATGGTGGCCAGGGGACCGCCGGTAAACTCGATGACGAACTTGCGCCCATGGGGATCGCGCTTGCTGTGCTGGCCCGGAATGCCGGGTTGCCCCAGGCGGGTTGCCACCACACGGGCCACCGCCGGCGGAAAAGGCTCCTGGGCCACCCAGTGCAGACGGTAGTCCAGGCTCCAGGTCGCACCGGATGCAGCACGTCGGGACGGATTCCAGAACGCGACGATATTGTCGTTGGTTTCGCCGTCGGTCGGTATTTCCACCAGCATCACCGCACCGCTGCCCCACTCACCCTTCGGCTCCACCCACACGCTGGGGCGGCGATTGTAGTAGGCGCTGTCGTCCAGGTAGTGGTCGAAATTGCGATCCCTTTGAAGCAGGCCGAACCCCTTGGGGTTGTGGTCCAAAAAGCTGCTGGTCTGCACATGGGGCGGGTTGTTGAGGGGACGCCAGATGCGCTCGCCCTTGCCGGTCCACATCGCCAGTCCGTCGCTGTCGTGGATTTCGGGACGCCAGTCCTTGCCGGTGCGCTCGTTGGTCTCGCTGTACCAGTACATGCTGGTCAGCGGCGCCAGTCCCAGCCGGTCGATACCGCGGCGTTGGAACAGATCGGCATGGACGTCGGTGACGATGGCCTTCGGCTGCTTGCGGCAGACAATGCGGTAGGCGCCGGTCAGACTGATGCCGTCAAGCAGTGCGTACACAGTGACGGTGTCGTCGCCGCCGGGCTGCTCCTCCAGCCAGAATGCCGTGAAGTCTGGGAACTGCTCCTTGCGCTCCGGCACCGCCGTGTCGACGGCAATGCCGCGCGCGGACAGGCCATACTGGTTCAACGGGCCGGCACTGCGGAAATAACTGGCGCCCTGGAAGGCGAGCCAGTCCCCTTTTTCCTTGCCCACATTCATCACCCGGAATCCGGAAAAGCCCAGATCCGGCGGCGCCTCTGCGCCGAGCCCGCTGTGACCATAGTCGAAAAGCGCCGGGGTGTAGCGGATACGGCGGGCGACGCCCCGGGAGACGGCGTGAATCCGTACCGGCCTGCGGGCGTATCTGCCCAGGTGAAAGAACTCGACGGGGAACGGGTGGCGAGCGTCCCTCCAGAGCGCATCGCGGTCCCGGAATCGAATCTGCTGGTAAACGTCATAGGTGATCTTATCCAGCAACGCCGGATGGGGCACTGGCGTCGGTTTGTACGGCTTTTCCGCCAATGCCCGCGCCTCGGCCTTGAGCCGTTGGTAATCGAACGGCTGGGGAGGACCGAATTGCAGGCCGCTGCCGCCGTCCGGGGTGCCTTCGCCATGGCTGACGTCCAGCCACGACGTCGCCGCGACCAGGCCCAGCGCTTCCAGGGCCTGCAGAAACCGTCGGCGTGTCAGATCCATGCTCATGACTGTGCTGCAACCTCCCTTAACCGCCCCACGGCACCCGTCCAAGGCTGGCCAGCGCCGCATAACCCGTTCGTTCGATTAGGAACCTCGGGCAAAATCCCTTTAGAGTGACGCCCCGCTGCGGTGTTCCCGCCCCTGACCGATGCCCCTCACCGCACACGAATCCCGAGTCCCGTCGGGGCAAGGCGGCAATCGCCCAGGCAGCGCCAGAGGCAGGCTATCGCGCCCTAACTCAATCGGCAAACTCCACCCCACCTAAAAAAGGGGTCGGTGACAACTGATGGCGCGAACGATTCGCCTTCAGCCCTTGCTACCAGAAAGGTACTGACCTGCAAAGCAAATCGACATGCCTTCGGGTCCTTCGCGGGCGGAAACTAGCCGCGCAGGGCGGGTAAACGATTCTCATTTGTCACCGACCCCTTTTTGCGCGGAACCGCTCGCGGGCGCCACGGTCAGTGGAAAGGGAAGGCCCGAAAGCGGAATATCCACGGCTCCAGTCCTGGAAGCGAACCCGGAGCGCAAGAATGAAGGCAAGCTACAAACGATGCCAGAGCTGCGGTATGCCACTCAACAAGGACCGCAACGGCGGGGGCACGGAGCCGGACGGGAGCCGGAGTCTGCGCTATTGCAGCTATTGTTACGACAACGGGAACTTCAGAAAACCGACGCTGACCGCCCACCAGATGCAGGAGACGGTCAAGCAAGTGTTTCGTAAGCAGGGTCAACCCTGGTTTGTAGCCGCATTCTGGGCCTGGCGCGTGCCGCGGCTTGAGCGCTGGCGAAAGAGCTGATCGGCCCTCCAATGGGCCGCGCCATCCGTACGGCGCCGTTCCTCCACCACTGTGTCGACACCCTCCGAGCTGGCAGAACATCTAGACTAGTGCCTTGCCGTACGGGTCATCCTCAAACCATCGAATCAGAAACTGCATCAGCGCGCGGATCCGGGAGTTGTACTGCACGTCCCGGTGGGTGACGCACCAGCACGGCAGCATCGGTAACGGGGCCCAGCGCATAATGCGCACCAGCTCCGGCCAGTGGCTTGCCAGCCCCACGTGGGTACCGCCGATGCCGACGCCGGCACGGAGCAGCTGGATCTGACACAACAGGTGGTCGGTGCGCACCGCGAAATCTTCCCGCACGAACTGATGGCCCAGCTTTGCGGCCCCATCGATGAAATCCAGACCTTCGTCGAAACCGATCAGACAGTGGCTCTTGAATGCCTTCATGTCCGCGGGCTCGCCGCGGCGATCCAGGTAGTCACGATGGGCATAGAAGCCCAGTTCCAGGTCCGGCAGGCGCCGGGCCACCAGGTCCGGTTGGGTCGGCCGGAACATGCGCAGCGCGATGTCCGCCTCCCGTTTGCTCAGGCTGCTGGCCCCGTTGGAGATCACCACTTCCACATGCACCGCCGGGTGTTCTTGTCGAAAATCGGCAATCGCCGGCGGTAACAGATAGGTCCCCACAATCTCGTTGGCGCTGATGCGCACATCCCCTTCCAACTCCACCGACAGCCCCGACGCCTGGCGCGCGAAGCGGTCCGCGGCCGCGTTCATATGGTCCGCTGCGTCCACCAATCTCTGTCCCTGGGGCGTCAACACCAGGCCCTGAGTCGTGCGCCGGAACAGATTTAGCCCGGTCGCCGCCTCAAGGGCCTGGATATCCCGGCTCAAGGTCGGCTGCGACACCCCCATATCACGGGCCGCTGCCGACAGGCTTCCCAGGCGGGCCACCGCCAGAAACGATCGGATGAGCGCCCAATCCAGCTGATTCATGACTTGATATTCATATTTGCATAGCGTGTATAGCCGCTTATCTATTCCACCGCCATATCTGCATATCCACAATACGGGCCGTAGGGGACTCAAGCAACCAGCCGCATCGGGAGGCAACCATGAAAACGGCGTTGGTGATGGGAATCAGTGGGGGTTTCGGTGCCAGCACGGCCGAGGCTCTGGCACGGCAGGGTTGGAGTATCCGGGCACTGATGCGCGACCCGGCACGACTGCCGGCGCAGTTGCGGGGAGCGCAGGTAATTGCGGGGGACGCCGGCGACATCGATGCGGTCCGCCGCGCCGCCAAAGACACGGACCTGATCGTCTACGGGGTCAATCCGCCCCGCTACGACTGGAAAGGTTCGGCACTCCCGATGCTGGAGAACGCCGCGAGAGTGGCGGAAGAGGAAGGGCTGACACTGGTCTTCCCCGGCAACGTCTATGTGTTCGATCCTGCCGATGGACCGGACTTCGACGAACAGGCGCCTTTGTCGCCGCCGACCGCCAAGGGCACTATCCGCAAAGCCATGGAGATGCGGTTGCAGGAGGCCAGCCGCCGCGGCGCCCAGATCATCATCCTGCGCATGGGCGACTACATCGGCCGGCACGCGCCGAGCGCGTGGTTGGGGGTGCTGATCAAGCGCACCCGCAAGGGCTTAGCCGTCAGCACCCCCGGCCCACGGGACCTGCCCCACACCTGGGCATACCTGCCCGACACGGCCCGCACCGTCGCGGAGCTGGCAGCCGTCCGGGAACGACTGCCGGCGTGGAACGTCTTTCATTTTCGCGGCTATCGCGTGAGCTTCAACGACCTCGCCGCAACCCTGGCAACGGTCAGCGGCCGGCAAGTCACCTTACGGCCGTTCCCCTGGTGGATGCTGCGGCTGGCCGCGCCGTTCTCGGTACTGTTTCGCGGCCTGCTTGAGATGCGTTATCTGTGGAACCGGCAAGTGAACCTGGAGGACGGACTGTTGCAGCGCACATTGGGTAAACCCGTACCCCATACGCCCCTGGCCCAGGCATTGACGGAGATCGGTCTTGCAGATAGTTGAGCCCCGAAGCTCATACGGCTGCCGCCCACGGTGCAGAGGGCCCGGCACGTGCACTGGAGGGACAATACCGGCAACCGACTTGACACCCACGCCGCTGCCGGTAACCACGGAGCCTCTCGCGGGTCGCAACCGTGTCGATGTCGCCCGGAAAGACGGGGCCGACGTCGACGTCACGGTAGCACCGAAGCGCACCGGCGTTTCGGGGCTCGTCGACAGCACGGACGACGTCGCATCGCCCAATGGGCGCAGGACCACGGCCAAAAGGCCATGGTTGGCCGACAGGAATCAGAAACCAGACGTCAGAACACGCTGCGCACCACGCCACCGTCCACGCGCAGCGCCGCACCGGTGGTCGCGGAGGCCAACGGGCTGGCCACGTAAGCCACCAGCGGGGCCACTTCCTCCGGCGCCGCGAACCGTTTGATCAACGAGCTGGGGCGCATGGTGCGGAAGAACTCGCGCTCGAACTCGTCGAACGACTTGCCTTCCTGGCGGGCGAGCTCTTCCACGAAGTCCCCGACGCCGCGGGACCTGGTGGGTCCCGGCAACACGCTGTTGACGGTGATGCCCGTCCCGGCCACCGCTTCGGCCAGACCCCGTGCGACCGCGAGCTGCGCCGTCTTGGTCATGCCGTAGTGAATCATCTCGGCCGGGATCTGCACGGCGCTCTCGCTGGAGATGAACACGATGCGGCCCCAGTTGCGAGCCTTCATGCCGGGAAGATACAGGCGGCTCAAACGTACGCCGCTCAGTACGTTCACCTCGAAGAATCTGCGCCAATCCTCGTCCGGGATATCTTCGAACGCCACCGGCTCGAAGACGCCGAGGTTGTTGACGAGGATCTCCACGTCCGGGTACTTCGCCGCCACTTCCGAGGCCGCCTCCGCGGTGGAAAGGTCGCCGGCAAAACCCGATACCTTTCCGGTTGCCTTCGATGACAGCTTCCGTACCGCCGCATCCACCGAGCCCTGGGATCGCCCGTTCACGACAACCGATGCGCCTTCGAGCGCCAGCCGTTCGGCGATGGCGTACCCGATGCCGGCCGTGCTGCCGGTCACCAACGCAAGTTTGTCCTGCAGTTGCAGATCCATGGCTTGACCTCCCGGTGTTGAATGGATTCCTGAATGACGGACTAATGCGAACCGCGGAAACGATATGCAGCACCACTGCGTTCCGATGTGGGGCCCACCACTGCACTACAAAAGGCGTCTGCGCGCGACGGGCAGGCGCAGGGCGTACGGAACGCTCTCCCCGTGGGGGTCGAAGCCGCCGTCACGTGCCCGCACAAGCGAACTGGCGCGGTCAACCGATGCAGGCAGACCTGTTGGCGGCCGGCCGTCGGAGTGGAGCCCGGCGACCTCGATGCCCCCTGAGGCAGGACCGGGCCGGAAGTTCAACGCAACGGTTCCCGGCTGCGGTCCTGCATGAGAAACAGAGCGAATGCCGACAGCAGGGCGGCAAAGGCAAGATATGCACCGGGCGCAGTGTCGTAGCCGGTTGCGGAGATCAGCCAGGTGGCGATCATGGGCGCGGTGCCGCCGGCGACGCCCAGGCCGAGGTTATAGGCAAGAGAATAGCTGGTCAGGCGGTCCGCCACGGGAAACAGCTCCACCAGCAGCGCCGGTGCGGCACCGAGGGGTACGGCGATCAGCAGGGCGAACAGCACCTGCGAGATCCCCAGGTCCAGCACGCCCCGGCCCGCCAGCGCCACCAGCCCCCAGCCGCCGAGCGCCATGGCCAAAAAGGCCAACAACAGCAGGGTGCGGCGGCGCAGCAGATGATCGGAGATCCAGCCGCTCAGGGGAATCATGGGCATGGCAAGCGCGATCCCCAGGGCATTGATCTGCAGGGCGACATTATTGCCCACCGCACCCACTTGGCTGGCGTAGGTAGGCAGATAGACCAGCGGGATGTAGAAGACGATGCCGTAACCCGAGGCGAACACCACGGCCAACACCGTTTCCCGGAGGTTTCGCGTCAATGCCTCGTGCAGGGGGGAGTCGTCGTCGTGCTGGCTCTCGTGGTGGTCCATGTGCGCAGTGGTTCCGAGCTTGCGCACGTACAGGTAGGCGACCGCACCGAACAGGCCGCCCAGCAGGAAGGGCACACGCCAGCCCCACTCCAGTACCTGCGCGACGGGCAGGACGGTGGTGACCAGGGCCGCCAGTCCGGAGCCCACCAGGGTGCCCGCCAGACTGCCGAAGTTGGCCCAGCTGCCGGCAAAGCCCCGGCGATCCAGCGGCGAGGTCTCCACCATGTAGGTCACCGACCCGCTGAACTCGCCGCCCACGGAAAGTCCCTGAAGCAGACGCACGGCGACCAGCAGCACCGCCGCCCAGACGCCGATCCGACCGGCGGTGGGCAACAGCCCCAGCAACAGCGTCGCGGTACCCATGGTGACGATGGAGATGCGCAGCACGGTGGCGCGCCCCAGCCGGTCACCGATATAACCGAAAATCACGCCGCCCAGGGGGCGCATGACGAAACCGGCCGCAAACACGCCGAAGGTGGCGATCAGCGACAGTAGCTTGCTGTGGGATGGAAAGAAAAGCTGGGCGATGACCGGTGCGAAAAAGCCGTACAGCGCGAAGTCGTACCACTCCATGACATTGCCGATGGTGCCCGCGATGACCGTCTTCGGCGTGTGGGCGCGACCGCGATATGCGGCGGTGCGCGAGGGAGCGGTGTCGAGCGCCGCCTCTGGTTCCGCCATTCAACCTCCCGTCTCAGGATCCAATCTGCTTTCATGGGGTTGCCCGGCGTGGCGCGACGCCGACTGCACCGATAGGGAACCACCGGCGAGTGCCGAGCCGTGCCCCGCCATGGGACGGTGACCATTGTACGCGGTTAGCCACACCGCCCGCGGCTGCCTGGTCGGAAGGCTCGGCCGCACCTGCCTGCCGCGTCGCCAACCTCACCTAGATTTGACATTTGGCATTTCTGGGCCACGCTTGTAAGACACTGCACAGCGATGCGCACCGGCCCAGAACGGCGCAGGGACCTGCCGCGCTCCGGTAATGGAGGGGCCAATGATCACTGACTTTCCCCCCGCGACGTCCGCACCGCTTCCCCGCCGCGACCTTTTGGCGGTGGTGGGCAGCCTTACGGCGCTCACCGTCCTCGCCTGGGCCTATCTTCTGTCTCTGGCCGGCGCCATGGCCCCCATGGGCGCCATGACCGCGCCCATGGTGTGGGGCCCGGCAGAGGCTACCGCCGGGTTCGTCATGTGGACGGTCATGATGGCCGGCATGATGTTGCCCAGCGCCTCCCCCATGATCCTGCTGTTCACGCGCCTGCAGGGTCGGCGCAGCGGCACATGGGCGCGCACCGCTTCCTTTGGCGCCGGCTATCTGCTGGTATGGACGGCATTCTCCGCCGCTGCCACCGCATTGCAGTGGGGCTTGCAGTGGCTGGGTCTGTTGGCCGGCGACGCCCTGAACCACAACGCAGCCGGCGGCGCCGTGCTGGTGGGCGCCGGACTGTACCAGTTCACGGCCATCAAGCAATCCTGCCTGGCCCGTTGCCAATCCCCGCTCGGTTTTCTGATGTCCCACTGGCGCGCCGGTACCCGCGGCGCGCTGCAACTGGGCGTGTCCCACGGTGGGTACTGCCTGGGGTGCTGCTGGGTGCTGATGCTGATCCTGTTCGTAGGCGGGGTCATGAACCTGCTGTGGGCCGCCGGTCTCGGCGCACTGGCGCTGGTGGAAAAAGTCGTTCCGGCAGGCCCCTGGCTGGCGCGCGCCGCCGGCGTCGGTCTGGTGGCCGCAGGGGTGATGTTGGCGGTACCCCACTGACGGTAAAGGACGCAGCCGTTGTGATGGGCGCGCACCCAACAGCCGTAGGGAATCGACCGCACAAGCGGCCTGCAACCGGATCAACGGACGACCTTAGGGCAGTCGCATCTCACCGGTCCGCCGTGGACCGACGCGGCCACCATCCAAAGGGAGGAAGACAGCGATGTCATACGCAGACTGGGAAATAAAGGGCCCCATCGCGGTAACCTGCAACTGCGATTGGGGGTGTCCGTGTCAGTTCAACAGCCGGCCCAGCCACGGCGACTGCACCGCCGCCCTCGGCATGCAGGTCCGTTCCGGGCATTTCAACAACGTGACGCTGGACGGCTTGCGCTGGGCGGCGCTGCTGGCCTGGCCGGGCGCCATTCATGAAGGTCATGGCCAGTGTCTGCCCATCGTGGACGAACGCGCCGACGCGGCGCAGCGCGAAGCGCTGCTGACCATCCTGTCGGGTCTGGAAACCGAACCCGGTGCGACGGTGTTCAATGTGTTCGCCGCCACCTACGACACCGTCCACGAACCGCGCTTCGCCGCCATCGAATTCGAAGCGGATCCGCAGGCCTGCACTGCCCGCATCCGGATTCCCGGCCTGCTTGAGGCCACCGGTCGACCCATCGCCAATCCCGTGACGGGCGAGCCCCACCGGGTTCGCGTCGGCTTGCCTGCAGGCTTCGAGTACCGCGAAGCCGAGTACGGCAGCAGCACCGCATCCGCCGGCGACCCCATGCCCATGGCCTGGACCGACCGCCACGCCCACATGTTCGAAATGCACATGACGCCCTACGGACCGGCAGGCTGACCCGCCCCCCCAAAAAGGGGTCGGTGACAACTGAAGGCGCGAATCGTTTGCATTCGCGCGATTTGCCGTTACCCGATGGACGACGGATCAGCGTCTTAGGGCTATCCACCGGCTGGCCCCGCGGCCCGCAGACGGGCTGGATGCAAATGCGTATCAGTTGTCACCGACCCCTTTTTGGGGGGTGAGGATCAGCCGGGTGACTTCGCCGGGCGCCAGGACCCGCAGGGGCGGGCCCCAGAAGCCGGTGCCGCGACTGACGAAGATCTGCTGGCCCTGTCCGTTGCGATGCAGACCGGCCAGATAAGGCTGGCCGATCATCACCAGCAGACCGAATGGAAAAATCTGACCGCCGTGGGTGTGGCCGCTGATCATCAGGTCGCAGCGACGATCCTGCAGAAGCGGAAGAGTCCTGGGCTGATGAGCCAGCACGATCACCGGCCGTGAAGGGTCGATGCCTGCGTAGGCGCGCTTGATGTCGGGGCCCAGCACCCCCGCGCGTTCGCCGGACAGGTCGTTGATTCCCACCAGGTAGAAGCCGCGCGCCGCGTCACCTACCCACACGGAACGGTTGAGCAACGGCGTGATGCCGATGGAACGCACGTATTGCACCAGGCGTTCCGGGCCGTGGAAGTAGTCGTGATTGCCGGTCACGAAATAGGCGGGCGCCTGCAGATCCTTGAGGGGCTCGAGCGCGTGGGCGGCCCGTTCCACGGACTCGTCCGCCAGGTCGCCGGTGATGACCACCAGGTCCGGATGCAAGGCGTTGGTGCGGTCCACCAGGTCCGCCACGAAGGCGCGCCCGATAAGCGGCCCGACATGCAGGTCGCTCAGTTGCACGATGGTATAGCGCTGGAACGGGAACCCCTTGATAGCCACGTCGACTTCGTGAATCCCGGGCCTGGAGAAGGCTCCCACCAGCCCTCCCGTCACGTAGGCGACCGACACTGCCAGAGCCATCACATCGAAACCGACCTTGAGGTAATCCCGAGCGGGCGCCGTCAGCGGCACGCGCCGGGAGACGGTCACGATCAAATCGTACAATATGGCGACCACCAACAGAATGAACGTACAGCCCACGAAGGTGGCGCTGATCGTGTACAGCAGCGGCGCATCGGGAAACAGGCGTAGCGCCGCATCCAGCACGAACAGGATTTCTCCCGCCATCAGCGTCGCGGGAATGGCAGCCATATAGCGGGCCAGCGCCGGCGCGAGTCGGCGGAAGAAGCGCCGGTAGACGTAGTAGTTGGCCGCCGCCATCACGAGCAGAAAAATGGAAGCGATGATGAACAGCCGCATGGCCATACTCGTTATGGTGTCGGGCGGCAAGCGGAGAATCCGTCGCGGCCGTCTGTAGGTATCGTCAGCCGGCCGCCGCGGGCATTTCCGCAAGGCGGTCGACACCCCCGATCATTTCCGACACCGGCAACGATGGCCGGCTGCCGAAAGGACGACGAATAGCCTCCGCGGTCGGATAGGGGCATTTTGCCGACCGGGCCCGACCGGTGGCAACGACATCGGGCCGCAGTCACGGGAAACGGGACTCACCGCCGTACGTTGACATCGGGAACGTGCCAACGTCACCGGGCGCAGGACCCGGCTCCCCGCCACACCACATATCCACACTGCTGGAATGGTTCCGGACCCGGTAGGCTAGACTGAGTATTCAAGTCTCGCGACCGGGAATACCTATGGACGCTCTCAAGCGCTATCTCCATACGCATACCAATCCACCCGTCTTCCTGATCTCCGGCGCCGTTGTCCTGCTGTTTCTGATTTTCGGATCCCTCGCTCCCCATGAGCTGACCCATGGGGCAGGCATGGTGCAGGACTTCATCACCTACTACCTGGGGTGGTTCTACATCCTGTCGGTCAGTTTCTTTCTGATCTTCTGCCTGGTACTGATGATGGGCCGTTTCGGACGCGTCAAACTGGGCCCGGACGACTCCGAGCCGGCCTACAGCACCACCGCCTGGTTTGCCATGCTGTTCACCGCCGGCATGGGCATCGGGCTTGTCTATTACGGTGTCGCCGAACCGCTCGACCACTATTTCCGTCCTCCAACGGGCGCCGGCTCGACTCCGGCGGCGGCCGCCCAGGCCATGAACTGGACGTTCTATCACTGGGGACTGCATGCCTGGGCCATCTATATCGTGCTGGGCCTGGCCATGGGCTACTTCCATTTCCGGCGCGGGCTGCCCTTGCGTCCGGCGGCCGCGTTTTATCCCTTGATCGGCGATCGTATCTACGGGCCCATCGGCAATCTGGTGGACATCCTGGCCGTATTCGGCACCCTCTACGGCCTGGCCACCTCCATCGGCATCGGCGCCGAGCAGATCACCGCGGGGCTGCATGTCCTGTTCGGGGTTACCAACGATGCGCTCAACCAGGTGCTGGTGATCACCAGCATCGAGGCACTCGCCATCGCATCGGTGATGCTGGGCCTGGACAAGGGCGTGCGCAATCTCAGTCTCATCAACCTGTGGCTGGCTGTGGCGCTGATGCTGATCGTATTCGCCGCCGGCCCCACACTGTACGAACTGCGGGTGTTTCCCAACTACCTGGGCAACTATCTGCAGCATATCGTGGGCACCAGCTTCACGCTGTTCACGCAGGGCGCGCCCGCCAAATGGCAGGCCGACTGGACTCTGTTCTACTGGAGCTGGTGGGCTTCGTGGTCGCCGTTCGTTGGCATGTTCATCGCCCGCATCTCCTACGGAAGGACCGTGCGCCAGTTCGTGGCCGGCGCCCTGTTCGCGCCTGCCGGCGCGTCATTCGTCTGGTTCACCGTGTTCGGCGGCAGCGCCCTATGGGAACAGATGTTCGGCCATGTGTCCCTGCGACCCTACAACGCCGACCAGGTGATCTTCGAGCTGATCAAGACACTGCCGTTCGGCACCGAATCCGCAACCCTGGTGTCCGGCCTCACCATCGTGGTGGTGACGCTGTTCTTCGCCACCTCCTCGGACTCGGGCTCCTACGTGGTGGACATGCTGACCAACGGCGGCGACCCCCACCCGGTCGCCATGCAGAGGCTGTTCTGGGCCGTGACCGAGGGGTTGGTCGCCATCGTCCTGCTGCTGGCCGGCGGCGTCGGCGCCCTGCAGACCGCAGCCATCACCACCGGACTGCCCTTCACCGTGGTGCTGCTGCTGATGTGCTGGTCCCTGTGGCGGGTGCGCAACCAGGAGGCGGCGAGCTTCCGCGCCGGTGCCGGACTGCACTGAGATGCAAACACGCCGTGCTGACCCCGGGCCCCGGCGGCGGACGGCGCTCAGCCCAGGCCGGCCAGCGGCGAAACACCGATGAAGAAGCTGTGGGCCCAACCCAGGAATGCGGCGTACATCGCCAGACCGACGATGACAACAACGGCGTCGTTCCACCGTCCCGCAGGCAGATGACGAATCTCCCTGGGCGCACGCAAGGCGAGCGAGATCCGGTCCGCAATGGCCCACAGCAGAAACACAGCGAACAGCACGACATCGATGACAGTGCCGGTGGCGACCAGATGACCGGCCGCCCAGAACGCGACCGCCAGCAACATGGGATGGCGGGCCGCAACCCGGATGCGCCCCGGCAGGTAAGCGGCCAGCAACAGCGGAAACACAGGCACCATGAGCACCAAGGTGACATAGTGGGTCCACAAGGGTGGCCGATAGAGGATCGGGGAAGCGTGTCTCGCCCCGTCGTAGCCCAGGACGATGAGCGCGAAGCCGACGATCGCCACCAGGGAATACACGCCCTGCCAGCCCATCTCCCCGAGACGAGCGACCATGCGATTGCGCCAGGGCTCGGCGACGATGGACACCGAATGGATGGCGAAGAACAGAACCAGTCCTGCAATGAACAAGGGCATCCGTGCCTCCTCTGTGGATGCAGCGGCTCCACCCGGCCAATCGCAGCGGCTCCTCGCTGCGCCTGTCCAGTCCCCCGGGGCGAATAGGCGGCGTTTGATTCGGGCCCGTTCACGGGCCCGGACTGTCAGGGCAGCATAGCAGAGCGCCGGCCGACCCGGCGACCGCGATGGGACCGGCAGGCCTTCCAGGCGGTCAAGAACTGCGTCGAGACGCCGTTAACTTGTCGTGGCCGGCGCGCATCGGCCACTCCGCGGCGCAGGACGAACCCTGATTGAACTGCCCAGACGGGCCGCTACCGCTTCCGGTCGCGGCGCAATCCATTATGTGCCCGTCGACGGCACGGACTGGCGAGGAAGGCATTGACCAGCGGCAGCATGAGATTGGTCGCGTGCCGGCAGGCACCCGGTGACTGAGCCATGAAGGGAAGGTTCGTCTTGTCGCTGATCTGGCTGCTGGCGGCGACCCTGGGCGGAACCGCCGTCGCCGCACCACCGCTGAACGCCAGTGCCCCTGAAAGCGGGCCCATAGGGCTCCACGCCGCCTACTTCAAGGAGGCCGGCGGCCCGCTCACCCTGTCCCAGGCGGTTGCCGCCTGGCGCGACGGCCGGTTCGCAGCCGCCCACTCAAGGGTACTCAGCTTCGGCATCGGTTCGCGGCCGGTGTGGGTTCATTTCACCGTAGCCAACACCGGCAACCGGACCTTGCGGCGCCGGCTGTCCATCGAGACCGCGTGGCTCGATCATGTGGACGTCTATTTCCGCCACGACGGCAAGACCGTGGCGGCCTATCACACGGGTGACACCAAGCCGTTCCGGCTGCGGCCCATCGACAGTCGCGACTTCTCCTTCGACCATCCATTCCCTCCGGGGCTGAGCGACGTGTTCGTACGCGTGCAGACACCCGATCCCATGGTCATACCGATGTACCTGATGCCGTTGCCCCAGGCCCGTGAACGGGCGACGGTGCAGACCTACAGCTATGGCTTTCTATACGGCTTCCTGTTCGCTCTGCTGGCCTACAACGTGATGCTCTACGCCGGCTTGCGGGACCGGCGCTATATTCTGTATTCCCTGTATCTGGGGATGTTCCTGCTCATGAACATCTCCTACACGGGGCACGGCTTCAAATGGATATGGCCCAACCACCCGACCTGGGAACAATGGTCCAATCCCATCCTCATGGTAGCCTACGGCGCCAGCGGCCTGATGTTCGCCATCAGCTTTCTGGACACGCGGCGCCACCTGCCGCGTGTGCACAAGGCCGTGCTAGCGTATCTCGGCATCGGCTTGTGCCTGCTGCTGCTCACCGTGCTCGCCGACAGCCAGCGCGGCGCCCTGTTGGTAGCCTTCACCTTCGTCTTCCTGTTTACCTTCATCATGCTGACCATGGGTGTGGTGGCGGTGCGCTCGGGCCGCAAACCGGCCCGGTATTTTCTGCTGGCTGCCATTTCGGCGATGGTGGGTGCCGCGGTGACCGCGCTGGCGGTGTGGGGGTTCATACCGTTCGACAGCTGGACCTTCCGCGCCGTGGACATCGGCGTCCTGCTGGACGCCACCCTGCTGGCTCTGGCCCTCACCTACCAGTTCCGCGTGAGTCAGACCGAGAGGCTGCGGGCCGAGCAACTGGCCACCCTGGACCCGCTCACCGGCATCGACAATCGCCGGGCCTTCTACGGCAAGGCAGCCCCCGTCTGGAACATCTCCCTGCGACACGACCATGACCTGTCGGTGGCGTTGCTGGACATCGACAGCTTCAAGCGGGTCAACGACGGCTACGGCCATGCCTACGGGGACAAGGTGCTGATCGAGACCGCCCGCGTCCTGAAGAAGTGCGTCCGTGAACAGGACCTGGTGGCTAGATGGGGCGGCGAGGAATTCATCGTCCTGCTTCCGGAAACGGGCCTGCAGGAAGCCGCTGCCCTTGCGGAAAGACTGCGCCTGGCGATCGCCGACATGGTCGTCAAACACCACGATGCCGATATCACCGTGACGGCAAGCTTCGGGGTCGCCCGGCGTCAAACGGATCACCACAACCTGGATGGTCTCATTTCGGTCGCCGACAGGCGCCTGTATCAGGCAAAGCGCGGGGGCAAAAATCAGGTGAACCACGGCTGACCACCGCCGCCTGGTGGTACTACGGCCGTTGGCTGCCCCGCCACGGCGGCCGGTTTCGTCAATGTCGACAGAGCGGTCGCCGCGCCGCTCGCTTCCGCAGTGCTACCAGGTGAGCACCTTGGCCGCCGCACCCAGAGACGGCAGCGCCTGACTGGGGGTCAAAAGGGGCAGCGCCATGGACAGGTCGTCCTTGGTCATTCCGTTCAGGTCCAGGGACTGCTGGCAGCCGATGATGCGCACGCCATTGTCCAATGCGAGCTTCATGAAATCCGCCACACTCTTGCCGCCTTCCAGGGGATAGAGGTTCTCTGCCACGCCGGTCTTGAGCAGTTCGGTGGCGGGGCCGGTGAAATACAGAATCACGTTCTGCTCACTTGCCGCGGCGGTGGCGGCGAGGAAGAAAGCCGACGGCAGTCGTTTTGGGTTTTCGGGTCCGGTGATGAGAATCAGTACGAGATCCGGCGCTTCTTCGTCCGTCATGGCGCACCTCCTTAAATCTGCTGGCTGATAGGCGGACGCCCAGCGCCCGCCAAGTCTCCCTTACTATATTCGAACGCGGTGCCGACAGGGAGGTTCCGACGAACGGCTACAAACATGTCCCGGTTTCCCGGCAATGTTTTGCGTTCCAAACAGGAGAGTTCGACAGCGACGGAGACTTCTGCGGCCGTCGTTCAGGGTGTTCCGCCGACGTACCGGTGCATTTCGTCGACGGATTCCAACAGGGTGCGGTAACAATCCGGATCGAGCGCCGTACCCACCATGCGCCCCATGATTTCCAACGCTTCGGGGACGGGAATGGGCCCGCGGTAGGGCCGCTCGGCGGTGATGGCGTCGAAAATGTCGCAGATGGTGATGATGCGCGTCTCCAGGGAGAGTTCTGCGGCCACCATGCCCAGCGGGTAGCCGCGCCCATCCAGGCGCTCGTGATGGGCGCCTGCCACCACCGCCAGTTCCTCGAACGGAGCCATGCGGGAAAGGATTTCCTGGGTGAGGGCGGGATGGCGACGCACCTCGACCCACTCCTCGTCGGTGAGCGCGCCCGGCTTGTCCAGAACGGAGTTGCTGACCCCGAGCTTGCCCAGGTCGTGCAGCAACGCGGCGCGCTTCAACCAGCGCCGCCGCTGCGGGGACAATCCCATGCGCGCCGCGATGATATCCGTGTACAGGGCAACGCGTTCGCTGTGGCCGGCGGTATACGGGCTCTTGGAGTCCACCACCTGGCCGAAGGCGGCAGCAATCTCGTCCAGCAGGTCTTCGTCGACGGGCAGGGTACGTGACGCCGGCTCCAGGTCCCTGACCAGGCACTCGATATCGTCGGCGACCAGTCCCCGCCAGAATGCGGCGTCGCGCGCCAACCCGTCGGCCGCGGCAACCAGATCCGGATCGAACCAGGTACCTGACCGGCGACGCACTTCCCGCAGCGCCGCGTCGGGGCCCGCCACATGGTGGAAGACGTCCACCACTTGGGACATCAGCGCGATACGGGCGTTGACTGGAATATCGGCCGCCTTGATTCCGGACGGCTTGCCGTGTCCGTCCCAGTGCTCATCCAGGCAGTGGATACCCCAGGCAACACGCTCGCTGAAACCCAGGCGCCGTGCAATGTCCGCACCCCCCTCGCAGCGGGTCTGAATCAGTTCGGTGGCCAGACTTTCGCCGTGGCGGACCAGATTAAGGACCCGCTTGAAACGGTCGGCCAGCTGGCCCCGCACACCGGTATGGGACAACACGAAGCGCGCCAGTTGTACCACACTGTCCGTGTCCACCCACTTGAAGTCCCGTTTGGTGGCACGGTCGTCCTGACCGTATAGCTCGCACAAACGGGCCGCGTTGCTGCTGCAGCCCGCATCCTTCAACAGGATGGTGTAGTACAGGTCCCACAGCTCGCCATCCGCCATGCCCACTCGATGCCCCAGGTGCATGCCCACCCAGCAGGCACGCAGACAATGTCCGGGGGCCTGGCCCTCGGTCAGGTCCAGGGCATAGCTGAAAGCGCCGATGACGTCGGAAAGCAGCAACCCGGCGGTATCGGGGCCGCAGGCGTCCGCGGACCGCAGGGGTTGAGGACTGGATAGGGACGGGGCCATTGCTGAGCGCATCGGCCGGTGGGTGCATTACTGAAGCGAGCCGGGCGTCCGCGCTGCCATGGGAACGGTGGGGGATAAGGCCGGGCGGGGCAGCTGCACGCCCCTGCGCCACGCCGGCGCAGGCGTGCAGGGTTGGAGAAAACACCGGCCGCGTGGGTACGGTCCCGAATCGATGTCCGGCCGGCCTCAGCAGGCGCCGCCATCGCCGTCCGGATCGATGCCCAACTCCGGCGCCACCTCGCGCCAATAGGGTTCAGCCTCGCAACAACAGCAGGGATCGCTCCACACCGGGACGTTGTGATGCAAATCACCGGCCCGTCGCCAACCGGGACGGGATTCGTCCGATGCCGGTTCGAGGGCATCGTCCGAGCCGTCGGGACACGGATCGTTCATGGCAACCTCCCCGTCGAGGTACACCGCTGGAGGGTCGCGACCCGCAGCCTCGTGCGACGCACGCATCCGACGTGTCGAACGACTGCTGACCTTAGCTCCCAGTCTAGCGGTTAGGCGGGAAGTGGTGTGTCTCTCTGCCGCTCCACTAGCCCCGACATCAATCCAACGTCGGGTAGTCGGTATAACCCTTCTCGCCGGGAGTATAGAAGGTATCGTAGTCCGGATCGTTCAACGGTGCACTCGACTGCCAGCGTGCCGGCAGGTCCGGGTTGGCGAGAAACGGCCGTCCCACCCCGATGAGGTCCGCCCGGCCGGCAGCCAGATCGCTCTCGGCCCGGCTTGCGTCGTATCCTCCCGACAGGATGAGCGTCCCTTTGAACAACTGGCGGCATGCTTCCTTGATAGCCACAGGCACCGTGGGGGCGCCCATGGAGGAATGGTCGACGAGATGTACGTAGGCCAGCCCCAGGGCGTTGAGCTCGCCGATCAGATACCTGTAGTCCGCTTCCATGGCGTCATAGAGCGGCATGTCGTTGAACACTCCGAACGGCGACAGTCGTATACCGACCCTTTCCTTGCCGACCGCGTCGATGGCCGCGCGGGCCACCTCCAGGACGAATCGGGCGCGATTCTCTATTGGCCCGCCGTAGCCGTCATTGCGCCGGTTGGTGTTGGGACGTATGAACTGCTCCAGCAGATAGCCGTTAGCCGCGTGCAACTCAACACCGTCCATGCCGGCTTCGACGGCGTTGCGGGCCGCCTGTGCAAACTCTTCGATCGCGGCCGCGATATCCGCATCGTTCATCGCCTCGGGCACCGGCAACGGCCTCATGCCCTCGGCATCAGTGTACATCTGTTCGTTGGCGGCCACCGCCGACGGCGCCAGGACCCGTGCGCCGGCCGGCAGATTCAGGGGGTGGGAGATGCGCCCCGTATGCATGAGTTGCATGAATATCTTCGCGCCGCCCCCGTGCACCGCGTCCGCCACGGGCGCCCAGCCTTTCACCTGCGCCTCGGAGAAAATCCCGGGAATGCGTGGGTAGCCCAGACCGTTGGGCGACGGCGAAGTGCCTTCGGTGACGATCAGGCCGGCGGATGCACGCTGCCGATAGTATTGGGTCATCAGAGGGTTCGGCACGTTGTTGTCGGCCCGATTGCGGGTCATGGGCGACATCACCAGTCGATTCTGCAGCGTCAGCGGACCGAGCGCATAAGTCGAAAACAACCGGGACATATCCACCTCCTCAAGTATTCACAATGTGCAGTCCTGCAGAATGGATCGCCGACTGACGTCGGCCCAGGCGCCTTCGCACCATGACAAGCCCCAGCAGTCCGATCGCGAACAGCGGCACGGTTGCCGGTTCCGGTATCGTACGCAGCACGTCCGTCGCGAGGATGCGGTGCACGGCCGAAGTGGGATGCTCGGCGTCCCAGAACAGATACTGATTCGGGTCGGTACAAGTCGTTCCGCCCGGCGCGACAAACCGGCTGTAACAGGGGTCGGTCACGTTGCTGAGCCCATAAGCAGCCGGGCTCTGGTAGATCTGGTCCAGCAGCGAAGATGTGTTCAACCGCTCGAGATTCAGGCCCGGTGACGCCTGATCGATCTGATCCAGAACACCGTTCAGTCCTGCGTCGAATTGCAGCACCAGCGCGGACACGGACGGCTGCGGCGCACCGCCTCCGGTCACGGCGGGCACCAGGCCCAGGTCCGGGATGTTGGGCACCAGGATGTTGCGGGCCCCGGCCAGCGCAAGACTGGAGACGACGCTTCCCAGATCTTCGGCCGCCGTGGTCAACGCCGGCACGGGATTGTAGGTCGGGTCGGACTTCAGCTGTGCGAGGATGTCCGAGATGTTGTTGGATCCTGCCCAGACGATGTACAGCCCGTTCGGATCCGCCGAACCGCCGGCCAGGCTGTGGATATAGGCATTTCTCTGCTGCAGCAGATCCAGGGCAGGATTGCCGGGCAGTTGATAGTTGATGCGGGCACCGCCGTACGCATAGTTGGTGCCGCCAAGCAGTGAAGGTCTAACAGTAAGCCCGAGGTCTTTGGACAGATAGTCGATATAGTTCCGTCCGTTAGTGAACCGGCCGTACGTGGCACCATCGGTGTACTCCGACGGCGGAACGGTATGCCCGGTCGCGGCAAAGTCGTTTCCCTGGTCGGAGAGGCTGTCTCCGAACACGTACAGGTTGTTGAAAGGGATGGCTTGTGCGGTGAGGGGCAGCTGGACCAGTATCAGCAGAACAAGTTTCAAGAACACCCTGTTTTCCATTTTTTGTTCTTCCTGTATGCAGAGATGGGACGGACTGCAGAGTTCTCCGGACCGACGCGCCGGCCAGTGTACTGGACTCCGGCGCCGTTCATAACCGGCGAGCACACGGAAATATCACACCCGCGAACCTTGCCAGTGCAGACACCGCGGCGAATCGGCAATCTCCCAGGAACGGCAGGACGCCTGGTCAATCCATCGTTGGCCATTACGACCATGCAGGGCTCTTTGATTTTCGGGAAAGTCCGAATGGAACCGACTTCGGAGCGGGCGCCGGGAGCGGGGTTGCGGGCGCCTCATGGCAGCTTGGGCGCAGCAACGCGAGGGCAGGCAAACCGCCCCGCCCTCGAAGACCGTGGAAACGACGTGGGCCTGCTATTGCGCTTTCGCCGCATACATGGCGGCGTCGGCCTGCCGAAACAACTCATCCTTGTCGGAACCCTGGTCCGGGTAGGCAGCGGTGCCGACACTGGCTGAGACGGTCAATGTGCGCCCGCCGATCTCGAACGGCGCCCTGATGGCGGCGCGGATCTTCTCTTTGACGATCTCGACGCATTCCAGTCCACGGATATTCGCCAACAACACCGTGAACTCATCGCCGCCCATGCGCCCGATGGTGTCCGATGCACGCACGCACTGCGCAAGGCGTCGCGCCACCTCCTGAAGCACCTGGTCGCCGGCCGCGTGGCCGAAGCTGTCGTTGATGTCCTTGAATCCGTCCAGATCGAGATACAGCAGGGCCAGCTGCTCTTTGTCGCGGCGCGCGCGCTTGAGCGCTACGTCCAACCGGTCATGAAAGAGTGTCCGATTGGGAAGATCGGTGAGCGGGTCATGTCCCGCCATATGCCGCAACCGGGTTTCCGCCTGTTTGCGCTCGATGGCGGTGGCCACCTGGGTGGACACGAACTGGAGAAGGTTCCTGTCCTCTTCCGTATAGCGCACATTTCCGGAATAGGACTGCACGACCAGAGCGCCCATGGCGCCATTGTGTGAGATCAACGGCACGCCCAACCACTCCGCCTTGTCGGGTTCCGCTCCGGACGCTGTTTCGCCGGCCGTGTCGGAAGAGGCTGTGCGTGTCAGCAAGCCACGACCCGTGCTGATGACCTCCCCGATGGGCGATTCCGGGTCCAGTGCCCGTATCTCGGGTACCGGCTGCCGCTCATCGACAAAATAGGGGAACGAGAGGGTGGCGCTCGAACTGTCGTATAACGCAACGCGGAAGTTGTCGGCGGGAAGCAGATCGGAAATGGTCTTGTGGATATGCCGGTACAGTGCGGAAAGCCCTTCCGCCGCGTGCGCCGCTTCCGAGATCTCGTACAGAGCACGCCGTATCCGGTCGGCACGCTTGAGTTCCGTCACGTCCCTGGCTACTGCCAACCGGATTCCATCGGACTCCGACCAGCGCGCCGACCACATAATGTGGACCACACGCCCGTCCTTGCGTACATAGCGGTTCTCGAAATGGGTCTTGTGTCGACCTGCCATGATTTCGGCAGCGGCCTGCAGCGTGCGTTCACGGTCGCCGGGCCACACCAGATCGATCATGTTGCGGCCGATCAATTCCTGCTGGGTGTACCCGAAGAGTCGCTCACAGGCGGCGCTGACGAATACAAAGCGGCCCTCCGCATCGACGACGCAGATCGCGTCCAGCAGCAGGTCCATGACCTTGGTTAGAGGCACCTGATTCATGATCGGCCAATGGTACGACACAAAAAAGGGGCCGGACCACGGTTTTCCCGCTACTTCCGGGGTTTTCGCGCCGCCCTGGGAAGGCGCCGGGATGTCGCTCCGCAGCCTCGACACCCCGCAGCCCCCAGCGTTGCAATTGTTCGTTCTAGGTGAAATCAAGGCCGGTCTGGCCCCGACAGGCCGGCCACCCGGAGCGCCGGCCGATCCCGTGCACAGCCCGCCGAGCCAAGTTAAAGCGCTCGCCCTGGCAGCCGCCATTGTCCATATGGCTTGGTTTAATTCCCGGGCCATCCCAGCTCCGGATGCACCACCAGAAGACCCTTGGCAGGAGTCCGGCCCACAAGTCGCAGGCCATATGGAAACGCGCAGGGAGAAAGATCGTGATTGGAAAAGTGATCGAGAAATTGGCGATCCGCAAGCAGATGTATTTGCTTGTGGGTGTTTGCGTGCTAGGCATTGCTGCCGTTGCCACCAGTTCCACCATGGCGCACGGAACCAACAGTTTTGGGGCCGCAGGCGGCATCAGTGCCGGGGTGGCGATCGGCGTTTCGCTGTTGCTGCTGATACTGGCCCATTACATGGGGGGCTTCGTCGCTCACCGGGCAGAGCGCATGGTCGCCGCACTGAAGGCCATGTCCGAGGGGGATCTGGCGCAAAAGGTCAAGATCTCCGGCAGAGACGAGTTCGCCTGGATGGCGTGGGAATATACCTGCGCGTGCAAGGAGTTCGCCAACATGGTGAACGAGATTCTTGCCCACTCCGGCCAACTCGCCGCGGCTGCGAGCGAATTGTCGACCATAACCGAACAGTCCAAGCAGGGGGTCGCCAACCAGAATCTTGCCTCAGAGCATGTCGCGACGGCCATGCATGAAATGTCCGCTACCGTCCAGGAAGTCGCGCGCAATGCAGCCGATGCCGCCCGGGCGGCG
>Ga0307441_1000088_pt1 | contig 40875 bp, 35 predicted proteins | sample SalMarWE160420MG_FD_202149 | JGI IMG/M metagenome (GOLD analysis project Ga0307441, IMG submission 202149) | Salt marsh sediment microbial communities from the Plum Island Ecosystem LTER, Massachusetts, United States - WE1604-20 | ecosystem: Environmental > Aquatic > Marine > Intertidal zone >... | reverse complement strand
ACTGAACCCCGTCGGGACCTGTCGGGCCCAACATTCGCGCTGCCGCCTTGTATGCTCGGGGTAGAGTGGGGGTACCCTCAAAGGGTTCCCGCAGCGACAACATTCCGACGGCATCCGCGTCTTCACTACCCGTTGCACGGCCGCGATGGCCCCCGATCCTGGTGAGAGATGACTCCGACCGAATCTATTGTGCAGCGAATCAAGGATCTGCTGGCGGCACCGGGTCACGAGGTGCGGGTCGCGGAGGTCGCCCTTTGGTTGGCGAAATCCCAGTATCCGTCGCTGGACGTGCAGGCCTACCTTGGGCGCCTGGATAGCTGGGCTGCAGAGGTGCGCGCGCGCCTTCCCTCCCAACCCACTGCCGAGCAGATTGTGCTCACGCTGAACGAGTATCTGTTCGAGGAATTGGGTTTCGAAGGGGACATGGACAGCTATTACGATCCTCGCAACAGCTACCTCAACGAGGTGATGGACAGACGCCTCGGTATACCGATCACGCTGTCGATCGTGTACCTGGACGTGGGCTGCAAGGCCGGGCTGCCCCTCGAGGGCGTGTCTTTTCCCGGCCATTTCCTGGTCAAGTTTTCGGTCCAGCAAGGGGAAGTGGTGCTGGATCCGTTCTCTCGAGGGGTGTCCCTGGAAGAGGCGGACCTGGAAGAGCTTCTGACTCGCGCCGAGGTAAGTCTACACGCGGCGCGCTCTTCGCTGACCCAGCTTCTCGCCGGCGCTGACGTCCGGGATGTGCTGGTGCGAATGCTGCGTAACCTCAAGGGTGTCTATCTGCACAAGAAGGACCTCCACAAGACGCTGCATATGATGGATCTGATCGTGGCAGTGCGGCCGGATACGCCGTTTGAGTATCGGGATCGGGGTCGCGTATACCAGGAGTTGGAATGTTTCGGGGCGGCGTTGGCCGACTACCGTCACTATCTGGAATTGTCACCACGAGCGGACGACGCGGAGGAGATCCGCGGCCGCATCATCGAACTGCAGCGTCGAAAGCAGGTATTGCACTGACGCCGGCAGCGGCAGGGATACGGTTTTCGCCGGCGTTGGTGCGATATTGCGGCACCGTGACCCCGCAGCGGTGGCCCTTGTCTTGGCCTCTTGCCGATTCGCCGCCAGGCCCCCGCGCAGTCCCTCTAAGTGTCAGAGTTGCCTTAGTAAATTATGAGCCGCCGCGGCAGAGCGGGCGCCGTGCGTAGCCCAAGTTGACCCCCGACCACAATGCAGTCCCGCAGGACGCCGGGAAACCGGCGAAGACGTCATTAGCCTACCGGCTCACTGGCGGGCGAGTTTCCAAGCGCCATCCGGTTGCCGGCAGGCGGTTCCTCGGATCTGTCGGACGTGCCCGTCGATATAGCCGTCAGTGGTGTACTGGCGGCAGTAGTGGCCGCTTGAATTTTCGTAGGTGCGGGTGGGGGTCACCCGGTAGCGCTCGTCGGTGTCCGGGTTCCGCCACTGTACGGACCGGCCGTCCGGAACGTATTCCAGGGCTTGGCCGGTGCAGTACTTATCCGCCTCATCCATAGATCGGCCCACGGCGTTTCCGATCAGCATTCCTGCCACCGCGCCGGCGATGGTGGCGACGGTACGGCCATCGCCCTTGCCGACCTGCGAACCCAGCACGCCGCCCAACGCCCCCCCGATTACCGTGCCTACGGCGGCCCGGTTGCAATGACCCTGCTGGATATACCGCGATGGGCCGTGTTCGGCACTCCACGGCAGCAGGGCCGCCCCGTCTTCGTCGGGTCGCTCGATCTGACGCTCGTCGCTCCGTCGCTCCCAATGGTCTTCGCCGTCACCCCGATCCCAGCGATCGTCATCCGAGGCGTGGCGGCGGTGGTAGTCGCCGTCCCCATGCCGGACGTGGTAGCCATGGGCGGGAGCCCAGGACGGCGGGTCGGCCGGTGCCGGTGTGCCCACCAGCATCGCGCCTACGCTGAAGGCCAGTGTGCAAGAGTGCAACAGCGCTCGGTGTTTGCTTTTCATTCAGTCTCCTAGCGCGCTACCGCAAGGGCGCTGGCGCACCTTGCCGTATCTGACGGTGTCGGGCGGCCGCGGGATTTCGTCAATGCCAGCCTATACGGGAGCCGGGGTGCCGCCTGTGACAGCGTTCGCGCTTTGCAAAGCCGTCCCCCCTGGTCTATAGGCTTGATATGGCATTGGTTTGCAGGAGGACCGAAAATGGCCAATACCTATCTTGCGCTGCCTCTGTACCGGGCCGAATCCGCGCTCAGCTATTTCCGGCCGACCCAGGAATTTCCCGAGCATGTCACCATGGACAGTCCCGCCATGCTGGTGATGACGGACCTGCGGCAGGTCACGGCCGTCACGGTGGAGGCCAGCGTATCCATCGATTGGGCCCTCAACCGGATGAAGGAGAGTGGCGTGAGGCTGTTGCTGGTCGCCGATTCCCACGACGACGTGCAGGGGCTGATCACCTCCACGGACATCCAGGGCGAAAAGCCCATGCAGTTGCTCAAAGAGTTGGGAGGGCAGCGTTCCGACCTGCGGGTACGGGATATCATGGTCCCTGCCGAGGCGCTGGAGGTAATGCGCCTGGAGGACGTGCTCAAAGCGCGGGTGGGAGACGTGGTGGTAACGCTCAAGCGCGTTGGACGCCGTCACGCGCTGGTGGAAGACATCGAACCGCACACCGGACGCCCGGCAGTGCGGGGCATCTTCTCCATCTCACAGATCGGCAAACAGCTGGGAATCGCCATCGAGACGGTGGAGATCGCCACCACTTTCGCGGAGGTAAGCGCGGCGCTCAACGAGTGATGGGCAGTACTCAGAAATTGGGCTGCGCGACCAGCAGGGCTTCAGGCACGTGATGGTTGATGGCGCAGGGCAGATCGAAACAGATGCCGGGCACCGGCCGCACGATGACCCATAGCACGTTGATCCGCAGGTTGAGGTCCGCGAACACCACATGCTTGGAGTACGATTCCAGCACTTGTTCGATGCGGGCGACGGTGTCCTGGATGATATGGGCGGGTTTGAGGCGAAGCTTCGGGATGACCATCATGAAGTCGCTGAACGGCTTGCCGTTCTCGTCCTGGCGGGGAGCGCGCTTCCACAGCGGCTCATTGGGTTCCATGGGCAGTACGCTGGTGACCCTCCGGCCTTTTCCGTCGCGGCGATCTAACATGGGCGAGCCTCGCTTCAGCTTCCTACTGTCAGGCAGGCAGCGACCGTGCGCTAACCTTCGGTAACTATTCCAGATGCAGTGGCCTTTTTCCAGGCAGATTTGCCGTGGTAATGTTTAACGGTCGCTGCACGCAGGCTATCGGCCGCCCGCGCGGGGCGGTTGAATTTTCAGGCGATTGGGCTAATGGCGCGTTTTATAACAAGGGCTTGTCGGCCGCTTTGCCGCCCGCTGGTGGTTCGGGCTACAGCCGTTCGACCACGGGTCAGGACGACAGCTCAGCGAGCCACGCGAGGATGGCGTGGCGGTCGCGATCCAGTCCCTTGTAGGTCAGGCTGTCGCCGGGCATGGTGGCAAGGGCCGCGCGCAGTTGCCCGATCTGCACCACGCTCAGATCCCGGCAGTCCGTGAGGTAGGCGCGGATGGTGAACACGCAACTGCGCGCCTGCGGCAGGCCCCACAGGGTCTGACGTTCGACGCGCAGATACAGGGCGGGTTGCTGAGCATCGAAGCGGCGTCCCAGCCATTCATCCGCCGCCATCCCGGGCGGAGGGGCGGGATGGTGATTCAGGCGGTCGTCGGTCGCCAGACCCCAGGCGAAGCGCACGTAAGGTCCGCGTTCGATCATGGCGCGCACCAGGGCCTGATGCTGGCGGGCGATGCGTTCGAAACCCGCTACCGGGCGGTGTACTGAAGTGAAGTCGTCTCCGATCCGGTCTTCCGCTGCCCAGTGGTTGGGCAGGCACAGATGCAAGGCGCTGATACGGTCCCCCGTGGGCGTCTGCTCCAGCACCGCCAGGTCTTCCTGAACCTGACATGCCAGCGCATCCAATGTGGACCGATAGGGTGGCTGGGGCGTCTCCTTCCCTTCCGCCGCCGTCAACTCAAGTTCGCGGTCGAATGTCAGCGTCTCGCCGGTCAGGGCGCACTCCAACCGCCAACCGCGCGACAGCGCAGTGAGCCGGAAGTGCTCCGGATGTTCTTCGGCAAGCCGTTGCAGTATCAGCCCGGCCACCCCGTGCAGCACCCCTTCGGCGGGACGGTCGGTGACGAAGTATTTGGAGAGCCCTTCGCCACGGCTGTCCAGCTTCTCCCGGCGGTAGCGCGGGAACTGGCGGTCGAGTTGGAAAACATGTCCGTCGGCCGCGCCGTTGCCGAAGTCGGCGCCCAGGTTGGAAAACCCCGCCTTGATCTCATAGCGCCCGCTGGTCAGCGGAAAGTAACGCGCCGGCGCCGAGCGGGTGACGGCTTCAAGAACCGACCGCGTGGGACCTGCATTGGTGTGCGGATGGGGGTCCATGGGAGATCATGTTCCGACGCCGGCGCAGTCCCGTCAACGCTGCGGCGGGACGTTCCGGAAACGTGAAAAGCGGGTCTGCACCCTGTGGTAAACTTCGCCGATGACGGTACGGGATCGCTTGCTGGAACTGTTGGCTGACGGACGCTTCCATTCGGGACAAGCCCTGGGGGAGGCGCTGGGCGTGAGCCGTGCGGCGGTCTGGAAGCACCTGCGGGCCCTGCAGGCCTTGGGGCTGGATGTGCACGCCGTACGTGGTCGCGGGTATCGCTGCGCGCAGCCCCTGGAACTTCTAGACGCGCAGAGGGTCTGCGCGGCGCTGTCACCCGGAGGCCACGCGCGCCTGTCCGGCCTGGACATCCATACGGACATCGATTCCACCAACACAGATCTGCAGCGCAAGGCAGCGGCGGGCGCCCCCGCAGGCAGCGTATGCCTGGCTGAATACCAGCGTGCCGGGCGCGGCCGCCGGGGGCGGGTATGGGTGTCGCCCTTCGCGAGCAATATCTATCTGTCGCTGTTGTGGCGCTTTGCGTGCAGTCCGGCGGCTCTGAGCGGACTCAGCCTGGCAGCCGGTATCGGGGCGTTGCGGGCGCTGCGGGAACTGGGGCTGGAAGAGGCGGGTCTGAAATGGCCCAACGATATTCTTTGCGGCGGACGCAAGGTCGCCGGGGTGCTGCTGGACATGGCCGGCGAGTCGGGCGGGCCCAGTCATGTGGTGGTGGGCGTGGGAGTGAATGTGCGCATGCCCGCCGGGGCGGCCAACTCCATAGACCAGCCCTGGAGCGATCTGGAGCGATTGGCCGGTACGGCGATTTCGCGCAATGAACTGGCCGGGCGCCTGATCGAGCAGATGTTGGACGTGATGGCCGTCTTCGAGCATGACGGCTTCGAGGCTTTCATGGACGAGTGGCGTCGATACGATCTGGTGGCGGGGCAGGAGGTGCAACTGCTGCTGCCCGACAGCGTGGTATCGGGGCAAGCCCATGGCATCGACCCGTCGGGCGCGTTGCTGGTGCGTACCGGCGGCGAGGCCCGCCGCTTTGCCTCCGGCGAAGTCAGTCTGCGGATGCGACCGTGATTCTGCTGATCGATGCCGGCAACACCTCCCTGAAGTGGGGACTTTTGAACGGCGAAACTCTCGAACCGGGCGGGCGTATGATCCACGAGCGTCAGGATGTGCGCGAGGTTGCCGCACAGGCCTGGGGCGAGCTTCCCGCCCCGGAGCGGGTGGTGATAGCCAATGTCGGCGGTGACCGGCTGGCGGGCAGCCTGCGGGCCTGGATGAAACGGACGTGGCGCCTGATTCCGGAGTTTCTGGTGGCCGGCGAAAGCGCCGCCGGTGTGACCAATGCCTACCACCAGCCCGAGCGGTTGGGCGTCGACCGCTGGGCCGCCCTGGCGGCCGCCCGTCATCATACCGGCGGGCCGGCGTGTATCGTGGATTGTGGTACGGCCATCACCATTGACGTGCTGGGTCCGGATGGCGCCCACCTCGGTGGTCTGATTACCCCGGGCCTGGGGCTGATGCGGCGCAGTCTCAGCACCGGGACCCGCGGCATCGCTGACGTCGGAGAGGCGCCCTTGATGCAGGACGGGCAGGTCTGCCTGCTGGGGCGGGACACCCAGGGCGCGGTGGCCGGCGGTACCCTGTATTCGGCCGTGGCGCTCATTGACCGGGTGTTGGCCGACATGAGGGAAGAGGCTGGCGATCAGTTTGCGGCGCTGCTGACCGGCGGCGATGCGCCTACCGTACTGCCTCTATTGGCGGGCCCGGTTCGCCATCTCCCGGAACTGGTGCTGGAAGGTCTCGCCATTCTGGCGAGGGAGACGTCGTGCGCTTCATAATCTACATGCTGCTATTGGCGAACGTGGCGTTCTACGCGTGGCATGTCTACAACCCGGGGCCTGCGCCGCAGACCGGCTATCACCCCCCATCCTTTCCCGCCGGCGTGCAGAAGTTGGTGCTGTTGAAGGAACGCCGGGAGCAGAGCGGCGAAGCGCCGACCGGCAACGCCGAATCGAAGCCATCGTCCGTAACCGCTGGCGAGAACCGGCAGAGCGCCGGCACCCCCACCGCGACACCCCAGACGTCGTCCTCCACCGACACCGGTCAGTCGTCCCCGGCAGATCACGCTGCGACTGCCACGGCGGCACCTAACACTGACGCCACTTCGCGCGCTGCTCCCGAAAGCGGGGGTGGCGGGACATCGGGAGGCGCTTCGGCAGTGTCCGGGCCGTCGCCGCAAGGCTCAGCCCAGAAGCCTGCATCGTCGGCGGATGCCGGTGCCGGCGACGCGACTTCCACCGCCAGCTGTTATCGCGTCGGTCCGCTGCCCCACGCCGCGGCTGCGGCCGCCTTGAGTACCCGGCTTGCCCAGCAGGGCCTGAATGCCAAAGTGGACAAGGTTCAGACCAAGCAGCCCGATGGCTACTGGGTGTTTCTGCCGCCGATGTCCCATGACGAGGCCGTCGGCGTTTCCGAAGACCTTTCATCCAAAGGCATAAAGGACTATTTCATCGGCAAGGACAACTACATTTCCCTCGGCATCTTCAATGGCCCCCAGTCCGCCGAACAACGCCGCCAGCAGATCGCCGACATGGGGTATGCCCCGAAGGTCGAGCAGCACTTCACCACCAAAGTGCAGTACTGGCTCGCTGTGCGCGTGGCTGGGGACAAGTCCGTCTCCGATGCGGACTGGGCCCGCGCGCTGTCCGCAACGCCCGATGTGCAACGCCAACCGAGCAGTTGCGACTGAGGGACAGAGATTTCAGCGCCCCTGATCGGCTGCGGCCGACGCAATCAACGTATATAGGGGCAGCGGAACATGTGCATATCCCGGCGCGCGCCACATGGCACCGTGGCGCGGACTCCATCGATTGCCATCGCGGGCCGTATTCCCCTAGAATCGGTCCACCTCTTGGTTTCCATGCTGGCGTAGCTCAGTTGGTAGAGCAGCTGATTTGTAATCAGCAAAAAACGGGTATCAAGTAGCTGAAATAAAAGAAATAGTTTGACGTCGGTGGGCGCGGGGTAACAGCTCGGGTAACAGCGGCCGGCCTAGCACAATTGGTAGTGCATCGGATTTGTAATCCGGAGGTTGGGGGTTCGAGTCCCTCGGCCGGCACCAAAAAAAGCCCTGCACTGAGGCGGGGCCAAGGGGATCGATGGTCAGATCGGGAGATCGCGCGGCGGTGCGGCGTTGAACACCACCTTGTTGGGAAGGTCAGGATCTCACTGGGATCCGATCCCAGTGACAAAAATCCGCCGCGCATCTACACCACCAAACACGGAGCCCAGTCCACCATGAAGACCAACAGCATCGGTCAGCGGGAGGCGGCGCCGAGGCCATCACGAGGTCAGTAGGCTGCCGAGGGCGGGCCTGGGGTTCTGTCAACCTGCGAGGGCCTTGACCTCTTCCAGCAGCTTGCGGGCCTCCCTGGCCGCGTTGGCGCAGGCGCTCGCTTGGGATTCGAGTTGCTGCAGCGCCCAGGTGGTTTGCCGGATAGCCTCCGGCGCCCCCATAGCCACTTCCGCCAGGTCTTCGCCCCGGATCCGTTTCAGGGTCTGCACGGCCCGCTCCAAGGGCGCCACAGCACCCCGCATTCCACGCGCCGCGCCGGCCAGGGCTGTGGCCGGGTCATCCCGATGCCAGCCCATCAAGCGAACTCCGGCAGCTTGCCGCGGGTCTTCATGTCGCGGATCGTGGCCACCGACGCATTCACGGCCCGCCGCACGGCCGCTGCCGTCGCCGCCGGATCGGTCGAGCCCCGGGCGTCGATGTTCTGGATATTGACCGATACCCCGCTGGCCATCCCCCGGCCGTTCGGGATCACCTGGGAGCCCCTCGGCAGGTTCACCAGCTCCGGTCCCTGCTCGCCGACAATGGCGAGGCCTCCCGGCGCATAGTCGGTGCCACTGGCGAAGCCGGGGAACAGGCTGCTTACCTGACCGCTCACGAACTTCTGCAGCGGCGCCGTCACCGTCTGATGCAGGATGGTGCGGGCAATGTCTTGGAGTAGGCCCTGCATCACATCGGAGAGCTTCTTGGCCTGCAGCACGGCGTCTTCGAAGGCGGACGAGAAGGTGTAGCCCATCTGCTGGGCGCCCTGGCCAATTTCCTTCGTCTTCTGCTGAATCTGTTCCAGGCCGGCGATCTGGAGGGCATGGTCCATGTGCAGTTTCTTGAACTGCTGGTCGATCAGGTCCATTGCCATGTCCCAATCGTCCTTGACCTCGGCGCCGGCCTTGCTGAGCTCCTTGGCGGCCGCTGTGCTGGCTTGGATGCCGGGCACGATGATGTTCTTGAAGCCCTGCCCTGAATGCACAACAAACTGCCGCGTCTTGTCGTCCAGGGCGGCAATCTGGACCTCATATTCGTGGGCGGAGCCCTCGAAGGCCTTCTGGGCATCCTTCCAGTGCTTGCGCGCGGCGCTGGCGAACTGCTCGGAGATAGCCCCGCCAGTGTGCTCGGCCAGGAACTGGGAAACCTCGGCGCTGAACTTGGACATGCCGCCGGAGAATTCGAAAAAGGACGACTTCGCCGCCGCGATGGCCCGGGCGCTTACGTTCACCGCGCGGGGAATATCGTCGGTCAGGGTGTTGGCAACGGCCACCAGGGACGGGCCCAACTGGATGGCTGCCGCATTGGCCAGGCCCGTGAAACTGGCGGACACGCGGCCCATCGCGTCCTTGGCGCGTGCGGCCTGCTTCACGGCGTCATTGCCGAGCACCGCCCCGATCTTTTCCGCCTGGCTGCGCAGCTTGTCGATCCCGCCGACGCCTTGATTCAGCAGCACCAGCAGCCGCGGGCCCGCATCCTCGCCGAACGCTTGCGCCGCCAGGGCCGCCCGCTGGGCCGGGCTCTGTACCTGCTGCAGCTGGTGCACGAATGCATTGAAGGCGGTCTCGGCGTTCACGGCGTGGCCGTTGGCGTCCGCGACATTAATGCCGAGCTGCCTGAAGGCGGCCAGGGCCGGGCCGGTGTTCTGGGCCGCCAGACCGAGCCGGCGATTGAACCGGCGCAGGCCGTCGTCCATCTGGTCCATGCTGACGCCGTTCTGGTCGGCGGCGAAGCGGAGCTCCTGCAGGGCCTGGGCGCTAACGCCGGCCTGCTTGCTCACCTTGTCGATGGCGTCGGCGGTGTCGAAGGCACTCTTGGTGAGGTGCACGAATACGCCGATACCCAGGCCGACGCCCAGTGTGCCAAGGGTGCTCTTGAGGATATTCAGACTGCTGGTGGCGGCCTTCGAGAACTTGTCCACCTGCAGCCCCGCTTCCTTCATCTTGCGGTTGAAGCTGGTGGTCTCCGCCTCGATTCGGACGATGGCATCCGTAATTTTACCCATGGTTCACCCCTGTCGTGAAAGTGCGCCGTGCCGCCGCAGAGGGACGGCGTCGGGAGGCGCTCCGCTGGCGGACCCCGGCGATCCGCCCGCCCCGGCCCTGCCGGCTTATGCCAGAGCAGGCAGGTTGGACAACATGTTCTCGATCTGCGCCGCGATACGCTCGCGGGTGGCCCTACATTCGTTGAATAGCTCGCGCTGGATGGCGGGCGGCTCGGCCACCTTGACCAACCTGCGAGCCAGGCGCTTCGATGCCAGCCGGTAGAGCTCTGCGGCCACAATCTCCAGAATGGCCGCCAGGGCTTGAAGCACCGCTTCGGCTTCCACCAGCTCGGCCGCCCGCCGCTCGTTCTCCAGCTCCCACCTTCGGGCTTGCTGCCCGACCAGCCGGATCCGGGCCTGAACGATAGCCGGCGTCTCCCGCTCCTGCAGCCGATCCCGCAACCGGCTGGCGTACCAGGGCACCACGGCCTCCAGGTCGAACCGTCCGGGCCGCACCCGGGGGAGTCCGTCGGGGACCATGAGCCGCACCGCGCGCGGCGTCAGGTCGAGGAGCTGGGCGAGCCGCGCTGTCGTCACTATGTAAGACAATGGCTTAGCGAGCCTCAAGCGGAAGTGCACCCTGAAACTTTCGCGACCAAATTGCGACGCAGACTGCGATGCCGCGCGCCCGCATAGGGGGTGGGCCTGGAAGGACCCGCCGTTATGCGCCTACGTTCTTGTAGAAACCCCTATGGTCCAGGGCCACGGCCGCGCAGTCGTGCCGCACCTTCAGCTGCAGTCCGTCCACCTCCCATCCCTGCTGCATTTCGGTGTAGGGCACCGACTGGCCATCCAGATGCAGCAGCTCGATGGTATCCGTCAGACCGGGATCGGCCAGCACATACCAGGCGGCAGAGCTATTTGCATCCAGCCGGGGATCGGCGATCACCTCGGCCTGGCCTTGCACCGGGTTCGGGTTGCGCTGAGTCTTCGCCGGATCGAACTCGGATGACATCAGCACATTGGCGGTGTCCTCCAGGGCCAGCGGTACCACGAGGTAGCGAGGGCGGATGTTGAGGTAGGCCATATCGGCCGGCCCCTTCTGCTTGCCCATCGCTACGCGTGCGGCGCCGAACGTGGTCACGCTGGGAGCTGCGCCACCGGAGGCGACATAGTTGCCGTGGTTGCTGGCGTCGAATAACGAATTGCCATCCGGCATGGTCTGGCCATTGGTCAATAGGGCGAAGACTAGATCCGCCTCCTTGCGGGCAGCGCTTGCGGCCATGCCTCGGGACAGACCGGAGAAGGCGCCCAGATCATCGTTCACCAATGCCTGGCGGCTGATCGAGAACATTTTCCCGTAGGTGGCGAGGCTCACGTTGACCCCATAGTCGCCGTAGGTGCCGAACTTGTATTCGCCGTTTTCATAGACAATTTCGAGGTCGCTGAACTCCGAAATGGCCGCACGCTTGCCGCCCTTGAAGTCCGGCAGCGAGCCCATACGGCACAGCTGGCGGTGCTGGCTGCTGGCTTCCATGAAGCCGACCAGCAAGGCCTTGTTCGCGACGTTGGCCAGCAGGTTGCTGAAATCGCTGCTCCCGTGCGCCATGAAGCTGCGGGTCAGGCCCAGAGCCTCGCCCATCAGCGCGTTCCGGCTCATCCCCTGAGTCCGTGCGCCCAGGCTGCGCAGGTGAATCTCAGCCATCTCCACGACCGAGCGATGCACGAAATCGCGCGCCGCCGGGTGCGGGTCTTCGATCTTGATCCCGGCCCGGATCGCAATGGCGTCTTCAATGGCGCGCGAAAGTTCAGGAACCCGGTCGCGGCCGGGGGCTACGCGGACCTCGCCGCGGGCCAGCGAGCCGTTGAACTCGTCCTGCACGTAGCCCTGGCCGCCCAGGGGCTCGGCTTCGTCGCCCAGGCGCTCGAGCAGCAGTTCCCGCGCGCGTTCGACGGAGCAGAAGGGGTCGTCCAGGATGGCATCCAGCAGGTCAGCGTGCCGCTGCGCGTGACGGCCGACGAACACCCGGTTCCGGATCGTGTCGCGGCGCTCCTGCTCGCGCTTCAGCACGGCGGATTCGTTGCTGACGGCCAGGCTCGGCTTGGTCGGTTCGGTGGTGCGGGTTTCTTCGCTCATGATGGTCTCCGGATTTGATCGATTCACTCCGACCGTACTGTCAGCCGGTATGCTCACCACCGACGCCTCAAGTAAGGACCAGTTGGTGATTCGGACGGTATCGCTGTTCGCCTGTTCTTCGAGCGTGTTCACCCGATATCCGATGCTGACATTCCGCAGGAAACCGCCGGCCACGTCCTGCCAGACCTCCGACGCGCGGGCGTTCTGGCTGAAATGCAGGGTGCCGCGCAGCTTGCCGCCGTCCAGGCGAACGTCTCGCACAACCCCGATGGGCTGGTCCGCATTATGCGAAAAAAGAAGAGGCAACCCGTCAGTGGCTCGGCTCAGATCCACGGCCTGCGAGGTATGCACCAGCACCTCGTTCCCGAACCAGCGTTCAACAGGGGCCTCGCTGCTGAGGCTGGCGGGCACCGTGCGGGCTTCGGTATCCATGCCCGCGGCATGCAGGCGGACTTCGCGGTACAGGGTGTCGTCGATGTTCATGGCGCCACCGTGCCATGCGATTTACGGAAATGAATAGGGGGGGTGTTCATTTCCGTAACTCCGACCGCACAACGGCGAGAATCTGCTTCGCGCTGGTCGGCAGCGCACCATGTTCGGCGGCGAACCCCAGCATCCGTTCCACGCCCTGCGGCTGGGATCGGGTGGCATGCGAACCCCGCACAGCGATCCGCTCGGCCAGTAGCTCGGCCCTGCGCCAGTCCGAGTCCCCCTCCTGGCCGATGGCGGCATGCGCCCGGGCCAGCCATCTGTCGCGGATCTGGCGGTCCTGAATGGTCCGCAACGTCCGCTGACCCGGAGCGCGAAGACCAAGCCGGCCGCACAGCGTCCCGCCGTAGGCCCTGAACTCGGCTACCCCATCGAGAAGCCAGCGGCGAACGTCGTCCGGGATCTCGCCGGCCTGCAAGCCCACCACGAGGCGCCGTAGCAGGTCCGCCGGTTCCATCAGTGCTTCCGCGGAATCAACCCGTCCTGCTCAGCGTCGCCGACGGCTTCGGCGATACCGGCACGCACCACGGCCTCCGCCTGGGCCAGGCTCATCGGCCCGAAATAGCTGAAGGTCCCGGCCGGCTCGTGGTTCTGGTCAAAGTCAGCAACGGCCAGCGTGCGCCGGTGTGGGCAGTACCCCCAGGCGGTATCGGCAGAAAGCTTTGGCTCGCACTCACTGCAAAATTTGCTCATGGTAATGACCCCCTTGTTCATGTGTTGCCCTCGCTGGTTAAGCGTCACCCCGTCACCCAGGCCGTCACCCGTCACCTTTCCCTAAGGGAAAAGGTGACGAAAGGTGACGCCCCGGAGTCCTGGCTTGGTGACAAATGGTGACGATTGGTGACGGTAAAAGGTGACGCAAAGGTGACGCATTCAGGCCCCCGGGAAGACAAAAATGCCGTCGGTGGAAATCAAACCACGGTCCACCAAGGTCGACTTGACTTTGTGAAATGCCCGCCGATCCATTCCTGAGCGGTCCCGCAGTTCGGACAATTCGACCCGTGCGGTCTCGGCTGGATAGCCTCCCTCGCCAAGCCGCTGGCAGCGTTCCCCGTACAGGTCGGCGAGCAAGTCGAGCACCCGCTGCTGATTGGTTCCCAGACCCTGTTTGCGCGGCGCTGGGGCAGGTTCGTAGTCGACGCGGCGCAGGGCCAGGCTTGTCTGTGGCTCGCCATCTTCGTCAAGCCACGGCAGGTCGATGGTCTCGGCCTGGAAAGCGAGCGGCGCGGGTGCCTCGTGGTCCTTGGCTTTGGTGCAGACCATGCGGAGCAGGTCGTCCTCGCCGCGCTCGATCCGGTATTCGAAATCCAGCGCGGCCCGCAGCGCAGAGGAACCGCGGGAGCGGGACTTGTCGCCATGCCCGGTGTGGTGGACGAACATTACCGCGCAGCCGTAACGATTCCGAAGGTAGGTATCCACGTTCGCCAGCACGCGAGCTACGTCCGCGCTCGAGTTCTCGTCGCCATGCCCGAAGTTGCGGGCGAACGTGTCCAGTACCACCAGGACCGGCGGGCCGTGCTGTTTTGTGGCAGTCTCCACGGCCGCAGCAACCTCTGCGGCAGCGGCGCTGTCAATGAGCTCTGCAGCTTGCTGAGAGATGAACAAGGGCGCGCCGTCGAGCGATACGCCGCGCGCAATTTCCCATGCCTTGAGGCGCCTGCCGATCCCGCCGAAGCCTTCCCCGCAGATGTAGACCACGGGGCCGCCAGTCACCTGATGGCCGTGCCAGTGGGTGCCTGTTGCCGTGCTGGCGCCTATGTCGAGCGCGCCGAAGGTTTTGTATGTCCCGCTGTCGCCATAGATTTGGCCGCTGGCGCCCGCCTCGATGATGCGCCGCACAACCCACGGCACTGGCTTCGGGTCAGCCATCAACTCGGCAGCGGCCAGCAGCGGGAAGCGGTCCTTCTGTGGTCTTGGTCCGGGGCTATCAACAACCTCTCGCAGGTCGGCCAGGACCGATTCGATATTCCGTCCGGCGCGCAGCTGTTCGGCGCCGGCCTCAAGCCGCCGCAGCGTATTGCGTAGTAGGCCCGCGGTGCGGACTTTCTCAATCCATAGATCGATGTTGCCCGGATCGCCAAGCCCGTTTGCCAGGTCGCGGATCTGGTCGAACGTCGCGCCGTCGCACCGCTCATGCAGGGTCAGCAGGTCTGGGGTGCGCCCTTGCCGCAGGTCTTCGTGAATCGCCCGGGCGATCACACGGTATCGTTGGGAGAAGAACTCGGCGGGCGGTCCGTCTGGCTTGGCGCCCCGCAGGGTCGCTTTGATCCAAGCTATTTCATAGGGCGCTGCGTCATCGTGCTCTGGAAGATCGATTCGGGCCGCGCTCATTTCGTCAGCTCCCGGACCAGTCGGGCATTCAACAAACTCGCCCCTACCGAGTCCCAATGCCGGCAGGTCAGGCAATAGAACTCGGCTGCGCCGCGCTCACGTCTGTGGCGGAAGTAGGTGGCGCCGCAGCAGCGACACATCGCCTGTATCCGCCAGTCATTGAATCGCTTGGGGAGCACGGGTCAGGCGCTCGCGGCCTGTTGCCCATAGGCCTTGCGCACGGCGGAACGCCACCAGTGGTTCCGTCCGTTGATCTTCAGCGGTTCGGGGAGGATGCCGCGCTTTATATCGCGCCAAAGAGTCATGTCGGAGCAGTCACCGCGAAACCGCTTGACATCGCGGGACGTCCAAAGCACGTCGTCTTGATCGGTCATGATGTGTCCCACCTGATAGAACATGTGGGACATAGAAAACCACGCGCAGGGGGCGAAAAAGAAACTCGCGATTTTGGGTGTGAAATGGTTTCGCTACGTTCGGCCTTTCTTCAGGATGCCGCGGACCGCTTGCCGCGATACTTCCGCTCCGGCAATCATGGCGAGTTCCGCAATGACGGCATACTCATCGCGCATTTCGGCGGGAAGCAGGCGCCGGATCTCGCGGACGATAATCCCGTTGCGCGCGCTCGCTGGGTCTGACGCGCGCCCTCGGTGCCCGATGCTTTCCGGTCGTATCAGGCAGTGGCGCGCCCAGAAGGGTGCATTGGTTTCATCCTCAACGACCTCCACTGCAGCGTTGATCTTCGCAATGGCTGCATCTAAGGCCGTCGATTGATGCTGACCCATATCAAGCAACTGAGTGACCTCTCTGAGCATTGATGCGGCGCGTTGTCGGTCTGTGCCCCAATCGTCTTTCCGCTGCTGCCAGTCGCGCGCCTCAGTGGCGAGGCCATCGCCCATTGACCGAAACAGGAGTATCTTCTCCACAATTTCAGGAACCATGAGCATGGCGCGCTCCAGGCCGCATTCGAGCCATGCATCAGTCACCTTAAAGAACGCGGTCGATTCCAGTAGCTGAGTCCCTACCTCCGGCCACCTAGGCGAAGAATCGAGCGACTCCACGGCCCCCCGTATCATGTCGGCGGTGCTGACGCTGCTATCCCGCATGACCCACCCCCAGCATCGTCACGTTATCGCTGAGGATCGCCTGCAGCCGCTGCGCCCAGCGTTCGAGCGCGGCCCGCCGCTCGTCCAAATAGCTGTAACGGTCGTAAACCGCGTCGATGCCGTTCACGCTGTGCCCGATGGCCAGCTTGGCGATGTCGGGCGTCACCTTGAGCCGGGAGAGGTTGGTGCGGCACGTACGCCGGGTGTCATGGAGCACCCAGTCGGCAACGCCGCTTTTCTCGTCGAGCAGCTTCTTGGCTTTCGAGAAGCCTGACACCGGCCGGTCGCCGTTGCTGGTGAACACGTAGACCGCCGTCGCCATCGGTGTGCCGTCTTCAGCCTTGCCGGCGATCCTTGGCAGGTCCTTGAGGATATCCACGGCCAGCGGCGGCAGCGGCACCACGTGCGGGGTGCGCGTCTTGTCCAGGGCGGCCGGAATCGTCCAGGTCTTCGCCTTCAGATCCAGGTCGGCCCAGCGCATCCCCGCGACTGCGCCCTCACGCCGGCCCAGCAGCAGCATCAGCTTGAACAGCGGCCCGAACGGGTAGCCAAGGGCATCGCAGCCGGCCCAGAACTTCTTGACCTCGGCATCGGTAAGCACCCGGTCCCGGCGGTTCTCAGAGGCGGGGCTGCGGATCTCGATGGCGGGTGACGTGCGCAGGTAGCCGCGGTCGACGGCCCAGCTCAGCACCAGCCGGATGGTCGCTTTGGCTCGGTTCGCTGCGGTCGGCGTGTCCCGGTCCATGATCTCCTGCAGGGCGGCGCGGATATGGTGTGGCTCGATGTCCTCGGCGGCCCACGTGCCCCACCGCGGGATGAATTCTCGCTTGAGGTAGCCCACGTACATGGCTTTGGTCTTCGGCGCCATGGTGCGCGTTTTCCGCCCCCGGTAGAGGTCCTCGAATTTCTGGGCGAGCTCCTTGAAGGTCATGGACCGCCTCGCGTGCTCCGGCAAGTCGACCTGGTTCTGCGGCCTGGGGTCCTCGCCCTTCTCGGCTTTGCGCATCGCCTCGCGCGCATCGTCGCGGGCTTCGTCCAGTTCGAGCACCGCGCAGCTGCCCAGCGTCTGGCGCACCTGGCGGCCCTTCAGCCGGTACATGCAGAAGTAGGTCCGGCGGTCCTTGTCCGTGATCCGGATCCCGAAGCCGGGTAGGATCGTGTCGAACACCTCCACGCGGCCGGAGGCAGGCGGAGCCATTCGCTCGATGAGCTTGGCGGTCAGTTTCTTGCGCATCAGCTGCTCCCTGGGGTAACACCGGGGTAACACTCACCGGCTGTTAAGGGGTGTTGGGGACTGTTAGTAACATACCCTAACACTGCGGCAGAGAGTCAACAAGGACAATGTGTTACGGGCGTTTTGATGGTCGGAAATGTTCGGAAGAGTGCGGGCTATGAGGATGATTTGTAATCAGCCGGTCGCGGGTTCGACTCCTGTCGCCAGCTCCAACTTTCCTCTGCGGATCTCCTTAGTATCCGCCCTCCGAAGGCGTGCACCTGCTCCGGCGGGTCCGGCAATGCGGGTCCGATGGTCCGTAGAACGCAAGTACGTAGTGCGTTGGACGCCATGATTTCAAGGGGAAGCGGCGTCCGTATCCCTGTCTAGCTCAATGCGCGTGCGCGGCAGATGCTGGGGATATTGCCGCTGCAGGAATTCAATCAATTTTTCCCTCACGTGGCAGCGCAGGTTCCACGCCTGGGGCGAGTCCGGCGCACTCATCAGAGCGCGTAGCTCAACGGTGTGTTCATTGGCGTTGGTTACCTGCAGCACCCAGGCTTTGCCGTCCCACATACCCGAGTCCTGAAGTATCCGGTGCAACTCAGCCCGCACGGGGTCGACCGGCAGTTTGTAGTCGGCGTAAATGAAGACGGTGCCGAGAAGATCGGCGGTGGTCCGCGTCCAGTTCTGGAACGGCGTCTCTATGAAATAGGTAATGGGCAGCACCAGCCGGCGCAGATCCCAGATACGGACCACGACGTAAGTGGTCAGGATCTCCTCGATCCAGCCCCATTCACCTTCCACCACGACCACATCATCGATGCGTATGGGCTCGGTCAGAGCCACCTGTATGCCTGCGATCAGGTTGGAGAGCGTGGGTCGGGCCGCGATCCCTATCACCAGGCCAGCAACGCCGGCGGACGCGAACAGGGTTGTGCCCAGACGCGCCACGCCGGGGAATGTCATGAGCATCAGGGCTACGACGATAACGGTCACAACCACCAGCATGACCCGGCGCAGCACGTGGAGTTGGGTCTGGATCTTGCGAGCTGCGAGGTTGTCGCGCTGATCGGTGCGGAAGCGCATGGACACCACAGCCACCACGGCATCGGTTACGCCCATGGAGAGCCATCCCACTGCTCCGATCAGCCCGATGCTGGCTACGTGGCGAACGCCCGCCGTCACCGCTGCCGGCAGTACCACCACCGGCAGTATGCTTACGATGGCGATCAATGGCAAAATGAGTCGTGCCGGCTTTTCCGTATTGTCCAGGATCGCGGTGTTGGTCGGGCTGCGGCGCAGCAGTCGACGCAGAACCCGGAACATCACCGCTTGCACTGCGAGAGCGAGGAGCACCGCGACGGTGAGCGCGATGGTTGCGATGACCCAGGCTGGCAGTTCGGCGAGGATGTGGCGTATCACGGCTTATTCGTGACTGTCCATGGGCAGTGCTGTGCACTGCGCGTGCTTCGGAGAATGAGACTGGCGCCATCGTTCTGGCTGGTGCTTCCGGTCGCCGAACAAGATGGTGGCGCTGGGTTCGGTGTCATAAGATCGTCACTGGCGGGAGGTAGGCGCGGACACTGCGCGCGGCCGCTGGACCCGGCAGGGATAATCGGAGGGTAGACGGCCGGCGGAAAGATTCAAGAACGGGCGCGCCGGGGTCCTTGTCGCGGCGGCGAAGGGGTTCCGGGACGCTATGGGCTACTGGTTGGCAGGATCGATCCTCTTTTTCCTGGCCGTCATGGCGGGTTTGTCTCGCCGATCCCGCAAGACGTCTGCGGTCGGGCAGCCGGTCGGCAGGTTGCGGCCCTGTCCGGAATCGCCCAACTGCGTGTGCAGCGAGGAAACCCACGCTCGGGCATCAGTCCCGCCGTTGGTGTTCGACGTCGACCGCTCCTTGGCTTGGCAGGCCGCCGCAGCCGCCGTGCAGGCTGCCGGTGGCGAAGTGGTCCGGCAGGACCACGCCTATCTGCACGCCACGTTCACGACGACGGTTTTTCGTTTCAAGGATGACCTGGAACTTCGCATGGACGAAGGGCGCGGAGTCATCCATGTGCGTTCCGCATCGCGGGTGGGCTATTCCGACTTCGGCCTGAACCGGCGGCGCGCGAGAGGGCTGCGCAGGTTGTTCGACCAGCAGTTGCATGCCGGGCGCGGTGGGACTTCCAGGCGCCGCGCCGGGTGATGTCCGGCAGACCCCTCGCGGTGCGATGGTGCCCGCCTGACCTCCGGAGATCGCATCGTTATCTTAATCGTAATCAATCATATATGATGGATGGTATGGTCGTGCAGGTGCTGGGTGCCATGGTGCGGAGGCCGTCCGATGATGGCTGCAGAGCCCGGCAAGTCCACCCGTAACGCGGCGTGTTCGCTCCGGGGCGGCGGCATGTGCCCCAGAATGATGCGTTGTCCCGGGTGGAGCGCGTCGCGGTTGTTAGGTGAAAGGTACCGGCCGGCGGCCGCAGTTGGAGTATGATGATTCCCGCGCCCAAGAAGCAGCAGCGGGCGGTCCAAGCGCAAGCGCCTGCAGGACTAAGCTACAGTAAGACTGTGGAAGTTCAAAAGGCATAATAATAATTCAACGAAGAACCCGCCCGCCAAGCAGGGCGGCAGGCGGTTCCGGGAGGGGCGATGTCCAAGCCGATCTTCCTTGTCGTATGGCTGATATGCTGTGTGCTTGTCACCCCGGTGGCCCGAGGCGAGGAGCAGCCTCTGACCTTCGGTGTTTTCCCCTATGTCAGCCCGGGACGGCTCGTGGCCCACCAGCACGGCCTGGCGCAGTTCCTGGCCAGCCGGCTCCACCGGCGGGTGGTGATGGTCACCGCCCCCAACTACCGTACTTTCTTCGAACGAACCCGACGCGGGGACTATGATCTCGCGCTGACGGCGCCCCATTTCGCCCGCGCCGCCGAGCTTCACGACGGCTATCGACCGCTGGCGATTACCGAACACCATATCAGCGGCGTTTTTATAGTCCGTCGTGACGGACCGATCCACCAGATCAAGGACCTCTCGGGGCGTACAGTCACGGACACGGTTCCGGAGACCATCGTGTACCAACTGGCGCTGCAGACCCTGGCCCAGCACGGACTGGTTCCCGGCCGAAACGTCACCATTCTGAGTACCAAGACCTTCAACAATGCTATTTTCGCAGCGCTACGTGGGGACAGCGATGCTGCCGTTACCGGATTCAAACTCTGGCAGCATCTGGCCCCCCGCTACAAAAGCCAGTTGCGTGCCATTGGCCAGACTCGCTCCATACCCGGATTCGTACTGATCGCCAATCCCAAGCTCGCCACGGCCACGGCCACGGCTGCCCAGCAGGCGGCGTTGGCTTTCGCGGGCAGCCCTGCCGGAAAACATTATCTCTTTATCGGATTCAAACGCGTGACTGAACAGACCATGAAGGACTTCGATCCCTATACGAAATTCCTCAAGGGTTGGCAATGAGACTGCCGCTGCCCGGCCCGGTCCGGCGTTCCCTGCGTCTGAAGCTGATTCTCGTGAGTATCGGTGTGGAAGTGCTCATGCTTGCACTGCTGGTCGGCAATTCCCTGCGCCTGCTGAATCACACCATGGACACGGAGGTACGGGAGCGGGCCCAGGAAATTCAACCCCTGTTGCAGGCGGCGCTGAGCGCCAGGCTTTTTCAGCGCGACTATGTATCCACTCGGGAGATCCTGAACCAGATCCTGAGTTCGGACCGCAATGGATTGCGCTATGTGGTGGTGCTCGATGCGGGGGGGCGGGTGTTCGCCTCCTCGACGGGAATGAGTGCCGCCAAGCCGTTGCCTGCGCTGGATACGAGTCTGGCATCGGCTGTGACCGACGGCATTTACGACATGTCTTCTCCCCTGCGCCTGGGGCAGGAGAAGGTGGGCCAGGTCCGCTATGGGCTGTCCCTGGCGTCGTTCGTGGATGCGCGCGATTCGCTGTTTCGCCAAGGGGTGCTGATTGCGGGCACGGAGATTCTGCTGACCACCCTGCTGCTGGGGCTGGCCGGCTATCTGTTGACGCGCCACATCGGCGTCCTGCTGCGCGGCACCCGCGCCGTCTCCGGGGGTGACTACGATGTGCGCCTGCCGGTGACCAGCACCGATGAAGTGGGCCAGTTGACGCAGGACTTCAATCGCATGGCCGCCTCCCTGCGTGAACGGATAGCGGCCCTGCGTACCAGCGAGCAGGCGCTGACCGGCGCCAACGCGCGCCTGGAGGCGATGATCCAGGCCATGGGCGATCCCATGGTGTTCGCCGATACCGATCGAACCATACGTCTGGTAAATCCCGCGTTCACTGCCGTGTTCGGGTACCAGCCCGAAGAGCTGGTGGGTCAAAGCGGCCGACAGCTCTATGCGGACCCGCAGGCGTTCGACAGGCTCGGCAAGGTGCGTTACCACGCCGACGCGCTGGCGGGCAGCGGCATTTTCGAAGTCGATTACCGACGTCGTGACGGAAGCGTGTTCGTGGGCGAGACCCGCGGCACGGCGGTGCGGGACGGACAGGGCAGCGTGCTGGGTTTTCTGGCTATCATCCGCGACATTTCGGATCGAAAAGCGGCGCAAAGGGCGCTCTTCGAAGAGAAGGAACGGGCCCAGGTAACGCTGGCCTCGATCGGCGACGGGGTGATCACCACCGATGCCCAAGGCCGTATCGACTATCTCAACCCTGTGGCCGAACGGCTCACGGGTTGGGCGAGCGGCGAAGCGCGCGGTCGGGCGCTGCCTGAGGTATTCACCGTCGTGGACGAAGTATCCGGAAAGCCGGTATGCAATCCCATAGACCAGTGCCTGCGCAGCGGAACCATCGCCGTGCTGGCCCAGAATACCGTGCTGGTGGCCAAGGGTGGGGAGAGTTTTGCCATACAGGACTCGGCTGCGCCTATTCGCGATGGCAGCGGCCAGGTGATCGGCGGCGTGCTGGTGTTTCACGACGTCAGCAAGGCCCGTCAGATGGCGCGCCAGCTGTCGCACCAGGCCAAGCACGACGCCCTCACCGGCCTGGTGAACCGTTGGGAGTTCGAACAGCAACTGGCCGTAGCGGTACAGAGCGCACGCGAAGAGGACAAGGTCCATGCGCTGCTGTATCTGGATCTGGATCAGTTCAAGGTGGTCAATGATACCTGCGGCCATGTGGCGGGCGATGAGTTGCTGCGCCAGCTTGCCCCCCAGCTCAAACATCACATTCGCAGCGTGGATACCCTGTCGCGGCTTGGGGGTGACGAGTTCGGTGTGCTGTTGCAGGACTGCCCGCTGGACGAAGCGGTTTCCATCGCCAATGAGCTGCGTCAAACAGTGCAGGATTTCCGGTTCATCTGGGAGGACCGGATGTTTGCCATCGGCGTCAGTATCGGCCTGGTGCCGATCACCGTGCTGTCGGCCAACGCCTCGGACCTTTTGAGCGCAGCGGATGTGGGCTGCTACCAGGCCAAGGAACTGGGCCGCAATCAGGTTAGGGTCTACCAGCCCGGCGACGAGGATCTGGCCCGCCGCCACGGCGAGATGCAGTGGATCTCGCGCATCAACGGGGCCCTGGAAGAGGGGCGTTTCAGTCTGCACTGCCAGGCGGCGGTACCGATTGCCGGTACGGGCTCCGCGGGCGGGCGCCACTATCATGAAATCCTCATCCGCATGGTGGACGAAGACGGCGGACTGGTCCCGCCGATGGCGTTCATACCGGCCGCCGAGCGCTACAATCTGATGCCGGCGATAGATCGGTGGGTGGTCACCCACACCTTCCAGCAGATCGCCAGGCAGGGCTGCAACGGCGGATTCGTATGCGCCATCAACGTTTCGGGACACACCCTGGGCGACAACGATTTTCTGGAGTTCGTGGACCGGCAGTTGCGCGAGTCGGGCGTCGACCCGCACTGTGTCGCGTTCGAGGTGACCGAAACCGCCGCCATCACCAACCTGACGCGAGCCATCGAGTTTCTGTCCACCTTCAAAGCCAGAGGATGTCGCTTCTCTCTGGATGATTTCGGCAGCGGCCTGTCGTCGTTCGCCTATTTGAAGAATTTTCCGGTGGACTACCTGAAGATCGACGGTGCCTTCGTCAAGGACATGGTCCATGATCCCATGGATCACGCCCTGGTCTCCGCCATCAACCAGCTCGGTCATGTGATGGGGATCGCCACCATCGCGGAATTCGTGGAAAGCCCGGATATCCTGGAAGCATTGCGTCAGGTCGGTGTCGACTACGCTCAGGGCTTTGCGATTGGGGACGTGGTGCCGCTGGAGGAAATGCTCGTCTCGGTGAACACTGCCCAGGCCGGCCGGCCTGGGCAGTGACAACTGCCCGCCGAGTCGGCAGCCTTCAAAGTCCCACGGGTCCGGCGCCGTGGGCATGGTACCGTCAGGGGGGCGCAGTGCAGACACCTCATTGCGCCGCGACCGTGAAGCACCGAAAGCACAATGCCGGTTCGCGTGCCGCAACGGGAATCGGTTCGCCCGATAGAACTTACCGACAAAAAAGACCCCGCCATGGGCGGGGTCTGAAAACTACTCAGTCGGAGTAGTCGGAGGAGTGTGCCCGCTCCGGTACGAAGCTTGATGGCACGTAATGAAGTATAGGCGTCCCGGCGGTAGGCTGCCATTGATATGGATCAAGATTCCATTGCCGCGAAGCTATTCGACGGGATTCGGATGGCCGCCTCCCCGGGGTGAACAGCGCCAATCCCCGGGCCGGGAGCGTGCGGTGGGGGCCGCGCGTGATGCGGGGATCCGGGTTTCGGTTGCCTCGCGCCCCATTGTCGTCCCCTTCCGAGCGGCCCTGGTACGCCATTGACGCCTCGCCACCGGCGGTCACCGCCACGTCCGGCCCCGGTTTGTCGTTCTGTGAGTCCGGTCACGAAAATGTCCGCCTGATTTACAGGTTAGTTCGCAGTCTGCCGACACCATACGCAGCACCATGTGCCCTGCCCGTGTGCGGGCCAAACCACCCAGACTGCGTAGACCGGTGACCGACTGACATGCGAGTAGTGCCAACTGCCAGGGCCGTTGTACGGCCGCAAGCCCCGATTCTCAACGTCCTGCGCAAATGCACGGCAGTGATCGCCGTGGTTGCCGGCCTGCTGATATCGACCGTCCCGGTCCACGCTGCAGCCCCTGCCAAATGGGTGCCGGGGCGGATCGTCGTGCAGCCGCGCGCCGGCGTGTCGCCTCAGGCCCTGGACGATGCGGTAGGCTTCTACGGGGCCAAGGTGAAAGGACAGCTCAAGGCCATCAACGCCCACGTGCTTGCCGTGCCGGCGGGACTGGAACAGGCCGTAGCCCAGGAATTGAACAGCGATGGCGATATCGCCTTTGCCGAGCGCGAACGCCTGGTGGCACCTTCGGCATCCGCTCCCAACGACCCGGATTATTCCAAGGCCTGGCATCTGGCCAAGATGCAGGTCACCAGCGCCTGGGATGTCACCCGGGGCAGCGGCGTGACGGTGGCCGTATTGGATACCGGTATCGACGCCACCCAACCGGACCTGGCCGGCCAGCTGTTGCCGGGACACAACTCCGCGGACGGCAGCAGCAACACTTCCGATGTCTTCGGACACGGTACCGAGGTGGCCGGGGTGATCGCGGCGCTGACCAACAACGGTATCGGTGTGGCCTCCATCGCCCCCGCGGTGCGAATCCTGCCCGTGCGGGTCACCAACGACTCCAAGGGTCTCGCCTCCACTTACGACATCGCCCAGGGCCTGATCTGGGCGGCGGACCACGGCGCCAAGGTCGCCAACATCAGCTACAACGTCACCGGCGATACGCTGGTGCAGAACGCCGCCGCCTACATGCACAGCAAGGGCGGCGTGGTGGTGGTGGCGGCCGGCAACAGCGACGCCGACGTCGGAACCACCGACCAGCCCAACATCATTACGGTGGCCGCCACCACCAGCAGCGACACCAAGGCGAGCTGGTCCAACTACGGCGCGGCCGTGGACGTTTCGGCTCCCGGCGTGGGCATCTGGTCCACCCTGCGGGGCGGCGGTTACGGCGCGGTCAGCGGCACCTCTTTCGCCAGTCCCGCCACGGCGGCGGTGGCGGCCCTGGTCATGTCCGCCAACCCGGCTCTTACCCCTGATCAGGTGCAGTCGGTGTTGGAGAACAGCGCAGTGGATCTCGGCACCCCCGGTCGCGATCCCGACTTCGGGTACGGCCGCGTGGACGCGGCCGCGGCCGTCAGGCTGGCGCTGGCCACCGGCGGCACCGATGCCCAGCCGCCGTCGGTGAGTATCACGACGCCGGGTAACGGCGCCACCGTGAGCACCGTGATTCCGGTGGACGTCACCGCCAGCGACAATGTTTCCGTGAGCAGTGTGGAACTGTATGCGGGCAACACCAAAGTGGGCACCGACAGCGTTGCGCCCTACCAGTTCAGCTGGGATCCGACCACCGCAACCCCCGGCCAGACGGTCACCCTTACCGCCTACGCCCATGATCCGTCCGGCAACGTGGGCTCGGCGAGCATCACGGTGACGGTGAAGGACCAGACGCCGCCGGTGGTGACGCCGCCTCCGGACGAGTTGGTGGAGGCCACCGGCACGCTGACCGCGGTGAACCTGGGTACCGCCACGGCCATGGACAACTTCGACGGCCCGTTGACACCGACCCCCAGCGCCACCGGACCGTTCACGGTGGGAACCCATGTCATCACCTGGACGGCTGTGGATGCCGCCGGCAACGTGGGGACGGCCACCCAGCAGATCGTGGTGACCACCGCTGACATCACGCCGCCGGTGGTGACCCCGCCCCCCGATATCACCGTCGAGGCCACGGGTCCGGACACCAGCGTGGCGCTGGGCACGGGAACAGCCGTGGACAACGTCGACGGCAATCTGGTGCCGACGCCGGACACCACCGGGCCGTTCACGGTGGGCACCCACCGGGTGGTCTGGAGCGCCATCGATGCGGCCGGCAACCGCGGTACCGCGACCCAGACAGTTAAGGTGGTGGATACCACACCGCCGGTGATCACCGTGCCGACCGCGGTGACCGTGCCGGCGACCGGCTATGTCACCCACGTGACCCTGGGCCAGGCCAGCGCCCGGGACAGTGTTTCCGGCACCGTCACCGCGACTGCGGTGAATCCCGGGCCGTTCACCAGCGGGGCTCATACGGTCACCTGGACGGCGACCGACAAGGCCGGCAACACTGCCCATGCCACCCAGACCGTGACCGTGCTGCCGCTGGTCAACCTGGGCATGGACCAGACCGTGGGCGAGGGCAGCACGGTGACCGTCACCGCGTACCTCAGCGGTCCGGCGGCCAGCTATCCGGTGGACATCCCTTATGTGGTCGGCGGCACTGCCAGCAACCCCCGGGATGACGACGCCGTGGCGGGCACGCTGGTCATCGGATCGGGCACGCAGGGCAGTATCACGTTCCATACCGTCAACAACGGCGTCACGGGCCAGCCGCCGCGGACCGTCGTATTCACGCTCAACACGCCCACCAACGCGGTGCTGGGCGGTCACGACAGCCAGACGGTGACCATCACCGAGGCCAAGGTGGCGCCCACCGTCAGCCTGGATGCGACCCAGGGTACCCGTGCGGCCCGTACGATCTATCCGGGCAACGGCACGGTGACCGTCACGGCCCATGTGCACGACGCCAACGACGGTGCCAGTGACAGTTACGACTGGAGCCGGTCCGACAATGCGCTGACCGGCACCGTGGGCAACGGCGGGGCGAGCTTCAGCTTCGATCCCCAGGGGCTGGCCCCCGGCGTCTATCCGGTGCGGCTGACGGTGACCAGCAGCGCCGATGCCGGCCACCCGACAGCGGTGACCCTGCTGCTGCAGGTCAAGTCCACACCGCCGGTGCTCAGCGCCAGTCGTGACAGCAACGGCGACGGCAGCAGCGATGCGGCCGACGGTTACGGCGACAACGATCAGGACGGCATTCCCAACTATCTGGACGGCATCACCGATCCTGCGGTCCTGCAGGGCGGCGACGGGGTCAACACGCGGGACCTGCTGACCACCGAGGCCGGCCTGCATCTGGCGCTGGGCAGTACGGCCCTGACGGCGGGGCACCGGTCCGCGGGAGTCAGTGCCCAGGATGTGCTGAACCATGGCGGCAGGGACGGCGCGTCGGCCCTGGACGGCAGCGATACGTTCAGCTATCCGGGCGGGCTGTTCGACTTCAAGGTGACGGGGCTGGCCGATGCAGGACAGTCGGCGGTGGTGGTCATCCCCCAGAGTGTGCCCATCCCGGCTAACGCCGCGTACCGCAAATATGTAGCCGGACAGGGCTGGAGCGGGTTCGTGGTGGACGGTCACAATGCCATCGCCTCGGCGCCGGGAGGCAACGGCCTGTGCCCGCCGGCCGGCGATCCGAGCTACCAGAGCGGGCTGCGGACGGGCGACAGCTGTGTGGAGTTGACCATCCAGGACGGCGGTCCCAACGACGCCGACGGCGCCGCCAACGGCGTGATCGAAGATCCCAGCGGCGTCGGCGTGGCAAAGCCGGCCGGGGTTACCGACAATGCGGCCGGCGGCGGTTCTGGCGCCAGCAGCGGCGGCGGGGGTGGCGGCGGTTGCGCACTCAATCCGGCGGCGCCCTTCGATCCGTCCCTGCTGCTCATGGCGTTGGTCGCGGGAGTCTACGTGGTGCGTCGACGGGGTCGGTACCAATAGCGATAGCGCCCGGGGTTGCCCTCGGGGCAATCCTGTATATAATGACAGCTACTGTATAGACATCCAGTAGCGAGCGTCGCCGTGGAATCGCTGACCCCCCGCCAGTCCCAGGTTCTCGATCTGATCCGCCAGTTCATGGCCGAGCAGGGCTATCCGCCCACCCGGGCGGAGATCGCCACCGCCCTGGGGTTCCGCTCGGCCAATGCCGCCGAGGAGCATCTGAAGGCCCTGGCCCGCAAGGGTGTCATCGAGCTGTTTCCCGGCGCCTCCCGGGGGATCCGCCTGACCGAGCCGGACGGCCTGCCGGTGGTGGGCCGGGTGGCGGCGGGCAGCCCCATCCTGGCCGAAGAACACATCGAAGACCATTATCCCCTGGACGCCGGCCTGTTCCATCCCCGTGCCCATTACCTGTTGCGGGTGCGCGGCCTGAGCATGCGCGATGCGGGCATTCTGGACGGCGACCTGCTGGCCGTGCACAGCACCCGGGAAGCCCGCAATGGTCAGATCGTGGTGGCCCGTCTGGACGACGAGGTGACGGTGAAGCGCTTCCGGCGCCGGGGCCAGCGGGTGCAGCTGCTGCCCGAGAATCCGGACTTCGAACCCATCGAGGTGGACCTGCGCCACCAGCCTCTGGTGATCGAAGGGCTGGGGGTCGGCATCCTGCGCAACGGCAAATCCCTATGAACCTGGATCATCTGCTGCAGCGCCCCGATCTGTGGCGGGGAGGGCGGATGCCCCCCGCCACCGACAGCCTGCCCACCGGCTACCCGGAGCTGGACGGCCTGTTGCCGGGCGGCGGCTGGCCGCGGGGTGCGTTGACCGAAATTCTCACCTCCCGGGAGGGTGTCGGCGCGCTGGGTCTGGTCATGCCGGCCCTGGCACGCTTGAGCCGGGACCGGCGCTGGCTGGCCTGGGTGTCGCCGCCGTATATCCCCTATGCCCCCGCCCTGGCGTCGGCCGGGGTCGATCTGTCGCGGGTGCTGCTGGTCCATCCCCGGGCCGGCAGTGACGGCCTGTGGGCCGTGGAGCAGACCCTGCGTTCGGGGACCTGCGGGGCGGTGCTGGCCTGGCCGGCCGCCGGCGATTCGCGCACCCTGCGGCGTCTGCAGCTGGCGGCCGAGGCCGGCCGTACCTGGGGGGTGCTGTTCCGTTCCGAGCGCATGGCGGAGCGGCCTTCGCCGGCGGCATTGCGCCTGCAGGTCACGCCGGAGCGTGACGGTACGGCGGTGCGTATTCTCAAGCGGCGCGGCGGCTGGGCTGCCGGGCCCGTGTATCTGGACGCGGACCATGTTGTGGCTCAGTGCGAATCTGCCCTGGTTGCCCCTGGAGGTATTCGTCCGGGGCGGGCGTGACGGCGCGCCGCTGGCGATCAGCAGCGCGGCGGGGCATGGCCCCCAGGTGGTGGCCTGCAACCAGGCGGCCCGGCGCCTGGGGGTGCGGACCGGTATGACGGTGGGGGCCGCCCAGGCCCTGGCGGCGGATTTGCAGGTGCAGCCCCGGGACAGCATCCGCGAACGGCGTGCCCTGGAACGCCTGGCCGCCTGGGCGGGGCAGTTCACCCCCGTCATCAGCCTGGAACCGCCCGCGACCCTGCTGATGGAGGTGGAGGGCAGTCTGAACCTCTTTGGCGGTGCCGGTCGGCTGCAGCGTCGGGTCATGGACGGATTGGCGGCCCTGGGCTATCAGGCCCAGCTGGCATCGGCCCCCACGCCCCTGGCCGCTGTCTGGCTGGCGCGGGCCGGGGAGGGCGTCGGTGTGCAGGGGCAGGGTGCGCTGGTGAAGGCTCTGGTGCGCCTGCCACTGGATGTCCTGGATCTGGAAGCGGCTCAGCTGGCCCGCCTGCAGGGCATGGGGCTGGAAAATCTCGGGGATTGCCTGCGCCTGCCCCGGGACGGATTGGCCCGTCGGCTGGGTCCGGCGCTGGTGGAAGCGTTGGATCGGGCGCTGGGGCGGCAGGCGGACCCACGGACACGCTTCGTGCCGCCCGCCCGTTTCGACAGTCGGCTGATCCTGCCGGCGGAAGTCCTGGAAGTGGATGCCCTGCTGTTTGCCCTGCGGCGCCTGGTTCTGGAGCTGACCGGGCTGTTGCAGGCCCGCCTGGAGGGCGTGCAGAGCCTGCAACTGCGGCTTTTCCATCAGGCGGAGCAGGCAACGGACGTCGCCCTGCAGCTTACCGCACCCAGTCGCGATGCCCGCCACCTGTTGGACCTGCTGCGCGTGCGTCTGGAGCGGGTCGCGCTGCCATTGCCGGTGCGGGAGATCGAGCTGTCGGCGCCGACCCTGACGGCCTTGCCCGGAGAAACCCGGGACTGGGTCGGGGCCGTGACCGGAGGCAATAGCAACGTCAATGCCCTGATCGAGCAACTGCAGGCGCGCCTGGGCGAGAAGGCTGTGCACGGGGTGTGTCAGATTGCCGAGCACCGCCCCGAATATGCCTGGCAGGCCTGCGACCCCGGCACGGTCGGAGCGACCCTGCAGCCCGTGCGGCGGCCGTTGTGGCTGCTGCCCGATCCGGTTGCCCTGCAGGTGCGGGCCGGCCAGCCCTGGCTGGCCGGCCCGCTGACCCTGGAGCCGGAGTGCGAGCGCATCGAAAGCGGCTGGTGGGACGGCGGCGACATGGCCCGCGACTACTTCATCGCCTCCGATCCCCAGGGAGCCCGCTTCTGGATCTACCGTGAGCTGCGCGGCGCCCGCGCCTGGTTTCTGCAGGGTGTGTTCGGCTGAGTTTTCAGTTCTGGGTAGCGGCTGTGGCCAGCCCCTTCAGGGCGCCCCCGATTTTCTTGATCACGGCGCGACAGCCGGTGATCTCGTGACGGCGCGCCAGATAATGGGGGTCGTTATAGGAAAGCCAGGTACGGCCCTTGGCATCCTCCCAGATGAGTGCCTTCTGGGGCAGATCCAGGGCCACTGTCTGCTTGCATTGCATCAGCGGTGTGCCGAGCTTGGGATTGCCGAAGATGACCAGGGTGGTGGGTCGCAGGCTCAGTCCCACCTTCTCGGCATTGGTCTGGTGGTTGACCACGGCGAACAGCGTCAGCCCCTTTTCCTTGATCAGCTTCTCCAGCTTCGCGGCGGTCTGCGGCACGTCATGGCTGCTGCGCATGGTGATCATGCCCGTATCGGCGAAGGCCGGCACGGCGAGACACAGGGCGAACAGGAACAGCAACGTCTTACGCATGAAACAATCTCCTTTCCTTGGTATGTAAAGGGCGTACTGAAACAACTCCCCGGTGGGGACGCGGCAACCGCCCTATTTGTTCCATGAGATGGCCCGCACGGCATCGCGGACCTCCCGTACCGTGTTCTCCGGGTCGGGTACTTCCACGATCAGGCGGGCGTAGCGCTCGCCGGCCAGTTCGATGACGACGGCGTTGCTGGGATGACGCACATTCCAGAAGGTGTAACGGCGGTGATGGCGGAACACCCCGGCGGTCATCAGGCCGGGGATGTTGATGCCGATCAGGCGCAACCCCTTGCGCACCTTCCGGGCCAGGACGGGGGCGGCCGGGTGGATGTCGCGAATGGCGGCAAACGGAAACTGCAGTCGATGCTTCAGGGTCCACAGACGGCTCCAGCCACGGACCTCCAGAAAGAGGGTCCCATCCGCCAACCTCAATTCGACCATAGCTGCTTGTCCTGTCCGTTGTCGGTCTGTTGCTCTGTGTGACGTGCGCGCCCCCGGGAAGTTCATGGATGAATTTCACCTCAAATAAGTGATACTGTGTTTATATACAGTATCGGTGGTCGCCATGAAAGCTTGTCCCGTGCCCGGCTATGCCGAGCTTCACGTTATTTCCAACTTCACCTTCCTGCGCGGCGCCTCCCATCCGGAGGAACTGGTGCAGCGCGCCCACGAGCTGGGCTACGGGGCGCTGGCGCTGACCGACGAGTGTTCCCTGGCCGGCGTGGTGCGCGCCCATCTGGCCGCCCGGGATTGTGGGCTCAAACTGCTGATCGGCACCGAGCTCACCCTGGAGGACGGCGTACGTCTGGTGTTGCTGGCCATGGACCGGGAAGGCTACGGCAACCTGGCCGAGCTCATCACCGCCGGTCGCCGGCAGGCGCCCAAGGGCGGTTACCGCCTGACCCCCACCCAGGCGGCCGCCCATGGCGAAGGCTGCCTGGCCCTGTTGTTGCCGGGCGATGAGCCGGTCCCGCTCGAAGCCGCCCGGTGGCTCGGTACCGCTTTCCCCGGGCGTAGCTGGATCGCCGTGGAACAGTGTCTCGACGGCAGAGACGGCGTCCGCCTGGCGGCCCTGCGCGGGCTTTCCCGGACCACCGGGCTGCCCCTGCTGGCCGCCGGTGATGTGCATATGCACGCCCGTGGCCGCCGTGCCCTGCAGGACACGCTGACCGCCATTCGTCATGGATTGACCGTGTCCCAGGCCGGCCACCGGCTGCACGCCAACGGCGAGCGTCATCTGCGCCGGCGGGAGAGCCTGGCGCGGCTCTATCCGCCGGAACTGCTCGCAGAAACCCTGCGGGTGGCCGCCCGCTGTACCTTTTCCCTGGAGGAGCTGCGCTACGAGTATCCCGAAGAGCTGGTGCCGCCGGGCGACACGCCTGCCGGCCATCTGCGTCGGCTGACCCATGAGGGCATGACGCGGCGCTGGCCAGACGGCGCGCCGCCGAAGGTATGCGCCATGGTGGAACACGAGCTGGCGTTGGTTGCCGAGCTGCACTACGAACCGTACTTCCTCACAGTCCACGACATCGTGTCCTTTGCCCGCCGTCGCGGCATCCTCTGCCAGGGACGGGGGTCGGCGGCCAACTCGGCAGTGTGCTTCTGTCTGGGTATTACCGAGGTGGACCCGGCCCGCATGGAAATGCTGTTCGAGCGTTTCATCTCCAAGGAACGCAACGAGCCGCCGGACATCGACGTGGACTTCGAGCACGAGCGTCGCGAGGAGGTGATCCAGTACATCTACGGCAAGTACGGCCGGCAGCGCGCTGCGTTGGCGGCGACCGTGATCAGCTACCGCCCCAAGAGCGCCGTGCGTGACGTGGGCAAGGCCCTGGGGCTGTCCCTGGATCAGGTGGACCGGCTGGCCAAGGCCATCCACTGGTGGGACGGGCGCGAAGTGGCTCCCGCCCGGCTGCAGGAGGCAGGGCTGGACCCCGACAATCCCCTGGTGGGGCGGGTCGTCACCCTGGTCCATGCCCTGATCGGCTTTCCCCGTCACCTGTCCCAGCATGTGGGCGGCTTCGTGATCGCCCGCGGCGCCCTGTCCCGGCTGGTGCCCATCGAGAACGCCGCCATGGCCGAGCGCACGGTCATCCAGTGGGACAAGGACGACCTGGACGCCCTGGGGCTGCTCAAGGTGGATGTGCTGGGGCTGGGCATGCTGAGTGCCATCCGCCGCGCCTTCGAGCTGGTGGCCGGCTACAGCGGCCGGCGGCTTACCCTGGCTACCGTGCCGGCCGAGGACCCGGCGGTGTATCGCATGATCCAGCAGGCCGACACCGTGGGGGTGTTCCAGATCGAGTCCCGCGCCCAGATGGCCATGCTGCCGCGGCTCAAACCGGCCTGTTTCTACGACCTGGTGATCGAGACCGCCATCGTTCGCCCCGGCCCCATCCAGGGCGACATGGTGCACCCCTACCTGCGCCGTCGTCAGAAACTGGAGCCGGTGAGCTACCCCTCCGAGGCGGTGCGCGAAGTGCTGGAACGCACCCTGGGTGTGCCCATCTTCCAGGAGCAGGTGATCAAGCTGGCCATGGTGGCCGCCGGCTTCAGTGCCGGCGAGGCCGACCGCCTGCGCCGGGCCATGGCCGCCTGGCGCCGGCGTGGCGGCCTGGAGCCTTTCGAGCGGCGCCTGCTGGAAGGGATGACCGAGCGCGGCTACCCGGAAGTCTTCGCCCGCCAGTTGTTCCAGCAGATCCTGGGCTTCGGCGAGTACGGCTTTCCCGAGTCCCACGCCGCCAGCTTCGCCCTGCTGGTGTACGTGTCCGCCTGGTTGAAATGCCACGAACCGGCCGCCTTCACCTGTGCCCTGCTCAATGCCCAGCCCATGGGCTTCTACGCTCCGTCCCAACTGGTGCAGGATCTGCGCCGCCATCGGGTGGAGGTACGGCCGGTGGATGTGAATGCCAGCGACTGGGACTGCGCGCTGGAAAGGCCTTTTGCGCCCCAGCCCGCCCTGCGCCTGGGCCTGCGGCTGGTCAAGGGCCTGTCCCGGGCCGGCGCCGAGCGGCTGATCACCGCCCGTCTGCGGGCCGCTTTCGAGAATGTGGACGACCTGGCCCGGCGGGCGGGCCTGGCAGGGCAGGACCTGGAGGCCCTGGCGGCGGCTGACGCCCTGGCGGGACTGGCCGGCGACCGTCACCAGGCCCGCTGGGCCTGCGCCGGGGTGGAGCCGTCATTGCCCCTGTTCGATGGTGTCGTCGGGGCCGAGCCGCGTCCGGCCCTGCGGATACCTTCCGAAGGCGAAAACATCGTTGCCGACTACGCCAGCCTGGGACTGACCCTGGGACGTCACCCGTTGGCACTGCTGCGCCCGCGCCTGGCCCGCGAGCGCCTGAGCAGCGCCGAGCAGGTGCGGGCGCTGCCCCATGGCAGCCGGGTCCGCACGGCCGGTCTGGTGACCTGTCGGCAATGTCCCAGCAGTTCCGCCGGGGTCATCTTCGTCACCATGGAAGACGAAACCGGGACCCTGCAGGTCATCGTCTGGCCCAGGCTCGCCGAGCGCCAGCGCCGCCCCCTGGTGGGTGCCAGCCTGCTGGTGGTCAGCGGCGAGGTGCAGCGCGAAGGGCAGGTGCTGCACGTGATCGCCAGCCGTCTGGAGGACCGCAGCGTTTGGCTGGGCCGGCTTGCCAGCCGCTCCCGGGATTTTCATTGAGTATGGCTGAGCCGCCAGGAAGAATAAAGATAAATCCAATATATCAGCACCTTAAAATCATTCTGCATCGAATCTGCGCCCCTGCTCCTGGCTTTCAGGTTGATTTCAGCCAAGGCGAGGAGACTAGGTCCCGTGCAAGCAGTCGCATCCAACATCAGAGGAAGTTGTTCATGAGACGGATCAATTTGAAGAGCGCAGTCTCCGGAATCGTTCTTGCCCTGGCCGCCGCGCCGGCCGCTTTTGCCGACCACAACAGCCCCTGGGGCGAAGGTTGGGCCACCGACGCCATGGGCGTGCATTCGGCACGCTTTGACTCCCTGGACGACGATTCCGTGACCGGCAACGCGTTCCTCGAGGACTCACTGCTGGATGTGGGTGCAGCCTCCATGGGTGCACCGGTGGATGCCGGTGTGGGCGCGGGGGTCGACCTGGGCGGCATGTCGGATCTGGCCCCCATGACCGGGCTGGGCGGCGTGGGTGGTCGGGTGCGCTAAAAGGATTTTTTTCTTCCCCCCAAGTAGTACCCCCCTCTTGCCCCGGTCCCCCCGGGGCTTTTTTTGTCCTTGATTCCAGGGCAGCCTTCACGGCCATGGCGGTGCTATCCTGGCATTAGACCCACGACTGCAAAGGAGTGCGCCATGGGCTGCACCCGTCCCTCACCACGCCTGTTTCGTCTGTTCCCTGCGTTGCTGGCTCTGTTGGCCGTACCCCCCGCTCCCGGCGCCACCGACCATCATCCAGTCCAGTTCCCGACCGCCGATGGAGGCACCATCGAAGGTTCCCTGTTTCCGGCCGGTAAGGCCCTGGCAGTGGTCATGGCCCATGGCGCCGTCTTCAACAAGGAAAGCTGGTATCCCCAGGCTCGCCGCCTGCAGCAGGCCGGCGTGACCGCCTTGCCGTTCGACTTTCGTGGCTACGGCAAGAGCACTGCCCCGGACGATGCCCACCTGTACCAGGATGTGCTGGGCGCGCTGGCGTTCCTGGAACGAGAGGGCTATGGGCACATTGCGCTGGTGGGCGGCAGCATGGGGGGCGCGGCCGTGCTGAAGGCCCTCGCCGCGGGCGCCGGCGACGATCCCCATGTCACCCGGGTCATGCTGTTGGCGCCGGCGGGCGGCGAGCCGGTGAGCAGCATCCGCATCCAAAAGCTGTTCGTGGTCAGCGAGGGCGACGGGCTACGATCCACCGTCCAATCCTTGTACGAGCGCTCTGCCGAGCCCAAGCGTCTGGAGATCCTGCCCGGTTCGGCCCATGCCCAGCATATCTTCGCCGGCCCCGAAGCCAAGCACCTCACCGACCTCATGCTGCATTTCCTCGAGCCCTGAACCCCCAAGCCGCTCCATTGATCCGGTTATTGATCCGGGTCATGGCGGGCGTCCGCCCAATCGGGATGATGACACTCTGGAGTGCCGGAATCGGCGATTCCGGCACGGGCGGTAATAGGTTCAGGAGCGAACGATGGACAGCAAAACCCTTCTCGGTACTTTTGCGGCGGCGGTGCTTGCCGGCGGCGCCGGCGGTGTGACAGCCGACGACATGAGCGGCCGCGAGCAGGCGGCACGGGATGCCACCATGGCCTTTCTGCAGCAGTTGGGCGGCACCTTGAAACAGGAGATGAAGGCCGGCGGCCCGTCCAGTGCCATCAAGGTCTGCCGGGAGGTGGCCCCCAGGCTGGCCGGCGACATTTCACGGGAGAACGGCTGGCGGGTCACCCGGGTGGGTACCCGTGTGCGCAATCCGCTGCTGGGCATGCCGGATGCCTGGGAGCAGAAGGTGCTGGATCGTTTCCAGGACCGGGTCGCCAAGGGTGAATCCATGCAGACCCTGAGCTTCTCGGAAGTGGTCAGCGAGCCGGACGGGCGTTATTTCCGGTACATGAAGGCCATCGGTACCCAGCCTCTGTGTCTGACCTGCCATGGGGCGCCGGAGCAGATACCCGCGTCGGTGCGCGAGGTGTTGAGCACCGATTATCCCCTGGACCGGGCCACCGGCTACAAGGCCGGGCAGCTACGCGGGGCGGTCAGCATCAAGCAGCCCCTGGCCATCCCGTTGCGCGCCAGCGACTGAGCCGTGCGCCGTCGGGTGCCGTGTCCATCGACGTACCTGTCCCGCAAGGGGCAGGTACGGTCGCAGCCGGACGCGGCTTGCAGTGTGAACTGAGGAGTCGACATGGCACATATCGTTATTCTGGGCGCAGGCACCGGCGGCATGCCGGCCGCGTACGAGCTGCGCGAAGCCCTGGGCGGCGACCACAAGGTAACCGCCATCAACGCATCGGGCACATTCCAGTTCGTGCCTTCCAATCCCTGGTTGGCAGTGGGCTGGCGCACGCCCGCCGATATCACCTTTCCCATCGCTCCGTCTCTGGAACGCAAGGGCATTGGTTTCATCGGCCAGGCGGTGACCGCCATCGACGCGGACGCCAAGCGGCTCACGCTCGCGGATGGTCAGTCGGTTGACTACGACTATCTGGTGATAACCACCGGCCCCAAGCTGGCCTTCGACGAAGTGGAAGGCTCCGACCCTGCGGTCGGGCATGTCCAGTCCGTGTGCACGGTCGATCACGCGTTGCACGCCTGGGAGGCCTACAGCCGGTTCCTGGAAAACCCCGGTCCGGTGATCGTGGGCGCCATGCCGGGCGCCAGCTGCTTCGGACCGGCCTACGAGTTCGCCTTCATCCTCGATGCCGACCTGCGCAAGCGCAAGCTGCGCGATCGGGTGCCCATGACCTTCGTCACCAGCGAGCCCTACATCGGCCATCTGGGTCTGGGCGGGGTGGGTGACTCCAAGGGCATGATGGAATCGGAGCTGCGCGAACGGCACATCAAGTGGATCGTCAACGCCAAGACCACCAAGGTGGACGCCGAGCGGATGGCGGTGACCGAGCTGGACGAAGACGGCAACGTCAAGCGCGACCATGACCTGCCGTTCGCCTATTCCATGATGCTGCCCGCCTTCAGGGGCGTGGATGCGGTGGCGGCGGTGGAGGGGCTGTGCAATCCCCGCGGCTTCGTGATGGTGGACGAGCACCAACGCAGCCCCAAATATCCCAACATCTATTCCGCCGGTGTGTGTATTGCCATACCACCGGTGGAGAAGACACCCGTACCCACCGGGGCGCCGAAGACCGGCTACATGATCGAATCCATGGTGACCGCCATCGTGGAGAACATCAAAGCCGAGCTCGCCGGCGGAACGCCGCACGCCAAGGGCACCTGGAATGCCATCTGCCTGGCGGATATGGGCGATACCGGTGCGGCTTTCGTTGCTCTGCCACAGATTCCGCCCCGCAACGTGAACTGGTTCAAGAAGGGCAAGTGGGTGCACTACGCCAAGGTCGCGTTCGAAAAATATTTCATCCGCAAGATGAAGAAGGGCACTTCCGAGCCGGTCTACGAAAAGTACGTTCTCAAGGCACTGGGAATCGCCCGTCTCAAGGATCGGGTCTGAGTGGCAGGGCGGATCCCGCCGGCCTCCGTCGGCACGGCATGGATTCTGCTATAGCTAAAGGGACGCCGCCCCGCGTCGGGTTGTCGTCTCTTTCGCCACGCGCCGACCAGGAGGTCGATTCCCATGTACAAGGTTGTGTTCCTGCGTCATGGCCAGAGCCAGTGGAACCTGGAGAACCGCTTCACCGGCTGGACCGACGTGGACCTTTCTCCCCAGGGTGTGCAGGAAGCTCAACTGGCGGGCACGCTGCTCAAGGAGAAGGGCTTTCATTTCGACTACGTGTTCACGTCCGTACTCAAGCGCTCCATCCGCACGCTGTGGATAGTGCAGGATGTCACGGATCTGATGTGGGTGCCGGTGGAAAAGGACTGGCGCCTGAACGAGCGCCACTATGGTGCACTGCAGGGGTTGAACAAGCGCGAGACCGCCGAGCGGTTCGGGGCCGATCAGGTTCACCGCTGGCGACGCGGATTCGCCGTGCGCCCGCCGGAGTTGAGCTCCACCGATCCCCGGCATCCGCGCTTCGATCCGCGCTACAACCGTCTGGATGGCATCCATCTGCCCGCCACCGAGTCCCTGAAGGACACCATGGCGAGGGTGCTGGTGTACTGGCATGAAGCCATCGTTCCCCGCATTCGTGAGGGGCGCAGCGTACTGGTGGTGGCCCATGGCAACAGCCTGCGGGCCTTGTCCAAGGAACTGGACAACATTTCGGATGAAGCCATCCCCGATCTCAACATTCCCACCGGCATTCCCCTGGTCTACGAGTTCGATGAAGCGCTCAAGCCCCGTACCCATTATTACTTGGCCGACGAGGAACGGGTACGGCAGGCCATTGAGGAAGTGGCCCACCAGACACCGGCCTGACAGGTCGGCGCCGGCCGACCAGCAACCGGTGCACCCCGGCGCGGTCGGCATGCCCATCGTCGGTCGGCCGTTGCGTTTCCCCTGGCCAATGCCCCGCAGGCTTTGTAGTCTGGCGTCATGGATGCATTTCCGGGGGGGCGGCCGAGCGCCATGAGTCGACGCGTTGCGGGTGTCGTGAGGTTGCTGGCCGCCTGTCTGCTGGCCGCCTGCAGCGCCAGCGCGATGGCCGACACGGTGGCGGATCGTATGGCCGAGTCCCTGCGCTACCAGTTGACCAGTGCGGCGCGCAGCTGGGGCGGTTCGGCCTTCGATTGGACGGACCTCGATGCCTTCTACAGACAGCGGCAGTATCGGCCCGTGTGGTGTGGGCCCGGCGGGCTCGATCAGCGGGCGCACTTGCTGATCGCCGCCCTGCGGCATGCCGATCGTGAGGGTCTGGACCCCGGCGACTACCACGTCAATGGGGCTGAAACCCAATGCGGGCGCAGTCGACCGGCGGCGTCGGCGTGGGTGGACATCCTGCTCACCAACAGCTTTTTCGGCTACAGTCGCGATGTGAGCACCGGTCGCCCGCAGCTGCGCAGCACCGATCCGAAATGGTTCATCCAGGCGCCTGCGGCGGACCCGGTGAAGCTGCTCGAAGCGGCGCTTTCCAACCCGGACGGTCTTGCCCGGACCCTGCAGAATCTACCGCCTCCCGAGCCCGGCTATCGGCGTTTGCGTGCCGCCCTGGCCCACTACCGGGCGCTGGCAGCACAGGGTGGCTGGCCCGACCTGCCGCCCGGCCCAAGCCTCAAGGTGGATGTGCGGGATGCGCGCGTGGCGCTGCTGCGTCAGCGCCTGCGCCTGTCCGGGGACCTGTCCGGCGCCGCCGCTCCGGACCCCGAACTGTTCGATGCGCCGTTGCAGGCGGCCGTGGAGCGTTTTCAGCAGCGTTACGGCCTGGACGCAGACGGCGTCGTTGGACCGTTGACCCGAGCCGCTCTCAACGTGCCGGCGGCGGCGCGCGTGGAGCAGATCCGGCTCAATATGGAGCGCTGGCGCTGGCTGCCCCGGGATCTGGGCACCCGCTACGTGATGGTCAACATGGCCGGGTTCGACCTGAAGGTGGTGGACCACGGACAGGCAGTGCTCACCATGCCGGTCATTGTCGGTAAACCGTACCGTTCCACCCCGGCGTTCAGCGGTCGTGTGAGTTATCTGGTGTTCAACCCCGGCTGGACGGTGCCTCGCACCATCGCCGTCGAGGACATGCTGCCCAAGGAACGCCTCGATCCGGACTACCTAAGCCGCGAAGGCGTCGAAGTGTTCAGCGGCTGGAGCGAGGACGCCGAGCGCCTGGATCCTGCGCAGATGGACTGGTCCCGCTATGACAAGGACAATTTTCCGTTCAGATTCTACCAGCCCCCCGGTCCCACCAACCCGCTGGGCCGGGTGAAGTTCATGTTCCCCAACCGATTCGGCGTGTATCTGCACGACACCCCTTCAAGGGGGCTGTTCCAGCGCAGCGTGCGCACGTTCAGCTCCGGCTGCATCCGGGTGGAGAAGCCCTTGGAACTGGCCGCCTATCTGCTGAGCGATGCCGACCGCACCTGGACCGTAGGGGAGGTGCAGGCGCAAATCGATACCGGCGAGACCCGGGCAGTGCACCTGCCGCAGGCGCTGCCCATCTACCTGGTGTACTGGACTGCCTGGGCCGATGCCGACGGTGTGGTGCATTTCCGCGACGACATCTATGGACGCGACCGGCGCATGCAGGAATGACGGACCCCGGGCGCGAGCCTTGCCGCGGCAGCGGCGGGTTTGTCCCCATAGGCCGGCCTACGTCGCCGCTCCTGGGACGGAGAATTCGATCGTGTTACTATGGAATTTGACGCAATATTGACGGAGGTGATCGTGCAGCGGGATCACGATGACGACAGCTTGAACCACCCCGAGTCTCCCGGCCGGCGCCGTTTTCTCACTGCCGCCGGCACCGGTCTCGCAGCCGGCCTGGTAGCGCCGGCCGCGTTCGCCAAGGTCCATCCCCGGACCCAT